>Ga0209188_1002469_pt1 | contig 13621 bp, 12 predicted proteins | sample C_130625_EF_Meta_FD_187307 | JGI IMG/M metagenome (GOLD analysis project Ga0209188, IMG submission 187307) | Freshwater microbial communities from Lake Croche, Canada to study carbon cycling - C_130625_EF_MetaG (SPAdes) (version 2) | ecosystem: Environmental > Aquatic > Freshwater > Lake...
AATCAGAATTATCTAAAGCTAAAGCAGAGCACGCATTAAATGCTGCATTAGATACAATTAAAAAAGCTGTTACTAAAGGCGATAACGTTCAGTTAATTGGTTTTGGTACATTTAGTTCAGGAAAGCGCGCTGCACGTGTTGGTCGCAATCCAAAGACTGGTGAAGCAATCAAAATTGCAGCATCAAAAACTGTTAAATTTTCTGCTGGTAAAGCATTTAAAGATAGCGTAAATAAGCGTAAGAAGTAATTCTTAACTTATTTCATAAAAAAGCCCAATGAAAATTGGGCTTTTTTTATATTTTAAGTTTGTATAAATTAAGTTTGAATCAATCGTCTTCCTCGATTAATACTCATCAAGATTCCTATACCAAATCCGAGTGTCGTAAGCGCAGTGCCCCCGTAGCTAATAAATGGCAAAGGTACCCCAACCACAGGTAAAAGACCGCTTACCATCGCCATATTGACAAATGCATAGGTAAAGAAAATAAGGGTAACTGAACCACCTAATAATCGAGAATATAAGTTGGGTGCTGAAGCTGCGATTTGTAAACCTCTTTGTATTAAAAGAAAAAACAAAACTATTAGCACCAAGTTTCCAAAAAGACCAAACTCTTCAGAGTAAACAGCAAAGATAAAGTCAGTATGTTTTTCCGGGATGAACTCAAGATGGGTTTGCGTGCCTTTCATCCAGCCTTTTCCGAATAGCCCTCCAGAGCCAATTGCAATCATGGATTGAAGTGTATGGAAACCTTTACCTAAAGGATCTGAGCTTGGATCAAGCAAGGTACAAACACGATGTTGTTGGTAGCTTTTTAATAAGGGCCAAGAGACCCCTTTTGCACAAATACTATCACCAAAGATAACAATCAATACAATACCCAAGAATGCAATAACTACGAATGGAAGTACAAATTTCCAGGGGAAGCCAGCAAATAAGATGACATAAAATCCGGCTGCAAATACCAATATGGCAGTTCCTAAATCCGGCTGTCTAGCAATCAGAAAAATTGGGAGTAACAATAAACAAAAAGCGATGAAGAAATCCTTGAGTTGGACCATGCCATCTTTTCTATGAAAGTACCAAGCTAACATCATAGGCATTGCAATTTTCATAATTTCTGATGGTTGAATCACAACGCCGATATTGAGCCAACGGCGCGCACCTTTTTTGATTAATCCAAATATCGCCACAGCCACAAGAAGAGCGACACCAACTAGATAGACCCAAAGAGAAATTTTCTCTAACCATTTAATCGGTATTCTTGAGGTAACCCACATAATGATTAATGCGGTTAAAAGGTTTCTTGACTGCTCAACCCAACTCACAACTGTCCCGGAACTCGCTGATAAAAATGTGATGTTACCTACAACAATTAAACATAACAAAATAATTGTTAAGCTGGGATCTAATCCTTGCCAAAGGAAACTCAGACGTTTTACTACGGAGCGGTTTTCCATGCAGGAACTCCTTCTGGCCAAGTGTTTAACATTAAATAATCAAGCGTTTGTCTAGCAATTGGAGCTGCTGCAGTAGCACCAAAACCTGCATTTTCAACGACTAAAGCAATCGCATATTTTGGTTTATCAGCTGGGGCGAAAGCTATATAAAGAGCATGATCTCTTTTATATTCAGAAATCGCACTAGCGTTGTACTGTTTACCACCTAGGCTAAAAACCTGAGCAGTTCCTGTCTTTCCAGCAACAGGATATTTGACACCCGCAAAGGGCACTCTTCCCGTTCCTGATTGATTCACACCAATCATTCCATCAATAATGACTGCTAAATTTTCTTTCTTGATATTTAATCTTGTTGTTTCTGAAGGAACTGTAAGCGATTTTTGGTGAGTGATCGGATCTTCAATCATCTTTACTAAATGTGGCCTCATGACAACGCCTTGATTAGCAATAATGGCAGTTGCTTGAGCGAGTTGCAAAATGGTATAGCTGTTATAACCCTGCCCAATACCAATTGAAATCGTGTCACCCTCACCCCAAGCTTGCTTTGATGGATCAGAGTAATATGCTTTTTTCCACTCTTTGGAGGGCAATATTCCCCTTACCTCGCCATTAATATCAATACCTGATATTTGTCCAAATCCAAGATCCTTCATAAAAGTACTAATGGCATTTATGCCCATATCACGAGCCAAAATATAGTAATAGGTGTCACAAGAGACGGCGATCGATTGACGCATATTGACATAGCCATGACCATTAACAGCATCATCCCTAAATGTAGTATTGCCAAACTTAAAGTAACCAGGATCACTAATACCTTGTTCTGCAGTTCTAAATTTTCCTTCTAAAGCAGCCAGAGCCATAAAAGGTTTAAAAGTTGAGCCTGGTGGATAGGTGCCTCGTAATGGTCGATTAAATAAAGGCTTTTCTGGAGAGTCATTTAATTTTTTCCACAAATCAGCATCAATGCCGTCAATAAAGGCATTTGGGTTATATGTGGGCATCGAAACAAAAGCTAGGACATCTCCAGTACTAACTTCAATGACAACAGCAGCACCGCGCCTTTTGCTATAGAGATGCTCCATCAAGTACTGTAATTTAATATCTACAGCAAGAGAAAGATTAGAGCCTGCGATTGGCGCTGTGGATGACAGGTTACGAACCACCCGTCCACCGGCAGTGATTTCAACTTGACTATAACCTAAAGTTCCCCTTAATTCTTTTTCATAACTCTGCTCAAGACCAATTTTCCCTACTTGCTGAATACCCTTTATTTTTATAGGGCGCAATTCATCACTGCCGGCGTCATCAGAGGATTCTTCAAGTTCAGCAAGTAGTTTTTCACGATCTTTTTGCGAAACTCTTCCCGTATATCCAATGAGGTGGGCACCTAACTCTTGATAGGGATATTCACGAAAATATCTTACTTGAACTTCAACACCTGGAAAGGCATATCTACGAGACATAAATCTTGCAACTTCTTCATCATTTAAGAAGTTGCGAAGAGAAATACTTTCAGTTTTTTTTGCCCCCTGAAGCGATCTATAAAAGTTTTGTCGATCTTTATTAGATATTTTAATAACGGCATTGAGTGAGGTGACTAATTCTTCTATTGGTTGATTTATACCTGCTGGAGTAATTTCTAGAGAGTAGGATGGAAAATTTCTTGCAATAACAATGCCATTGCGATCGATAATCAGACCCCGTTGCGATGGTGTTGTGATGATTGCAATTCGGTTACTTTCTGATGCTGTTGAATATTTTGTATGTTTAACGACTTGTAGCCAAAAGAAGCGGAAAAACAAAATAAAAAGACAAATCATTACAAACCATAGTGCGATTTGAATGCGACTTTGAAAGGTTTCTAAAGAAGAGTAAGAGTCTTTTTGACGAGCCATACCATTACCCCATCAAGTTTGATGATGGTTGATAAAAGATGCACGATTGGATAAAACTTTTTTAAAGATAGGCCATAAACAAGCCTCAATGATGCTTGGTATGATGAGGAAAGCAAATGAAATTTCCTTACCCTGCCCAACAATCCAAAGTATGAGTAAGAGAACAAAATTAGCAATAAAAAATACTTGCAGCATGATAAAAGTTTGACCAAATAACGTTACGTTCGATAATCGACGTTGCTGATAAATAATCACAAAACAAGCCACTACATAAACCACGGCATGGACACCTAAATGCTGAGATGTTTGAATATCCATCAATAGTCCAAGCAAAAATGCTGCGAGTAAATTAATTCTTTCTGGCGCATGTAAAACCCAAAATGCTAAAGTAATAAGTAGAAAATCAGGCACCCAAGGGGAGTTACCCCATGGAAACATGTTCAAAATAAAGGCGCCTATAAGAGTTAAAAATGGGCCTGTGATCGTACGAAGCTGGAAAATTGAAAAGGCCATTAGTTTCCTTTCTTCTGACGTAGTCTATTTTTAACAACCTCAGATTCTGTAGGGCTAGGAGCTATCGAGGTGGGTTGATAGAGCAAAACGCTCAAATGTCGATGATGATGGAGTTGGGCCAAGGGTTTGCAAGCAATGATAGCACCAGAATTTTCAGAAGAGCGGTCAATTTTACTGATAATTGCGACCGGCATTCCTGCGGGATACGTGCCATCAATACCTGATGTAATTAAGTGGTCTCCAACATCTAAGTCAGCAAGATTGTTCACATAACGTAATTCCAAAGGCTCACCCCGACCTACTCCAAATAATACTGTCCTTAAGCCGTTGCGCTCAACTAGCACAGGTATGGCAAAGTCTCGATCTTCTAGAAGTGCTACCTCAGAAGAGTTTTCAAAAACTCTCACAACTTGACCCATGATGCCAGCTTCAGATGCTGTAGGCATTCCAGACTTAACACCATCAGCACTGCCTCGATTAATAATGATTCTTTGTGAGATGGGACTTAATGGACTAAAAATCACCTCAGCTGCTAAAGATTTCACGTTTGATTTTTGTTGCAGAGATAGCATCTTACGTAGGTGTGAGTTTTCAGACTCTAATGCCTCAGCTTGATTTGCCATCAGTCGGAGGTTGTTTAACTCAGAAGATTGTTCCTCAAGTTGTTCTTTTAAAGAGGCTCGTGTCTGAAAATAATCAAAAGAAAAATCAGAAAATTTGCCAGGCTGGGATAGTAATTGTTGGATTGGAAATAAAATATTATTACCAATTAGCCTGATTTTTTCCGTGGCATGCAGCTTGTAATCTGCAAAGATAATGACTGAGCCCAACAATAGAAAGAAAAACAACTTTAAAAAAGGTGCACCTTGATTAAATAATGTCGGTGGGCTCCGAAACAATTTGCACCTCAGTTTTTATGGTTAAGTTACTCTTGAGAGAAAATACTACTCAACTTATCCATTCTTTCTAATGCCATTCCTGATCCACGAGCAACACAGGTCAATGGATCATCGGCTACGTGAACAGGCAAACCAGTTTCTTCTAATAACAATCTGTCTAAATCGCGTAATAATGCCCCACCACCGGTGAGCATCATGCCTCGTTCAGCAATATCCGAAGCTAATTCAGGAGGAGTTTGTTCGAGAGCTGACTTCACCGCAATCACAATTTGATTTAATGGATCAGATAAAGCTTCCAAAATTTCATTACTGGTAACTGTAAAGCTTCTTGGAATTCCTTCAGAAAGATTTCTTCCTTTGACTTCCATTTCACGAACTTCATTTCCTGGGAAAGCAGACCCAATCGTCTTTTTAATAAGTTCAGCTGTTTGCTCACCAATCAACATACCGTAATTACGGCGAATGTAGTTAGTAATCGCATCATCAAATTTATCGCCACCAACACGCACGGACCACTTGTAAACCATACCGCCCAGAGACATCACTCCAACCTCGGTAGTACCACCACCGATGTCAATCACCATGGACCCTGATGCCTCAGTAACTGGTAGACCAGCCCCAATCGCCGCCGCCATTGGTTCTTCAATCAGGAATACTTGCGAAGCACCGGCTCCAAGAGCAGATTCGCGAATAGCCCTTCTTTCAACTTGGGTAGATCCGCAGGGTACGCAAATAATAATTCTTGGACTTGGCTTTAAAAATTTGGTTTCATGAACCATTTTGATAAATTGTTTGAGCATTTGCTCAGTGATCGTGAAATCGGCAATGACACCATCCTTCATTGGACGAATTGCTTGAATATTGCCTGGCACTCTACCAAGCATTGCTTTCGCTTCATGTCCTACCGCCAAAATGGTTTTTTTACCACTAGTGCCATCTTGACGAATCGCAACAACAGAAGGCTCGTCAAGGACAATGCCTCGGTCGCGCATATAAATAAGAGTATTGGCAGTGCCAAGATCGATTGCTAAATCGTTAGAAAAGTAACTACGGAAGAGTCCGAACATAAGATATTTGGGAGAATATTAAAATTTACAATATAAACTAGTTTTTAGAAGATAATGTATATGATACTGCAAGCATGTTATGAATATTGAAGAAATTAATCATTTAGCCAAACTCTCAGGTTTGGAATTAGATCCTAACCAGACCAAACAGGTTTCTATAGAACTAGAAAACATTTTAAGTTTGGTTGCTGAGTTGCAATCTGTTGATACAACAGGGGTTGAGCCTCTTTTTCACCCAATTGCTGTGATTGAGCCACTTAGTCAAGCATTAAGGAGGGATGTTGTGTCTGAGGATAATAATCGTACAAATAATATGTTATCTGCCCCCATCAGCCATGAGGGACTCTACTTGGTGCCAAAGGTGATTGAATGAACTGGCACGAAAAATCACTAACAGAGCTCTCAAGTGCCCTTTCAGCCAAGGAAATATCAAGTGTTGAGCTTACCCAATTTTTCTTGGGGCGCATTGCTAAATTTAAAGGATTAAATGCCTACTTAGATATTCAAGAAGAATTTTCCCTTCGAGACGCATTAGTTGCTGATCAAAAAATTGCTAGAGGAGAGGCCGGGCCTTTAACTGGAATTCCAGTTGCGCATAAAGATGTATTTGTGACTAAGGATTGGAAATCCACAGCAGCTTCTAAAATGTTAGAAAATTATTTAAGCCCATATGACGCTAGGGTTGTAGAGTTACTTGGCGGTAATGGTGCGGGTATGGTGTGTTTGGGTAAAACCAATATGGACGAATTTGCCATGGGATCCTCTAACGAAAACTCAGCTTTTGGGCCTGCACTCAATCCATGGAATACCAATTATGTTTCCGGAGGATCTTCCGGAGGCTCTGCTGTGGCAGTGGCGGCCGGTTTGACACCGATTGCAACGGGTACTGACACTGGGGGCTCGATTCGCCAGCCAGCTGCGTTTTGTGGGATTACAGGCATTAAGCCTACTTACGGAAGCGTATCGAGATACGGGATGATTGCCTATGCATCTTCTCTTGATCAGGCTGGACCCATGGGTAAATCCGCCAAGGACTGCGCCCTTATATTAAATGCTATTTCAGGGCATGATCCCAGAGATTCCACATCATTACGAAAGGACACCATAGATTACCAAGCTTTACTTGGCAAACCTTGGTCAACTGGTGGCTTGCCACTTCAAGGTTTACGTATTGGTGTGCCTGAGGAGTATTTTGCACAAGGACTACAAGAAGAGGTTCGTGAAGCAGTACAAGCGGCCTTAAAAAAATTCGAAGATTTAGGCGCAACTTGTATTTCAGTATCGTTGCCAAAAACTAAGCTTTCAATTCCGGTTTACTATGTTTTAGCCCCAGCAGAGGCCTCCAGTAATTTGAGTCGATATGATGGTGTTCGTTATGGATATAGAGCAAAAGAATATAAAGATCTCAATCAAATGTATGAAAGATCTAGATCAGAGGGCTTTGGTGCAGAGGTGAAACGTCGCATTTTGATCGGTTCATATGTTCTATCGCAAGGCTATTACGACGCTTATTACCTTCAAGCACAGAAAATTAGACGAATTATTGCCGAGGATTTTCAGACAGCATTTACTCAGTGTGATGTTTTGATGGGACCGGTTGCTCCCCAAGTTGCCTGGAAAGTTGGTGAAAAGTCTAAAGATCCTGTCGAGATGTATCTAGAAGACATTTATACACTAAGCCCAAATCTTGCAGGCTTACCGGCAATGAGTATTCCCTGCGGTATGAGCCAACAAGGCTTACCAATCGGCTTACAAATTATTGGAAATTATTTCTCTGAAGCAAAAATGCTGCAAATTGCTGATCAATACCAACAAAATAGTTCATGGCATGAGTTAGCCCCCGCAGGCACTGGAGCCCAAATATGACAAGATCCAATTGGGAGGTTGTGATTGGGCTTGAAACCCACGCTCAATTAAAAACGAATTCAAAAATATTTAGTGGTGCAAGTATTGCCTTTGGAGCAGAGCCAAATGTTCAGGCTTGTCCTGTTGATTTGGCACTTCCTGGAACTTTGCCCGTTTTAAATCAAGAAGCAGTGAATCATGCAATTCGTTTTGGGTTAGCAATAGGCTCGAAGATTGCCCCTATTAGCGTTTTTGCGAGAAAAAACTATTTTTATCCTGATTTGCCTAAGGGTTATCAAATTAGTCAATTTGAATTACCAGTCGTGATCGGTGGGAGGATCGCCATAGAAGTTGATGGTGTAAAAAAAGAAGTTCAACTCACAAGAGCTCACTTAGAGGAAGATGCTGGTAAGTCATTACATGATGATTTTGTTGGACTGCATGGTGAAAAATCCAGTGGTATCGATTTAAACCGAGCCGGAACACCCCTGTTAGAAATTGTTACTGACCCAGTCATGCGCAGTGCAGCAGAGGCAGTTGCTTACGCAAAAGAATTACATTCCTTAGTGATGTGGATTGGAATTTGTGACGGCAATATGCAAGAAGGCTCATTTCGGTGTGATGCCAACGTTTCAGTCAGACCCATTGGACAACAAGAGTTTGGAACTAGGTGTGAGATAAAAAACCTGAACTCCTTTAAGTTTTTAGAGGAAGCTATTCAGTATGAAGTACAGCGGCAAATTGAGCTTATTGAAGATGGTGGCGTCGTTAAACAAGAAACTCGTTTATACGACCCAGATCGTCAAGAGACTCGGAGCATGAGAAGTAAAGAGGATGCCCAAGACTACCGTTATTTCCCTGATCCAGATTTATTACCACTTCATATTACCCAAGACATGATTGCGATTATTCAAGCAAGCATGCCAGCATTACCAAGTACATTAAGAAATACGTGGCAAACCGCATATGGATTAAGTGACTATGATGCTTCTTTATTGACCCAAAGTAAATCAACCGCAGATTATTTTGTTGAATTACTCACTTTAATCAAAGAAGACTTAGTGAAGCCCGCTGTTAATTTGATGTCAGGAGATCTTGCATCAGCATTAAATCGAGATGGTATTGAAGCAGCTGAATCACCCTTACGCCCACCTCACCTTGCTCAAATATTACTAAGAATTCAAGATGGAACCATTTCTAACAAAATAGCTAAAGATATATTTGCAATACTTTGGGAAAGAGGTGCATCAGCTCCATTAGCTGATCAGGGGGTTGTTGATGCTCTTATTGAAGAAAAAGGTTTAAAGCAAATCAGCGATGTTGGAGCGATTGAAAAAATTATTGACCAAGTTCTCTTGGATAATCCAAAATCTGTAGAAGAATATCGAAGTGGCAAAGAAAAAGCCTTTAACTCTTTAGTGGGCCAAATTATGAAAGCATCCAAAGGTAAAGCCAATCCTTCTCAAGTGAATCAAGTTTTAAAAGAAAAATTAAGTAACTAATTTATCAAGAAAAGATACTCAAATGGATACGGATATCAATCAACCCCAACAAGATCAAGAGCGTTTAGTTGCGCAGTGGCTTTTATCAACGCCAGGATTTTTTGATCGTCATCCAGACCTATTGGCTCAAATTGAGTTGGCAAATTCGCATAGTGGGAAAGCAATTTCCCTACAAGAAAAGCAAATGGCTTTGCTCAGAAATCAAAATCGAGATTTAAATCAGCGATTATCTGAAATGTTGCGTTTTGGTACTGAAAATGATCGTACTCAAACCTTAATGGTGCAGTGGTTAGAGGGTTTGCTTGCTTCTAAAGATCGCAACGCTGCCATTGAAAGCATTACCGCTGGCTTAAATAAGTTGTTTGATATCGGTAAAGTAGAAATCATTGCTCCTGAACAAGTTTCAGATGAGTTAAAGACCAAGTTAGAAGAAGCACCTATGTGTGGAAGTACCGATCTTGCTACGAATTTAGTTAGCTCAGATCTATTGTTAGATGATGGCAGCATGGTTTTGATTTCACTAACGTATCAAAGCACTTCATTGGGCGTGTTGTTGATGGCGAGTCAGGACAAAGAAAAATTTTCACCTCAGATGGGCCTCAGTTATATACATCAATTAGCTCAACTGGCTGCCGCGGCGTTGTACCGATTTCAGGATCAGTAATGCAAATCACAACCACTGGGGAACTCCTTGCGGTTGAACAATTCATTGAAGAGCTGAGGGTTGTTAGACAACTCTCCCCCCACACCCTTAAAGCCTATCGTCAAGATTTACATATTCTTTGTCAATATGTATCTGAACAGCATCTAGAGTTACATCAAGTAAAAAGTATGCATACAAGATCTTGGGTTGCAAAAATCCATAGTCAAGGTTCCTCCCCAAGGTCGATCTCAAGACTTCTGTCCGCCTGGAGAACTTTTTTCGATTGGCTAGCCACAAGTAAGACAAATTTACTCGTTAGTGAGATTAAGGTAAATCCTGTTCAAGATTTACGAGCCCCTAGAAAATCGAAGAGCTTACCTAAAGCCTTGAGTGTTGAATATGCCATTGTGTTGATGGAAAAGGCTCAACATGAAGCTAGCCAACCCTCACCTGAGCAATGGTCTTTTTTGCGAGATCATGCTTTAGTTGAGTTGTTTTATTCATCGGGATTGCGCTTATCTGAAATTCTAGGAATCGATAGCTCCATTACAAAAGGGTATGCAAAAGACTCTTTGGGATGGATTGCGTGGGATAGTCAAGAAGTTCATGTATTGGGTAAAGGTGGAAAACGTCGGATTGTGCCCGTTGGATCATCCGCGATGCTGGCTCTCAGAACTTGGTTTGAAGTATGGGCAAAAAAAATAGAGGAACAAGCCATGTATGAAGGTCCTTTATTCATGAATAAAAAAGCCCAAAGACTCTCGCCAAGAACGGTTCAAGCGCGTTTAAAAACTCTCGCGATGAGGTCTGGATTACCCGTTCATGTTCATCCTCACATGCTACGCCATAGTTTTGCCAGTCATGTACTGCAGTCCTCCCATGATCTAAGAGCCGTTCAAGAAATGCTTGGACATGCCAGTATTGGAAGTACGCAGATATATACTGCCTTAGATTTTCAACATTTAGCGCAAGCATACGACTTAGCGCATCCACGATCAAAGGCAAGTAAATAAATATGCAAGCAAGTATCTTTTTAGAGGGTGGCAAAGAACACTCCGTTCTTCACCAACATCCATGGATCTTTGCCAGTACCGTGGCTCGCTATGAAGGAAAAGTTGGAGTTGGAACCACCGTCAGTGTTTTCAATGATGCAAAAAAAATGATTGGCAGGGCAGCCTATAGTCCCCATTCACAAATCAGGGCAAGGATGTGGACATGGGATCCAGAGGAGTCGATTGACCATGCTTTTTTCAAAAGAAAAATCGCTACAGCTTTGGAGCATCGACAAAAATGGATAAAAAATACGAATGCTATTCGGTTAATTTTTGGCGAGGCCGATGGGCTTCCAGGACTTGTGGTTGATCAGTACGATAAACTTTTGGTATGTCAGTTCTTAAGTGCTGGTGCGGACCATTGGAAAGATGTCATTGTTGAGGTTCTTGCTCAACAGACGCAGTGCGAATCTATTTATGAGCGGTCAGATGCCGCAGTTAGACAACGAGAAGGACTTGAACCTCAAACAGGTCTTTTGTATGGAGTACAGCCTAATACAGAAGTTTTGGTCCAAGAAAATGCCATTTCTTATTTAGTAGATCCAATACATGGACATAAAACAGGTTTTTATATTGATCAAAGGGATAATCGTCTCCTTGTTCAAGAGTTATCTCAAAATCGTCGAGTATTAAATATGTTTTGCTACACGGGAGGATTTTCATTATCCGCTTTAAAGGGTGGCGCGAAAGAAGTTATCTCGGTAGACTCCTCTGGCGATGCTTTAGATGTTGCGAAAAAACAGACAAAATTGAATCATTTTGATGAAAATCGTGCCATTTGGTTAGATGAAGATGCTTTTGAGACTCTCAAAAATATGCGGATTCGAGAAGAGTTTTTTGATTTAATCATTCTAGATCCCCCTAAATTTGCTCCCTCAGCAGCACATTTAGCAAAAGCTATTCGTGCCTATAAAGAAATTAATCGCACAGCAATGCAAATGCTCAATAAAAGTGGGTTAATACTCACTTTCTCTTGTTCTGGCGCAATGGATATGGAGACCTTCGAAAAAACGATTTTTATGGCAAGTAAAGAAGCTGCTAGCCATCAAAAGTCAGGTGAATTTAAATTTCGCGTATTAAAGCGCTTGACATCAGGGCTAGACCACCCTAAATTAACATGTTTCCCTGAAGGCGATTATCTCAAGGGTTTATTATTGGAACGCATTTAAGTTCATCAATAGCTTTAACAAAGATTTAGGAAAAAATGGCACTGATACCTGTAACGATTTTGACCGGCTTTTTAGGAAGCGGCAAAACGACGCTTTTAAAACACATACTCACGGCTGATCATGGCAAGAAAATTGCAGTCATAGAAAATGAGTTTGGCGAAGAAAATATCGATAATGAAATCCTCATTCAAAACAGTAATGAACAGATTGTTCAAATGAGTAACGGCTGTGTCTGTTGTACTATTCGTGGTGATTTAGTAGAGGCTTTAAATCAGCTTTGGGAGCAGAAAAAAGCTAAACAAATCTCATTTGACCGAGTGGTGATAGAAACAACCGGTATCGCTAATCCAGGTCCAGTTGCTCAAACATTTTTTATGGATGATGATGTCGCTGAGCATTATGTATTAGATGCTGTTGTGACTTTAGTAGATGCCAAGCATGGTGATCAGCAATTAGATGAGCATGAAGAGGCGCAAAATCAAGTAGGTTTTGCAGATCAAATTTTTATCACTAAATGCGATGTTGTGGATGAAAAAATACGTAAGGATTTAAGAAATCGTATTGTTCATATGAACCCGAAGGCACCGATAAAAGAAATTACTCATGGCGTTGTGGATTTAGATGAAGTGTTTGATCTTCATGGTTTTAATTTGAACGCGAAATTAGATATAGATCCACACTTTCTAGAACAAGAAAATCATGATGATTGCGGACACGATCATAGTCATGACCATAATCATGATCATCACCATGGGCACGAACATCATGACCACCACGGCCATACAGATAAAATTCAATCTTTTGTGTTCAGAAGTGAAAAGCCTTTTGACCATAAAAAGTTGGAAGACTTTTTAGGTGGCATATTATCTGTTTTTGGCGCAAAATTATTGCGTTATAAAGGTGTTCTATACATTAAAGGTTCAAATCGTAAAGTGGTCTTACAGGGAGTCCATGAAATGATGGGCAGCGATATGGCTGGTCCATGGGGCACCGAACACAAGCAAACAAAAATTGTATTTATAGGACAGGATTTGCCCAAAGATACATTAATGATGGGCTTAGAAGGTTGTTTGGTTTAATCTTCAAAAAACAATAGAAAAATATATAAGGATGACAAGATGGCTACTTCAACAATAAAAAAAACAGTTAGCAAAAAAACAAGCGCAGAAACTGAAAAAAACACTAAAGGAAATAAGGCTGATTCTAAAGATCAAGCTAAAAATGAAATGACTACAAAAACAAAAACACCTGCAACACCGAAAGTAATTGAATTAATTTCAGAAGCTCAGTTATTAAAAATGTCTGATAAAGACTATATGAGTCCTGAGCAATTAGGGTTTTTTAAAGACCGTCTACAAAAATTGCGTGATGATATTTTAAAAAATGCAGATGCTACGACTGAAAATTTACGAGAAAACATCTTAGTTCCAGATCCTGCAGACCGAGCAACTATTGAAGAAGAGCATGCTCTCGAATTAAGAACAAGAGATCGTGAAAGAAAACTTCTGAAAAAAGTAGAGCAAGCTTTAGGAAGAATTGAGTCTGGTGAGTACGGTTGGTGTGAAGAGACTGGC
>Ga0209188_1002470_pt1 | contig 13618 bp, 13 predicted proteins | sample C_130625_EF_Meta_FD_187307 | JGI IMG/M metagenome (GOLD analysis project Ga0209188, IMG submission 187307) | Freshwater microbial communities from Lake Croche, Canada to study carbon cycling - C_130625_EF_MetaG (SPAdes) (version 2) | ecosystem: Environmental > Aquatic > Freshwater > Lake...
TGTCACGTCGCGGCTGGTTTCTCTTTATTCTCGTGGGCATTTTGTGGGGCGTCCCATATTTATTTATCAAAGTGGCCGTTAATCCAGAACATGGATTTACGCCAGCCGTTGTTGTCTGCCTACGCACCGCAATCGGCGCAGCAATCCTTATTCCGCTTGCGATAAGACAAGGCCAGTTAGGTGCTGCCCTTCGTGGCGCGAAATATGTCTTCTTCTACGCACTTCTCGAAATGATAGGTCCATGGATTCTCATCGGCACCGCTGAACAGAAAATACCTTCGGGACTTGCAGGTCTTCTTGTTGCATCAGTTCCGATTTGGGCAACAATCTTTGCATCTATGCGCGGAGATAAAACAGTCTGGCAAAAGAAGAGGCTCTTGGGCATCATCGTTGGATTTATCGGCCTCATCGCAGTTGTTGGAATTGAAAGCATTACCGGCTCTGCTGATCCGCTCTCAATTTCTATGGTTCTGATTGCCTCAATTGGATATTCCTATGCTGTGATGATGGTGCAAGGCGCTCTTCCACACGTATCTGGAATTGCAATCAATGCTGTTGCGATGGCGATGGCTGCGCTCTTCTACCTCCCATGGGCGATCGTGCAATGGCCAACGCATTCAATTTCTGCTGGTGCTATCCGAGCTGTTGTAGGACTTGGAGTTCTCTCGACAGGAGCAGCTTTCGTCGCATTCTTTACTTTGGCAAAAATTATCGGTGTTGCGCGCGGTTCACTTGTGACTTACCTGAATACTGCCTGTGCTGTTCTGTTGGGTGTGATTATTCTGAAAGAACCACTTACTGTTGGAATCATCCTTGGACTTCCACTTGTTTTAATCGGTTCGTACTTCGCGAGCCGCAAACCTGAAAACGTCTCAGTACAGTCATAATTGCCCAATGATTGAAGCTCTCTTCTTAGGAATTGTTCAAGGCCTTACAGAATTCTTACCGATTTCATCAAGTGCCCATATCCGCATTGTTGGAGCATTTATGCCCCATGCAAATGATCCAGGGGCAGCTTTCACCGCTATTACTCAAATCGGAACAGAGCTTGCAGTCCTTATCTACTTTAGAAAAGATATCCTGCAGATTCTTCGCTCATGGTTTAAGCGCGATGGTTCTCCTGAAGCGCGCCTTGGAACGCTGATAATTATTGGAACGCTCCCAATCATTGTTCTTGGCTACCTGGGCCAGGATTACATCACCAATAATTTCCGCTCACTCTGGCTCATCGCATCAACTCTTATTATCTTCGGCCTCATCCTTGGATTTGCTGATCGCATTGGTAAGAAAGAGAAAGATCTTGCAACCCTCAATGCGCGCGATGGAGTTCTCTACGGTCTTGCCCAGTCAATGGCGCTTATTCCTGGCGTATCGCGATCAGGTGCAACAATCGCACTCGGCCGCTTTCTCGGCTACAAGCGCGAAGCTGCGCTTCGTTACTCATTTCTCTTGGCACTTCCTGCAGTATTTGGTAGCGGACTATATGAACTTAAGAAAGCAATGGGTGATTCAACAGTTTCTGTCTACACGATGCCACAAATTCTTGTAGCAACTGTTACTGCATTCATTATTGGTTATGCAGTGATTGCCTGGCTGATGAAGTACATCTCTACGAAGAGCTTTACGCCCTTTGTTATCTATCGCGTAGCAGTTGGTTCAGCGCTCCTTGTTGCACTTGCAACAGGGTGGATTAGCGCTCAGTAAATCCAAGTCTTTCTAAAAGTTTCGGATCCCGCTGCCACTCTTTTGAAACCTTGACGTGTAATCCAAGGAAGATACGTGCTCCGAGTTCGCGTTCAATATCTTTACGTGCGCGCATACCAATATCTTTCAATCGCTCGCCTTGGTGGCCGAGCAAGATACCGGTCTGTGAATCGCGTTCGACGTGAATAGTCGCGTGAATATCGTAGAAAGGACGGCTTCCCTTTTCTTCACGCTCTGCCATTTCGTCGATAGTGACCATGATGGAGTGTGGAAGTTCTTCGCGGGCATCGCGTAGCGCTGCTTCACGGATGAGTTCGCAGATCAACGTTTCAATCTTCTGATCACTCTTTACATCCGTTGGGTAGAAAGCTGGTCCTACAGGCAAGTTATCGCCAATGAGCTTTTCTAGTAAATCAATTTGGTCATGAATTGCAGCAGAGATCGGAACGATTTCATCCCATGTAAATCCCTTAGCAAGGGCAGAAATACCCAATAAGCGATTGGCAAGGTTCTTCTTCGCTACTAAATCTGTCTTTGTCACAAGTGCAAACTTCTTAGCGCGCGGATATTTAGCAATTTCGGCAGCTAAAAATTCATCTCCCGCACCTGAAGTCTCATCCGCAGGCACACACATCATCACGATATCGACAGAATCAAGGCTCTCATTCACAACAGCATTGAGGCGATACCCCAAGAGCGTCTTAGGCTTATGAATTCCCGGCGTATCAACAAGAACTGCCTGGTACTGCGGGTTGTTGACGATGCCACGAATTGCATGGCGCGTGGTGTTCGGATGAGGCGAAGTGATCGCAATCTTGCTACCGACTAACGCATTGATGAGAGTTGATTTACCCGTATTAGGGCGGCCGACAATAGCGACGAAGCCCGAACGGAAATCACTCATAGCTCCATTCTCTCATCAGATACGAGAAGTACCTAAAGCGCTGAAATTAACTCGATTGCATCAGCGACAGATGTCACAAGTTCTGCAGCGCGTTCGCCAATTAGGCGGTGACAGCCTTCAGATGATGGTGAATTAATTGGACCAGGAATCGCCATTACAGGTCGCATGAGTTCTGCAGCATCTCGCGCAGTTCGTAGTGATCCGCTGCGGAATGCGGCTTCAACAACGAGAGTTGCCTGCGATAGCGCTGCAATAAGACGATTGCGAGTGAGAAATCGGTGTGGCATTGCAGGAACACCTGGCATAACTTCAGAGACAATCGCACCGTTTTCGCAGATTTCTTCAAAGAGACGTGTATTGCCCGCCGGGTATTGCAGATCTATCCCTGATGCAATCACTGCAATCGTGCGACCTTCGGCAACAAGTGCGCCACGATGAGCGGCGGAATCAATTCCATACGCTCCCCCGCTTACGATGTCCCATTCGCGATCTACAAAACCTGCAGCGAAGTCACCTGCAATACGAGTGCCGTAAGTAGTGGGATTGCGCGTTCCAACAATAGACAAAGATTTATTATTTAAAATCCCAACCTGACCCTTCACCACAAGCCCAATGGGAGGGCATGGCAATTGATTGACGGGTTCTGGCCACCGTGAATCATCCGGAGTTAGGAAGGTTGATTGCGCAGCATCAATCTCATCGAATGCTCGATCAGCTTCAAATTTCTGAACCTTTTCGATGACCTTGGCATATTTTTCGTGGCTATATACGCCAAGGAATAAGTGTTCATAGACGGTTTCAATTCCAAACTCAGCAATCTGTTGGCTCCAATAGTGATTTCCGCCTTCAATAGCTGAAAAGAGGGCTAGGCGTTGCAGCAATGGGGTTTGTACTTTGAGTGTCATGCGCGGGAGAGTAAATCCCAGAGAGCACAACTAAACGACAAACTAAATCAGGTGTGGAAACTATTTCAGCAGCGCTGCAATATTGGAGAACGATTTTCGATGTTCTATGCACGGGCCATGTTCGGCAAGTGCTGCCGTGTGCTTGGCAGTGATATAGCCCTTATGTTGAGCAAAGCCATATTGAGGATAAATCTCATCCAGCTCAATCATCATGCGATCTCGCGTTACCTTGGCGATAATCGATGCTGCGCTAATAGCAGTTACTACTTGATCGCCCTTCCATACTGCAACGTTGGGAATTGCAAGGCCTTCGATTGCATATCCATCAGTTAAGACATAGGCAGGCTCGATGGAAAGACCTTTCACTGCGCGGCGCATGCCATCGAGGTTTGCAGCATGAACGCCACGTTCATCTATTTCTGCAGGCGGCACAATAATCACACTGACGCTTTCGGCGATATTCATAATGACATTAAAGAGAATTTCCCGATTAGCTTCAGAGACTTCCTTGGAATCACGTACCTCTGATAATTCAGGCGCATTGGGATCTTTCAAAATAACGGCTGCGACAACCAGAGGTCCTGCGCATGGGCCACGGCCTGCTTCATCCACTCCTGCAATTGGCGAAATACCAGCGTTACGAAGAAGTTCTTCGATCGCTTTCATATTTAGTGGCTACTTAATGGGATTGTGATTAGGAACAAGACCCACGTGTTTTAGCGGCCAGATGATTGCATAGACGCGCCCAGTAATGCGTGAGATGGGAACAAATCCATTGTTGACATCGTCCTGGTGATAACGAGAATCAGCTGATGCACCGCGGTGATCGCCCATTACCCAGACTTTACCTTCGGGAACAGTGACGTTGAAGTCCATCTCGCTCGGCTTATTTCCAGCAAAGATATATGGCTCAACTGCAGATTTTCCATTAATTTCGAGAGCGCCAGACTTTGAACAACAGACGATGTGATCGCCGGCAACACCAATGACGCGCTTTACAAGATATTGCTTTGTAGGATTGGGCAGAATTCCCACAGCAACAAATCCTTCTTTAATCTTTGCTAAGACTTTATTTTCTCCATCTGTAAATGGTTCTGGGAGCCAATTAGCTGGATCACGAAATACCACGACGTCCCCGCGATTAATTGATCCTGAAATAAATGGAATCTTATTGACGGCTACTCGGTCTTGGATTTGAAGCGTGTTCTCCATAGACCCAGATGGAATGAAGAAGAACTGCACAAGAAAAGTCTTGATAACTAGAGATACGGCGAGCGCAACGATTACCAGAATCGGAAACTCGCGAAGGAGTGAACCGCCACGTTTCAATTTAGCGCCTGGGCGACATGAAGGAGGGAGAAGTTACTCTGCAGGTGTTTCAGTAGCTGGTGCTTCTTCAGCCACAGCTTCGACTACTGCAACTTCTTCTACAACAGCTTCTACGGATTCCGCTACAGCGACATCTTCTGTAATCGCAGCCTGAGCTGGAACCTCGGACTCAGCAATGACTTCTACTGGCTCGGACACCTCTACAACTGGAACAGCTTCCGCTACAGGCGTCGAAAGAATTCCGTCACCGTAACCAACAACGCCATCGCGCTTTTCGCGAATCTTTGCAGCCTTACCGCGAAGATCGCGGAGGTAGTAAAGCTTTGCGCGACGAACATCGCCCTTTGTGACAAGTTCGATCTTTTCAATAACTGGTGTGTGTACTGGGAATGTGCGCTCTACGCCAACGCCGTAAGAAACTTTACGGATTGTGAAAGTTTCGCGGACTCCATCGCCTTGGCGACCGATAACGATTCCCTGGAATACCTGAAGACGTGACTTGCTACCTTCGATAACACGGACGTGAATCTTGAGCTCATCGCCTGCGCGGAACTGTGGGATGTCCTTACGAAGTGAGGCTGCATCTACAACGTCGAGAATGTTCATGGTTATTCCTGTTCATTACTGAATTAACTTGTAAGGCTAATTGAGCACGGTATCGCCGTGCAGACTGCGTATCTTGCCACAGAAGGGGCCCAAGACGTAAATCGGGCTAGACGTAAATCGGCAGATGTGGGGTGAAAATTACGCGTGGAGATTGAGGAAGGATTCAAGCTCTGCGTACAGGGTCGAACCTGCGGCAAGGGTGGTCATATAGGGAGCTTGGCCATAGAGACCAAAGCGTGCACCTGCTTCGGTGGCTACCAAACTCGCTGCAGCCCAATCCCATTCTTTGAGTCCATCCTCGTAATAAGCATCGAGCGCCCCCATCGCAACATGGCAGATATCAACTGCAGCTGCTCCATTGCGACGAATATCGCGAATCAGAGGAAGCATTCGTCCAACGTTTTCAATCTGGCGAAGGCGGTGTGAAACATCGTATTGAAAACCTGTTCCGATAAATGCCCTATCAAATTCAATAGGTTCATTGACCTTAATCTTTTTGCCGTTGAAGAATGCGCCGCCGCCTCGAGTTGCCCACCACGTTGAATTAATTGTGGGGGCGGTTACTACGCCAACTACCGAGCCTTGACTATCTTTCGCCGCGATAGAGACATTCCATCCAGGTAATCCATAGAAATAATTAACGGTTCCGTCGAGTGGATCAATAACCCAGGTGATTCCAGACTTGCTTTCAATTGCAGCGCCTTCTTCACCGATCATTCCATCGTCGGGGCGAGCTGCCAAAAGTGATTGGACAATAAATTTTTCTGCCTTTTTATCCATCTGAGTGACGATATCGATGGCTGTGGACTTCTCTTCGATTTCAAATGCGGGAGGGCGATCCATCAGCAGGGCGCCAGCATCTGCCCCTACCTTCCGCGCTAATTCGAGCAAGTCCTCGTACATAAGTGAAGTCTAAAGGGTCTAACTCTCGAGAAATTACCACCTCATCGGATATTCTCACCCTCATGAGTGAGCTTCGATTTACTGGCAAGTCCGAAGATGGAAACCATCTCGCACTTGTCGATGGCGAAGGGAATAACTATTCAGTTCGCATTAGCGACACTCTTCGCGCAACGGTAAATCAGCCACGACTTTCTTCGGTTCCCTCATCAGATGCAGTCGAAACAATCTCTGTCAAAGAGATACAACGACGTCTTCGCGCGGGTGAAAGTTTCGATCAGATTGCTCGTGAAGGACAGACATCAGTCGATAAAATTGAGCGCTTCTCTGGTCCCATCATGCAAGAGCGCGAATACATTCTTGCGCGTGCGCGCGAATTAGTGATGCGCAAAGATGCTCATCGCACTGATCTCACATTTGTTGACGTAGTGCTTTCCAAACTTGCTCCTCGTGGTGTCGACACCGATGCAATCTCATGGAACACCTGGCGCCTCATGGATGGCACATGGCATATCGAACTTCACTATCCCAATCGCGATGGAAACGGATTAGCTACCTGGAAATTTGATCTTGCGCGTCGCGCACTCGATGCAGCAGATGACAATGGCGCTTGGCTCATTGACGAGGATGCCCCTGTTCGCGTTGTGACACCAGGAATCATTCACGCCGAACCAACTCACCCTTCACGCCTTGAAGAGCCAAAGAGCGAGGTTCAGATTCCTCGCATTGCAGATCTCTTTGAAGAACCAGAAGTTAAATCAGAGACTCCGCGTCTTGCAGTCATCCGCGAAGCTCCATCGGTGACGGATTCTCAAGATGGAATCACATCCCGCGCCAAAGTTCCTTCATGGGATGAAATTATGTTTGGTCGTAAATCAGAAGAGCTACCTGAGGATAATTAAATTATTTCTGCGCCGTAAGTAAAGGCACAGAACTTTCAATAACTGAATCCCCGCCGTGATGGCCAATCATCGCGCCCTCTTTATCGCTGCGCTCTGGATCAAGGAGCACAATATTTTCTTGGGCTATCGCAATCACATCCCCTGCGCGCTCTGATGCATCGAGTGAAACCTGTGGACCAAAGAGACCCGCAGCTATTGCGCTCTGTCGTGTATGCATCTTTACCTTTGAACCCAGGGCTGCTTCCCATCGTGAAACTATCTCACTCGCTGCTTGTGGACTATTTGATGAGAGATAGAGATGGCGTGCTCGAGGTTCTCCGGCAATGACTGCAACATCGGTCAACAAATCATTTTCTTTTCCAAGAATGATCTTTTCGCCGACATTGATCATCCCGTGATCGGCTGTGAGCCAGATACGAGTGCCAGTTGGAACCTTTGCCATGAGATCTGCTGCAAGTTGATCGACTGCTCTCAGGGCTGCAAGCCATTTATCTGAGCCCACACCATCTGAGTGGCCGGCTGAATCCAGATCATTGACATAGAGATAGACAAAAGATGGTGATTTCGAAAGCGCAGAAATCGTTTCAGAGATTAAATCGGCCGCGATATTGGCGCCTTTATAGTGAGCGCCACGGAAAACTGCGCGAGTAAATCCAGTATTTTCATAACGCTTTGCTGCAACATGTGTTGATGTAATTCCTGCAGCTGCTGCACGTTCAAAGAGTGTAGGTACTGGTTGCCAGATCACAGGGTCTACGCGTTCATCCCATTTGAGTGTGTTAAGAATTCGACCACCACTGCGCGGAACTTGCACCGTGTATCCCAACATTCCATGCGCACCAGGCATTTCACCTGTTGTTAGCGTGGCAAGACTTGTCGCCGTAGTGCTGGGAAATGAAGTAGCGATGCTTCCGCGAGATTGCATGCCAGCAAGCGTGGGAGCTACATCAGCATATGGAGTTAATACATCGGCACCAAGGCCATCGACAAGAAAGAGAATTTCGCGACCTGTAGGACTTTCGCCACAGTTGATTGAATCGTGCGCAGTCGTTAAACCCAAACTTGAGAAGATTGAGGGCATGATCTGCGACAAATGCACAGGTGTATCTTCTCACGAGTATTGTTGCCACCATGAACTCGTATGAATTCGTACCATCGCCAGAGGTTGCTGCAGCGCTTGCTGCGGGGAAACCAGTTGTTGCACTTGAATCAACGATTATTAGCCACGGCCTACCCCGCCCCTCAAATCTCGACGTTGCGCGTGAGGTCGAATCCATTGTTCGCGCACATGGTGCAACACCTGCCACGATTGCAATTCTCGATGGCAAGGTATGTATCGGTCTTACCGATGAGCAGCTTGTTGCGATTGCTAACCGCGATGACATCGCAAAGGCGTCTAGTCGAGATTTAGCAATCATTGCGGCCACAGGAAAATCTGCTGCAACAACTGTCGCAGCCACGGCCCACCTTGCAGTGTTAGCTGGCATCCATATCTTTGCAACAGGCGGACTCGGCGGCGTCCATCGCGGTGCCAATGAATCATTCGATGAATCTGCAGATCTGACTGCACTCTCTGATCTCGATATCACTGTGGTCTGTGCTGGCGTTAAATCAATCCTCGATGTTGGTGCAACTCTTGAGCGTCTTGAAACTTTGGCAATCGGTCTTGTGGGATATAAAACAACTCACTTCCCTGGTTTCTATCTCACCGATTCTGGTTTTACTATCGAACACCAAGTGAATTCAGCCGATGACGTGGCGCAGATTATTAAGGCTCGTCATACGCTCAAGACTGACCTCCATGCACTTATCGTTGCCAATCCAGTGGCGAAAGAGATGGATCGCACGCGTCACGATGCAATTCTCAAGAGTGGACTCGCAGGGGCGGCAAAGAATGGAATCATTGGCAAGGCCGTTACTCCTTACTTACTTGAGCATTTCCATACAGCTTCCGATGGAGAATCACTTAAGGTAAATATTGAGATTATCAAATCTAACTCAGCGCTAGCAGCTGATATAGCTGTTGCAGTAGCGAAGTAACTCTATGGGCGCCAAAGTTTTATGCATTGGCGATGTCATGCTCGATGTCGTCACAAAGATTCAAGTGATGCCCTCGCAGATTAATTATGGAAGCGATACACCTGCACGCATTTCTACTCACGGTGGAGGCGCCGCAGGAAATGTAGCCTCATGGCTTACTCGTACAGATGCACAAGCAACAATCGTGGGCCATGTGGGAGATGATGCTGCGGGCGCAGCTCTCGTGGCAGAGTTTGATCAACTGGGAGTTCGCCACCACAACTTGGTAGTCGATGAAGGCCACTCTGGCGTTGTCGTGGTCTTAGTTGATCCCACAGGAGAACGCACCATGTTTCCAGATAACGGGGCTAACTCAGGTCTTCATATTGGTGATCTACCTGATCTTGCTGAATATGACGCGGTATATATCTCGGGTTACTCACCACTTGATCCGCTCTCATTACCAGGAATCAAAGAGATGATCTCCAAGATTCGTGCTGCAGCAATTCCTATCTACTTTGATCCTGCATCTGTCGGTGGAATGAAGGAAGTTGCAATTACTGAGGTGCAATCGTGGTTGCCGCTCATGAACGTCTTACTCCTTAATGAAGAAGAAGCCATGTATCTCTCTGGCCATAGCGATATTGAGAAATCACTCGATCAACTACTGAACGATTGTCAGACGGTTGTCATTAAACGTGGTTCTCATGGGGCAATTGGAAAAACTAGAGGCCGTGAATCCGTATCTATCCCTGCGATTCCAACAACTGTTGCAGATACAACAGGAGCAGGAGATGCATTTGCCGCAGGATTTATTTCACATTTCAGCACTCATAACGATTTAACGAGGGCTTTAATGGCTGGAACCGAGGTCGCAGCCCGATGTGTTGCAATCGTTGGGGCCAGACCGCGTGTAGGTACCAAGATTTAGCACCATCGCTTGGCAGAATACGCGCCATGGCAACGAAGAAGGCAGCTCCACCAAAGAAATCAGCAAAGGTCGTAGGACCTAAGCCAGGAGAATTTCCTGGCAAGATCGTTGATATCGATGTCTCTTCAGAAATGTCTGAATCATTTCTTGAGTATGCATACTCTGTAATTTATTCTCGCGCACTCCCCGATGCCCGTGATGGTTTAAAACCAGTGCACCGTCGCATCCTTCATCAGATGAGTGATATGGGTCTTCGCCCAGAACGCGGTCACGTTAAGAGCGCACGTGTTGTCGGTGAAGTAATGGGTAAGTTGCACCCTCACGGTGACTCAGCAATTTACGATGCGCTCGTACGTATGGCGCAATCTTTCTCGATGCAACTTCCGCTCATCGATGGCCACGGAAACTTTGGTTCCCTCGATGCCGGACCTGCTGCAATGCGTTATACCGAGGCGCGTCTTGCATCTGCTGCAATGTCGATGGTTGCAGAAGCTGATGAAAATACAGTCGATTTTGGCCCCAACTACGATGGACAACTCGCAGAACCTCTTGTGCTTCCTGCAGCTTTTCCCAATCTTCTCGTTAATGGTGGTTCTGGAATTGCAGTTGGTATGGCAACAAATATGGCGCCACACAATCTTGGCGAAGTTATCGCTGCAACGAAATTCTTGATCGATAACCCAAAGGCAACGCTCAATCAATTGATGAAACATATGCCGGCCCCAGATTTCCCAACTGGCGGTGAAATCGTCGGCCTCGAGGGTGTGCGCGAGGCATATGCAACGGGTAAGGGCTCATTTAGAGTGCGTGCATCCGTTGAGATTTCCAAGGTCACTTCTCGCAAGATGGGGCTTGTCATCAAGGAGCTTCCATTTAACGTTGGTCCTGAAAAGATTGTCGAACGTATTGCAGATCTTGCTAAGGCGAAGAAGATTCAAGGTATCTCAGACATTATCGATCTTACCGATGGCCAAACCGGAACCAATGTTGTCATCGAACTCAAAAATGGTTTTGAGCCAGAAGATGTACTCGAAAAGCTCTTCAAGCTCACACCTATGGAAGATGCATTCGCAATTAACGCTGTTGCACTCGTTAAAGGCAAGCCGCAGACTCTTGGTCTCAAAGAACTTCTGCAGGTATTTATCGACCACCGTATCGAAGTTGTGCGTCGACGTTCAGAATTTCGCAAGGCAAAGGCTGAGGATCGTCTATCCCTCGTGGACGGACTGCTCAAAGCAATTATCGATATCGATAAGGTCATCAAGATCATTCGCGGTAGCGATGATGCAGCCGCTGCAAAAGAGAAGTTGATTAAGGATTTCAAACTCAATGACGAACAAGCTACCTACATCTTGGATATGCCACTTCGCCGCTTAACAAAGATGAGCAAACTTGAACTTGAAACTGAATCTAAAGAGCTGAAGGCTGTTATTGCAGCCCTTGCCACTCTCCTCAAGAGTGAAGATGCGATTCGTAAGCAAGTTTCTGAAGAGCTCACGGCAGTCGGAAAATCTTTCGCAGTTCCTCGCCGTACCCGTATTGGCAAGGAATAAAAAGCAACTACTTCGGCAGCAACACTGCCGTTCCCTTTTCATGGCTTAAGAATTCAAGGGTGTGGTTCGGAAGTGCCTTCGCAAATTCTTGCGCCATATCTTTCTCCCCATCTCGACTGGCATCATCGATCACCACAATGGCGCGAGGGCTTAGCTTTGAAAGGCATTCAGCAAGGGCGGGATGGCGGGCGCGATCGTTCTTAGATCCTGGTGGGCCATCAATGAAGAGCAGATCAATATCTGAAAGATCTGCGAGCTGAGATAAGTCATACCAGTCGACTCCTGATGTATGAGGAACAAGTGGTGCTACTCGTACATCGACATTGGTAACGCCGTGAGATGCAAGCATCTGCTTCGTTTTCTGCGCATACTCTTCAGAGTTATCGATACTTACTACTGAAGCTTGTGGTGCGCTCTTTGCAAGTACCAGAGTCGACATTCCAGAACCTAGATCAAGTATCTTTTTTGGAGATGTTCTTCGAGCACAATCTAAGAGTGTCAGCAGCACATCAGGGGATGCAGCCCAACTACGTGTTGAGGGAATAGGTGCCGTGAGATTGAGAAGATTGAGGAGTTGGGCATAGAACTCACCTTGGCGGTAGTGCTGCCACGCAGCCTCGCTCTGTGATTTCGCAATGCGACGTGCATCTCTTTCTGGTGCAACTAATTTGATGAGTTTTCCATTAATCAGTCGCATCATTCGCACTTGATAGATTGCTACAGCGAGAATCAATAGCGAAATCAGAATCAAAAGTGCGTTCATGGCGTGAATTGTAGGGTGATTACAAGTTAAGAGGAATACTGTGGGAAGATACGCCAAATGATCTCAACATCTGCCCTCGAACTCCGCGCAGGAGCGCGCCTTCTCGTATCGGGCGTCAATGTGCGTATCAATCACGGAGATCGTATTGGCTTCGTTGGCCGCAATGGTGCAGGTAAATCAACTCTTGCCAAAGTCCTTGCCGGAGAGAATCTGCCAGCAGGTGGAGCAGTTCAGCGCACAGGAAAGATTGGTTATCTCCCCCAAGATCCACGTACCGGTGAAGATCAAGGCACAGCGTTAGATCGCATCTTGTCTGCTCGCGACCTTGATCAAATTGCAGCTCGCATGACTCAAGTTGAAAATGAGATGGCAACTACAGAAGGTGCAGAGCTCGAAAAAGCTCTTGAACGTTACACACGTGTTGATGCAGAATTTTCAGCAGCTGGCGGATATGCCGCTACATCTGAAGCCGAAGCTATCGCTACCTCCCTTGGTGTCACAGAAGCTGTCTTTCATAATCAATTAGAGACTCTTTCAGGTGGTCAGCGCCGCCGTATCGAACTCGCACGTATTCTCTTTTCAGGGGCTGAAACCCTGCTACTCGATGAGCCAACAAACCACTTAGATGCTGACTCCATTATGTGGCTTCGAAATTACCTCACCAACTACTCAGGTGGATTGGTCATCATCTCTCACGATGTCAACCTCATTGAAACAGTAGTAAATAAAGTCTTTTACATTGATGGAAACAGAAACGTTATCGATGTCTACAACATGGGGTGGAAGCAATATCTACTACAGCGCGAACAAGATGAACATCGTCGCAAGAAGGAACGCGCTAACGCCGAAAAGAAAGCTGAAATTTTGCAGAAGCAGGGCGAGAGAATGCGCGCCAAGGCATCGAAGGCAACTGCCGCTCAAGGCATGTTACGTCGCGCCGAAAAACTTCGCTCCTCTCTTGAAGATGTGCGAGTCAGTGACAAAGTTGCAAAGTTGCGCTTTCCAACTCCTGCCCCTTGTGGCAAGACTCCCCTATCGGGTGAAGAGCTTTCAAAGAATTATGGATCTCTCGAAATCTTTACCGACGTCTCCTGTGTCATCG
>Ga0209188_1002471_pt1 | contig 13617 bp, 14 predicted proteins | sample C_130625_EF_Meta_FD_187307 | JGI IMG/M metagenome (GOLD analysis project Ga0209188, IMG submission 187307) | Freshwater microbial communities from Lake Croche, Canada to study carbon cycling - C_130625_EF_MetaG (SPAdes) (version 2) | ecosystem: Environmental > Aquatic > Freshwater > Lake...
CAATGAGAACATGATTATTTTGAAAGCGTTTTAAGATGAACAAACCAGATGTAAAAAACCGCATGTCGGAATTGATGGTCCTGATTGACAAGTCAATTGAACTGACTGATGACAGGAACGAGATGCTGATGCTAGCCTGCGCTATGCTACAGCGTACAAATGAAATTTTTAACAGCACATTAGGCGAAGAAGGTAGGAAACAAATGTTTAAGGATTATGTATGAAGATTGATTTAAATAAATATCAAGAGTTTGTAGAGGCTGTGACGAGTCAAGCAAGTAATGACTTGACTGCGTTCATGGATACATGCGACAGATTGGATGCTAACTATGAACTAGACGTAGCAGACAATCAAATGAAATATGGACCTGATGTTAACATCCCGTTACTAATCACAGCCTGTTTAGGATTAGCCGCAGAAAGTGGTGAATTTATTGAAGTGCCCAAGAAGATACTTTTTCAAGGAAAAGCACTAACCGAAGATGCTGTTTACCATATGAAACGGGAACTGGGTGATGTTATGTGGTATTGGATCAATGCATGTCGTGCATTGAATCTAGATCCCAATGAAGTGATTGCCGAGAATATTCGCAAGTTAGAGTCACGCTATCCCGGTGGACAGTTTGATGCATTTTATAGTGAAAATCGTAAAGAAGGAGATTTATAATGTCTAAGCCAGTTAAAAAGCTAAAGGTAGATTTGCCTAAACCAGTTAAAAAGTTAAAGGTAGTGCCGCCCAAGCCAGTTAAAAAGTTAAAAGTAGAGCCGCCCAAGTCAGTCAAAGTTAAAAAGTTAAAGGTAGATTTATCTACTATCAAATTCAAGAATCCTGAAAAAGTCACTGATGGCAGTAACGGCAGAATTCTTGAGAATGCAATGCGTGACCAAGGATTTCCGGTAGACCCGCATGCTACTGTCGATCTACCTGGAGTTAATAAATCTAGTCCCGGAATTGAAGTTAAAAGTAGGAGCAAAACTACTAGTTCCATGCACACTATTGGTACTATGACATATGCTGCCATCATCAATACCCCATGGAATGAAACTACCTTTAAAGAAAAACTTCAGCAACAATATAGAGTCACTTTATCAACGAATCCTTTTACTGGTGAAATTGATACTAGTGGGATGATGGTAGATTTTACTGATCCTGAAATTCAAAAATTGTTTGAAGAGGCGTATGAAAATTGTCGTTCCCAACTGATTGCACAAGGAGATATCATACCAAAGCAAACGATTACCGGAGGTCAATTTGGTGCGCTAGAACACAAAAACGGAAAAAGCTATGCTATGCGAATTCCAGATTCTGGTATGAAAAAAGCTATCAAACATGCTACTAGCACCTATAATCAATTGTTTAAATAGGTAGTCTGTTAAGTGTTACCTGATAAATAGTATTATTAGGTAACACTTATGTCAACATATCCAACCGCTTCTGTTCTTTCTACCCCGACTGGTTTAACACTAGACGAGTTAAAAGAGGCATTATTCAACAATATCAGGCTCCGTTTAGGCGACGGTATCATTGATTTGGAATTGGACCCTCAACATTACGAGGCAGCTTACAACTACGCTATCAAAGTCTATCGTCAAAGGGCACAAGCCGCTACAGAAGAATCTTACATTCTAATGACCATTGAGAAGAATGTAGATACTTACACATTGCCACAAGAATTCATCAATGTCCGTAGTATTTTCCGTAGAACTATCGGACTAGAGACTGGTCCTGGTGCCAGTTCATTTGACCCGTTCAGTAGTGCTATCTTAAACACATATCTTCTCAACTATAACTATGCAGGTGGCATGGCAACATATGACTTCTATGCAGGTTATGTTGAGTTAGCTGCACGTATGTTCGGTGGTTATGTAACTTACACGTTCAACCCAGTGTCCAAAGTATTGCGTATCGTGCGTGATCCTAAAGGATCAGGCGAGCGTGTGTTGATATGGGCCGACGTACAGAAACCAGAAGAAATATTACTACAGGATCCAGGTGCAGGCGTCTGGATTGGTGACTTTATCTTAGCTAATCTTAAACTAATCATCGGCGAGGCACGTGAGAAGTTTGGGACTATCGCTGGTCCAGGTGGCGGCACGACATTGAATGGTACTGCTATGAAAGCAGAAGGTAAGGCTGCGATGGAATTACTCATTGAAGAATTGAAGAAATATGTAGATTACAGCCAGCCATTGACATGGATACAAGGTTAACCTAAATACTTTATATTGTCTCACTCCTGTAATATAATAAGTATGTTACAGGAGTTTTCTTTTATGATTATTGGCATCACTGGTTTAATCGGTTCAGGTAAAGACACGATTGCAGATTATCTCACAACACATCATGGGTTCAAACGAGTTAGTTTTGCTGCTAGTCTCAAAGATGCAGTCGCAGCAGTCTTTGGTTGGGACCGAGAATATCTAGAGGGTACAACAAAAGCTAGCAGAGTGTGGCGTGAGCAAAAAGACGAGTGGTGGAGCAATCGTCTAGGAATGGATATCACCCCAAGATGGGTACTGCAATATTGGGGCACAGATGTATGCCGCAATCACTTTCATAATGATATCTGGGTTGCTAGCGTAGAACACAAACTGATAAATTCTAGTGAAGATACTGTGATCACCGACTGTAGGTTCGATAATGAGGTTGCTGCTATCAAAAACGCAGGTGGAATAGCACTACGAGTAAAACGTGGACCTGACCCTAAATGGTATGATGCTGCGGTTGCATATAATAGAGGACCAAATGGAAATAGTAGCTGGTCAGTAAGCAAAACTAAACTAGACAGACTAAAAATTCATGCTAGCGAGTACAGCAGCGTGGGATTAAATTATGACTATATCATAGAAAATAATGATACGATTGACGAGTTGCACAATAAAGTGGCAGAAATCGTCAGTAATCAATCTCTAAATCTCCCCGACGCCAAGTAATATCTTTCTTCTTGACTACTTCTACGCAGTTCAAACATATACTGCGTAGATTAGTATGTTCTATATGTTCTAAGTTACCGTCAACATGAAACACAGTTATCTGTGTAGCGAATAAACTCTTAAAGCCACATAAATCACATGTGGCTTTTTTCTTATAACCACTCTTAGTCCAATTGGCTTTGCGTGGTTTTAGTTTATTCTTTTTCCTACCGCATTCGTCACAACTACTACGATAGTAGGTTTTATCATTGCGGATATAGTTCACCGCAGAATAATTCTTGTTGCATGTTTTGCATATAGGTCTGTTTATGAGCATACACTATTTAGTACCTATACCTTTAAAGGTACGCTAATTGGCACTTTTTTTGATTTACTGCTAAATAATAGTATGCAATTAGGTTGTAAACCTCAAAATTTTACTAAAGGAAAAATAAAATGGCATTAACATCACCAGGCGTAGAAGTCACGATTATTGATCAGAGTCAATATCTCCCAGCCGCAACGAATTCCGTCCCGCTAGTAGTAATCGCTACCGCAGAAAATAAAGCAGACCCTGCAGGTGTAGCAGTAGCACCAGGTACTACAGCAGCAAACGCAGGTAAATTGTATCAAGTAACAAGTCAACGAGATTTGGTTGATTTATACGGTACACCTTTCTTCTATACAACTAGCAACGGAACACCGATACAAGGTTACGAGTTGAACGAATACGGTCTATTAGCAGCTTACTCAGTATTAGGTGCTACTAATCGTTGCTATGTACTACGTGCAGATATTGATCTAGCTAGCTTAGTGGGAAGCACTAGCCGCCCAACAAGTCCGGTAGCTAATAATTCTTTCTGGTTGAACACAGCTTCAACTAATTGGGGTATCTATCAATTCAATGCCACTACTGGAACTTTTGGTGCAAAACTTCCTATCGTTATAGTTGATGAGACTGACTTAGCAGACGGTGCTCCATTAGATACTATCGGTAATATAGGTGATTATGCTGTGGTAGCTGTACAACCTACTGTCAATGTGTATGGAACATATACAACCAATTCTGGAACATACTTTTATAAAGGATCCGGTAATTATTGGGTGCAATTGGGTAGTAGAACATGGTTGGCTGATTGGCCTACAGTTCAAGGAACTATCTCAAATCCAACTTTGACCGCAGGTGAAACATTTGACATAGAAGTTAATAATCAGTTTACCGTGACAGTAGAAGTACCAGTAAGTCCAAATAATACTGTAACAGGTGTAGCTAATTATATCAATAATCTAGGATTTCAATTCATTCAGGCTGCGAATGTTTCTGGAAAATTAAACCTATATTCAATAGATGCTACTGCTTCAACTAATAGTTTTTATATATCACTAACCACTACAGATGGTGTACTAGACGATTTAGGTATCCTAGAAGGTGATTACTATCAACCACAAATGTATTATGGTACATCTGCACAGATGCCATTGTGGACTAGCAGTCAATCAGAGCCACACCCAACAGGGTCTGTGTGGATCAAAGTTGGTGCTAGTGGAGTAGGATTGAAACCATACATGCAACAATACAATTCAGCGAGTGCTTCTTGGTTGACTAAGAATGTCTCGCTAGCTGCATCTGATTGGACTGCAACATATGCCATCGATCCAACAGGCGGACAAGCGGTACCGGCGAACACGATATACGCTCAGTATGGCTATAATGAACAAAATACATTATCTGATATTTATTTATGGAGAAGGATAGCACTTGGTGCTACTGTAGTTACTGGTACGAACACCAATCCTACATTTAGTACTACCGCTACTATAACGGTGCAAGTCAGTATACCAAACAGTAATTCATTGAGCAATGATTATACTGTAAGTATCGTCAGTGGTGATACTGCTAGTGATTTCGTAGTTGCATGGCAAGCTGCTAATATACCTTATACAACAATATCGATTGCTAGCACCGGCGCACTACAGATAACACATACTGAAGGTGGCGAGATCATCATGGATGATATCAGTAATACAGCTGGTACTGGATATGGTAAAACTACAGGATTAATCGCAGAAGCTGGTTTCTTATCTGGAACCGTACTTGGTTCTAAATTAGGTCCATTATCAGAACGCACATTCAATGTGGCTCAAACTAGCACTACTTCAGCATTAGGTACGGGTGCATATATCAATGTGACACCTTCTAGCACATACTATAGTATAGTGGGTAGTGGAGTGGGTACTAGCGGAGGAACTAATTATGTAGTCGGCGACACAATTACTGTTACTGGTAATTATCTAGGTGGTGCGACTGGTACGAACGATATCGTATGTAGAGTAGCAAGCATAAATGGTGGTACTGGAGCGATCACTTCATTGAGTTTAGTCTCGGGTACCGCTGCTAAGAATTACTATTCTCAACTGAGCAATTGGGTGGGATTTACTTATACTGCATCTAGCATAGCACCTACAACTATTCCAGTTAATGGTACTAATTGGTATTATAGCACAGTAGATGATATCGATATCATGGTACAATCTGGTGGTCAATGGAATGGTTATAGAAATATAAATTACGATAGCACTGGTTTCCCGACACCAATTGGTTCTAACACTACAGATCCAAATGGTCCTATCGTTGCTGCGACTGCGCCAACTACGCAGAGTGATGGTACAGCTTTAGTATATGGTGACTTGTGGATCGATACTAGTAATCTAGAATTGTTCCCCCTAATCAATCGCTGGGAAATGGTAAGTGGATTAGATCAGTGGGTCACATTAGATAATTCTAATCAAACAAGTAGTACTGGTGTATTATTCCAAGATGCACGTTGGAGTAGTTCTGGTTCTATCAGTCCAGTGACCGATCCTATCCCAACAATACAAAGTATGTTGGATAGTGATTACATCGATCTAGATGCTCCGGATCCAGCACTATACCCAACAGGTATGTTGTTGTTTAACACACGCCGTTCAGGTTACAATGTGAAACAATTCACGACTAGCTTATTCACACAAGCTAACTATCCTGATGCAGGTGTATATGATCCAATGGATCCTGCTAACGTAGATAATCTACCACAATATAGTTACACCTGGGTTACTGTGAGTGGTCTACAAGCTAACGGCGCACCATATATGGGTCGCCAAGCACAACGTCAGATGGTAGTGAAAGCATTGCGTTCAGTTATAGATACTAATACTGATATCCGTGATGAAGATAACTTCTTCAACCTGATGGCTACACCTTACTATCCAGAACTACAACCTAACATGGTAGTACTTAATACTGAGCGCGGCGAGACAGGATATATCATCGGTGATACACCAATGAGACTGCCAGCGAATGCCACAGCTATTCAAGCTTGGGCGACTAACGCAGCAGGTGCAGTAACTACAGGTGAAGAAGGATGTGTCACACGTAATACTTACTTAGGATTATTCTATCCAAGTGGATTGACAAGTGACTTATCAGGTAACATCGTTGCAGTTCCACCAAGTCACATGATATTGCGTACTTTCTTACGTAACGATCAGGTAGCTTATCCTTGGTTTGCTCCAGCAGGAACACGCCGTGGTAACATCATCAATGCTACTAATATCGGATACTTAGATGCACAGACCAATGAATTCATCACTACTAAGACAAATGTTGGTATCCGTGATGTGTTGTATATCAACTTCATCAATCCAGCAGTATTCTTTACTGGTGTTGGATTATTGAATTATGGTAATAAGACAAGTTACAATAGTCAAAGTGCGTTAGATAGGATAAATGTTGCCCGTCTAGTCGCATACTTGAAGCGTCAGTTGACTATCGCGGCGAGACCATTCGTATTTGAACCAAATGATACTATCACACGTAGTTCAATTTCTGGCGTAGTCCAATCATTGATGCTTGACTTAGTAGCGAAACGTGGTATATATGATTATCTTGTGATTTGTGATACAAGTAATAATACACCTGCAAGAATTGACCGAAACGAGTTATGGATAGATGTCGCTATCGAACCAGTAAAAGCAGCAGAATTTATCTATATTCCGGTTCGTATTCTAAACACCGGTGGTATAGCATCTCTTTGAGATAGTATACAAAGATAAATAATATTAATAGGAGAAACATATTATGGCGGTAGGATCAAATACACTGAACAACATGTCAGTAAAGGCTCAGACAGGGCCTAATGAAGGCATGTTGATGCCAAAATTACAATTTAGATTTAGACTTAACTTTATCAATTTTGGCTCAGCAGCATCTGCAACCTCACTCACTAAACAGGTGATAGATTGCAGTAGACCAAACGTGAGTTTCGCAGAGATTCCAATACAGGTTTATAACTCAACCATCAAACTCGCAGGTAAGCATACTTGGAGTGATATGACATGTAATGTCCGTGATGACGCAACTGGTGCAGTATCTACATTAGTAGGTCAACAGTTACAGAAGCAATTAGATTTCTTTGAGATGGCGAGTGCTGCTGCAGGTCAAGATTATAAATTCACAACAGTACTTGATATATTAGACGGTGGCAATGGAATGCAAGAACCCAACGTATTAGAGCAATGGGAAATATTAGGATGCTACTTGAAAACAGCTAACTACAATACTCTTAATTATGGAACCAGTGAAGCAGTAACTATTGCGTTGACGATAGCATTTGATAACGCTATTCAATCAACAAATGATGTAGCAGGACCTGTAGGTAAGGCTGGAGGAAGTCAGATTCGTCGGGTACAGGTGACCGGCGGACTAGCAGCAGCTACTGGTGCTAACACCGGTGAAACTGGTCCATAAAATTAGAAACAACTAATGTCAGGAACTAATCAAAATGTCCTTAAAGAAAGCAATATTCTTAGGGATTACACACATGCTAGTTTAACGTTTCGGAGCGACGGGACTTACGAAAGAGCTCCTAAACTTAAATTCTTATTCCATGTGTATTTTGATATAAATCCGGAAGTGTCTAATGTACCTAATGCTAACTATGGATTATTAGTAAAAACTGTCAAATTGCCTAGCTATAATATGCAAGTAGACACGATGAATCAATACAATAGAAAAAGATTGATTCAGACAAAAATAAAATACGATCCAGTAGATATAACTTTTCACGATGATACCGGTACTGCTACTGGTAGTGATTATGCCGGTGGTATGATAAGAAGTCTGTGGAAATCATATTACAATTATTACTATGCTGATGGAAGAAATCCTGAAGTAGTTTTCAATCGTATTCGCGGGAATATACCTAATGCAGGCATAGGCGGGCCCGGTGGAAAGCAAAGTTCATTTACCGCTGAAACATACAATTATAGAAATCAATATGATTATTCAATAACAGGTAACACAAGTTGGGGCTATACCGGTGACGCAACTCCATCAGGAGAATTAGGTTCAATAGCTAATGGTAGAAAAATACCATTCTTCAAGAACATCACTGTATTTGGACTTAGCCAACACAAATATACTGCGTATACTCTGATAAATCCAGTAATAACTGCATTCAGCCATGACACATATGATTATTCAAATAATAGTGGTGTCATGGAGAATAAGATGACATTGGAATATGAGACAGTGGTATACAATGAGGGTGATATAGATGGCAACGCACCCGGTGATATCGTTACTGGTTTTGGTTTTGAAACTAACTATGACAGAAGACTTAGTCCTATCGCTAGACTAAATTCAAATTCATTAGTAAGCGGACAAGCTGGACTACTAAAAGGTGGAAATATGAGCAACGTGACCGATCCTGCACAAAGAGCGCAGGCAGCACAAATCGCTAATAATTATGCAAAAGATATCGCTATCTCTACTTCACAGGTACCTATCAAAGAAAGCGAAGCAGTAAATCAATCAAACAGTACACGCAATCAGTTTGCTCAATATCCTTCATTTAACGCTACTGGTAATGGATTGCTCTCATCAGCTCCATCCGCAGCTCCTAACCCTGCAGCAGTAACCGAAACTTCTCCGGCAGGATCTCAAAATGGTCCAGTCTATTCTAATCAGTATCGCAGCAATATATAATCATGGCACAGCTTTTAGACACTAGAACTTCAATGGATCAGACAGTTAGAATTTTTGATTCTTTCTATTCTTATACCCTCACCGTTAACGGTAACGAATATGACATTGTACGCTCATATTTCGTATCAATATGTGAGACTGTGAATATCGCAGAAAACTTCACAGCATTATTGTTCAGGATATCACAAGAGACTAATATACCAGTACTTGATTTACTAGATCAAATCAAGGGCAAAAAAACTATAGAGATGAATCAGATACTCGCGTATTATCTCAATAGTTTCAAAAGCAAAACTACACTTTATGGTATCGCTACCATACCAAGACCTAACACACCGGTAGCACGTAACATCGTGCAATAATCATGGCTAACTGGGCGCAAGGTATTTACACTGTTAAAAACCCGCAAAAGTATGTAGGAAAGCATAAGCCTAAATATCGTTCAGGTTGGGAACTAACATTCATGACCTTCTGTGATACACATAAAAATGTCACACATTGGGCTAGTGAATCAATGTCAATACCTTATCGTAGTCCGTTAGACGGTAAGATGCATATGTACATTCCAGACTTCTTTGTTGTCTATCAAAACAAGTACGGTAAACAACTAGCAGAAGTGGTAGAGATAAAGCCTAAAAAACAAAGTCTGATAGAGAGTCGCGCCGCTAGTGCTAGAGATAGGGCAGTGGTTGCAGTCAATCATGCAAAGTGGCAAGCAGCGGCTGCGTATTGTAGAATGCAAGGTTTTGCTTTTAGAGTCATCACAGAAGATGACCTTTTTAGAAACGGTTCACGAAAGTAACTAAATACTTTTATGACCAAAAAACTTGAAGAACTTTTTGAACTTCCCCAAGACGATATAGATGACTTGGCTAAACCTACACCAGAAGATGCACAATTAATCACCACTGAAGCACTAGATAATCTATCAAAAATTGAACAAGCATTGCCCCAAGTGCGTGGATTAGAAGCTGCTGATGACGAGATGGATGGGCTAGCTGAAATGGCACAATCTAGCTATAAAGATTTGATGGATCTAGGAATGCAAGTTGACAGCAGATATGCTAGCGAGATATTCAATGTTGCTGGAACTATGTTAGGTCACGCAATCACAGCAAAGACAGCGAAACTAAATAAGAAGCTAAAGATGATTGATTTGCAACTGAAAAAAGCACAATTAGATCAAAAAGAAGCAAGCAGAGAAAAAGAAATCGAGGCTACCCCGGTGGGTGAAGGCAGAGAACTTGACAGAAATGAGTTGCTTAAGATGTTGGCAACAAAATCCAATGAAAAAGATAAATAATATATACAGGAATAAAACATGCGAAGCCTAAAACATTACATTGTTGAAAGTATACATACTTATAAGTATACGATCAAAATTGCCGGCACCATCGACAAGAACTTCATAGATATGTTTAAATACAATCTAAACAAGTTTGACCCGGTGGAAATCAGTGAGCCAAAGAGTACTCCAATACAGAAATCACCGTATGGTTTCCCTAATTTAGAGAACGAGAGTGTGACTGTCATCAAAGCTGAATTCAGATATCCAGCGACAGAACCTATGATTCAACAGATAGCACAACTATGCGGTTACAATGTGAATATGGTTCGTTTGATAAGTGCTAAATTTGATGACAGCATTGATAGTGAACAGGCGGGATATCAAAATGAAATGAGTCATAGCCCATTATTAAATCATACTGAATTAGAAGAACAGCCAAATGCCAAAGAGGCAAGCAAAGCGTATGGAGATTCATATCTAACTTCAATCAAAGACCAAGCTAAAGAATCTAAGATTGATATTCCGTATGCAGGAACAAGAACAAAAGATGCGTTTGATCCGTTCAAGCCATATTTAGATGATAAGAAGTTGGGCGATAAGAGTCCAATGAGTACTATCAAGATGCCACCAAAGCCAAGTACTGGCGCAGCATATAACCGTTAAGGAAAAGAAAATGGATATCAGAGATATATTAAAATCATTTGACAATTTATCAGAGGGCGATTCAACTGTTCATAAAGCAGGCCCAGGTGGATATGGAAATAAACACGGATCAGAAGATGTTACCGATCAATATGGTAAACCAATCGGTCGCATGAGTCTAGGTAAACTAGGTGCACAAAATGAACCAAAGCGTGGCAAAGGTCGTCCTCCGAATCCTGATAAAGCACAATCATATGACAGTTCAGCACTAAGCAAAGCGATGGGCATGGGTAAAGCACCTAAGCCAACCGGTAAGCCTAGCGTCAAGCATAGTCTTAAAGAATACTTCAATGAATTAGATGATGCATTGAATGAAGCAGGACTAGCAGTACAACCTATACCGGCTACCCCACAACAAAAACAACAACAAGCAGTGGCTTCAAAGCCTTCGTTCATGATCAAAGATCCTGCTAACCCTTCAACGCCATCAATCACTACGAGCGATCCGGCAGTAGTTGATGCAGCTAAAAACGGTACCATGACTATGCAGAAGCCAGGTTCAGCTCCTGCAGCATCGGGTGCTACACCGGCAACAGGTGCAGGTTCACAAGTTGCTCCAATGGAAGAAACAGGAGATGTAGGCAAGCACAATAATGCTACCACAGGATTTGACGCATTAGTTCGTAAACTAACACCTAAGTATGGCAAAGAAGCTGCTACAAAAATCGCAGGCGCACAATTAAAGAAAATGAGTGAAGCAGAAGCTCCACAACACTTTGCTCAATCAAGCCCACTAAGCACAGCTAATCGCGGTGTATTAGAAAGCAAGAAAGGTGTTAATCCTTTCGCTAAGAAAGATGAATCTGATAAAAAGAAATTACCATCGATGGCACATATCAAAAAAATGTGTCAAGATGGTAAATCACTAGCAGAAATTTGCAAAATGCATCCTAATTGCGACCGCGCAGAATTGAAACAAATGGTAGCCGATTGCAAGAAGAAATTATCAGAAGGTTCAAAGCCGGACTTCTTAGATTTAGATAAAGACGGCAACAAGAAAGAATCAATGAAGCAAGCCGCAAAAGACAAAAAGAAAGTGAAAGAAGGTATGGAACATCATTTACAAGCAGCAAGACTTGAAGGTAAGAGTCATGCATTAAGAAAAATGCCATATAATTGCACACATGATGATATGGAAGAATCACGTTGCTACCATGAAGGCTTTAAAGAAGGACTAGATGAGTGCTATGGCCAGATGCCAATCATGGGTCGTACAGCAGTTGATGAGATGGGTTCAGAAGTAGGTACGATGGCTGGATATGGTGCTACAGGATTAGGTGAGATGGATAAGACTTCTTACATGAAGCAGCAAGCAATCAAAACACCAGGTGATACATTTAAAGCGTTTGGACAGACGATGAGTGATAACGATGTACTAGATGAATTTGCTTTTGAAGCATTTGATAACCAGTTGAGTGCATTACTTGAAAGCGAAGAAAAAGTTTCAGAAGGTATGACAGTTTCTATCAGCAAGGGTCAACAAGGTTCTCCTAATTCAGTAAGTGTTTCAGCACAAGACGGTGAAGCAGATCAATTACTATCCATCATCAAATCAGCAGGACTAGGTTTGTTCGGTGGTGATGAACATAATGGTTATGGCGCACCACAAGGCTCAACAGCAGCACCAGGTGGAATTGAAGTAGTTGATGACCATGACGGTATGATGGCATTGATGAAGAAGTTGACCGGTGGTGGTGATATGATGAGCGGTGATGACTATGAAGATGAAGAAGGTCACAGCGAAGAAGGACATATGCACGGTGAAGAAGAACCTTGTAATGAATGTGGTTACATGGAAAGCAAATGCCAATGCGATCACGGTGACCATGACAAAGAAGTTGTAGATGAAGTAGAGTCAGAAGATCAGATGGCATACAAAGTAGCTGAAGAAAATGCTCCTGATAATGGTTCAGCAAATTCTACTAACGCTACTCAAGGTAATGATGCAGCTAATAGTGCATTAGCGACAGCAGATGCAGGAGCTGATGAAGAAGAAGGTCAAGTATATTCAAGCCCAACTAATGAAGCTGAAGATGAAACTAGTGAAGAAGCCGGAGAAGATGACGAAAAAGATTTCTTCCATAATCCAAATGTTCCTGCTGATAAGCAATTAAAAGCACCTCCTAAAGAAGTCAATGTTGCAGAATCATTCGCTAATCTTTACAAGAAATTAGCATACTTATCAGAAGAATCAACTGAAAAAGAAGATGAAAAGGCCGAAGAAGCCGGTAAGAAGGTTGCTAAGGATATTGAATATGACGAAGGTCATAACGGCAAAGACGATGATAATGCTGAAGAAGCCGGAAAGAAGGTAAAAAAAGATATTGAGTATGATGACAAGAAAGATAAGAAAGAAAAGAAAGTAGATGAATCATACGCTAATAGCGCAGATGATACTTTTGAAGCTGACATTGAATACATGACCAAAATCATCAGTGGTGGATTGAATGGTCAGAAATCTACTGGGCAGACAACTGTCCCAGTAATCTCAGGTCAAGGTAAGCGTACCGGAATCGATGGTAAGAAAGATATCAAAGAATCTATGCTAAATGAATCAGTAAATGAATGGAAAAGACTAGCAGGTATTAGTAAATAACTCGGACGAATAGAAGCCGTACTTTAAATACCTGACAAATTGTCGGGTATTTTTTTGGGCGACCGTTTCTAAAAAAACGATAAATACATT
>Ga0209188_1002472_pt1 | contig 13617 bp, 8 predicted proteins | sample C_130625_EF_Meta_FD_187307 | JGI IMG/M metagenome (GOLD analysis project Ga0209188, IMG submission 187307) | Freshwater microbial communities from Lake Croche, Canada to study carbon cycling - C_130625_EF_MetaG (SPAdes) (version 2) | ecosystem: Environmental > Aquatic > Freshwater > Lake | place...
GCATAAAGTAATCATTGAAGGGAAAAGAATGAATGATCAGGATTCAAGTAAAAATCTTGAATTAAGTGATGATATAATAATTAATGAGGATGTTGAAGATGATTTCGATTTGATTGAGCCTCAACAAAATAAAATAAATGAAGCTTTTTTAGGTGTTGTTACTGAAGCGATTGAGGAAGGCGCTAAAGTGAATAAAGTAAGTGAGCCAAGTCCTGCAGCTATAGCAGGATTAAAAGAAGGTGATATTATCACTAAAGTAAATGATTTAAAAATTGATGGGCCTGCAGCTTTATACGATGCTATTGGAAAATCTAAGCCAGAAGATAAAGTGACAATTAGTTTTATCAGAAACGGGAAAACTAATACAGTCGTGGCAAGTTTAGCAAAAAATAAAAACACCATGCAGTATTATAATTTTAGCAGCCCAGAGGGACAAGGCGGATTTTTTGATCTTACACCTAAACAATATTTTGATCCCAATACTAGAAAATTACAACCTAGTCCAAGAGGGTTTAGTTTTGCTATTCCTAATTTTCCAGGTAGGGAAGGTATGACTATACCTGGATTTGAAAATAAACCAAAATTGGGTATTAGTATTGAAGATATTGAAGATGGAAAAGGTGTTAAAATCAAAGCTATTCAAGAGGGTTCTCCAGCCCAGAAAGCAGGATTAAAAATTGGCGATATTATTACAAACATTGACAAGGTTGAAGTCAAAGAGGTAAATGATATTAAATGGCAATATTTTGAAGTTGGACAAACTATTAAAGTGATAGTCTTAAGAGATAAAGCACCAAAAACAATTGAGGTAAAAATTCCTAAAAAAATAAATACCGCTGATTTATAGAATAACAAAATAATGTTTACTTAGCCCATCAACATAGGATGGGCTTTTTTATGCCAAAGCCTTTTAAATTAGTACTTTTGTCTCATGGTAGACGGACAAAAATATGAGGCAGTCATTGGATTAGAAATTCATGCTCAATTAGCTACTAAAAGCAAACTATTCTGTGGAGATGCTAATTTATTTGGGGCTGAGCCTAATACAAATATTAGTCCAATAACCATGGGACATCCTGGCACCTTACCCAAAACAAACGCCAAGGCTATTGAATATGCTATTCGTATTGGACTAGCCTGCGGTTCCAATATTGCAAAGGATAATTATTTTGCACGTAAAAATTATTTCTACCCCGATTTACCTAAGGGTTATCAAATTTCACAACATACCACGCCTATTTGTGAAGGAGGAATTATCTCTATTCAGTTACCTACAGGAGCAAAAAATATACAAATCAATAGAATTCATTTAGAAGAAGACGCTGGTAAAAGCATTCATGATATTTCTGCCACTGATACTTTAATTGATTTAAACCGTGCGGGCACCCCCTTAATTGAAATAGTTACCGAGCCTTGTATACATAGCGCAGATGAAGCCTTTTTATTTGTGACAGAAGTTAGAAAACTTGTAAGATGGATTGGTATTTGTGATGGTAATATGGAAGAAGGTAGTTTAAGATGCGATGCAAATATTTCTATTCGTTTAAAAGGTACCAGTACATTAGGAACCAGGGTAGAAGTTAAAAATTTAAATTCTATTCGCAATATTAAAAAAGCCATTGAATTTGAAATTGATCGACTTATTCAAATTACGGAAACAGGTGGTACTATTGTTCAACAAACAAGAAGTTTTGATGCAAGTAATGATACTACTTTTTCAATTAGAGATAAAGAAGATGCCAATGATTACAGGTATTTTCCTGATCCGGATTTAGCACCTCTTCATTTAACAGCTGAATTTATTGAAAGTATTCAAAATAAATTACCTGCCCTACCTGCTACTTTAAAAAAGCAGTGGAAAATACAATATGATTTATCGGACTATGCCATTGATCAATTATTAATGGATATAGAAGAAGCAAATTTTTATATGGAGTGGGCGGCTGTAAGCAAGCATTATAAAGCTATTGCGAATTGGATGATTGGACCTATAAGAGTAGCCTTACACGAAGGACTCACCAATTATGAAAGCTTGTCTAAAATGATAAATTATTTGGTGGAACTAATAGAATTAGTAGAAACGAATCAATTAAGCTTTTCAGTAGCAAGTACTAAGGTATTCAAAGAAATGATGGCGAATCCTAGCTCTCCAAAGACCTTTGCAACAGAAAATAATTTATTGCAAACTGGATCTACAGAAGAAATTGAAAAGTGGATTGAGGAGGTTTTAGCAAATCATATTGAAAAAGTGGCTGAATATAAAAAAGGTAAAAAAGGCTTATTGGGTTTATTTATGGGAGAAGTAAAGAAAATTAGCAAAGGCAAGGCCGATCCTAAAATAACCACTGTTCTATTAGAGCAAAAATTGGCTTAATTTTGTCCTAAGCATTAATAATAGAATTCAAATATAATAATAAGAAACCATGCGTATTAAAACCCTATTAGCCTTTTTAGTAGCAATCATTCTTTTTACTAGCGCTTGTAAAAATAGTTCTAGCGAAAAAAATTATACCATTTCTGGAACCATAGAACATGCTGCAAAGGAAAAATTATTGTTACAAGAAGTACCCTATGGGGGATTGCCTATTATTACAATGGATTCAATCACCTTAGGCGAAGATGGTAAGTATTCGTTTCAATTTATTGCTAAGCAAGAAGGCATTTATCGAATTGCTACTGAGAAGCAAATGGAGATACTATTTATTAATGACGAGCAGAATATTCAAATGAATGCCGATGCAAATAATTATCAATCATATACCATCAAAGGTTCTACAACTAGCCAGGCATTGATTGAATTTTTAATAGCCTATCGTAAAAAAGATTCTTCTCTTATGTCAACCATTTATAATTTAGATGCTTTACAAAAGCAAAATGGAAAAGATAGTACCATTTATTGGTTACAAAAACAGCGTGCCGCTAAAATTACAGATATTAATAATCTTGTTGAAAATATAATCAATACATCCAATAGCCCTGCCTTTGTTTATTATACTTTAGGATTAAGCTTAAGGTCAATGGAATCGGCACAGGTACTCGCTTTAGCAAAAGCTGCTGCAGAAAAATTAAAAGCAGAGCCACTTACACAGTTTGCCAATTTATTAAGTACACAAGTACAAGCCAATACAAAAACCGGAGCCATTGCCGTTGGTACTGTAGCTCCTGAAATTGCTTTACCTGATGCCAATGGAAAAATTATTTCACTATCAAGCTTAAGAGGTAAATATGTACTTGTTGATTTTTGGGCTAGCTGGTGTGGCCCTTGTAGAGGTGAAAACCCCAATGTAGTAGCAGTTTTTGAAAAATATAAGAAAAAGAATTTTACGGTATTAGGCGTTTCTTTAGATGATGATAAAGCAAGCTGGCAAGAAGCTATAAAAGCAGATAAATTAAATTGGCAACATATAAGTGATCTCAAAAAATGGGAAAGTATTGTAGTAAGTGCTTATCAAATAGAAGGTATTCCATTTAATGTTTTAATAGATCCAACTGGAAAAGTAATTGCTACAGAACTAAGAGGCGCTGCATTACAAGATACCCTAGCTTCCATTTTACACTAAGAATAATAAATATTAACGCTGCTTAATAAATGTTTTTATTAAAGCAGGTAATAATATTAAATTGGTAAATGTACTTACAACTAATGTAAGCGAAGTTAGCCAGCCTAAAGCCTTGGTGCCTCCAAAATCACTAAAACAAAAGATTACAAAACCTGCCACCAGCACTAAAGAGGTATAGATTATACTAATGCCGGTATGTTTAATGGTTTGAATTAGCGTTTCATGTACATTATTTTGTATACGTGGAAGCTCCTGTTTATAATTTACTAAAAAACGAATTGTTACATCTATAGCAATACCTAATGCTACACTGAATACAAGTACTGTAGAAGGTTTTAGAGAAATACCAACCCAGCCCATCAAGCCAGCAGTAATAAGTAAGGGTACAATATTGGGTACTAAAGAACACATTAATATAGGGAAGGAACGAAATAAGAAAATCATACAAAAGGCAATTAATAAAAATGCCCAAAATATTGACTCGCTTAGTCCTCTAATAATAAAATTACTTCCTTCTAAAAAAGTAACACTAGTTCCTGTAATTTCTACTTTATACTTACTGGTATCAAAAATAGCATTTGTTGCACTATCTAGTCTTTGTAAAAAGAAAGGCAATTGAGCGCTACCAATATCTTTCATATTTACACTCACCCTAGTTTCTCTTTTAGCAGAATCAATAAATTTAGATAAAAGTTGAGTAGGACTTGTATTAGTTGAATTAGTAGATATATTGGCTGCTGTTTTCTGTTTACCTGATTCTAAATAAGGTGCCATAAAGGCCATTTCTGTTCCAGTGGGCACCGAATAGGCATTTGAGTCACCATCATAAAAAGCTTGTTTTGCAAACTTAATACCTTCAAGTAAACCCAGTGGCTTCCCCAACTCAGGTTGTTGTGCTAAATATTGGTACAACTCATTAATCGCTTCTAATGGTTTAATAGAGCGTACCAGTCCATTTTTTTTCTTAGTATCAATTAATATCTCCAAGGGCATTACCCCACCCCCTTCTTTTTCAAACCATTTTAAGTCGGTATATAAAGTATCTTGTTTAGGTAAATCATCTACAATGAAGGCTTCTTTCTTTATTCGCATCAAGCCCATAATAGAAATTACCACTAAAACACTAGTAATAGCGAATACCCATTTTGTATGTTGGAATGTCCACCTTTCTATTTTCACCAATACCCTTTCTAAAAATTTATTTTCTAAATATTTTACATGCTTGGTACTAGGTGGTGGTAAATAAGTAAGAACAGGGGGAATAAATAATAAACTAATTAAAAACAAGGCCATAATATTCAATCCAGATACCCAACCAAATTCTTTTAATAAAGGACTTTTAGTAAAAGCAAAAACAAAAAATCCAATGGCTGCAGTAATATTACAAAACAAAGTAACTATGCCCATTCTGCCCACCATTTGTTCAATAGCCTCTTGTTTGTTTATTGATTCCTTATAAGATGTGTGGTACTTATTTAAAAAGTAAATGCAATTTGGGATACCTATGACTACAATTAATGGAGGAATAAGTGCAGTAAGTAAAGTAATTTTTTGGCCTAATAAAACCATGGTACCAAAACTCCAAATCACACCCATTATAACTACAGACAAGCTAAGCAAGGTGGCAGAAATAGATCTAAAAAACAAAAATAAAGTAACAGCCGACAATAATAAGGAACCAATTAAAAACCATAGCATTTCTTTTTTAATTCTATCTGCTAGTATAGTTCTGATATAAGGTAGGCCACTAATATGAACAGCTAATTTTGTTTTAGAAGCAAAGCCATTTAATTTGGATTGTAAATTTTTTATGATGGCCGACCTAGCAGCACTATTAATAGAGTCAGGTAAAAAACTAATAGCCATTATATAAGCGTGGCTACTTGGATTATACATTAAGTTTTTATAAAAAGGCAGACTCTCTAAAATAGCGCTATCTGCAGCCAAAGCGCTGTCTGAAGTATAAGGCGCATTAAAAATTTTATGTGGCAAAAATTTACTTGCTACACTGTCTTTAATAATAGTATAAGCATTAGGCACACTCACCACCTCCGTTACGCCCGGAATGGCTTTTATTTGTTTTTGTAATTCATCAACCTGGTTAAAGATACCTCTCGTGAAAAATGAATCGGTCTGAAAGCCCACTACCATGGTAGTACCATCGACACCATACTTTTTTACAAAATTTTTATAAATAACAAATTTGGGGTTGTCTTCAGGAATGGCTTTTGTAAACTCATAGCTTAGCTTAACTTGTATTGCAAAATAGCCCATGAATAAAGTACTCAATGCTAAAAAGATTAAAGCAGCTACTTTGTATTTTACAATGTTCTTTCCTAATTCAAGCCAAGTCATAGTGTATATTTTAAATTAATTCACCCAAAAAAATGCGGCTATTTGTGTGCCAATTCCTATTATAAAACCAACAATAAGTTCTTTATTAGTATGATCGCTTACTATTATTCTTGCACTAAGTACAATAGCTGCAATAAATAATGAAACTAATACCCATGGTAAATTATTGATTGGATAATAAAAACTAACTAAGGCAACTGCCATCAACAAACCACTTACCCCCATTGCATGTAAACTTACTTTTATAAAATGATTTGCAGTAAGTCCAATAGCACTGGCAATAAATATACCAAAGTAAAAATATTTTAATGCCAAGGGCTGGTCAGTAAAATTTCTACTTAAATAATACATCCACCAGTAAAAAAACATCACAATCACGTAAGGTATAATTCTATCTTTCTGTGTTTTCAAGAAAATACTATCACTAAATTTTAATCTCCATAATAAAAAAACGGCAAAGGCTGGAAAAAAAGCTGTTAACCAAAACACACTAAATAATTTCATCTTTAATTGCCAATCGGTAATACTAGCAAACTCAAAAGGTACTACTTGCATTAAATAAAGAAAAAAATAGGTTGGAATAAATAAAGGATGTAATATATAAGACACAAAATGAGCCAATATTTTTAAGAACCTTGGTGCTTGTTTTTCCATTAATCTGATTTTTAACTACAATTCTTTACGCAATCTAGCAACCGGTACATTTAATTGTTCTCTATATTTAGCAACGGTTCTTCTTGCAATGTTATAGCCTTTTTCTTGTAACTGTTCTGTTAACTCATCATCACTGAAAGGCTTATGCTTGTCTTCAGATTCTAATAGTTCCTCCAGTATCGCCTTTACTTCCTTGGTACTCACTTCCTCCCCTGAATCAGTGGTTAAAGACTCACTGAAAAAATATTTTAATAAAAAAGTACCAAATTCGGTTTGTACATATTTACTATTCGCTACCCTACTTACCGTAGAAACATCTAAAGAAGTTTTTTCTGCTATGTCTTTTAAAATCATCGGCTTTAGCTTAGTCGTATCGCCCGTCATAAAGAATGCTTCTTGATGCATTAAAATACATTTCATCGTATGCAATAAGGTATTTTGTCTTTGCTGAATCATTTCAATAAACCATTTAGCTGAATCAATTTTTTGTTTGATAAAAAAAACGGCTTCCTTTTGAGATTTATCTTGCTTATTACTACGCTCATACTCTTTTAGCATTAATTTATAATCATCGCTAATAATTAAGGGCGGCGCGTTGCGGCTATTTAACGTTAATTCTAAATGGCCATTATTGATAAGTACTGTGAAATCGGGAATAATATATTTATCGGCCTCGCTCATATGTCCTGTCTCTGCTCCTGGCTTGGGATTTAGGGAAATTATTTGATGCAGTACTTCCTTCATTTGTAATTCATCTAAATGCAAACTTTTTTGAATTTTATCATAGTGTTTACGTGTAAATTCTTCAAAATATTTTTCTATTACAGTAGTGGCAAGTTTTCTTATTTCATCTGAAGCAGGATCTTGTATGGCTTCCTCTCTTAGCTCTTCTTGTTTTCTTCTTAACTGAATCAATAAACATTCTTGTAAATTTCTTGCTCCAATACCTGGTGGATCAAACTGTTGTACTTTTAATAACAAAGCTTCTATTTCTTTTTCTTCTACCCACATGCTTTGTTTAAAGGCTAAATCATCTGCAATTGATTGCAAGGCTCTTCTCAAATAACCATCATCATCTAAACTACCTACTATTTGTTCTGCTATTTTATATTCGTGGTCGGCCAAATTCAACATGCTCAATTGATCCATTAATAATTCATGTAAGCTTTGTTCTGCTTTAATGGGAATTACTTTGTCATTATCTAATTCTGGATAATAATCGTCCTTGGTTTTATAATCAGCCACATCTCCTTCATCGTCAAAACTATAATCACTTAGTTCTTCATTACTCATTTCAAATTCATCTACTGGAATGGCTTCTTCCTCTTCAATGCTGGTTTGTAATAAATCATCTGGCATTTCTTCTACCGATTTTTCCATATCTCCTTCCAATAAATCGGCATTCATTTCTAAAGCAGGGTTTTCTTCCAACTCTTCTTTTACTCTTTGTTCTATTTGGGCAGTAGGGATTTGCAACAACTTCATCAGTTGTATTTGTTGAGGAGACAACCTTTGTAATTGTCTTTGTTGCAAGGATTGACCTAATGACATAATTAAAGCTTTATAAAATTGCTTTTTCTATTACGCTTAAAAAAGCAGCTCCTTTTTCATGCACTTGTTCTTCTGTCCACAATAAACTAATAGCTGTAGAAATACATCTGCACATAATGGCATCGCTTTTTTCAAATGTATTTGTATTTAATGCAGCTAATGCTTTTTGTTGAGGCTCATTTAAAGCCGAAAGACTTTGTACATTTTTAAGATGTGCCCACTTTTTGATATAATGCCAATTATTTGCAAACCAATAAAAATTACCTGCTAAAATATTAGCCTGCTTCATCGCATCCATTGCTTTTTCAGTGGCTGCTTGCGTAGGTAAAAACCAAGTTAAAAAACTTCCACTATCTCCTGCAGGATCGGGTATGGTTCTAAATGCAATACCAGGTACTTTCTCCAAATATGATTTTAAAATTTGATTGTTCTTTTTTTGTATTGCTAAAAACTGATCTAATTTTTTTATTTGCGCAAGTCCTACTGCTGCATGTAATTCACTAATTCTAAAATTATAACCCAAGAAAGGATGCAAATCGGCTCCTCTATCCACCCCTAAATGATCATGACCATGATCGGTGTAGGCATCGGCCTTGGTATAGACTTCTTTGCTATTTGTCATGACCACACCCCCTTCGCCACAAGTAATTGTTTTTACAAAGTCAAAAGAAAAAGTACCTGCATGACCAATACTACCCAATGGTTTTCCTTTATAAGTTCCTCCGATGCTTTGACAAGCATCTTCTAATAAAATTAAATTATGTTTATCGCAGATGGCCTTTAAAGCATCTAAATCGGCCATAGATCCGCACATATGCACTGGCATTATACATTTTGTTCTAGGCGTAATAGCTGCTTCCACTGCCGCTGGGTCTAAAGTAAGTGAGCTGTCAATATCTACTAAAATAGGTACAGCCCCTACACTTAAAATAGCTTCAAAACTTGCAACAAAAGTAAAAGCAGGCATGATAACCTCATCGCCCACTCCAACGCCTAAAGAAACCATTGCTGTAGTTAAAGCTGCAGTACCACTAGAAGTTAATTGTGCATATTGAGTGCCGAAGCGGCTACAAATAGCCTTTTCTAGCTCTTTTGATTTCCATATTCCTTTTCTTGGACCATCGAAACCATAACGCATTAAAATACCGGTCTCTAAGACCTCATTTACTTCTTTTTTTTCTTCTTCTCCAAAGAATTCAAAACCTGGCATACCCTTTCGTTTTAATGATAAACAAAGGTAGTTTAAAAAACGAAAATTGGGTGTTTTTCAGTAATTTGCGCCCGTAAAATAACTACACAGAATATATGGAATACAGCAAACTAATCGCCGTTTCTGGCCTATCAGGATTATTTGAATTATTGACCAGCAAAAGCGATGGCGCTATAGCTAAATCACTAGAAAATGATACCACTCAATTCATTAGCTCTAGAGCACATCAGTTCTCTCATTTAGAGAGTATTGAGGTATTTACTACCCGTGAAAACGTATTCTTAGCGGAAGTGTTTATTGCCATGGGTAAATCTAAAGAAGCCTTGCCCAATGAGAAAGAACCAAAATCGGTAGAGGCTTATTTTAAAAAGACTTTCCCTAATATGGACTTTACTAGAGTGTATCCAAGCGATATGAAAAAAATGGTAAAATGGTTTGCACAATTACAAAAGCATAAGGTAGAACCTACTTTGCCTGAGGCAGACGAAGAGGCCGAAGCTGAGTAAGAGCAATACCTCCTTTCTAACCATCCCACTAACTTATATAAAAAACTTACCTAACCTAGGGTAAGTTTTTTTTTATCCTTAAATTGCAATACTGACATTGGCTATCAAAAGCAATTGTAAAAAATACTTATGAAAAAAATACTAATCCTAATTACACTTTCCTTATTCATTCTTTCAGAAGGCTCTTCTCAAAGTAAAGCGGAAAAAAAATGGATACAAAAGCAATTTAAGCAATTGTCATTAGACGAGAAGATTGCTCAATTAATGATTATTAGAGCACATAGTAATTGGGATTCAAAAAAATTAGATACACTTACAGAAATTATTAAAAAATACAATGTAGGTGGTTTATGTTTTTTTCAAGGTGGGCCTGTGAGAGAAGCACTACAAACAAATTATTATCAATCTATTGCTAAAACGCCTTTACTGATTACCATGGATGCAGAATGGGGTGTAGGCATGAGGCTAGACAGTGTTGAAATGTTTCCAAGACAACTTTCTTTAGGCGCCATTGCCTCTGATCATCTAGTGTATCAAATGGGTGCCGCTATAGCAGCTCAATGTAAAAGATTAGGCATACAAGTGAATTATGCACCAGATATAGATATTAATAATAATTCTAGCAACCCTGTTATTAATGACCGAAGCTTTGGTCAAAACAAACAAAGAGTTATTGAACATGGTATTGCTTATATGAAAGGCATGCAAGACAATGGCATTATGGCCACTGCCAAACATTTTCCAGGCCATGGTGATGTATCAGTTGATTCTCATTTAGATATTCCTGTAATTAATAAAAGCATGGAGCAACTAACAGATATGGAACTAGCTCCCTTCAAGGCCTTGATTGACGCAGGTATTGGATCAGTAATGGTAGGACATTTATCGGTACCAGCCATTGACAATAGACCTAAATATGCAACTTCTTTATCTTCAAAAGCCATCAATGATTTATTGAAAAAAGAATTAGGCTTTAAAGGAATTACAGTAACAGATGCCTTAGATATGAAGGCCATTAGTAATTATTTTCCAAGAGGAGAAGCCAATGTACAGGCTATACTTGCAGGCAATGATATGCTTTGTTTGCCAGGCGATATTGGAGAGTCTATAGAAAGAATAAAATTAGCTATTAAAGAAAAGCGTATCACCAAAAAAGAAATTGACCAAAGAGTTAAAAAAATATTAGCTGTAAAATATAAATATGGGCTAAGTAATTTTCAAGCAATTGATACCACTCACTTAATTGCTGATTTAAATAAATCGGTAGCAGCACTTAAATCACAAATGGCAGCGCAGTCACTTAGTTTTGTTAAACCAAGTGCAGATGCGCGTATTGCACTTCAAAAAAAGACAGCCTATATAGCCTTAAATCTTTCAAAACCAAATTTGCTTACTCAAGCACTTAGCGAAAAATACGGTTTTCAAATATTTTATATTAACCCAAAGGATAGCAATGGCATTGAAACTGTAAAAAAATCACTAGCCAATTTTGAACAAGTCATTGTGGGTTTACATAATTATAATAGAAGGCCAGCTAATCATTTTGAAATACCTAGTCCAATGCTTCAATTTTTAAATGAAGCACACCCAAGCAATTGGTTTCATTTAATTTTTGGTAACCCCTATGCAGTGGGCGACTTTAGTAATATACAAAATATCTTATTTGCCTACGAAGACAATGTCTTTACACAAGAAGCAGCCATTCAATGGATTGAAGGAAAAATACAAGCTACAGGTGAACTTCCCGTTACAGTAAGCAAAGACTTACCATTTGGAACAGGAAGTCATTTATTAACATCAAGTACTCCTATTTTATCAGAAGCAGCGCAACCCAATTTAACATTTATTGATTCATTGGTACTAGACGCTATTAATAAAAAAGCAATACCAGGCTGTCAGGTATTAGTAGCTAAGAATAATAAAATTATTTTTAATAAAGCATATGGTTATACAGCAGGGGAAGGTTCTGCACCTGTAAGCTTAGACACTTATTACGATTTAGCATCTGTTACCAAAGTAAGTGCTACAACAGTATCTATTATGAAATTAGTAGAACAAGGAAAAGTAGATATAAACAAGACTATTGGCGATTATCTACCCTGGGTACAAGGTAATGATAAAGCAAAAATTACTTTAAAAGACTTGCTCTTACATCAAGCTGGATTATACCCTTATATAAAATTCTATGAAGCTTTACTCACGCCCACTGGTAGCTATCTAGATGGCCTAATTACTGAACTGCCCGACAATAAGCATCATAAAATGATTACACCTTCTAAATATTTATTAGATAGTTGGGCAGATACCATTAAAAATAAAATTTTAAGAAGCCCTGTGACTGAGCCTGGAAAATACGTATATAGTGATAACGATTTTATTTTCTTAGGTCTAATTGTGGAACAAGTAACAGGGATGAGTTTACAAGATTATGCTACGCAACAATTTTATGCACCCTTAGAGATGAAGTCTACCGGATTTTTACCCCTAACTAAAACCAACTTACAAAATATTGCGGCCTCAGAGGTAGACAACTATTATCGTCATGAATTAATACAAGGTTCAGTGCATGACGAAGGTGCTTCTGTCATGGGGGGTATTGCAGGTCATGCAGGTTTATTTAGTAATGCAAGCGATTTAGCAAAATTATATCTCATGTTATTAAATAAGGGCAGTTGGAAGGGCAATACTTATTTTAATCAAAATACGGTTGATGCATTCACTGCATATAATACTAGTAATAGTAGACGTGGTTTAGGATTTGATAAACCAGAAAAAAATAATGCAAGCGCCAAAGACCCCTACCCTTGTTTAAGTGCCTCCCCTAGTACGTTTGGTCATACTGGATTTACAGGTACTTGTGTTTGGGCCGATCCTGAAAAACAATTATTATTTATTTTTCTATCTAATAGAGTATACCCTACTAGAGATAATAAAGTTTTTAGTGAACTAAACTTAAGATCTAAAATTCAAGAAGGGCTTTACACTTCACTTAATTAAAAACATGAATAAAAAATGTTTATTAATTTTTTTGTGCTTGATAATGTATCTGCATGCATTTACACAAAACCCAACAGTGCCACTTGGACAGTGGAGAGAACATTACAATAATAAAAGCGTTCTTCATATTGTAAAAGGTGATTTACTTTATGGGGCTACCCCTAATCAAGTTTTTAGCATTGATGCAAAAAATAATATAAATTTTCTAGGAAAATCAAATGGCTTGCACGATATAGAAATTACAGCTATAGCCTGGGATCCAACATCTTCTCAATTAATAATTGCATATAATAATAGCAATATTGACATCGTTAAAGGAGATGCCATTTTTTCTATTGCCGATATTTATTTATCTAAAGTATATGCAAATAAAAAAATAAATTCTATTCAGATACTAGGTTCATGGGCATTGCTATCAACCAATTTTGGTATCGTAGTAGTTGATTTAATAAAATATGAAATTAAAGATACTTGGTTTGTCAATAATACAAAACAGGCCAGCGCAACCTTTCAAACAATTAATACAGCAGATAGCTTATATGCATTAACAGAGGAGGGCTTGTTTTGTACAGCTTTAAAAAATAATTATATAACGAGTAATCAGTGGATAAAAATAAATGGATATACAAATATTAAGTCATTAAGCAGTTTTAATAATACCGTATACGCTATAGGTAATAAAAATATTTATCAATTACCAATAATTACGCCTATTTACCAAACAAGTAATGATTCAATCAATAAAGTATTTGCACATAAAGAGGGCTTATATGTTATTCAATCA
>Ga0209188_1002473_pt1 | contig 13615 bp, 15 predicted proteins | sample C_130625_EF_Meta_FD_187307 | JGI IMG/M metagenome (GOLD analysis project Ga0209188, IMG submission 187307) | Freshwater microbial communities from Lake Croche, Canada to study carbon cycling - C_130625_EF_MetaG (SPAdes) (version 2) | ecosystem: Environmental > Aquatic > Freshwater > Lake...
TCTAAAACTAATTTTATAGAGTTAATGTGATGAGTAGAGGATTTGTTATATCAGCGCAAAGTACTGTTAACACTAATTATGTGCGATGTGCGGAAACGCTAGCACTAAGCATGAAAAAAGTAATGCCCTATTGCGATATCACGCTTATCAGCAATGAGGTATCTATGTGTTCAGCTTTTGATAACGTAGTTGAATTACCATTGGGTGACTTAGCGCCTAGTAGTGATTGGAAACTAATCAATGATTATCAAGTATACCAAGCTAGCCCATATGATGAAACTATCAAATTAGAAGCAGACATGTTTATTCCCAGATCAATTGAGCATTGGTTTGATGTGTTACAAGTTCAAGATGTAGCAGTTTGTAATAGAATCAGAAACTTTAAGGGTGAAATATCTAATAGTCGCGCATACAGAAGATTTATTGACGACAACAATCTTCCTGATTGCTATAATGCGATAACGTACTTTAAGAAATCTGCTATAGCAGAACAATTTTTTACTATTGTTAAAGATGTGTTTGTAAATTGGGACGAGTATAAAGCAATTTTAAAATGCAACCCCGACGAAGTAGTTACTACAGATTGGGCATATGCATTGGCTAGTCATATTATTGGCATAGAAAAAACTACAATAAATTTTGATGAATTTAGTATGACTCATATGAAACAGTTTATAAATGATTTACCAACAGAAAATTGGACTGATACCCTAGTGTATGAAATATTTCAAGACTCACTACGCATCAACACCAATCCCCAACTTTACCCATTGCACTATCATGTGAAGAATTTTTCTGATACAATAAGGAGTGCGCTCAAATGGAACAAATGATTATTTGGGAAGCCCCTGTAATAGTAAAACCTGAATTTAGACTGTACTACGATGAGCGAGGTACCGTACTGTTTTATACTTGCGAAAAACCTGAGGGTAACTACATAGTAATCGATGCTGCTACTTATGCACAGAGTAGATATGATATAAGAGTAGTAGATGGTAGATTAGCGCAGGTAGCTACAGGTGCTGTTGTTAGTAAGCTAGTACCCTCAACCATTGGCATCACCTGTGCAGCAGAGGATATTAGCATCGTAGTAGATAGTGAGTACGCGGGTGATATCGTTAAATGGGATTTAATTACAAATGAATACTGATATAGTAGATATAGCGGATTTAGACGTTATCTATCTTTCCTATGATGAACCACAAAAAGAAGAATTTTGGTTAAAGATTAGAAACATGGTCCCATGGGCTAAAAGAGTAGATGGTGTCAAAGGCAGTGACGCTGCACATAAAGCAGCGGGAGAAGCCAGCGATACTGAAAGATTTATTCTTATCGATGGTGATAACATGCCTGAAGAATCATTCTTTAACTTACAACTAGATTTTACAGGTAAAGATCCTGTATACAAAAAAGCACAATACCGTTGGCGAGCTATTAATGCTATCAATGGGCTTAGATATGGTAATGGTGGAATGAGTAGTTGGACTAAAGAATATGTTGCTAACATGAAAACTCATGAGAATAGCAATGGTGATTCTACTACTACGGTAGATTTTTGTTTAGATGCACAAAATAACATTTATTGGGCTATGCATGATTGCTATTCAACCACTTACCCCAATGCGACTCCCTTTCAAGCATGGCGAGCAGGGTTTAGAGAGGGAGTTAAAATGGTTCTTGTCCGCGGAGATAAACCTAGTATCGCAGAATTTAAAGAAAGTGTAGCTTCACGCAATCTAAACAATTTAACTATTTGGCACAATGTGGGCGCTGATGTTGATAATGGTATATGGGCCATATATGGAGCTAGATTAGGTACATATATGACTATGTTAACTGAATGGGATCACACCAGTGTACATTGGTTTGATAATTATGTTGAACTTTGGGAACCACAAAAAGACAAAAATCCTGAAATTGCCGCAGAAATTGTAGGTGACATATTATCTGATAAGTTAGGTCTTCCTATGTGCTATTTGAATGAAGAACAAAGTAAGTTTTTCAAACGTCACTATCAAGCTGATAAGTATAACATGGGACCTCTTGTAAAAGAGATGGACGTAATAAGAAAAATTGAGGGATGGTAATGTCTGATATAGATGGAAATTATAAAAAACATTTAATAAACGTCAAAAAACAAGTTGACAATATAAGTGATAGCTTCTGTGCGGCTAAATGGAAACAAGTGACTATCCATTTGCAAAACGGACATACTCACTCATGCCATCATCCCAAAACTCATTTGGTGCCATTGGAAGAAATTTCAGCCAATCCATCAGCATTACATAACACCAATTTTAAAAAAGAACAGCGTAAAATGATGCTTAAAGGTAGTCGTCCAAGCGAGTGTGATTATTGTTGGAGAGTCGAGGATAGCAACAAAGATAACGATGTGTTTAGCGACAGGTATACAAAAAGTGCAGATCCATGGGCAGCACCTTTTATTGAAGAAATTGCTAGTAAGAAATGGGATGATAATGTTGACCCCAGTTACGTGGAAGTATCATTTAGCAGTACATGTAATTTTAAATGTAGTTACTGTAGTCCTGATGTTAGTAGTAAATGGATGGAAGAAATAGAAAGATTTGGACCATACCCTACAAGTACTAGTTTTAATAATTTAGATTACATTAGTCAATCCAAAAAAATACCCATTAAAAACAGAGACTATAATCCTTATGTAGAATCTTTTTGGAAATGGTGGCCACAACTTTATAATAGTTTAAAAACCTTTAGAATTACAGGCGGCGAACCTTTGTTAGCTAAAGATACATTTCAAGTACTTGATTATATCATTGAAAATCCAAATCCAGAACTTGAGTTAAACATTAATAGTAATTTATGTGTACCAGCTGAATTAGTAAAACAATTCATAGAAAAGATGAAACGTATACAGGGTGAAGGACTTATAAAAGAATTCAAATTATATACTAGTGCTGAGGCACATGGAAAAAAAGCTGAATATATACGTTATGGCCTAGATTATAATCAATGGTTAGACAATTGTAATTATGTGCTGCGCGATATCCCACAAAGTAAATTAACGGTAATGAGTACCTATAATGCATTAAGTGTTACTAGTTATATACCTTTCATGAAGGATATACTAGAGTTGAGAAACGCATATAATACAGGACCAAATAGACGTAACCCAATTTCTTTAGATATTCCCTACCTACGTTGGCCATGGCATCAAAGTATGTTTATACTTACTCCTGATTACATTACCTCTATACAAAATCAAGTAACATATATGTATAGAAATAAAGAATTTATGTTTTGGCAACCTCTATGTGGCTATGGGTTTTATGATCATGAAATCAATAGAATGGAAAGATTATTTTATGTTGCAAGAGATGAAAAAATTCCCGAAATGGATTTAATTCGCAATCGAAAAGACTTTGTATTATTTGTTGATGAACACGACAAACGTAGAGGAACTGACTTTTTAGCTACTTTTCCTGAAATGGAAGAATTTTATAGAATGTGCAAAGGATTAAAATGAGTAAAGAATTATTCCGTTGGCGGCAAACTATATTAGACAGTATTAGTCCTAGCTTTTGTGCAGCCAAATGGCTTAACGCTACTATTCATTTAGGACATGGATATACGCATTCATGTCACTTACCAATACCTCACCCTATCCCACTAGATGAATTAAAAGATAACCCTTCAGCAATACATAATACTATACACAAAAAAGAACAACGTGCTAAAATGATTGCAGGTGAAAGACCTAAAGAATGTGATTACTGCTGGAGAATTGAAGATATAGGTCGCGAAAATATTAGTGATAGAGTTTATAAAAGTAAAGTGTATAATATCAGAGATATCACTAGGATCAGTAAATTAGATCCTAATGAAAATGTTAATTTAAAAACAGTTGAGTTAAGTTTTGACCGTATTTGTAATTTTGCATGTAGCTATTGTAATGCTGGTTATTCCACTACTTGGGCTAACGATATAAAAAATAATGGGATATATCAAGGCATGAAAAGTGATGGTGCCGGGGCATATCAAAATGATGGATCATGGACAGAACCTTATGGAAAATTCAACGAAGGTAATCCATATGTAGATGCATTTTTTAAATGGTGGCCTGAGTTGTCTACTGATTTAGAAGAATTAAGGATCACTGGCGGCGAAGCTACTATGAGCCATAACTTTTGGAAGTTATGTGACCAAATTAAACAGCAAACTTTACCTCATATGCGTTTTGCTGTCAATAGTAATTTAGGTATGAAACAAGGAATTTTAGAAGATTTGGTGAAATTTACTAAAGAAGCAAAAATTAAAGATTTTGATTTGTACACTAGTAATGAAGCATACGGTAAACAAGCTGAGTATATTCGTGATGGTTTAGACTATCAACAATGGCGTGATAATTTAATATATTTTATTGAGAATGCTAAATTTAGATCCGTTATTATTATGATGACTATCACAAGCTTAAGTCTTTTTTCAATTACAGAATTTATGGATGATATGATTGAGTTAAAGAAAAAGTATGGTCATAATAAACCAATGTTGGATTTAAATATTTTACGTTGGCCTAGTTTTATGAGCCCGTTAGCTTTACCCAATCATATTAAAGAATATTGCAGAACTAATTTATTAAATTGGTTTATACTTAATAAGGTTGAGTTGACTGACGGTGAATCGGCGCAGGTTCAACGATTGATTGATTATATTGAGGTAGTTGAGACTCCCCACTATCGTGCCTCGTCCGACAAGGAAGTTTTATACCATGATATTAAAAGTTTCTATCAGCAATATGACTTGCGTAGAAATAAAGATATCAATGTATTTCCTAATATACTTACTGATTGGTTAGACACTATCGAAGTTGATAAAACTATTCCAATAAAGATACTAGGCCATGGTGCTATAACTAATTACGACAAATGAATCCAGTTCAAGTAAAAATCTTAGCAATCTGCTTATACGGTGACAACAATTTAAATGCCACCACAGCTAAATCTTTATGTCTTGATCGCTACAAAAAGTTTAATAATTTTGATATTGTTTTTTTTGAAAAATACGATGAAATAAAATTCAAAGCCTTATGGCTATGCTCTTTTGAAAAAGATAAATATGAATTAGAAAATAAAATGATATTTGACGCATGCCTAGCCATCGATATCGACTATTATCAGTTAATTGAAGAAACTCCTATTCTATCTGCTATCGAAGATAAACTTTATTACACTACAGGTTTTTATATAAGGTATGCAAACATATCGGGCGCGAACCCATGCATATTTTATGCAAACTCTTTATTGTTTAATAGAGCCTGCGAATTTTATTTGAATAATATAGAATCAAAATTTTTAACAGATGAAAGATTAGAATCAAAATTCTATTTTCATCTAAAAAGTTATAATATACAATTGGAATGTATTAATTATGAGAATTGGAATTTGTTTAAGCGGTCAACCCAGAACCATCAATATCACCTATCCTAGTATCCTGAATTTTTTTTCAAAGAAACATCAGTACGATTATTTTTGTCATTCGTGGGATTATGATGTACACAAACATAAGAAAACAGATGGAACTTCAGGTGTGTACTGGTCCGAGGAAGAATTGGTAGATCGTAAAGAACTAGAAAAATTATTATTAAAATTTAATCCTAAAGCATATAAAATTCAAGGAAAACAAGACCTTCCTCTAAATTTTATTCATTGGAATTCTTTATTCTATAGTGCCATGTATGCTAACCATCTTAAAAAACAATATGAAATTGAAAATGATTTCCGTTATGATTTAGTTATTAAAACAAGATATGATTTGATATACGACCCCAATACCACATTTGATATCAATCATCCATTGGATAGCGATCTTGATCTTTATTGTTTACACAATGCGAGAATGTTCACTGAGTATGGCCGTCCTAACTTTAGTGATATTATGTACTACGGCAGTTCTAGAGCAATGGACTGTATTTCTGATGTTTATAAGTACATATACAGTGATAACAGTCGAGAAGATAATAAGAAACAATTGGGGCCAGGTTGCTGGATGACAGAGTACAATAATAAAAACAATCTAAGAGGCATAGAAGTTCGTACATTTAACGAAACAATTTATAGAAAAAGTGCTATCCCGTTAGACCCTTTTTTAGATTTTCAACAAATTCACGATCATCATATAAATTACTATAAATAAAATCATGATTAAATGTTTATACGTTAACGGAGATTCATTTGCTTTTGGACAAGAGTTAGGGATTGGTCAGCCATGGTATGACGAAGTGACTATTTTAGATTTCACGCCTTACCACAGAACACATTGTTATTCGGGCATAATAGCAGATACCCTGCAAGCAGAAGAATATATTAATAATTCACGCCCTGGAGGCTCCAATGAGCGAGCATACAGGTGTGTCATCACCGATGTATCTAAATTGCTTGAAAAATATAAACCTGAAGAAATTTTTGTTACAGTTAGTTTATCATCTCCTCTAAGAAGAGAATTTTGGAGACTAGATCATAAAAAATGGTGGCCGTATATGGCGCCACATGAACCCCCTAAAATCGATTCAGTAAGTCATGATTTTTGGACTATGTTTACTAAAAATTTTAGCGGAGACATAGGGTTTTATAATTTTGATGCAATGATGGTGTTGGGTATACAAAATTTTCTTATTAGAAATAAAATTCCATATCTATTAACATCGTCAATGAACAACATTTACGAAGACGAAATTACAAATAATATAATATCTAAAGTCGTTCTTGATCAGGTATATAAGCATAGATGCTTTATAAATCCGTCATTCATGATTTTTAATAGAGATGTAAATCAAGGTATAGGGCCAGGATACCATCCGTTAGAAGGTGGTCATCAACTGTGGGCTGAGTATTTACTGAAATACATCGAGAATCATAATTTGTTAGATAATAGAGATTTATCTTGAAAGGTAAGACTACTGTAATAAAAACTTTTAGTGGGTTTTCAGGAGCTGATATTGCCCTTATATACAATCATAATGAAAATTTGCTGTTTGTGAGAAAGCAAGGTAATATTGATAGGAACTATATAAAACTACGAGAACTAAATTTCAATGTTCCAAAAATTTATAGCAAAACTCAAACTACGTTAGATATGGAATATATTCCAGGTTACGACATACAAACGTATTTACTAAGGAACGACAGTACCGCATTGGTTGATTTTATCATCGATACTATTAATAGATTCAAATCTACCACTGTTGTAAAAGATTATCTCGAAACTTATACCAATAAATTAAGCAAGATTGATGACAGGTTGCTTCCATTTAAAAAAGAGGAGCTACTAAATTGCTTACCATCAAAGTTAGAACAGTCACTATGTCACGGTGATTTTACGTTTGAAAACATTATATATGCTAAATCAAATAAATTTTTTATGATAGACTGTTCTACTGGGGAGTACGACAGTTGGATATTTGATATTGCAAAATTACGACAGGATTTAGATGCTCAGTGGTTTATACGAAATACTAATTTAAAACTAAATTCAATTTTATTAACCATAAAGAACAACTTAAAAGAAGAATTTCCAGAAGCATTTGATGACAATATATACATACTCATGTTATTGAGAGTTCTTATCTATTGCCAACCACACTCATTTGAATATAATTTATTACTGATAGAAATAAAAAAATTATGGAAATAATAATACCAGCCGCTGGACTATCAACTAGATTTCCAAATACCAAGCCTAAGTATCTATTATACGATTATACAGGTAAACTCATGCTATACAGGGCAATAGAGACATTTTTAGGCAGATATAATATAACTGTAGGAATACTAGCGGAACATAATAATAAGTTTAATGCAAAAGAAATAATCGAACGCGAGTGTAATAATCAAATAAATGTAGTTACTCTACCTAGAGTTACATCCGGGCCTGCTAGTACTGTTTTTGAAATTGTATCCCTATCACAAATCGATACTACAAGTCAGTTGTTAATAAAAGACTGTGATAGTTTTTTCGAGCATGATATATCAGACGGCAATTATATCTGTACATCTAAAATATCAGACCATAACGTACTGTATAATATTCACAATAAGAGTTTTGTTATTAAAAATGATCAAAACATTATTCAACATATTATAGAAAAAACAGTTATATCTGACACATTTTGTGTGGGAGGGTATAAATTTAATACCATTGAATCTTTTATTAATGGGTATTTGGCTATACAAGATGCTACAGAACTATTTGTTAGTCATGTCATTGAGTACCTTATTAATCAAGGTCAAGTTTGGCAAACTAAACCAGTTCAAAATTATGTTGATGTAGGAACTTCTGCCGATTGGTTAAGATTTTATACTAATCAAATTCAAAAATAAACTTATGAATCCTTTTAAACTAACGAGAAAACTATGAAACTATTCAAATCACTATACAACATGACATTTGGTAAACTAATACGAGAACTTAAATATCGTAAGCGTTTAAAAGAACTAAGAAAACGTGATCCGTTCATCTATAAATGAACTATGTAGGTATTAGCTGTGGATTCCATGATGCTGCTGTTAGCGTAGTAGACAGTAATGGTAGCATACTATATGCTGGGCATAGTGAAAGGTATAGTAAGATTAAGCATGACAAACAACTATCTGATGCTATCATAAAAGATGCTATTAGCTATACCAACTCATTCTATGAAGTTCATTACTATGAAAAACCTCTCTTAAAATTCTTTAGAGAGTTAAGAGCAGGACAACACACTACCTCACCCTTTGTTAAAACCATAATCGGTAACGAAAATGTTAAGTTATTAAACACTAAAAAAATTCATACACATGGTCATCATTTGAGTCATGCTGCTGCGGGGTTTCAAACTAGTCCCTTTGCCGATGCTACTGTAGTTATTATTGATGCTATAGGTGAGTTTGACACGATATCGATTTGGGACGCACATTACGATAGCACGGGTATAGCTAGATACAAACAAATTTGGAATCAAACTTATCCTAATAGTATCGGGCTATTTTACAGTGCTATGACTCAGCGTGTAGGATTAAAACCCCTAGATGAAGAATACATTTTAATGGGTATGGCAGCATATGGTACTCCCAGACACACTACAGAAATGGCTTATGATTTAATAGAAGATTCTTCAGAAATTACGTTTAAGCAAAATTTACATATAGGAGTTGGTGATAACTTTCTGTTAAATGCCAATGATATGGATATAGCAGCCTCAGCACAATCATTAGTAGAAGAATTAATCGCAAAGATAATGGAAATCGCACGAGCCAGTGGTTTTAGTAGAAATTTAGTATATGGTGGAGGAGTCGCACTTAATTGTTTAGCCAACAGATTGTTGGGTAATTATTTTGAAAACATATGGATAATGCCTAATCCTGGCGATGCCGGTAGTTCATTAGGTGCAGCAGCATTGGGATATAAGCGTAAGTTACTATGGAAAAATGCTTATCTTGGTCATAATATTCTAGGCGAATATCCAACTGACGATATTATTAAACATCTTATACACGATAAGATAGTGGGAGTAGCCAGTGGTAGAGAAGAGTTTGGGCCTCGTGCGCTAGGTAATCGTTCACTATTAGCTGATCCTAGGGGCAATGAAATAAAAGATCGAGTGAACGAAATCAAACGTAGACAAAAATTTAGACCCTTTGCCCCTGTTATATTAGAAGAACATGTACACGATTATTTTACCATGCCCACTAAGTGGGAACATAGTAGATATATGCAAGTCATTAGTAGTTGCAAGCGCCCTGACTTATTTCCTGCTATCGCGCACTATGATAACACGAGTAGAGTACAAACTGTTCCCCGCGATGGATCAGGTATAAGACAGTTATTAGAGAAATGGTATTCACTAACAGGTTGTCCCATGTTGTTAAACACTAGTTTAAACATTAGGGGAGAACCAATGGTCAATGATATCAATGACGCTCTAAGATTTGAAAATTTATATGGAATAAAAGTCTGTTTTTAAAAATAAAGCGGCAACTATCTTCTATCTAAATACTAGATGTTAAGAGATGTATTTTACTTGGGTAGTAAACCAAACGCCCATCCCCGTGAACGACCAGCCAACTCGGTGCATGATGCAAGGGAACAATGCACCACGGAACACTTTTGGATAATTAACGAATACTGTGATTATCGTGGATTTGATTGGGATTGGGACTTTGAGTTCTTGCCTGACGAGTCAGTTTGGGCAAAAGATCATAACAATGTATGGCCCAGCCAACATCAAAAAGACAGTGGTACATGGCTATGCCCTAAAGAAAATAGTGATATTATAATTTATAGAGCCGATGTTGATCCAGTGCTTAGAAAAAATGAACTAACCGATAACTGGAAAATAGCCCCTAGCATAGATACTTCACTATTTGATTTTAGTTGGCACCCTGACCCAACTAGTCCACCTTATATCTATCAGTTTGGTTATGAGTTTGGTACTTTGTTAGATGAAAACGATGGTCCCACTTATGTTACTGAAAACAATGATGGTACAGTGGTTTATTTTATAAGAACTGATATCTTACTAGAAGATATCAATTTCCCTAAATACTATATACAAACCACACTAGATGATTTAATAGTAGAACATAGTGATGAGATATTTTGGGCTTTGAATAAAGATATTGACTACGATAACTTTGATTTTAGATGGCGCCCCAATAAGCAAAATGTATATCATATAAATGTGTTTGGTTCGCATGAAAGCAACATAACGCAAACTTACTTTGTTAATGGCAAGATGTGGCAGCAAGGGTATCGAGATTTAAACTTTATTGAAAGTGCAAAACTGGATGAGCAATACTTATCTACGCTATTTAAAAAAATAGATGCAGTGTTTATAGATAAAGGCAATAGTGAAGCGCAACAAAGATATGAACAATTAAAGCTTAGATTTCCAAACTTACAAAAAACCAGATACTTAAACTCTTGGGTAGATACGATTAACAGGTGTGTTAACAAAGTAGAGACTACACTGTTTTGGGTACTAAACAGTGAATTAGATTATAGTAAATTTGAGTTTGATTTTTATCCTACCCCATGGCAAATGAATATGACTCATGTATTTGGTACTCAATGGTCACATTGGGGCACAACATTTGTCGTTAATAAAGACACATTTCCCCAGGATACCAAATATGTTAAGATCATAGAACACTTACCTAACTTACATTTTGTAAAACACGCTAACATAGCAGCAACTAATTGCTTACATGATGTGTATGTGGTAGATCATGGTAACACAGATACGCTAAATGTAGTTGAACAGATAACTAGAAAAGCTCGGGGCAAGACCGTGTCTATTGTAAAGTATGATGATAGTTATTTGAGTGTATTCAAAAAGATATTGGACCAAGTAGAAAAGAAAAATGAACACTATATATGGGTATGTAGCTCAGTATGTGACTATAGTAACTTTGATTTTACTTATATCTGCGACCCCTACGCTAAAGAAGATATTCATGTGTTTCCCAGTAGCAAGCAGAAATTTGGTGACACATTCTTTATTAATGTAAATGCGCTTAGTAAAGTAGTTGATAGTATGGTGAAGTTAGAAGATTATAAAAAGCTTAACTATAATCAACATCAAAAGACTACTAGACTACCTGCACCTAAATTTGTGTCAAACAGTGATAATCACTTTAATAATTTAACTCAGCCATTTAATTTCCCCTATGCTACCTTCATAACAAATGATCATCTTGACTTAGCTATAACAGAACAAGAACCAATGGCACTTTGGGACAGAACAAAAAAATCTATTATAGTTAATAGTACAGGTGCTAGCGTAATAACTGTACCTCAAGAAGTTACTCAATATGTTAAAAAAGAGTTTTATGATTATCCCTACATCATTAAATCTACAAAACTAGCACAGTCTAATCCACTTGATATTGTATTCTTAAGCAATGGAGAGATGGGAGCAGAAGAAAACTATGAACATTTACTTCAAGTAACCAAACACGCAAAGAATAGAGTAGCAAGAGTAGATGGGGTAAATGGTAGGGTAGCTGCTTATCATGCAGCATTAGAAGCAAGTAAGACACCCTGGGCTTTTACAGTGTTTGCTAAATTAAAAGTTAATGAAGAGTTTGATTGGTCTTGGCAACCAGATCGTTTACAACAAGCAAAGCATTATATCTTTTATGCTACTAATCCCCTCAACGGTCTAGAGTATGGACACCAAGCAATGATTGCTTATAACAAAAATCTAACATTAATTAATAGAGGTATAGGATTAGACTTTACACTAGATGATGAGCATGAAGTAGTAGAGTTAAACTCAGGTATCGCACAATTCAATACAGATGAGTGGAGTACTTGGAGAACAGCGTTTAGAGAGTGTATTAAACTTAAAAAAGACAGTTCACCTACTAGTCAGCATCGTTTAAATATATGGCTAACTATCGCTGAGGGCCAATATGCTGAAATGAGTATTAAGGGTGCTAGAGATGCAGTTCAGTATTATGAAGAAGTTGGGGGAGATATAGATAAGTTGAAATTAAGTTATGATTGGCCTTGGCTAAAGGAAAAATTTAATAATGTCAGATGACGCAGAAAAACCTAGCAATTTAGCTAAGGGTAGAACTAGTTTTGATATTAATGTAGGAGGTACCCTTGTACCCTTCTTTAATAAAAATATCACTCCTTATCCTACAGATGTAAGTGCTCCCAAATTTGAGCTAGTACCTGTACGCGAGAAAAAAGACTTGATGATAAATTCTGCTCGCATGTTCGCCGAGCAAGAATATAACCGTATCATGGAGTTAGTAAATGTATTACAATCACAAGCTAATCAAATAAAACGCAGACTAGATATTACAGATTGGGTACATAGTGCTGATTATAACTTTAATACTACGCACGGTGGTTATTATTGGATAGCACAAGATACAAATAGAAATCGCACAGTTCTATTGATAATGGGCCCCCGTGATTGGTCAACTGGCGCTCCTGAACACTTTGAATATATCGCTAGAGTAAAGTATATGGGCGACCATACTTGGGTAGAAGTGGATGAACAAAACAATATAAAATGGTGAATAAATGATACACTTTATGATAACTGATCACGATATGAAGGGCAAAGCTAAGGGTACTGTTTATTCGGTAACAATCAGTGTTTCGGTAGATGAGTTTAAAACTAATCTTACTGATATTATGAATGAATCTAGTAGAGATGAGTTTGAAGAAGAATTGGATCGGCAGCTTGATTTTGCTAAAATAAAAGCAGCACTGATGAAGCAATATGATGGGTTTGTTGAAGATATAAAAGGGCAAATAAAGTATTGATCCTCATCATCGAACAGTGTATAAATAGTATTGTTCGTTGAAGAGAACAGAAAAGCATTGTGGACCCGGGGGCAGAGCCCGGCATCTCCACCATAAGCACATACGCTGATAGCAAGCGACTAAGGCAGCTATGCGAAATCTTAGTTTTATGTGTGCTTTTGATGGGGATGACACAGTTTCGACATGGTGATTAGTATGAACTTGGAGAATCGGCAATGCTAAAGCCGTTAGGATTGGGGTAACTCGGTCGTAGAAGCAAAAAACTATAAATGCAAACGATGAAGCATTTTATCAGGAACTTAAGCTAGCCGCTTAA
>Ga0209188_1002480_pt1 | contig 13601 bp, 9 predicted proteins | sample C_130625_EF_Meta_FD_187307 | JGI IMG/M metagenome (GOLD analysis project Ga0209188, IMG submission 187307) | Freshwater microbial communities from Lake Croche, Canada to study carbon cycling - C_130625_EF_MetaG (SPAdes) (version 2) | ecosystem: Environmental > Aquatic > Freshwater > Lake | place...
CTGCCGCCCGAAGCCCTGCGCGGCTGCGGCTTTTCGGCCGCCAAGGTCGCCGGCATCCGCGACATCGCCACCCGCACGGCCGATGGCCTGGTGCCGAGCTATACCGATTGCGCCGCGCTGGACGACGCGGCGCTGATCGAGCGGCTGGTGGCGATCCGCGGCGTCGGCCGCTGGACGGTGGAGATGCTGCTGATCTTCACCCTGGGCCGGCCGGATGTGCTGCCGGTGGATGATTTCGGCGTGCGGGAGGGCTGGCGGCTGCTGACTGGCGCCGAGGCGCAACCAAAACCCCGCGCGCTGGCCGAGATCGGCGCGGCCTGGGCGCCCTGGCGCAGCATCGCCGCCTGGTACCTGTGGCGGGCGGCCGATGCCGGCAAGCGGACGCCGCCGCCGGCACCCTGAGGCGCGGCGGAGCGCTGCACCATCTTGCCGCTGACACGCGATCGTGATGTTATCGGTGTTACAGCAGGATACGTAGACGTAAGCGAACGCATCTTGCTCTGGGATCGAACACGCTCGGGGCGAACAACGGTCTAGAGCCTGCTGCGTTCGCATTTGCTGACGCACCCTGCTCTAGCCTTTGTTCAGTCGTGGGATTCAGCGTTTTCGGCGATTCCGCCTCAACGCATCACGCTTTAGCGCGGCGCCGGCTCTCCATTCGGCGGTGCTGCCCTGGCGCCACGCGCATCGAAGGTTCGGGGGAACAGCATGACGTCTTCGACGGATCAGCACGGCGCGGCAGCGGCTGTCCCCGGGCCAGGCGATACGGCGCCCGCGCGGCCCCAGCGGCCGAAGCCGCAGGATATCGCCGACGCGATCTCCTATGTCCGCCCGGGGCATCCTCGGGAGGCTGGCATTTGGCAGCAATACTCCAACCTGACGACGCGGCTGCGCGGGCGCGCCTTCTTTGCCGACTACATCACGGAAGGCGATCGCTGGGAGCTGTTCGATGGCACTGAGGCGCAAAAAATATCTCTCGACCAGCAGAAGCCCGAAAATTATCACGACACGCATAATCACTATCAAACCCTGATGGCGGAGGTGCTGAACTTCTCACCTGAGACCAATGCCGTGCCGATCTGGGGCGATGGCACGGCGATGGTGCACGGTGCCTCGGCCTGGGGCGCCTTCGTTTCCGCCCGCTCGCATTTCCACGACCTGACCGAACCCTACTGGGCGCGCTTCCTGCCGGCGGGCGCGCCACCGCAGGCCCAGGAGGAATTCGATTGCCAGCTCTGTGCCCTGGAGGTCGATGTGCTGAATGGCGGCAAGGCAGGCGTCTTTCCGAACAAGGCCAAGCACGCCATTCAGGTGGTCGGCTTCGGCAATCCCAACTCCCATGCCCTGTCGGTCATCTGCGAGAATTTCGACTGCGAGCCTGAGCGGCGGCGCGGGCAGTTCGAATCCGGGATCTATTTCCAGAACTCGATCCATCCCGATTACGGCCGGGCCTTCGTCGCGGATTTCGACCGGGCGCAGATCGGGATCGATTTCCGCAAGCCGGTCTTCGACCATGGCGCCATCCAGTTGAACGCGCCGACCTTAGGATCCGGGCTGATTTTTTCCGAAGGGCGCGGCGGGGAGGTCTTCGCCGGGTCCCGCCAGCCCGGCCAGGACAGCCCGCAATGGCTCACCCTCCGCATGGGCCAGGAGGGGCTGCGCATCGTCAGCAATGACGGCCAGCGGGAACTGATCGCGGTCGATGTCTATGGCGGGATCTATCTGAACGGCGATGTCTTCGTGAACGGCAGGAAGCTGCAATTCGCGGCCCCGCCGGCGCCCATCGGCCAGCGCCTGCGCGAAGCCCTGGCGGCCGCAGCCAGGGGTATCGGGCAGGGCTGGCAAGCGCTCACCCGCCGCCTGCTCGGCGGGCGCCAGCAGGCGTGAGTGAAACGCCCAGGGCTTGATGCGTCCGCATCTGCTCACGCATCCCGCTCTAGCCTTTGTTGGGTCGCGGGATTCAGCGCCTTCGGCGATGCCGCCTCAACGCATCCCGCTGTAACCTTTGTTGGGTCGCGGGATTCAGCGCCCTCGGCGATACCGCCTCAACGCATCCCGCTCTAACACAGCCGCGCCAACAGCGTCGGGATATGCGCGCGGAAGGGGAAGAAGCCGCGCGTCGCCAGCGGCCAGCAGGCGCTGTCCCAGTCCCGCCGCACCCGGTGCAGGGCCAGCCCCGCCGCCTCGACTTCCGCCAGCGTCTCCGCCGTCCAGCCGACCGGCGCCCAGGGGGTGACCACAGGCCGCCCGTGCGTGGCCGCCCAGCCGGGCAGCGCGGCCGGCGTCAGCGCCTCGGCCGGGGCGCCGAACTGCCGCGCCGCGCGGGCCAGCGCATCGGCCAGCGCGGCGTGCGTGAAGGCCGCGACACGCGGCGCACAACCGGCCGGGGAACGCCGCTCCGGCACCGCGAGGCCGGCGATCGCCACCACCCGCGCGCCGCCCAGCGGCAGGCTTTCGGGGGCCAGATCCTCCTCATGCAGCAGCAGCGCAACCTCGCCCCGCGGCGGCGGCACTGCCGCGGGCAACGGAATGGGTGACGGCGGCGGGGGTTCAAGCAGCGGTGCCGGCGCCTCGTTCAGCTCGCCGCGCGGGTCGAAGCGCCCGCCGGTATAGCGGGCGATATTCTCGGCCCGCGCGACGTAGTGCTTGCCCGGGGTGTGCAGGCCGGCGACCCAGCGCCAGGACAGGGTATTGGACGCGGCATCGCCATCGATGAGGTGCCGCAGGAAGAAATCCGCCCCGGCCTGCCAGGGCCGGCCCAGGGTGAAGATCCAGATGCTGGCGAACCACATGCGGGCATGGTTGTGCAGCGTGCCGGTCTCGATGAGTTCCTCGGTCCAGGCATCGAAGCAGGCAATGCCGCTGCGCCGGGGCGCAAGGGCCGGTGCCATGCTGGCGCGGTATGCCTGCCAGACGCCGGGCCGCTGTTCCAGCCAGCCTTTCCAATAGGAGCGCCAGAAGACCTCCTGTATGAAGTGATCCGCGTCGCGAGCATCATGCGCGGCCAGCACGGCGCCGAGGGTTTCGGCCTCCGTTAACAGGCGATGGCGCAGATAGGGCGATAGGCCGGAGACGGCCTGGGGCTGCCCCGGCCCTGGATCGTGGTTGCGCCCGGCGGCGTAGCGGCGGCCCATGGCCGGGGTGATTTCGGCAAGCCGGGCGAGGCCGGCGGCACGACTAGGCTCGGGGTGTGACATGGTGGGTGATGTGGCGGCGGCGCGGCCGCCGGCAAGCGAGACGACCGAACGGCGCGGAACGCCGCTGGCCTTGCGACGGCTACCGCGGCGCGGGGTGCTGCGGCTGGCCGGGGCGTTCGGCCTCGCCAGCCCGCCGCTGCGGGCCTGGGCCGCGAGCGAGACGCCAGGGCCGCGGCTGCGCGTGGTGCGCCACGCGCTGCGCCCGACCGCCTGGCCGGATGATTTCCCCCTGCGTGTGGCGATCCTCGCCGACCCGCATGTCGGCGGGCCGCAGCGCCCGCTGGAACGCCTGGTGCGCGCCGTGGTGCGCTGCAATGCCCTCGCCCCCGATCTGGTCGTGCTGCTCGGCGATTATCTGGCGGATCATCGCTTTGCCGGCGACCGCCCGGGCTTTCGCGATGTGGCGGAGGTGCTGGCCAAGGCACGGGCGCCGCTCGGCGTGCATGCGGTGCTTGGCAACCATGATTGGTGGGAATGCGACGCGGCGCAGGCTGGACGCAGCGCCCTGCCCGGGGCGGCGGAGGATTTCGCCGCCGCCGGCTTGCCCATCCTGCACAATGCCGCACGCCGGCTGCACCATGCCGGCCGGCCCTTCTGGCTCGCCGGGCTCGGCAGCCAATGGGCCTATCGCGGCAAGCGCGGGCGCATCCTCGGCGCCGATGATCTCAACACGACGCTGGCCGCGCTGACCGACCCGGCGCCGGCAATCCTGTTGGCGCATGAGCCCGACATCTTCCCCTATGTGCCAGACCGCTTCGCGGTGACGCTGTCCGGCCATACCCATGGCGGGCAGGTGCGGCTCGGGAATTACTCGCCGCTGGTGCCGTCGCGCTTCGGCAATCGCTACGCCTATGGCGCGATCGAGGAGGCGGGGCAGCACCTCGTCGTCTCCGGCGGGCTCGGCAACTCGTTGCTGCCGGTGCGCCTCGGCCTGCCGCCGGAGATCACGCTGGTGGAGCTGGGCGGCGCGGCCACGGCCTGACGCGGCGCTTCAGTCCAGCGGCAGGGTCGCTATCCGCAGCCACTCCCGCACCGGCGGGTCACAGAGCGGCGCCACCTCGGCATAGACCCGGGCGTGGTAGCTCTGGATCCAGGCGCGTTCGGCCGGGCTCAGCAGCGCGGTCGCGATCAGCGCGCGGTCATAGGGCACCAGCGTCAGCGTCTCGAATTCCAGGAAGGGCTTCACCTGGTCGGCCTGGGCAGCCGCCGCGCGCACCAGCAGCAGGTTCTCGATCCGGATGCCGTACTGCCCCGGCAAATAATAGCCGGGCTCGTTGGAGAGGATCATGCCGGGCTGCAAGGGCAGCGGCCGGGCGGCGCGGCTGAACGCAATCGGCCCCTCATGCACCGACAGAAAACTGCCGACACCGTGCCCGGTGCCGTGATCGTAATCGAGCCCCGCCTGCCACAGCGCGGTGCGGGCGACCGCATCCAGGAAGGGCCCGGCGAGGCCTTCGGGGAAGCGCAGGGCCGAGAGCGCGATATGGCCCTGCAGCACGCGCGTATAACGCTCCCGCAGCGGCTCCGGGGCCGGGCCGGGGCCGGTCCAGATGGTGCGGGTGACATCGGTGGTGCCGTCCAGATACTGCCCGCCGCTATCGATCAGATAGGCTTCCCAGGCGCGGATGATGCGGTCGCTTTCCGGCGTTGCGCGGTAGTGGATGATCGCCCCGTGCTCTCCCGCGCCGGAGATGGCGGGGAAGCTCTCCGCCTGGAACATCGGCTGGTCGCGCCGGCAGGCCAGTAGCTGATCGGCCGCCATCATCTCCGTCGTCTCGCCGTTCAGGGCGGCGCCCTGCAGCCAGTGCAGGAAGCGCGCCATGGCGACCGCATCGCGCTGATGCGCGGCGTGCGCGCCGGCCTGCTCGACCGCGTTCTTGCGCAGGCGGGGCAAGCGCGTCGGGTCCTCACCGGCGATGACGGTGGCGTCGGCGGCGCGCAGCCGCTCGGCGAACCAGGCGGGTGTCGTCTCGGGATCGACCCGCACACGGCGCCCGGCGAGGGCAGCAAGCGCCGCGGGCAGCGCCGAGAGCGGCCGGGTCGTCACCGCATTGCCAAGATGGGTCCGGGTGGCCGCCGACAGCTTCTCCGGCGCCATGAACAGCTCGGCCGTGGCATCGGCGTGCAGCAGCGCGAAGCCGAGCGCGAGCGGGGTATGCGCCAGATCGCTACCACGGATATTGAACAACCAGGCCAGCGAATGGCTGTCGGCGAGCACCGCCGCATCCTCTCCCTCGGCGGTCAAAAGTCCCGCGGCGGCGACCCGCTTCGCAGCCTGGTCCTGCCCGGCAACGGCCAGCGGATGCGGCACGGCGGGGGTGAGCGGCGGCGGCGGGCGATCCGCCCAGGCCGTATCGATCGGATTGACCGGGAGCGGCACCAGGGTAACGCCGGCCGGCTGCAGACGCGCGAGCGCGGCCTCGCTGTGCAGCCAGGGGTCGTAGCCGATCCGCTTGCCGGCGGCGTGGTCCCCGAGCCAGGCAGCCGCCGGCTGTTCGGTGATGTGCCGCAACGCCCACAGCGCCGGGTCGAGCTGCTGCGCGGCCTGGGTGGTGTAGCGGCCATCGGTGAACAGCGCGGCACGATCGGCCAGCACGATGGCGAGGCCGGCGCTGCCGGTGAAGCCGGTCAGCCAGGCCAGACGCTCACCGGAGGGGGGGACGTATTCGCCCAGATGCTCATCGGCGCGGGGCACGAGGAGGCCATCGACGCCGGCCGCGACAAGAGCGGCCCGCAGGGCCGCGAGACGTTCCACAGGACTCATCGGGCGATGGTGCCGGGATTTCGGATGATGCGAAAGTGAGTCGAGGAATCTGCGTTCTTTGCATTAATGTGAAGGTAGACGCGCAAATTTTGCATGTCTCCCGTGATTTCTTCGCGGGTGCAGCAAAGCCCCGGAAGGTCCATCTCGCAACTGCGAAGACGCCCGGATGTCCCGGGCCCGCAGCAGACGGATCCAGATTCATGAACGCCCGCATCGACCGCGCCGAGACGGTCTTTCTCGGCCCCTTCGACCCCGCCACCTCCGGCCAGCGCACCGCCCTCGGCTTCGCCGGCACCGAGGCCTGGCAGAACCGCCTGCGCCAGATGCTGTTCGGCTGGGTGGACACGCTCCGCACCCGCGCCGAGCTGGGCGCCCTGAACGACCGCGAGCTGGCCGATATCGGGCTGACCCGCGGCGATATCGATCGGGTCGCGGCAGGCCGTAAGGCCTGAATCAGACGCCGCGCATGGCCGGATTGCGTCGGCACGGCTTGCATGTCGGGCCCACGCACCGCTTGATGCGCGCATGTCCGCATCCCCGACCGCGCCCAAGGCCGCCGGCCTCAGCTCCGCCACCTGGGGGCTGATCGCCGCTGCGGCGGCTTCGATCAGCCTGGCGCTCGGCATCCGGCAGACCTTCGGCCTGTTCCTGCTGCCGCTCTCGCAGGAGGCGGGCATCGCCCCGATGGTGCTGGGCACCGCCGTGGCCCTCCACAACCTCGTCTGGGGACTGGCGCAGCCGATCAGCGGCGCGCTGGCCGATAAATACGGGGCCGGCCGGATCATGGCCCTGGGTGGGATCGCGCTGATTATCGGCCTTGGCCTGCCGGCGCTCTTCATCTCCGCCGCCAGCATCACCTTCGGCATCGGCATCCTGACCGGCATCGGCGTGGCCTGTTGCGGCACGGGCGCGGCGCTCGCCGCGGTCGGCCGGGCGGTGCCGCCGGAGCGGCGGGGCGAGATGATCGGCCTCACCAGCGCCGGCGGCTCCTTTGGTCAGGCGGCGATGATCCCGCTCACCCAATCCCTGCTCGGCGACATCGGCGCAGTGGCGACGCTGGGCATGCTGGCGATCGGCCTGCTGGCGCTGCTGCCGCTGGCCCGGATGGTGGAATGGGCCCCACCCCCGGCCCGTCCGGGCCAGCAGGCGACGGGCCTCCGCGGCCTGCCGGCGCTGGCCCGCCGGGCGCTGGCGGACCGCGACTATGCCCTGCTCACCGCCGGCTTCTTCGCCTGCGGCTTCCAGCTGGCCTTCCTGACCATGCATCTGCCAAGCCATCTCTCGCTTTGCGGCATGCCAGCCGAACTCGGCGCGCTGGCGCTGATGACGGTCGGGCTGTTCAATATCCCCGGCTCCTGGCTCTGCGGCCGGGTGTCGAACTTCATGCAGCCGGAACGCGCGCTTGCCCTGATCTATGCGCTGCGCACGGTGGCGATCGCCTGCTTCGCCTTCACCCCGCCCAGCTACATCGGCACGCTGGTCTTCGCCGCGGTGATGGGCTTCGTCTGGCTGGGCACCATCCCGCTGACCAGCGCGGCCATCGCCAAGCGCTTCGGCGTGGTCGATCTGGGCGCGCTCTACGGGGTTTGCTTCCTCTCGCACCAGCTGGGCGGCTTCCTGGGCGCTGGCGCCGGCGCGGTCTTGCTGGAGACCGCGGGCAGCTACGCCGCCTTCTGGCCGGTGATGCTGGCTGTTGGCGTCGCCGCCAGCGCCTGCAACTTCCTGGCCCGCCCGCCCCGCCTCGCGGCGGCCTGATCAGCCCCGCCGGCGCAGCACCAGCGTCGTCCAGGGACCGACATCGATCCGTCGTTCCAGCACCAGCCCCTGGCGGCGATGCGCGGCCAGCACCATGCGCGCCTGCGTCCCCAGCAGCCCAGCGAGGATCGCCGTGCCGCCCGGCGCCAGATGATCGGCCAGGTCCCGTGCCATGGCGCAGAGCGGCCGGGCCAGGATATTGGCGAAGATCAGGTCATAGACCCCGGTCTTCACCGCCCGCTGCTTCCAGCCATCAGCCAACCGCGCCCGGATCAACCGGCCGACGCCGTTCAGCACCGCGTTCTGGCCGGCGATGCGCACCGACCAGGGCTCGATATCGGTCGCCAGCACCGGCACATGCAGCCGGCTCGCCGCCGCCAGCGCCAGGATCGCGCTGCCGCAGCCAAGGTCGAGCACCCGGCGCGGCCGGCGATGCGCCATGGCGCCGAAGGCCAGCAGGCAGCCTTGGGTCGAGGCATGTTCCCCACTGCCGAAGGCCAACCCGGCATCGAGCCGCAGCACGATGCGCCCGAAGCAGGGCGGGTTCGGCACATGGGTCGGGCGGATCAGGAAGCGGCCGATCGGCATTTCGGCGAAGGACTGCACGGTGCGCGCCAGCCAGCCTTCGGCCTCGATCGGCTCCGCCGTCAGCACCGGCGGGTCGATCCCGGCGATCAGCGCGGCCAGGGCCAGCGCGCCGGTCAGCGCATCCTCATGCGCGCCGGCCTCGCGCACGCCTTCAATCCGCCAGGTGTCGCTCGGCTCATCGCGGAAATAGGCGACCGTCACGCAGGCGGTCTGCAAGGCCGCCTCGAAGGCCGGCACCGCCGCCTCCGCCAGCCCCTCGATCGCCAGCAGCTCCAGCGGCTCCGTCCGCCGGCGGGAGAGCGGCGTGTCCCAATCAGGCGCGCGCCTGCCCGATCGATTCAGCTCGCCATCCTCCGCGGCGCTGTGCTCCTCGGCGGGCGGCATCAGCCGGGCTCCAGGAAACTGTCGAGCACGCGCTTGGCCCCGGCCTTGTCGAACGCGACATCCAGCCGGTTCTCCTCGACCGCGGTCACCGAGCCATAGCCGAATTTCTGATGAAAGACCCGGGCGCCGACCGCGAAGCTGCTGGTCGGGCGCGGCCGTTCCTTCACCTCCCACGCGCCGGCTTCGATCACCCGGGGCCGGCGGGCGAGGAGTCCGCCGCCCTGGAAGACGCTCGGCATGGCGGCGAACCGCTCGCGCTCCGCCAGCGCGCCGCCCTCGCGCAGCACATGCTCGGCCGGCAGCTCCTCAAGGAAGCGGGAGGGGATGCTGCTGGTCCAATTGCCGTAGACCCGGCGATTGGCCGCGGCCGAGACGATCACCTGCTGGCGACCGCGGGTGATGCCGACATAGGCCAGCCGCCGCTCCTCCTCGATCCCCTTCTCGCCGCCCTCCTCGATGGCGCGGTTGTGGGGAAAGAGGCCTTCCTCCCAGCCCGGCAGGAAGACGACGTCGAATTCCAGTCCTTTCGCCGCATGCAGCGTCATCAGCGAAAGCCGCGCCTCGGCCGCCGCTTCATCGGTTTCCATCACCAGCGCGACATGCTCAAGGAACCCCGCAAGGCTCTCGAACTCGCCCAGCGCGCGGAGGAACTCCTTCAGATTCTCCAGCCGCCCCGGCGCTTCCGGCGACTTGTCCTGCTGCCACATGGCGGTATAGCCGCTCTCCTCCAGCAGGGTTGCGGCGACGACGACATGGCCTTCCCTGGCCAGCGCCGCGCGCCAGCGATCAAAGCCCTGCAGCAGGTCCGACAGCGCCTGCCGCGCCCGCCCGGCCAGGCCGCCCGCGCCGACCAGCTTCGCCGCCGCGACCACCATGGGGATGCCCTCGGCCCGCGCCATCTCGTGCATCCGGCGCAGCGCGGTATCGCCCAGCCCGCGCTTCGGCACATTGACGATGCGCTCAAAGGCCAGATCATCGGCCGGCTGGTTCAGCACCCGCAGATAAGCCATGGCGTCGCGGATTTCCGCGCGTTCGTAGAATTTCAGCCCGCCGACGACGCGATAGGGCACGCCAAGGGTGATCAGCCGCTCCTCAAAGGCGCGGGTCTGAAAACCGGCCCGGACCAGGATCGCCATCTCACCCAGCGAGGTGCCGGCGCGCTGCGCCGTCTCCACCCGCTCACCCACCATCCGGGCCTCCTCCTCGGAGTCCCAGAGGGCGACGACGCGCACCTTCTCCCCCGCCGCGTCGTTCCGCCCCGGGCGCAGCGTCTTGCCCAGGCGGCCCTTGTTATGCGCGATGAGGCCCGCGGCGGCGCCAAGGATCGGCCGGGTGGAGCGGTAATTGGCTTCCAGCCGCACCACACGGGCGGCGGGGAAGTCCTGTTCGAAGCGGAGGATGTTTTCGATCTCGGCGCCGCGCCAGGAATAGATCGACTGATCATCGTCGCCGACGCAGCAGATATTGTGGCTGGCCTGGGCCAGCAGCCGCAGCCACAGATACTGGACCAGGTTGGTGTCCTGGTATTCGTCGACCAGGATGTAGCGGAAGCGGCGCTGCCATTCCGCCAGGACTTCCGGATGGGCGCGGAAGATCTCCGTCATGTGCAGCATCAGGTCGCCGAAATCGGCGCAGTTCAACGTGCGCAGCCGGCCCTGATAATCGGCGTAGAGCGCGCGCGCGCGGCCGCCGGCATAGTCGCTCTGCTCGGCCGGCGTGACGCGGTCCGGCGACAGGCCACGATCCTTCCAGCGCTGGATCACCGCCATCAGCCCCTGCGCCGGCCAGCGCTTCAGGTCGATGCCGCCCGCATCCATCACCTGTTTCAACAGGCGCAGCTGGTCATCGGGGTCGAGGATGGTGAAGCTGGAGGTCAGCCCGACGCGTTCGGCGTGGCGGCGCAGCATGCGCGCGCAGAGCGCGTGGAAGGTGCCAAGCCAAAGCCCCTCAGCCGGCTCACCGAGGATGGCGGCGACGCGTTCCCGCATCTCCCGCGCCGCCTTGTTGGTGAAGGTGACGGCCAGCACCTGCCCCGGGAAGGCGCGGCCGGATTTCAGGATATGCGCGAAGCGGGTGGTCAGCACCCGGGTCTTGCCGGTGCCCGCGCCGGCCAGCACCAGCAGCGGACCGTCCAGGGTTTCCACCGCGGCGCGCTGTTCGGGATTGAGGCGGGCGAGATAATCGGACACGCGAGCGGTATAGAACAACCCGCGAACGCGGCCAAGCTATCCGGCAGCGTCCCGCGCCGCATTGGCCTCATGCACCGCGATCGCCGTCAGGTTGACGATGCCGCGCGCGGTCACGCTCGGCACCAGCACATGGATCGGCTTCTTCATCCCCAGCAGGATGGGCCCCACCTGCAAGCCCTCGGTCGCCGCACGCAGCAGGTTACACGCGATATTGGCGGCATCGAGGTTGGGGAAGACCAGCAGGTTCGCCGTGTCGGTCAGGGTCGAGGAGGGCACCGCGCGGGCGCGGATGGCGGGCACCAGCGCGGCATCGGCGTGCATCTCCCCATCCACTTCCAGATCCGGGCGGCGGGCGCGGATCAGCGGCAGGGCGGCGCGCAGCACCCGGGCGCTCGGCGCATGGGACTCGCCGAAGGAGGAATGGCTGACCAACGCCACCTTGGGCGTCAGTCCGAAGGCCGCCACCGCCGCCGCCGCCAGGCAGGTCATTTCGGCGATCTGCTGGGCATTGGGCTCGACCAGCAGGTGGGTATCAACGAAGAACAGCGTCCCCGTCGGCGCGATGACGGCGGAGAGCGCATAGACCCGGCTGGTATCCGGCGCCTTGCCGATGACATCGAAGGCGTCATGCCATTGCCGCAGCCAGTCACCGCTGCCGCCGACCAGCGCGGCATCAACCTGGCCCGCTTCCAGCAGGGCGGCGGCGGCGGCCGTGGCGCGGGTGCCGAGGCGCCGCGCGGCGGCGGCCGGGGACACGCCGCGCCGGCCGACCTTTTCCTGATAGAGCGGCACCAGCGGTGCGAAGACCGCCGCATCCGCCACCGGGTCGAGGATGCGCACCGACTCCGCGAAATCGATGCGCAGCCCCATGGCCTTGGCGCGTTCCTCAATGACCGCGCGCCGGCCGATCAGCACCGGCTCGGCAATCCCCTCATCCAGCACGGTCTGCACCGCGCGCAGCGTGCGCTCCTCCTCCCCTTCGGCATAGGCGACGCGGCGTGGCCGTTGGCGCGCGGCTTCAAACAGCGGGCGCATGAGATAGCCGGAGCGGAAGACGAACCGCTCCAGCTCTCGCCGATAGACGTCGAAATCGAGGATCGGGCGGCGGGCAACCCCGGTCGCCATCGCGGCGCGGGCGACGGCCGGGGCGATTTCCAGGATCAGCCGCGGATCGAAGGCGCGGGGGATGATGTAGTCCGGCCCGAAGACCGGGGCATGCCCGCCATAGGCCGCGGCAACCACCTCGCTCGCCTCGACCCGCGCCAGGGCGGCGATGGCATCGGCGGCGGCGACCTTCATCGCCTCATTGATCGCGGTGGCGCGGACATCGAGCGCGCCGCGGAAGATGAAGGGGAAACAAAGGACGTTGTTCACCTGGTTCGGATAATCACTCCGCCCCGTGGCGACGATCGCATCCGGGCGCGCCAGGCGCACGGCTTCGGGCATGATCTCCGGGTCGGGATTGGCCAGCGCCAGGATCAGCGGCTTTGGGGCGAATTTGCCCAGCCATTCCGGCTTCAGCACCCGCGGTGCCGAGAGGCCAAGGAAGATATCGGCGCCGTCCAACACCTCCTCCAGCGTCCGCGCCGCGGTCTCCCGCGCATATTTCGCCTTATAGGGGTCGAGGTCATTGCGCCCGCTATGGACCACGCCGGCAATGTCGCAGACCGTCACGTTCTCTCGCTTCAGTCCCATGGCGACCAGCAGGTCGAGGCAGGCGAGCGCGGCGGCGCCGCCGCCGGTATTGACCAGCTTCACCGCCTCGATCCGCTTGCCCTGCAGCAGCAGCCCGTTGCGGATGGCGGCGGCGACGATGATGGCGGTGCCGTGCTGGTCGTCGTGGAAGACGGGGATGCGCATGCGCTCGCGCAGCACGCGCTCCACCTCGAAGCATTCGGGGGCCTTGATGTCTTCCAGGTTGATGGCGCCAAAACTCGGCTCCAACGGGGCGATGATCTCGATCAGCTTCTGCGGGTCGCGTTCCTCGATTTCGATATCGATGGAATCAATGCCGGCGAATTTCTTGAAGAGCACCGCCTTGCCCTCCATCACCGGCTTGCCGGCGAGCGCGCCGATGGCGCCGAGGCCCAACACCGCCGTGCCGTTCGAAATGACGGCCACCGTATTGCCGCGCGTGGTGTAGTCCCAGGCCGCCTCCGGGTCGGCGGCGATCGCCTCACAGGCCGCAGCGACGCCGGGCGAATAGGCCAGCGCCAGATCGCGCTGCGTCGCCATACGCTTGGTCGGCTCGATGGCGAGCTTCCCCGGCCGCGGATAGCGGTGATAATCCAGCGCGGCCTTGCGGAAATCCTCGTCCATGTGTTGCTCCCTTAGCCGGAGACTACAGGCGGGTTGGGCGGAAGGGGAGCGCGGGATTTTTCCGCCGGCGTTCTTATGCGTGAACGGCTTGGCGCGACGGTGCCTCGTCTCGCAGCCTACGGCCGCGGCCGGCTGGATCCCCTCCGGGGGATTTTTCCGCCGGCGTCTTTATGCGTGAACGGCCTGGCGCGACGGTGCCACGTCTCGCAGCCTACGGCCGCGGCCGGCCTCGAATCCCTCCGGGGGATTTTTCCGCCGGCGTCTTTATGCGTGAACGGCCTGGCGCGACGGTGCCACGTCTCGCGGCCCAGGGCCGCGGCCGGCTTCGAATCCCTCCGGGGGATTTTTCCGCCGGCGTCCTTATGCGTGAACGGCCTGACGCGGCGGTGCCGCGTCTCGCGGCCC
>Ga0209188_1002487_pt1 | contig 13569 bp, 21 predicted proteins | sample C_130625_EF_Meta_FD_187307 | JGI IMG/M metagenome (GOLD analysis project Ga0209188, IMG submission 187307) | Freshwater microbial communities from Lake Croche, Canada to study carbon cycling - C_130625_EF_MetaG (SPAdes) (version 2) | ecosystem: Environmental > Aquatic > Freshwater > Lake...
CTGGCGTACGCGCACCGAGAGCTGGCGCTGCGACGCGTCCTGGTGCCGATAGCGGCGGACAACGCCGCGAGCCTGGCCCTGGCCCAGAGCCTGGGACTACTGAAATTTGGCGAGGCCCGATACAACGGAGTGCACGCGCGACACATTGTGTACGCGGCAGAGAGGAGCAACAGTGCCGACCTACAGGTATAAGTGCGAGAACGACCACGTCTACGAGGAGGTGCGTCTGATCACCGAGGAGGAGCAGAGCTTCGACTGCCCAGAGTGCGATAAGCCACTCAAGCGCGTCTTTACCGCGCCGCCGATCCAGTTCAACGGAACCGGCTGGGGTGGCGGCGGCGGCAAGCTAAGATAGAAGCAGCAACCTTTAGACCGGAGAGACAGCATGGCACTAGAAGACATCATCGGCAAGGACTACCCAGACTTCGAGGAGCACGGCACGCCGCCCTGCGCCGAGTCGGACCCCGACGCCTTCTTTCCGGAGATGGGCGGGGGCGAGGGGAGCCTGGCCTACGCCAGGATGGCGATCCAGGTCTGCGACGAGTGCCCCTACAAGCAGCGCTGCCTGGAGTACGCCACCAAGAACCGCCTGCCGGGGATCTGGGGCGGCACCAGCGACGTCCAGCGCCGCCGACTGAGGATGTCAGACAGAGTCACCTATCCCAAGCGATGATAGAATTGGTAGTGCCTGGGAGAGAGGCCTACAAACCTCTACTTATCCCGGGAGAACCATGAAAATAGCAGTAAGCATCCTGAAGCGCACCATCGCGCTAATCATCCTAAAGGTCAGCGCAGTGCTGGCCGCCGGCTCCATTGGTGGAGTCGAGCTCTGGAAGTCAGCCCTCATCGCCGCCTTCGTTGGCGTCATGGAGGTAGCCGAGTCCCTAGCCCGCGCCTACGTAGTAGACGGCGAGCTGGACCACGACGAGATCAACACCGCTTTTGCGTCGTCCGCCGAGGCCAAAGTGTCGGAGAACAAGAACTCTACAAAGTAGCTCCCGAACACACCGCCTCGTGCTAAGATAGACCTGTCGCAACCGCGACACCAGGCCGCACAGCCAAAATAAAAACGCCCTCCCAGTTAGCGCCGGGAGGGCGTTTTGCTATCTGCGGACTACTTGTCGCCGTCCAGGGTCCTGGCTCGGTGCACGCCGTAGTACAGCGGGTTGGCGCCGGACAGCCCCAGCGCGTCGGCCAGCTTGCCGAGCGAGACGCCCGACTCGTACTCCTCCAGGAGCTGCCTGTGGTACTCGGTGACGCCCCTGGACTTGGCCTCTCGGACCCTCGTGACCGCCTCGGCGGTCTGCTCCGGGGTCGCGCGGCTGTGCCCCCGGTTCGGGGCGACCGGCGAGTCGGCGGTGACCACTCGGCGGCGCAGCCCGGCGTAGGCGACACCCAGCTCCTTGGCCAGCGCCAGCAGGCTGCCGCCCCGCTCGTGGAACTGGGTCAGCAGCCGGGTGTACTCGCGGCTGGCGGTGTGCGCCGGGGTCTCGTGGGTTCTCGCGCCGAAGGCCCTCTTGGCCAGCGGCAGAAGTGGTCGGATCTTGTCCGCGTATTCGGTGAGCAGTTGCTCGTTCATGTGTCTCTCCTCTTTTGTTGCCAAAACGTTGCTTGGCCTAGTTCCATCATAGCGGGTAATTGGCATAAACAAAAATCGCCGATCTGGGACAAAACTGGCAAACTATGCGCTATGATTGAAATGTGCCCCTCGCGGGGTCACGGGCTAGACAGGCATTCGACTCGCGTCGGAGGTTGTTGAAGCAGGCGGAGACGGCCACGCACTCTTGAAGTGTGGCGCGCAGTAAATGCAGATCACACTGTATACGCCCTAGCAGCTTAGTCCAACTAAGTCGCTCAGGCCCCCGGCAACGCTCCAGTCCTAGGTGGGCAGCCGGGCTTCAAATAAATAGGACACCAGCACCGAGGGTCGGCAGGAGACCCAGACACCTGCAACCGCACGACCGTGGCTGGTAGAGCCTAAGCCTGTAGAAGACCAACTAAAAAGCGCGAGGACTCGGGTTCGACTCCCGGCTAGTCCACGCTTGTAGACAACGGAGCGCAAAGCGGTCTACCCCGCAAGGGAACTCTCCAAGGACCGGCGTAGCCAAGGTGCTACGAGTCAACTCTCGAAGTTGGTGGTGCGAATCCACACGGTCCACGCAAGGCGAAGGTCTGAACAACCTTCGTGACTGCTGTCTGCGTCCGAACCCAACCTGGTGGAGTGATAGATAAAAAGTCCGTAGTCCGTTCAGGGATGAAAGTACAGCGACCATCTAGGATGCAGAGCCCGTGGGAACATTGAGGTAACCAAACCTTTGACCACGACGGGCCCCAAAACTAAAGGCTCTTTACCGCTGAGTCCACAAGACCAACCAGCGGGGCAGAAATGCCTGAGACGACCCGCAAGGGTGGGAACCTCCCGAACCAGGGTCCAAACCTGGGGACGGTCAGTACTAGGTCTTCCAGGCCCTATCGTTTAGCGGTTAGGACGCGGCCCTCTCACGGCCGTAGCGCGGGTTCGATTCCCGCTGGGGTCACGATCACACCGGGCGGTTCGCCTCCCGGTTCGTGAGGCGAGGCTGGGCAGCCGGTTGCAAACGGTCCAGTGAGTGCCCGATCGACACCCAGCCGTGCGGGTGGTGCTTGGCGTCGCGGTAAGACCTAATGGGGATGCTCACCCAGCCCTCGGGATGACGGCGGTTGCCCTTGCGTGGCTCAATCGCCCGGTGAGGCCGGTTCGATACCGGCGAGGTCTGCAAAAGAAGTTTGAAGAAACTTTGCCAAAGGCGCTCCGGATCTGGATCCGGCGCGCTATACTAGAAGTAACGAGAAGTCGACGGACGACTCGGAGCATGGCCGAACCTCTGTGCCAATAGGGAGAAGGCACCATCGGGTCTAATCAACCGGGCTGATAACCTAACGGTGGGTACGCGAGCAAGCGCTAGAGAATCTGGTGGCGACGCGTTGGTGGTAAAAAGCAGTCCACCTGTTCACACTAAAACCCCTCGTCTGACGGACGGGGGGTTTTTACTTACCCCGGCTGGGGTCCTCGCGCATAGACTTAGGTATAAGACTATGCGCGTCTCATAATGTACAGAGTCGTTCAGGGGGTAGAATTTATCCATGACGACCAGAGGAGAGACATGGCAAAGAGCAAGAGCGAGAAGAACGCGAACCGCCAGAACGGCAAGGCGAGCAAGAAGCGCCCCAAGGTGTTCGACAAGGTCAAGCGCCGCCTCGTCACCAAGAAGGACTAGCCGTGGAAGACGAGTTCTACGATAGCCTGTGGGGACCGGTCGAGGTGATCGAGATTGACCCAGACACCGCTCCCGAGTAGGGTGTACGACGTGGTGCTCATGGACCCGCCCTGGTGGTACGACAACCAGACGGGTAAGATGGGCGCCGCGGACAACCACTACCCGCTCATGCGCGACGAGGAGCTGCTGGCCCTGGACGTCGCGTCGCTGCTCCACAGGCGGTCGGTCGTGTTCGTCTGGGCGACCTCGCCGAGGCTGGACTTCGCGATCGACCTGCTGCGCCACTGGGGACTGACCTACCGCGGCGTGGCCTTTACCTGGGTCAAGACCCGGCAGGACGGCGTCACGCCCATCGGGGCCCAGGGAGTCCGGCCGTCGATCGTCAAGCCGACGACCGAGTTCGTGCTGGCCGCGTCCCCGACCAAGAAGGGCAGGCCGCTGCCGGTCGCCGACGAGGGCGTTCCCCACACCGTGCTGGCCCCAAAGACGGAGCACTCCCGCAAGCCGGACGAGGTCCACCGGCGCATCGAGCGCCTGTACCCAGACCAGTCCAAGCTGGAGATGTTTGCCCGCAGGCCGGTGGACGGCTGGGATGTCTGGGGCAACGAGGTATAAAAAAGGGGCTCCGTAGTCGACAAAGTCCTGCTATAATCAAAGCTGAACAAGGAGACACATGACCGACAACATAAGACTAAAGGTGTGGCAGTGCCTGTCCGCCTACACCCCGCTCGAGGACGAGTTTCCAAACGCGAGTCTGGAGACGCGAACCGCCGTGCGAGTCGCGGCCCTGGAGCTGTGGATGCGCTACAACGACAAGAAGCTCCACCTGCAGGACACACTGAACCGGATCCTGGAGGTCGCGGTCGACGACGACGAGGTGGAGGAGCTCATCGCCAACCACCCCGAGCACGCGGCCCTGCAGGAGCAGCGCAACAGCATCGGGGTCGACTCTTACGTCTGGGCCGCCATCAAGCCAGAGGAGAACTAGCGTGCACCCGGTAACTAAAAGAGAACTGCTGATCGGACTGGTGATACTGGTCGCGATGCTCAGCTGCCTGACGTACGGCTACTTCCTACTAAAGAAGGAGCCGCCGACAAACTGCTGGGACCAGTACGCCACCGAGAACGAGGCGATCCTGCACTGCGAGGGCGTGAACCAATGAACCCGGGAGACCGCGTCTTTCAGGGAGACGCCGTTGAGTTCATGCGCCAGCTTGAGGGCGACTCGGTGCAGCTAGTCTGGACCGACCCGCCGTTTGGTACCGACCAGGTGCAGCGACTTCACTCCACCGGAAACCGGTACCGAGACCTCTCGGTGGACGCCGTTGTCCAGCTCATGGCGCAAGTCGGGGCGGAAGCAGCCAGGGCGCTGACCGCCGACGGAGTGCTGGCCGTCTGCCTGGACTACCGGGCGGTGCACCAGGTCTACTGCGCGCTGCTCGACGCCGGACTCACCCCGCACGGCGAGATCGTCTGGACGTTTGGCCTCGGTCGCGGCGCCAGTCGCTGGTGGGCAAATAAGCACAACACCGTGCTACTGTTCAGCCGGGGAGGCGCTCCCCGGTTCAACGCCGACCGCGTGCCGACCGTGCCGCGCAAGGCACCCAAGAAGGGCTACGAGGGCGACAAGAAGGCCACGTCCGTCTGGGACATCACCCTGTCCAACACCGACGCCGAGCGCGTCGGCTACCCAAACCAGAAGCCACTCGCGCTCATCAAGCCGTTCATCGAGGTGCACACCGACGAGAACGACCTGGTCGTCGACCCGTTTGGCGGGTCCGGCAGCACCGCCGCCGCGGCCAAGGAGCTAAACCGCCGATACGCGACCGCGGACACCAACCCGGTGGCCGTGCAGACCATGGCCGAGCGACTGGCCGGCATCCAGCCCGGCGAGGCACTGGGCTAGGATGGGAACGAGAGAAGGCAGCATGATTCACGACAACGTACTACCCATCACCGAGTTCGCGCGACTGCGCCACCGGATGTGGCTGACCAAGACCTACGGCGAGAAGAAGTACCAGCTCCCCGAGGCGGCGTCGGCCCTGACCCCCTACCACTTCACCAACCTGTGGCGCGAGCTCGACCGCAACAGCGTCTACCTGTTCAACGACGTCCAGCAGCCGCACGGCGACGACCTGCCGGGCGCGGTGCTCGACACCCTGCGCTTCCGGGTCTTCAATAAGATCGAGACCAACGAGGCGGTCCTCGCCGAGTTCGGCAGCCTGGACGAGGGGTTCTCCAGCGGGAAAAACCTCTACGCGTTCCTGAAGGACCGCGAGGCAAACTTCACGGGGGCGTACATCCGCTGCCCGAGCCTGGAGCGACTCTGCGACGCGACCGAGACCAAGAACCTCGCGCCGCTGGCCGACGAGGTCGCCGAGCTGCTGCGCGCCGGGGACGGCCGGGGCGTCCGCAAGAAGGTGACCGAGCTCTACAGCATCGGCAGCTTCCTGGCCGACCAGCTGACCATGGACCTGACCTGGATCGGCGGACCGGTCGACCAGGAGACCGGGCGCAACGCGGAGAACCTCTTCACGCCGAAGTTTGGACCGGGAGCCAAGCGAGGCGAGAGATACTGCCTCGAAACGGGCCAGGGAACGGCCCAGGAGGTCCTGGAGAGCATCCGCCAGGTGTTTGCCAGTGAGCCGGTCCCGAGGGTCTACGGCAAGCCCGTGGGCTTCAACGGACGCGAGCTGGAGCACACGCTCTGCGAGTACCAGAAGCACGTGCGAGTGGCCCGGGCGACCAGCCCCGCCGGCGGCAAGATGCGAGTGTTCAACCAGCAGCGCGACCCGAACCGCAGGGCGGTGGCGGCGCTGCCGTACACCTGGAGGGACGCAAAGTGAGCATCGAGGCGTACGACTACGGAAAGCAGGACGGTGTCGCCGAGGAGCGCGCCCGGATCCGAGACTGGGTCCTGGCCAACCGGCGGGCGTTTGAGTGGGACGAGGGGCTGTTCACCTACCGCGACAGCTTCAACTCCGAGGACCTGATAAGATTCATCGACAGCGGAAAGACGGCAGGAGAGACAGATGACCGAACTGATTAGCGTCGCGCTGGGTGTTGCACCCATCGCGCTGGGTGTTGCACTCGTACTGGGTGTTGCACTCTGGTACATAAAGTACGGCGACAACGACGCGCTCTAGCGCAGGAGAAGGATAGACAATGACCACGCCAAAGAAGATCAAGATTGGGCCGCAGAACTGGACCGTCGTGGAGCGCGAGCGCCAGACCGACGGGATGCTGGACGACGGGAGCTACGGCTACACCCTGCCCAACTCCAACGTCATCGTCCTGGACGCCGCCATGCCGCCCAGCAAGAAGCGCGTGACCCTGGTGCACGAGCTGCTGCACGCCGCCCGGCTGCAGGCGGACCCGCCGCAGATCCCGAGTCGCGAGGCAAACCTCGAGGAGTGGGAGCACTTCTTCATCGCCGCGTGGGACAACGCGCTCGTGGCGGTGCTGCGAGACAACCCCAAGCTGGTGGAGTGGCTGCTGGAGGTGGACAAGTGAGCGACCTGACCACCTGGGTCCTGGTCTTCGTGCTCGGCGTCGTCGTCGTGCTGCGAGCGAGGGGGTAGCCAGATGCAGGACCAACCAGAGCTGACCGCCGTCGACTGCCAGTCCTTCGCGGGCGGCTTCGCGTACGGCGTCGTCAAGTCCGGCTTCAAGCTGCTCGCCAAGCGCGAGCAGAAGGGCGCGTTCGGCACCGCCGTCATGGAGGGCAACCGACAGGTGCTCGGCCTAGACTGGCAGGCGCAGGATGGACCCGCCGACACCTGGACGCCCGTGCGGGCGGACCTCGTCTTCGGCAACCCGCCGTGCTCCGGCTTCTCGCGGTTGACCACCACGTCCCGAGACCAGGAGTGGCTCGACGAGCAGAAGAGCTGCATGTACGACTTCGCCAACTACGCCGCCAAGTGCCGGCCGAGGATCGCCGTCTTCGAGTCGGTCCAGGCCGCCTACCACGACGGCCGCGAGCTGATGCTGCACCTGCGCGACCTGCTGGAGCAGGGGACCGGGGAGCAGTACACCCTGTACCACGTGCTGCACGACGTCGCGGACCTGGGCGGGTCGCAGAACCGACCGCGCTACTTCTGGGTCGCGTCGAGCGTGCCGTTCGGGGTGACCGTCACCAGGCGCGAGCCGAAGACCCTGCGTCAGACCATCGGCGACCTGGAGCACCTGGAGCTCGGCGCAATCGAGGGACACCACCCGCTGCCGGCACCCCGCGGAGTGAGGCTGGGCAAGCTGGCCGAGCTGGGCGACTGGGCCGAGGGCGAGCGCGCAAACGTGGTCGGAGGCCGACACCCCGAGATGCCGCTGGACGCAAACGACAAGCGCGTCAAGGGCAGCTACACCGCCGTGCGACTGAGGTACGACGCCGTCTGCAAGGTCATCGTCGGCGACGCGCCGGAGCGCTTCGTCCACCCGACCCAGCCGCGCGTGCTGACGCTGCGAGAGGTCGCGCGCATCACCGGCTTCGGCGACGACTGGCAGGTCGCGCCGTACACCAGCCCGCAGAGCCGCAGCCGCTGGTTCGGCAAGGGCATCACCGCGCAGGCGGGAACCTGGATCGCGACCATGGCGCGAGAGGCGCTGCTCGGGCAGCCGAGACCGCACCAGGGCACCCTCATCGGGGACCGCGAGTACCTGATAGACAACGCAACTGACTAGGAGAGACATGGCAAAGAGCATGGGAGCGGCCGTGCCAGACGACTGGCACGAGCACGACAAGAAGGACCCGTGGTACCACAAGAAGCCGCTGACGCCGTACGAGCAGCACGTGCAGGAAAAGTACCTGCGCTGGCGGCACGAGGAGGTTGCGAGGGCGAAGAAGGCCGCGGGGAGCAGGCCGCACCGCGGCACGGACTTTACCCGAGACGCCGACGGGAGGTGGACCGTGGCGGCGACGCCGGCGCTGCGGCTCGACTGGATGAGCCTGGACTTCGACCTCGGGGTCAAGGAGATCATCGCCGTCGACGGCGAGACCGACGAGAGCGTGGTCTACCGCCGACTGCAGGCGAGCGCCGACGACGAGTGCCTGTGGGTGTCGGACAAGGACGTGGTCACGCCGGAGGGGCACCCGAGCGAGCGACTGATGGAGATGTGGCCGAGCGGGTTCTGGGTCGCGAAGCGACACACGCCGGGGTTCGAGCCGCCGCACTCGTGTCCGCCGAGGCCGGCCGCGTGCGCGTACTGCCGAGCGATGAAGAACAGCAACAACAAGTAGAAGAGAGAAGAGAATGCCCGCACTAGCAACCACCACCGACACCTTCAAGCAGGACGTCCTCGACGCCCCCGGCCTCGTGCTGGTGGACTTCTGGGCGACCTGGTGCCAGCCCTGCAAGATGATGGCGCCGATCCTGGACGAACTGGCCGACGACCTGGCCGGCAGCGTCGCGGTGCTCAAGGTCGACGCGGACGAGCACACCGAGCTGGTGCAGCAGTACGCGGTCTCCAGCATCCCGACCATCCTGGTCTTCAGCGACGGGGAGGTCGTGCGCACCATCGTGGGCGCGAAGCCAAAGCCCGCGCTGCTGAAGGAGCTGGCCGACTGGATGTAGCCGCGCCGAGCGTGAAAAGGCCCCCTGTGTTCTACGCAGGGGGCCTTCTCTATTCCTTGTCGGAAACCTTTACGCCTTCTTGGTAGGGACTACCTTCTTGACGGCGGACGCGACCTTGGCGACGACGGACTTCTTAGGGGCCGCGCTGAACAGGGTCAGCGGGTCAACCAGGCGCTCAAACGGAAGCAGGTGCGCCTCCACTCCGGCGTAGTTCTTGCCCATGGTCGCGACGGTCATGTGGAGGTGCGCGCCGGTCGAGGCCGAGCCGCTCGGGGTGTTCTTGCCGCCGCCGACCAGGCCAACGACGGTCTGGCCGCCAACGACCTTGTCGCCCTTCTTCAGGGTCGGGGCCGACGCGAGGTGCGCGTACAGCACCCAGTGCTTGCCGTCCGCGGACGAGTGCACGAGGATGTGGCCGAGGACGTCAGTCCACTCCACCAGTCCGACGGTGCCGTCGCAGATGGCCTTGATCGGGCTCTTCTCCTTTGGGTGCCAGTCCTGGCCGCGGTGGGGACGGCCGTTGCGGTACGGGGCCAGGTTGCCCAGCTCGTCGCCGCGCAGCTTGGGGTCAAACGGTTCGTAGTAGACTACGTCTGCCATGGGGTGTTCTCCTTAGTTAGGTCTTGGGGGGTGCGTCTAATTTTACTGCTCTTGTGACCGGGCTAGTCTTCGTCCTTGCCCCGGCGGATGGGGAAGGTCAGGACCCAGATGAGCAGGGTCACGCCGATGAGCTTGCCGACGATGTCGCGGGCAGACCCCTCCAGCAGCACCCAGCCGAGGGCCAGACCCAGCAGGGTCCACGCCTGGTCGAGCAGGTCCTTGAACAGTTCTCCTAGGAACTTTGTTATCTTCTTCATTGCTATTCCTTCTTGCTTGTTGAGGTTGTCTCGTCGATGTCCTTGAGCTTGGTGGTCTGGCGGAACGCCGCGTCGATCTCGGCGCGGGTCAGCCTGCCGTCCTCCAGGAAGGCGAGCGACAGGAGCTCGACCACCTTGGCGACGGACATGACGCCGCCCATGACGGCGCTGAACCAGATGGGGATGTTGATGCCGCTGACCGAGCCGGCGACCGAGCCGGCGCCGATGACCGCCAGGGCCGAGTTTACGAAGGTCGCGAGTACCCGGAGCAGCACGTTTCCAAACGTCTTCACTACTTCTTCCTGCCTGTTCTACTTGATGATGACGAGCCGGACGCGGCGGTGGCCAGCGCAGCGGTCTGGGCGATCTGCCCGACGACTAGGGTGGTGACCACGAGGGTCTGGGCCTTCTTGCGGGCCTTTGGCGAGATGTCCGCGCCGACGTTGCCGACCAGGTTGGCGATGTTGGCCAGGGCGACGGCCGCCTGCCCGATGCCGGGGATGCTCGCGATGGACTGGTCCACGACGATGTCGTCCTGCTGGGCCGCGAGGTACAGGGCGTCGAGCGCCTGCTGGTACTCCGGCGAGCCCTCGGTCGCGGTCTCGAACGTCTGGAGGGCGGCCTCGACCAGCTGGGCAGCCTGCTCGACGGACAGCTCCGTCGGGTCGACCCTGCCCAGGTCGACGGTCATCAGGTTGTCGGCGGTCAGGTCGGCCGGCAGGTCCGGGGAGCCCGGGTCCGGGTTGGGCTGCGGCTCTGGCTGCGGCTCTGGCTGCGGCTCCGGCTTCGGCGGGTCGGTGGCCAGCTGGTCCTCGATCGGGGTCAGGTCCGGGACGGCGCTCAGGGCGTCCTGGTAGGTCGAGGTGGCGGCGGACTCGGCGTCCGCGAGCTCGGAGTCGGCGGCGGTCAGGGAGCCGGCGGCCGCCCGGGAGTCCTGGTCCGCCTGGTCGCGGGCGGCCTGGGCGGAGTCGGCCTCCTGGGTCGCCAGGACGAGCGTGGCGGACTTGTCGTCCAGGGTCTGGGCAGACAGGAGCTCCTGAGCCTCCGAGGCCCGTACGGCCGACGTGGCCTCGTCCAGGGCCGCCCCGGAGCCGGCCTCCCGGGACTCGGCGTCCCGCAGGTCGGCGGTCCGGGCAAGCTGGTCGGCGCCCGCCTGCTCAGCGTCCTGGGTCTGCTGGGCGAGGGCGGTCGTGGCGGCGACGACGTAGCGCTCGAGGCCGGTGTAGGCGTCCCAGGCCGCGTTGCGGTCGGCGAGCAGGGCGTCGTAGGCGGACTGGGCCAGGTCCGGTCCGGGGGCGGCGTCCTCGTAGGCCCGCTGGGCGGCGGCCGCGTCGAGGCGCGCCTGGTCCAGGGCGGACTGGGCCGCCTGCAGGTCGGCGTAGGGCTGGGTCAGGTCGGCCGCCGCGCGCTGCCACGCCCAGCCCGCCTGGTTGACGGCGTCGGCGTAGTCGTTGTAGGAGCTCGCGACCGCGTCGTAGGCCGCCTGCGCCGACTGCAGCTCGGCGAGCAGGGCCGGGTCGGGAACGAGCGGGGCGACCTGGCCGGGGACGACCTCGTCGACGTAGTAGGTCTCCTCGACCTGGACGGTCTGGGTGGTCGCGACCTGGCCGAGCCACTCCGCCGGGACGAGCTGGTAGCCGGTCTGCGGCTGGTAGGAGTAGAGCCAGACGTTGGCGCCGCCGCCGTTCTCGTAGAAGTAGAGGGTGAGCTGGTGGGCGGTGCCGGCCTCGAGGTGGACCGAGGCCGACATGCTGCCGCCGCCGCCCTTGTCGCGCCAGTCGCTGATCAGGAGCTGGCCGTCCAGGTACACCATCACGCCGTCGTCGCCGGGGGCGTAGAACTGGTAGTCGCCGGTGACCGGGGCGGAGAGCTGGCCGGTGAAGCGGACGAGGACGCGGTCGGACCGGCCGGAGTTCAGGACCTGTCCGCCACCCCAGTTGAAGTTGATGTTGGGCACGACCTGCGTCGCGACTGGGACCTCGCCGGGGAACGGCAGCGGCGGCCGCGAGGAGTAGCCCTGGCGGTTGAAGGAGTCCGCGGTCAGGCCGCCGGTCAGGGCGGTGACGGTCTGGTCGACGAGCCGGGTGTGCGCGACCGGGGCGGTTGCCGGGACCCAGGCGGGGTCCGGGACGAGCTGCGTGTCGTAGGCGACCTGCGCGGCGTCGCGGGCCTGCCTGGCCGCGTCGAGCCGGGCGAGCATGTCGGAGTACTCGGCGTACCGGGCGTAGAAGGCGGTCCGGGCCTCGGCGAGGCGGGACTCGCCGGCGTCGACGGCCGACTGGGCGGAGGTCAGGGTCGCGCCGGTCCGGCCGACCTGGACGGCGGCCGACTGCCACGCCTGGAAGGCGGCGTCGAGCCGGGCGGTCGCCAGGCCGACCTCGTCGTGGGCGGGGCCGAGCTGCGCCTGGAGCGACCAGAAGCGGGCGGAGGCGGCGTCGCGCTCGGCGGTCGCGTCGAGCAGGTTCTGGGCGGTCTGGTCCCGGGCGGCGGTCGCGTCCGCGAGGGCGGCGGTCGCGTCGTCGAGCGCCGAGACGGCGGCCGAGACGGCGGCGGACCGGCGAGACAGGGCGTCCCGGGCGGACGACTCGCCGAGGCGGGCGGAGGCGAGCGCGGCGGTCGCGCGGGTCAGGGCGTCGCGGGCGTCGTCCCGGTGGGCGGTCGCGTCGACCCGGGCGGACTCCGCCAGGGCGAGGGCGGACTCGGCGGACTGGAGCGCGGCGGTCGCGTCGGCGACCGACTGGGCGGCCGCGTCCCGGGCGGACTGGCGGGGGGCGACGAGGGCCAGGGCCGCGCGGGCGGACCGGAGCCGGGCGGCGAGGTCGTCGACGCCGGACTGGGCGGCCGCGAGGGCGGCCGACAGGTCGAGGTCCGGGCGGTCCTGGGACCGCTGGACCAGGGTCGCCAGCCGGGCTCGGCGGCTCGATAGGATGGAGTCGAGGGACGCGAGGTCGTCCGAGGAGGGAAGTGAGAGAGATGGTCGTAGTAGTCGATCTAGACTCGTTCTGGGTGGGGTTCGCAGCGGCGTACCTGCTGCTGGTGCTGGCCGGGGTCCTGAGCGGGCTAGTCCAAAGGCGTCGGAAGAGGTAGACGCCAGGGCCGCCGGGAGGCAGGCCGGGTAGAGGAGGAACAGCGTCGCGACGGCGACGGCTGCGGCTTTTTTGCGCCGGGGAGTGGGAGACAAGCGGGAGACCTTCTGCGAGTAGCGGGGCTCTCTCCCGGGGCCGTACCCCTATTTTACCGCGTGTGCTACGGGCGGTCCGGGTCGGGGACCGGGACCGGGTGCTCCGGCGTCGGGACGAACCAGGCGAGGTCGCGGACCGCGAGCAGGAGCTCGAGGACCGACTCGCTGAGGGACTCCGTCTCGAGGAGCAGGTCCGCCCGGCGGTCCGGGTCGGTCTCCAGCGAGAGGTCCCGGCGGGCCTCCTCGACGGCGTAGCGGCAGAGGCGCAGGCGCTCGAGGGTCCGCTCGTGGAGGGGTGATCTGGTCATGGATAAATCGTAGGGCGGGATCCGAGGGGCGAGTTGGAGGGCGCCCGGTTCGTACAGAAGCTCCCGCTGCGTACAGAGTTGGACGAGGCGGTCGGGGAGGCAGAGAGGGCGAAGAGGGGGACAAAGCGGTGAGATTATGCAGAGATGAAGGAGAGATGCCAATGAACATACTGGCGGAAAATGAGCGACGGAGCTGGGCAAACTGGGCCAGTAAGTGCTGCGACTATACCATTATTAGATGATTAGCAACTATAAATACTGTACGCGTATGCGCATGTGTACGGGTACCAGCCGAAGTTAGTTCAGTTACACCGTTACATGGCTTTTGTTTGCAGATTAGTTGACACTAGTTTAGCCCAAAAAGACTGGTTGAATAGTGTGTACCTTTTGACGGGATCG
>Ga0209188_1002488_pt1 | contig 13568 bp, 10 predicted proteins | sample C_130625_EF_Meta_FD_187307 | JGI IMG/M metagenome (GOLD analysis project Ga0209188, IMG submission 187307) | Freshwater microbial communities from Lake Croche, Canada to study carbon cycling - C_130625_EF_MetaG (SPAdes) (version 2) | ecosystem: Environmental > Aquatic > Freshwater > Lake...
GGAAAGGATAATACTTGCAATAAAAGATTTGGTTGGAAATTGGGAGATTTACCATTTGGTTATGATCATAAATATACTTATTCTCATTTAGGATATAATATGAAAATAACCGATATGCAGGCAGCTTGCGGTCTTGGCCAACTTAATCGTTTAGATGGTTTTATTAAAAAGAGAAAAGAAAATTTTAATTTTTTATATAAAAATCTTAGAGATTTGGAAGATTTTTTAATATTACCTGCACCTGAGACAAACTCAGAACCTTCTTGGTTTGGATTTCCGTTGTCCTTAAAAAGAAATAATAAGTTTAATAGAAATGATCTTATTCAATATTTAAATGCTAATAAAATTGGCACTAGATTGTTATTTTCAGGAAATTTAGTTAAACAACCTTATATGAAAAATATAGATTTTAAAGTTCATGGAGATTTAAAAAATACAAATTTAATAATGGAAAATACTTTTTGGATAGGACTTTACCCAGGTTTATCAAAAGAACATCTAGAATATTCAACCTTAAAAATGAAGAATTTTTTTAAAGCCAAGGTTTCATGACTGTAGCTGAATATATTTTAAAATTTTTAATTTCTAAAAATGTAAAAAATGTATTTTTAATTACAGGTGGAGCGATCTCTTTCGTTGTTGATGCATTTTCAAGAAATAAAAAAATTAAATATACTTGTGTAGCCCATGAACAAGCTGCAGCCATGATGGCCGATGCATATTCTAGAGTTGGTAAAGGTTTTGGAGCAACAATGGTCACTTCTGGTCCGGGGGCCCAAAACCTAATTACTGGTATTGCCTGCTCTTGGTTTGATTCAGTTCCTGTAATTCATATTAGTGGTCAGGTTAATTCATTTGAACTATCCTCTACTAATAAAACTACAAAAAAAGTAAGACAAGTTGGTTTTCAAGAAACAGATATAGTATCAATAGTTAAACCTATAACAAAATTTGCTTATCAGCTAAAGAATCCAAATGAGATTAAATATGTATTAGAAAAAGCATATTATCTTTCTAATCAAGGAAGGCCAGGACCAGTTTTAATTGATATTCCCATGAATTTTCAAAGAGCTAAAATTAACATAAAAAAAATAAAATCTTTTAAGGCTCCTAAAAAAAAATCTAATAATCAAATTATAAATAATATTTATAGAATTAAAGCACTATTGAATAAATCAAAAAGGCCTATTTTAATTCTTGGTGGTGGAGTAAGAATGTCCAAATCAATTAATGAATTAGAAAGATTTCTTAAAAATATTGATTTACCCATAGTAACAACTTGGAGCGGCCTGGATACCATAGATTATAAAAATAAGAATTATATTGGCTGTATAGGTGTTTATGGATCAAGAGCAGCAAACTTTGCAGTGCAAAATTCAGATTTGGTTTTAAATCTCGGAAGTAGATTAGACACAAGAATAACAGGTGGAAAGCCAGAAACTTTTGCGAGGCTAGCAAAAGTAGTTTCGGTTGATATAGATATACATGAATTAAATAAAAAAAGAGGTCTTGATATTTATTTAAAGATTAATGAAGATTTAAGAAATTTTTTATCAACTTTTAATTCAGAATTGAAAGGATTTAAATTTTCCGCAACTAAAGATTGGAAAGGAATTTGCCAGCAATGGAAACTAATCTATCCAAATGTGAAAAATAGTTATTATAAACAAAAAAATTTTGTAAACCCATATTGCTTTATTGATAGACTTTCAAATAAATTAAATAAACATGATATAGTTTTGACTGACGACGGAGGTCATTTGACTTGGACTATTCAGGCTTTTAAAGTTAAGAAAGGACAAAGAGTTTTTTCTGCTTTTGGTAATTCACCAATGGGTTATGCTTTCCCAGCTGCTCTAGGAGCCTCTCTTGCTAATAAAAAAAAAAGAATAATATGTATAGATGGCGATGGAAGTATACAAATAAATATTCAAGAATTACAAACCATGGCTGTTAATAATCTTCCGGTTAAATTATTTATTATTAATAATGATGGGTACGGTATTATTAAACAATTTCAAGAATTGTATCTTAACAAAAGATATGAAGCTTCAATTGCGAGCAAAGGAGTGACTAACCCAAATTTTAAAAAGATATCAAATGCTTACGGAATAAATTATACGGAGATTAAGAATAATAAACAAATTGATAAAGTGTTGAATAAAATTTTAAGTTCAAAAAGGCCTGAATTTATAAATGTAATTATAGATCCAAATCAGAAAATTATACCAAAACTCCAGTTTGGGAAGCCAATAGAAGATTTAAGTCCGTTGTTACCAAGATCAGAATTTAAGAAAAATATGATCATTCCACCTATTAAAGAAAATTCTTCAAATTTTAGTGAGTCTAATTAATATTGTTATATAATGAAACCAAAAAGCCTTTTAATTATAGGGGGTACAGGCTTTTTTGGTAAATCAATACTAAAGTACCTTTCAAATAATAATTTTTTAAATATAAAAATTAATAAAATTTTTATTTTGAGTAGGGGAAAATTAAAATTAGCAATTTATAATAAAAGATTAAAAAAAAAATTCAAAATAATTAAAATTAATTCCGATATATTAACTACCAGGATTTTACCAAAAGCAGATTATGTTATTTATGCTGCAATTTTAAAAAATTATAAGAACGATCATGAAGCAGTAAAAAATTATTTAAATTTTGCAAAAAAATATCATTCAAATAGCAAAATTCTTTATATTAGTTCAGGTGCTATTTACGGTAAGCAACCTAAATCTATAAAAGGATTTAATGAAAATTATTTACAAAATAATAAAAAAATTTTTTTCAAAAATAGTTATAAAAAAGAATATTCAAAAATTAAGTTAAAAAATGAAAAATTATTTCAAAAATTTGGAAAACTAGGTGGAAAAGTTTCTATTGTTAGATGTTTTAGTTTTGTGGGCGAGTTTCTTTCTAGAAATGGTCAATATGTCGTAGGAAGTTTTATTAAAAATATTCTTAATAATCAAAATATAAAGATTAATGCAGACTATTCTGTTGTCCGTTCTTATATGCACGAAGATGATTTAATTAGATGGTTGCTAAAAATTTTAGAAAATTCTAATGCATTCTGTCCAATATACAATGTTGGTTCCGATGACGCAGTTTCAATAAATTGTCTGGCTAATTTATTGGGCAAAAAATATAACCTTAAAATAAGTAAAGCAAAAAAATTAAAAAATATGATTGATAAATATATTCCAAATATTCAAAAGGCTAATAAAGAATTAAATTTGACTAATCGTTATACTTCTTTAAGTGCTATAACTAAAACAATTAATATATTAAAAAAAAAATAATTATTTAAAATATTTATTATCTTTATTTAAAAAAAATTTTTATGTTAAAAATTCGAGACATTAATTATATTTTTACAAGTAGAGAGATATTATTTTTATGGACTATTTTTTTTGGTGTGATTATTACAACACTTTTAGACATTTTGTCTTTTGCAACAATTATTCCGATTTTTCAAATTATTTTTTTAAATAAAATACCAGAAATAAATTTTTTTCATTATTTTTTTCCTAATTACAATTTTAATTTTAATTCAAAGATCTTACTTTTATTGTGTTTTATTATAATTTTTTCACTAAAAAATATTTTAATCATATTTTTTAATTATTTTTTTATAAATGTTTTTCAGAAGATTAATATTCGAATTTCAAAAGATTTATTTTCTTTATTTTTAAATCAAGAATATTATTTTTTTTTAAAATCTTCATCTGAGAATTTTTTACAAAAAATAACTAATGATATTAATTATTTAAATACTTGGTTGGTGTCTTTAATAAATTATTTTACTGAGATTATATTCGTAATCGGCGTTTCAATATTATTGATAATAACTAATACAAAAATTTTTTTGTTCTCTTTTTTTATTTTTTTAATAGTTAACATTTTTTATGTGTATTTTTTTAAAAATAGACTAAAACGTTGGTCGTTAAGTTATAGACAATCCACCGGCAGGGTTCAGGATATAATTGCTGAGGGTGTAAGGGGATTTAAAGATGTTATTGTGTATAATTTAAGTGATCGTTTCTTGAATAATTTTAGTCGCAATGTGAGCATTGCTAATTATTCACAAGCAAGAATAACTTTTTTAAATAATATTAGCAAGTATTGGTTAGAAATTGTTGGTGTTTTAAGTATGTCCGCTGCTTTGCTTTACTTTGTTTTTGCTAACTCTGATATTTCCAAGCTTATTCCAATTTTTGGATTATTTGTAGTTGTAACCTTTAGACTTTTGTCATCTTTTAGTAGAATTATTTTACACGGACAAAACTTAAAATTTTATTTTCCTTCAGTAATGAGTGTTTCAAATGAATTTAAAGTTTTAAGTAATAAAAAAAATATTAATTTTAACAATAATTTTGTATATGAAAAATTAATAGAATTAAAAAATGTTAGTTTTTCATATCTTAATAATGAAAATAAGATTTTAAAAAATATTAATGTTACCTTTAATAAAGGCGAATGTATTGGTGTTGTGGGTAAAAATGGTTCAGGAAAAAGTACTTTTTTAAATTTACTATCAGGACTAATCAAACCAACGCAAGGCGAGATTATTATAGATAATCTTTATGACTTATATTCTAATAGAATTAAGTGGAATGAAAAATTAAGTTATGTTCAGCAAAATATTTTTTTATTAGATTCTAGCATTAAAGATAATATCACTTTAGTGACCGACGATAGCGAATTTAATTATATTCAATATAATCATGTTTTAAGTATTTTAAAATTAGAGGTATTTTTTAATGATTTTCCAGATAAATTAAATACTAAAGTAGGAATTGATGGGATAAGTCTTTCAGGTGGGCAAAAGCAATTAATTTCTTTAGCAAGAGCTTTGTATAAAAATAGCGATGTTTTAATTTTTGACGAACCAACATCAGCTTTTGATATAACAAAAATGGAGTTGTTTCGTGAATTACTATTATCTTTTAAAAGAAAAAAGACTATTTTTTTAGTTACCCATAATAAAGATCTTTTTTTTAACATTTTTGATAAATGTATAGAGATTAATTCTGGCGAAATTAAAATATTATAAAGCTATTTATTAATCTTTTATTGCAATAAGTCTTTAATTATTTCTTTTTTAAAATTTAAAAATAAAAATTGTTTTTTATAAAACTTAATTTTTTTTCGAAATGAATAATCAGCAATTATTTTTACATGATTATTTAAACACTCAATTGTAAATATTGTATATGGGTTTTCATTTGATATTAAAGAGAAACAACTTTTAGAAAGTAATATGTTAACTTTTTTATTATTTATATACCCATGATTTTGAACAGAAGGATGTTTAAAATAATCCCCAACAAAGTGAATTTTAAAACCTAAGTTTATCAAATTATTTATTAAATTATAAGGAAAGCAACTTATTTTATTTTGGTGTTCTCTATAATAAATTAAAAAATCAATATCTTTTTTTATTTTTTTTTTAATTGAAATTAAATTAAGCACATAATTAAAAGTAGATTTTTTTATTGTTTTTTTGGATAGATAAGGTTTTAGTAGTTCTGTTGAAAAAATAATTTTTTCGTTCCTAAAATTTAGAAAAAATTCACTAATTTTATAAAAGACAGGAAATAAATATTTTCTAATATAAAATTCATTATTTAGTGCATAATTAGCTCCTCCAGTAATCGGGCCTAAAATAGTTTTAGGTGGTAAAAGCATAAATAAGAGAAAATTCCATAGAGGTAAATAATTTATATAAATAATTTTTTTTTTTTTAATAAAAAAAAACCAACAAAAAATTATTCCAATAAACGGAGAAATGTATTTGTAACTTAAAATTTTAAAGAATATTTTATTTTTAGTAATTTTTTTGATTGTGTAGATATATAATTTTCTATTTATACTTAATTTCTCTATAAAATTTATCGCTAAACGACCTTCTCCTGTGATAGACTTGTAGTCACAACACCAGCAAAAATATTTTTCATTACTTTTTAATTTCGACATTTAAATTTTTAATTTTATTAGAAATAAACATTCCGTATAAAAAATAAAAAAAAGTTTCAAATAATCTTTTAGATCTTCTATAAGTTTCGTATCGGAGTCTCCATAAAAATTCTAAATTAGATAATATTTTAGGCACAGGTTTTTCCATTCCGGAAGCTATATTAATAGACGCTCCAATGCATACTATTTTAAATTTATTATTATTATTGGCCAAATAGTATGCAATCTGCTCCTGTTTAGGTGTAGGCAGAGTAACAAAGCATAATTGATCATTTCGAAGTTTTAATTTTAAATATTTTTTGATTTTATTAAAACTCCCATAAGGTAATTTAATATTTATAATTTTTTTTCTATAAATATTTTCTAAGTACAGTTTTTGATTTTCACCAAGATTACCTAAGACAACTATTTCATTTATTTTAGATTTTTGGATATTTAAGCTAGTTAAAACTTCTCTACCAGGGGTTTTTTTTATATTTAATCCGAATATTTTAGAAAATAAACCATCTGGCCAATTAATAAGATTTGAGTGTTTTTTAATATCTCCTTTGATTAGGTATCCTAAAAAGGCAAGGTTCATTGCAGATAATATAAAATTTTTATTAAAATCGATATTTTTAATATTTTGAATTATTTTAAAATCACTGCTAAGATTTTTTTTATAAAATTTATGTTTTTCTATAAAAAATTTTTTATTTAGCTTATTAGAATCATAAAAAAAAAATTGTAGTAACTTTATAGGTAATCTGATTAATGAATTAAATAAATTAGAATTTACATCGTTAATTTTTAAAGATCTCATAATTTCAAAAGTTGAAATTAAATATGCTTTAATATTCTTCCCAGAAATTCCACCAGTCCTCATTCTTGCAACTAATTCATTTAAAATCTTTATTTGAACTTTATTCTTTAAAATAAATCTTATAAAAATTTCAAAATCTGAAGCAATTAACAAATTTTCTTTATAAAACCCATATTTTTCGTAGATTTCTTTTTTTATAAAACTACCAGGGTGCGGAGGCATTAATCCGTATTTAAAATTTTTTTTATTGAAATTTTTTGCACTATAATATCTCGTTATTTTATTGTAATTTTTTCCATTAAAATAAACTATGTCACCTAAGAAAATTGCCGCTTTACTTCTTCTAACCTTTTTTACTATTTTTTTAATAACATCACTATTGTTATAAAAATCATCAGAATTTAATATTCCAATTAAATCACCTGTTGCATTTTTAATTCCTAAATTCATAGCTTCGTAAATATTAGTTTTTTTACAAATAATTTTTTTATTTTTAAAAGGGTACTTTTTTAATATTTTAAGAGTAGAGTCAGTAGATCCACCATCAACTAAAATATGTTCAATATTTTTATAGCTTTGGGTAAGAATAGAATTTAAAGTATTTATGATTGTTTTTTCGCTATTATAAGAAATAGTTATAATTGATACTTTCATTATAAATTTTTAATAGTATAAAATATTCTTTATTAATATAAATAAATTAAAATGAAAAAAAAAATTGCTCTAATTACTGGAATTACTGGCCAAGATGGATCTTATTTGGCTGAGTTTCTTTTAAAAAAAAATTACTTAGTACACGGTATTAAAAGAAGATCTTCTTTAATTAACACTCAAAGGATAGATCATTTGTATATAGACCCTCATTACAAAACTAGTTTTTTTTTACATTATGGGGATGTTGTTGATTCAAACATTTTAATTGATTTAATTGATAAGATTAAACCTGATGAAATATATAATTTAGCAGCCCAAAGTCACGTGCATACAAGTTTTATGATACCTGATTATACAACTCAAGTTAACGCACTAGGAACATTAAGAATATTAGAGGCAATAAAAACTTTAGATTTGAATATAAAATTTTATCAGGCATCAACATCAGAATTATTTGGCAATAGCAAAAAAAATAAACAGTCCGAAAAAACTCCTTTTAATCCACAAAGTCCATATGCAACCTCTAAACTTTATGCATACTGGATTACAAAAAATTATAGAGATTCATATAATATACATGCCTCAAATGGGATATTGTTTAATCACGAATCTCCAAGAAGAGGAGAAACATTTGTAACCAGAAAAATAACTTTGGGTTTGTCAAGAATAGCGCTAGGTTTAGAAAAATGTTTGTATTTGGGAAATATTTATTCTTTAAGAGATTGGGGTCATGCTAAAGATTATGCCGAAATGCAATGGAAGATATTACAACAAAAAAAACCAGATGATTATGTTATTGCAACAGGAAGACAATATTCTGTTAAATTTTTTGTTGAACAATGTTGTAAATTTCTTGGTATAAAGATTTATTGGAAAGGAAAAGGCTTAAAGGAGGCAGCTTTTATTAAAGATTTTAATAATAATAGATTTTCAACATTATTTAAAGGTAAGAAAATTGTACAAGTAGATAAAAAATATTTTAGACCACATGATGTAGAATATTTAAAAGGAGATTCTTCAAAAGCCATGAGAAAACTTAATTGGAAACCTAAGACTAATATTTATCAATTAGTTAATGAAATGATGTCAGAAGATTTAAAATTAGTTGAAAAAAATTTAATATAATTCTATATAGATTTGTGAAGAGATTATTTATTGCTGGACAAGAAGGAATGGTTGGACAAGCAATCTATAAATTATTAAAAAAAAATGGTTTTAATATTATAGATTGTAAAAGAACAGATCTTGATTTAACTTGCCAAGAAAAAGTTAATAAATGGTTTAAGAAAAATAAACCCACAACTGTTATAAACGCAGCGGGTAGAGTAGGTGGGATTTTAGATAATCAACGTTTCCAGGCAGACTATATTTATATAAATACCATGATTGGTTTTAATTTATTAAATGCTGCTTTAAAAAATAAAGTAAATAAATTTATTAATCTTGGCTCCGCTTGTTCTTATCCTAAAAAAACAAAACAACCTATAAAAGAAGATTATCTTCTTTCTTCTTATTTAGAAAAAACAAATGAAGGTTACGCCATATCGAAAATAGCTACTATCAAATATTGTGAATATATAAGGAATTTTTATAAGAAGGATTTTATATCTTTGCAACCAGCAAATCTATATGGGATTGCCGATAATTTTGATTTACAATCCTCTCACGTTATTCCGGCTCTGCTTAGAAAATTTCATGACTCAAAAGTAAAAGAAAAAAAAGATATAGAAGTTTGGGGGTCTGGATCAGCTAAAAGAGAATTTATGCATGTAAATGATTTAGCTGACGCCGTATTATTTTGTTTAAAAAATAAAACTAAATTTTCATATGCAAATGTTTCGGGACCAGATTATTTAAGTATAAAAAAGTTGGCATTAGTTATTAAAGATATTGTTGGATTTAAGGGAAAAATTTTTTTTAACAAGAAATATCCGGATGGTGTTAAAAAAAGAAGACTAGATGATCAATTATTAAAAAGACTTGGTTGGGTTTCTAAAATTCCTTTAAAAACAGGACTTAAAGATTATTATAATTATTTTCAAAGTTTAAATATCAAATAGGTTTTTTATCAAAATAATTTGCGATTATAAAAAAGCAAATTAAAGTCATTAAAAAATCAACACTAAATACTGAATAACTGTTTTCAAATAAAACTCGTATTCCAAAAAAAATTAAATATATTGTAGCTAATTTTTCAGCAAAATATTTATTTATTATAAATATTTTTTTAATAAAGATGCTTTTATATATAAATATTAAAATTTGCACATTTATCAAAATAAATATTATTAGTGCAAAATAACCGCCACAAGCAAATGCATAAAAAAAACCATTAGAAACGTTACTCCCATAATTTTCGTATATTTCTGAGCTTATTAAGTGTCTATCTGCTTGAGGACCGTAACCAAAAATTTTTCTTTTATCGTATTTTTCAATAATATTCTTCCAAAGATATATTCTGCCACTTGAGCCATATTGATTTGATTTTTCAATTCTATTGATATTTGATTTATCTAATTGATACAATTTATTTATCTTTATATTGTCTTCCAAATTACTTGCCATTATCCCTTTTTCTAAAATATTAATTTTGTACACTTTGTAGGACTCAAAAATAATGATAGGAAAAATAATTATAAAAAATATTGTAAATATTTTTTTTTTTATATTATAATTTTTATAAAAATATATTAATAAACATGTTGATATAACGAAACATAAAATTGTTCCTCTTGATTGGCAACCCCATATAAGCATTGAAAGTATAATTATTAAAATAAATTCTATCTTTTTAAGATTGTCCTTTTTTTCTATAAACAAAAAAGAAGCTAAAATTCCTAAATTTATAACTGAAATCATTCTTGATAATCCTGTTATTCTAGGAAAAGTTTGCTCAAATATTTTTTTATCTGAATCTATATAATAATAAAAATAGAAACTTATATTAGAAATATCATTATCCTTTATAAGGATAGTAGTTAATATTAAGCTAATAATCGTTATAATAAAAATGTTAATATATAAAAAAAAATTAAGATTTTTATTTAAAGAAAATATTTTTACAAAAAAAATTATTTCTAATGCTCCAATAGCTAAAATTATTAAATATGAATTATTTAGATTGAAATCTAATAAATTATTATAATATAAACCCAATCCTTGTAACGAAAAGTAAACAAAAAATAGAAATATTAGTTTATTTATTGTGTTTGTATTTATAAATAGTTTTTTTCTATAAATAAAAAAAATTACTAAAGGGATTGCCGCAATGCTTAATAGTAGTGGTATTGATATTCGAAAAGTGTTTATTATTGAAATAATATCAGTCTTAAAAAAAGGTTCAATTTCATTAGGTTTGGTATTTATTGAAAGCCAAAATGAAATCCATGATATCAATAAGAATATTATCGTTAACAAACTATTTTTTTTTTTTATCATTTCATAATTGCGATATAATTTAACTTATATATTCTGGAAAGTATTTAACAATAAAATTAATTTTATTAAATTTTGCAAATGTCTATTTTTTATAAATATAATTTAGAATTTATAAAAATATTAATAATTTTATTCCCCGTCTTTTTTATAACAGGTAGTTTTTTACCTGACTTAGCTTGCGTTTACATAGGCACGTTTTATCTAACTTTATGCATTAAAGAGAAAAAAATTAAAAGATTTAACAATTATATATTTTTATATTTTTTTTTTTTATATTTATATTTGATTATAAATTCTTTCTTTTCTTTTAATGTAGCAATATCTTTGCAATCTGCTTTACCATTCGTAAGAGTTATTTTCTTTATTTTTGCTCTAAAATTTTTTTTCAAAAAATATCCTGATCTTAAAAAAAAGATCTATATTGTTTTTATTATTTGTATCTCCACATTGTTACTTGATTCTATTTTACAGTTTATAACTGGATATAATTTATTTGGTTTTACATTGAAGAATGCAGAACGTATTACATCTTTTTTTAGCAAACAGATTATGGGCAGTTATGTTGTAAGATTGTTACCTTTTATAATTGGCATTTCTTTTTTATTAAATCTAAAAAGAATTAACTTAATAAATATTATTATATTATTAATTAGCGGAATATTAGTTTTCCTAAGCGCTGAAAGACTTGCATTAGCATACTTTTTAATAACTTTAATATTCTATTTTTATATAAATTTCGAAAAGAAATTATTAATTTATTTCATAAGCATATTGTTATTATTAATTGGCGTTTTAAATCTATATAGTTCCAAGCAATTAAATAAAATTATTTTTCATACTTATAATCAAATTGTTGTAAACCATAAATTTTTAGGCACTAGCTATAGACATGCACTGCATTACCAAGCTGCATTTAAAATGTTCTTAGATAAACCTTTCATTGGAAATGGCCTAAAGTCTTTTAGAGTTTTGTGCGAAAAAGAAAATTATTCACTTAAAGATAAAATTTTGAAAGACAATCCTGTAATAGCAACAACGGAGGGTAAATTTTATTTTAAGCCATTTAATTCATCCGAAGAGACTTATTCTATTGGTGTTATCGATTCTAATAACAGTGTTTACATGAAAAAAAAAATAAATCTCAAAGATAATTTATATAAACCGATTTTTAAAGATGGGGATCATGTAAATGCTGGTGATACTTTATATTATTACTATGAATTTTTAAATGGATGCAACACTCATCCTCATAATATATATATAGAATTTTTATCAGAAATTGGACTTTTTGGCTTTATTCCCTTTTTTTTTATTTTTCTATATTCTCTTTACAAATTGTTATCTTTAGTTAATAAAAAAAATAAAAAAAAATTAACAAATGTTGAAGTTTGTTCATTTTTTATATTACTGGGATTTGCAACAAGCATGTTCCCATTATTTCCATCTGGCAGCTATTTTAATAACTGGTTGTTAATTATTACTTACTTTCCAATTGGATTTTATCTATCGTTATTGAAATTAAAAAATGAATAATACTTTATTATTAATAACTTTCTTTAATATTTTTTTGATTATTTTTAGCAAAAAAATTTCAAATATTTATAATTTATTTGATATACCTGATTTTAAAAGAAAAATTCATAGGTACCCAGTCCCATTGTTAGGTGGTTTGTTTGTAATTTTAAATTTTTTATTAATTATTTTAATTAATAAATTTTTCTTCACAATATTTTATATAGATTTTTTTCAAACTAATTATCATCTAATATTATTTTTAATTTCATGTTTATTATTTTTTTTAATAGGATTTTTTGATGACAAATATAATTTAAGCGCAAATCTTAAACTGTTATTAATGACTATTCTTATTTTATTTTTAATATTTTTTGATGATAATTTATTATTAAAAAATATTAGTCTTTCTTTTTTTAAAAATAAAATAGATTTAGGTCGTTTTAGCTATTTTTTAACACTACTTTGTTTTTTATTATTTATAAATGCTTTTAATATGTTGGATGGTATAAATGGACAGTCATGCTCTTATTTAATTTTTATATTTATAATATTAGCTTTTCATAAAGTTTTAGTTCTCTTCTCTATTGCTATGATTATTATCTTATGCTTTTTTTTAATTTTAAATTTTAGTAACAAGTCATATTTAGGAGATAGCGGTTCTGTATTGTTAGGGTATATAGTAAGCTATATTTTTGTTAAAAATTATAATATAAATATTAATAAAGTTTTTTTTACCGATGAAATTTTTCTCATTATGTCAATTCCAGGTTATGAATTATTAAGACTAGCATTTAAAAGAATTGTAGAAAAAAAACATCCATTTAAAGGAGATAAACACCATATACATCATTTACTAGCCAAAACGTTTGACATGAAGATAGTTTATACAATAGTTCAATTACTTTTAATTTTTCCCTATTCATTGTATTTGTTAACTAAATCTTTTTTTATTTCTTTTACTACCAGCGTTCTTTTGTACTCTTTTTTTATTTATAGATTTTCAAAAAAAAAAGTAAGTATTAATTAGTATAATAATTATTTTATCAATTAAAAAAGGAATTGGTTGCGGGGCTTGGATTTGAACCAAGGACCTTCAGGTTATGAGCCTGACGAGCTACCAGACTGCTCCACCCCGCGATTAATAGCACGTTTATAACATCGAAAAATATTTTATCAA
>Ga0209188_1002492_pt1 | contig 13549 bp, 10 predicted proteins | sample C_130625_EF_Meta_FD_187307 | JGI IMG/M metagenome (GOLD analysis project Ga0209188, IMG submission 187307) | Freshwater microbial communities from Lake Croche, Canada to study carbon cycling - C_130625_EF_MetaG (SPAdes) (version 2) | ecosystem: Environmental > Aquatic > Freshwater > Lake...
CAACCCAAAGTCAGGAGAATTACTGTATTCCAATAACTTATACCAAGAAATGTTTGATGCCACACCTCAAGCACATCATCTGTTACTTGGTAGCGAAGCATTTTCTGAAAGTAATCTTGATTTAGATGAGGATAATGTGGATGGTTTTGCTGGTCTTCCCTCCTCAGCCCTTACTCCCATCATTGGCGACTCTAGGGAAGTACAACTTCCCGATAATCCCAAATGGTATGAAGTCAGAAGACGTTATATTCCCTGGACCGATGGGCATCTTGCGCAAATGCTCATCACCACAGATATTACTGAGCGACGCTTGTCAGAAGATAATCTTCGAGTGCAAGAGGAAAAGCTCCAGTTTTCGAGTCGTTTAACCACCATGGGTGAAATGGCTTCTTCGATTGCACATGAATTAAATCAACCCCTTGCAGCGATTAATAATTATTGTATGGGTTTGATGAATCGTCTACGCGCAAAACACGATACCCAAATTGATCAAGAAATCATTCCAGCCATTGAAAAAGTGAGTACGCAAGCCTTACGAGCTGGAACGATTATTCAAAGGATCCGTAACTTTGTTAAACGAAGTGCGCCACAACGTCAATCCTGCCATATCGAACAAATTATCAATCAATCTATCGAACTCGCTGAGATTGAAGCAAACCGTCAAGGTCTTTTCATTGAAAAAACACTTCTACCAAATTTACCTGAATGTTTTGTTGATCCCATTTTGATCGAACAAGTGCTTGTGAATCTAATTAAAAATGCAATTGACAGTATGCGCGATTTTTATCCACGTTCCCGGCGAGGCAAGGCGCCTCCCATCAAAATTATTGCCGACATGGAAAATAACCTACAACAACCGATGCTCCGGATTCGGATTATCGATAGCGGTAAGGGAATCGCACCAGAAATTGCTACGCAAATTTTTGACCCATTTTTTAGTACAAAAGAGGAAGGAATGGGTATGGGATTGAATATTTGTCGCTCGATTATTGAATCTCATGAAGGTCGTTTAATGGCAGAAAACAATTCCAATGATCTTCCAGAAAATGACAAGCAAACAGATCTTTTGAATGGTTGCACATTCACCATTTTGTTACCTTTAGAAAATTATTTAATCCCCTTGATGAAGAGCTAAGAAACTTCTGCTAGGAATGAATAAAAACCGTTATTATTGCCATAGACACTTTTATTTATTATTTTTAGTCAAGGTTACGCATGAATACCATCTATACAGATAAACCCAAAGAAATTATCTATATTGTCGACGATGATGAAGCTGTTCGTGACTCGCTGAGTTGGTTGCTCGAAAGTAATGGCTATTTAGTCAAATGCTTTAGTAGTGCAGAGCGCTTCTTACAAGCCGTTACAGGATCCGATCGTGATGTAACTGCCTGTGCCATTCTGGATGTGAGAATGCCCGGTATGTCAGGCCTTGAACTTCAAGAGCATTTAATTGCGGAATCGATCCCTATGCCGATTTCGTTCATCACTGGTCATGGTGATGTTTCCATGGCAGTAACCACCATGAAAAAAGGGGCTATTGACTTTATTGAAAAACCTTTTAAAGAGAATGAGTTACAAAATCTGGTTGAGAAAATGCTCATTACAGCAAGAAACTCTTATAAAGAAGCCTCTTTGCAGAAAAATAACCAAAGTTTGTTATCCAAACTGACGGGGAGAGAGCGACAAGTATTAGAACGTATAGTTGCTGGTCGTCTAAATAAACAAATCGCCGATGATTTAACAATCTCCATTAAAACAGTTGAAGCACACCGTGCAAATATTATGGAAAAACTCAATGTCAGTACGGTGGCTGATTTGCTGCGCTTGGCTCTATCAGAGAAAATTTAATTTATTTATGCCTGCCAAACTTTTAGATGGTAATCTTCTATCTCGTCAGATTCGCGCAGAAATTGCAACTTCTGCCGCTATCCTGACTGCTAAAGGTACTAAACCAGGACTTGCCGTCATACTCGTTGGTGAAAATCCTGCCAGTCAAATTTATGTCAGAAATAAAGTCAAAGCATGTGCAGAAGCCAATATTCATTCTGAACTGATTCAACTAGCTAGCGATATCTCCGAAGAAAAGTTACTCGGCCATATTCGAGAGTTAAATCAAAACACGAGTATTCATGGCATTTTGGTTCAACTCCCTCTTCCAAGCCATATAGATAGTCACCTAGTATTGGAAGCAATAGATCCTCAAAAAGATGTTGATGGCTTTCATGTGGCAAATGCTGGCGCTCTAATGACTGGTAAACCAATTTTCAAACCTTGCACACCCTATGGTTGCATGAGGATGTTAGAAAGTATCGATTACCCGATACGTGGCGCTCGAGCAGTCATCGTCGGAGCCTCCAACATCGTAGGCAAACCGATGGCAATGCTGCTCTTACAAGCAGGTGCAACAATCACCATTTGTAACAGCAAAACCAGAGATATTGCAGCACATACTAAAGAGGCCGATATCTTAGTGGTAGCAACAGGGATTCCCAAAATGATTTCAGCGAATATGGTCAAACCCGGTGCAGTGGTGATTGATGTTGGTATCAATCGTTTACCAGATGGCAAATTATGTGGCGATGTTGATTTTGATGAAGTCAAATATGTCGCTGGTTGGATTACCCCTGTGCCCGGTGGAGTTGGTCCAATGACCATTACCATGTTGCTGCAAAATACCCTCGAAGCTGCCACTAATTTCCATCATTAAGAGTACCCCCACATGAGCAATCCCTTATTAGACATGGGTCATGATTTACCCAATTACGCCGTTATTGAGCCACACCATATAGAAGAAGCTATCACAAGCTTACTGCAAGCTGCTTATCAGTCTTTAAAGCACGCCATTGCTCTTGATACTTCTCCGACGTGGGAAAACCTCATCACCCCCTTAGAGCAAACGAATCAAGCGCTTGGTAGAGCTTGGGGTGTCGTTAACCATCTCACCAGCGTGTTAGATTCCGCTGATTTACGCGCAGCACACGCCAAGATGTTGCCCGAAGTAACTGCGTATTCAAGTAGCTTTGAACAAAGCTTAGAACTGTTTGAGCAATATAAAAAAATACAATCTTCAGAGCAATGGCAACTACTCTCAAATGCTCAGCAAAAAGTGATTACCAACTCGATTCGGGATTTTCAATTAGGTGGTGCTGAATTACCGGAAGAATTAAAACCGCGTTTTGCAAAGATCTCAGAAGATCTTGCACAACTCACAAAATCTTTTTCTGATCATGTGCTAGATGCAACGGATACATTTCTCCATATAGTCCACGATCTTCATGACTTAGAAGGTCTTCCAGAGGATGTTCTGGCTGCAGCAAAAGAGTTAGCTCAAACTCATGAACAAGAAGGCTGGGCTTTTAATTTAAAGTTTCCCTCTTATTACCCTGTCCAACAATTTGCTCACAACCGACTATTGCGTCAAACTTTATATGAGGCTTACGTCACACGTGCGTCTGAACTAGGTCCTCAATATGGGCAAAGTAATTTGGACTGGGACAATAGCCAAATCATGCTGGATATATTAAAACTTCGTGGTGAAGAATCTCACCTCTTGGGTTTTGATAACTATGCAGCTCTTAGCTTAGTTCCTAAAATGGCCAGCTCGGTCGAGGAAGTACGTTCATTCCTAGAGGAATTTGCAAAGCGCGCTCATGCAAGTGCGTTAAGGGATTTGGATGAGTTACAACAATTTGCAGCTTCTGAATTAAAGATTCAATCTCTTGAACCTTGGGATATTAGTTTTGCTTCAGAAAAACTCAAGCATGCCAAATACTTATTCTCAGAACATGAGGTCAAGCAATATTTTCCAATTGATCAAGTCCTGAAAGGTTTGTTCCACGTCATTCAAACCATTTTCCAAGTGAATATCCAAGCAACAACATTACCCACCTGGCATGCTGATGTTCAGTCTTTCGAGGTTCGTAATGAAATTAATCAGATTGTTGCTTATTTTTATCTCGATGCATATGCAAGAAGTGGCAAACGTGGCGGTGCTTGGATGGATGATGCACGTGGCAGAATGTTGCTTGAAAATGGCGATGTTCAAACTCCAGTTGCATATCTAGTATGTAATTTTCCATCACCACTTACGATCAATGGTCAATTACGCAGTGCAACCATTAGTCATGATGATGTGATTACCCTCTTCCATGAATTCGGTCATGGACTCCATCATATGTTAACTCAGGTCGATGCTCTGGGTGTCTCTGGAATCAATGGTGTTGAATGGGATGCGGTTGAACTACCAAGCCAATTTATGGAAAATTTTTGCTGGGACTATGAGGTGATTCAGAAACTGTCTCGCCACGTCGATAGTAATGAAGTATTACCCCGCGAATTATTTAACAAAATGCTTGCGGCAAAAAATTTCCAAAATGGTCTTTTTACTCTCAGACAAATTGTCTTTGCAAGTTTTGATTGGGAACTCCATTCAAGTTTTGATGCAACCAAAGCACAACCAGCAGATATCTTGGAACTATCAAAAACGATTAACCAACATATTCATGTTCTAAAACAGTCACCAATTTCTAGATGGCCTCATTCCTTTAGCCATATTTTTGCAGGTGGTTACGCTGCTGGTTACTACAGCTATAAATGGGCTGAGGTTCTTTCTGCCGATGCATTCTCTGCGTTCGAGGAACAAGCTTCTCGTTTCGGATCGATCTTAAACCCAGAGATTGGCATCCATTATCGAAAACAAATCCTTGAAGTAGGAGGCAGTCGCTCTGCTGCAGACTCATTCAAAGCTTTTAGAGGTCGTCCACCAGAGATTGATGCCTTATTAAGGCACGGCGGTTTATTAGAAGAAAGCCACTAAGATCATGTCAATGATTCGAGTTGCTACTTGGAATGTGAACTCACTCAAAGTGAGATTACCCCATCTATTGCAATGGCTAAAGCTCTGCGATGAAAATCAACAACCGATTGATTTTATCGGTCTTCAAGAATTAAAAATCACAGACGATAAGTTCCCAACACAGGAGCTTGAACAAGCAGGCTTTTATAGCTTACCGTTAGGACAAAAAACCTATAACGGTGTAGCTCTAATTGTGAGAAAAAGCTCCTTGGCACAACTGCACCAAGATCCTGAAACTACCTTTTTACAAGTGCAAAAGAATATTCCTGATTTGGTTGATGAACAACAAAGACTAATTGCCAGTACGATTCACTTTAAAGAAACTGCTCCGATACGTATTATCTGTGGCTACTTCCCGAACGGACAATCTCCTGAAAGTGATAAATTTGCCTATAAGATGCAGTGGCTTGATGCTTTAAAAAAATATCTAGCATCACAACTACAAGATCATCCAAGACTGATTTTAATGGGTGATTTTAATATTGCTCCTGAAGACCAAGATGTGCATGATCCCAAAGCATGGGTTGGTCAAAACTTAGTTTCTCCAGAGGAGCGTGCCTTTTTTACTCAATTTCTAGACATGGGACTAGTGGATAGTTTTCGCTTATTTGAGCAAGAACCCAAATCATTCAGTTGGTGGGATTACCGTATGATGGGGTTCCGTCGCAATGCTGGTATGCGTATCGATCATGTGATGGTCTCTCAAGAACTAAAAGATGAATGTACTGCCTGTACAGTTGATAAAGTCCCTAGAAAATGGGAACAACCTTCAGATCATGCGCCAGTAATTCTAACTATTAAAAAATAAGTCGTTTACTCAATTCCTAATTCATGTAATTTTCGAGTAATCGTATTGCGTCCTATTCCTAAACGCTCAGCGGCTTCTACTTTTCTCCCCCGAGTGGTTTCTAGAGCAGCCTCAATGACAGACTTTTCAAATTGTTGCAACAGTTCCTGAAACACATTCTCACGGCCATCTTCAAGCATCTTTTTGGCAATCAAATGTAATTGATGATCCCACTTACCCCCAGCAGATGATTGAGAAAAATGAGCAGAGGCATTCGAATCTTGGCCCTCAGTAAACAATGGCATAACATCTCCGCCGCGACTGATGAGAGGCTTAGATAATGGTGGTGGATAAGTCAAATCACGTGGTAAATCAGCGGCATGAATCTCAGGCGCAGAGATCATGACGGTCAACCAATGACAAATACTTTGTAATTGCCGAACATTACCTGGAAATGGTAACTTCGATAATGCTTCAATCGTTTCAGGCAATAATATCTTAGGCTTAACATTTAACTGTCGGGCACTCATCCCTAAAAAATGTTGCGTCAAGATTGGTATATCTTCCATACGATCTCGCAGTGAAGGAAGTCTTAAACGAATCACATTCAAACGATGAAATAAGTCTTCTCTAAACAGGCCGTTAGCAACTAAGTTCTCTAAATTTTGATAACTCGATGCAATGACCCTTACATTTGCTTGAAGTTGGACATTGCCCCCGATTCGATAAAACTTACCATCCTCCAATAATTGCAATAAAGAACTCTGAATTGGCAAAGGCATATCAGCCACTTCATCAAGGAACAAGGTACCTCCATCTGCAAGCTCAATTTGTCCGCGTTTCATCGTATTGGCATTGGCAATAGCACCTCTTTCGTAACCAAACAACTCCGCTTCAATCAGATCTTTTGGAATCGATGCTAAATTGACCTCCATAAAGGGAGTATTCGCACGCGATCCATGCTTGTGCAGAGCACGTGCTAGCAATTCTTTACCAGTTCCTGACTCCCCAGTAATTAAGATAGTCGCATTCGATGTCGACAAACGTCCCACTGCACGAAATATTTCTTGCATCGCTGGTGCCTGTCCAATTAATTCTGGAACAATGTTTTTACTCTGCAAACCAGTTGGCGCAAATTGGGTTCTTACCTCTTCAGCACTTTTACTTTCAGAAATAGCGCGTTGTAAGATGGTCATCACAGATGCTATGTCAAAGGGTTTGGTGATGTACTCATATGCTCCCCCGTGAAAAGAAGCAACTGCAGAATCCATATCAGAAAAGGCTGTCATGATAATCACAGGTAGCTTTGGATAATCATGCTTTAACTGTTGTAATAAAGTAATACCATTACCTTTGGGCATTCTGATGTCAGAAATTACCACTTGAGGCTTTTCTTTTTCTAGGGCATCTAGAACATCATTCGGATTAGAAAAACTTTTGAAAGGAATCATCTCTCTTGTTAGAGATTTTTCTAATACCCAACGAATGGACTGATCATCATCAACAATCCATACTGACTTCATAGCTCACCTCTTAATTCTGAATTATTTAAATACTCTAAAGATGTATAAGGAATTTGAACATGAAAATCAGTATTGCCTGGCTCACTTTGCACACTTATGAAGCCTCCATGCATCTGAATGAACGATTGCGCCAAAGTTAAGCCCAGTCCACTACCTGATGCTCTTCCAGACACCAAGGGTAAAAAAATATGATCAATGATTTCGGCTGGAATACCCGGTCCGTTATCAATAATATGAATATTCAGAGCCAATTTAAAACGTTTTTTACCAATCGTGACATTACGAGAAACACTCGTTTGTAACTGAATTTTTGCATCACCCAACTGGCGACGATCTTCTAAAATTTGTGCGGCATTATGCACAATATTAAGTAAAGCTTGAATCAGGACTTCTTTATCACCAATAATTTCTGGCAAACTTACGTCATAAAAACGTGTAATTGCAAGGCCAGTAGGAAACTCTGCCAACACCACGCTACGAACGCGCTCTAAAACCTCATGAATATTTAGTTCAGAGATGTCTTTTTTACGTTTATGAGGGGCTAAAAGGCGATCAACCAAAGTTTGCAAGCGATCAACCTCTTTAATCATAACCTTGGTATATTCTTTCAAAGATGGATCAGGTAATTCATAATCCAACAATTGCGCAGCTCCACGAATTCCCCCAAGCGGGTTTTTAATTTCATGCGCTAAATTTCTCATGAGCTCTTTATTAGCTCTTGCCTGAAGTATCAAGCGCTCTTCTCGCGCACTCTTCATTTGTTGGTCAATTTCAAACCACTCAAAGATGAGTAGATCTGTTCCTTCAATGGCAGACAAGATAACGTATGCCAAACATTCCTTTTGATCAGGTCGCAACACCCCATGTCCTAAAGTTAAATCAATTCGTTGCGTGCCCCCATCAAGATGAAATTGCGAAAAAAGATCATCTAGTGCGGAACTTTCACCAAATACATCCTTCATTTGATAACCAATCAGATTCTTTTGGGAAATCTTTAAGGAAACTTCTGCCGCTGAATTTGCGTAAACAATACTCGACAACGCTCTATCAATCAACAAGATTGAGTTAGGCATTTGGTCCAATACATCTTGCGGACTAAAAAGGGCAGCCGTAGCTGCCCTGCTTTGAAAAATGCGCATGGCGCTAATTTCGAGTCTTAAAGTGAATAATACATATCAAACTCAATCGGGTGTGTCGTCATACGGAAACGTGTGACTTCTTCCATTTTGAGAGAAATATACGCATCAATCATCGTATCTGTGAATACTCCACCACGTGTTAAGAACTCGCGGTCTTTATCCAAGTACTCAAGAGCCATATCTAAACTACTACATACGGTAGGAATCTTTGCATCTTCTTCTGGAGTCAGATCATACAGATTCTTGTCAGCTGCTTCACCTGGGTGAATCTTGTTCTGAACACCATCAAGACCAGCCATAAGTAAAGCGGAGAAAGCAAGATATGGATTAGCGAGTGGATCTGGGAAACGTGTTTCAATACGACGACCCTTAGGATTTGCAACATAAGGAATACGAATCGATGCTGAACGATTACGAGCTGAGTATGCTAATTTCACTGGGGCTTCAAAGCCCGGGACTAAACGCTTATAGGAGTTTGTACCTGGGTTTGTAATCGCATTTAATGCTCGTGCGTGTTTGATGATACCGCCAATGTAATAAAGAGCAAATTCAGACAAACCAGCATAACCATTACCAGCAAATAAATTGATGCCGTCTTTCCAAACAGACTGATGAACGTGCATACCAGAGCCATTATCGCCAACGACTGGCTTAGGCATAAATGTAGCTGTTTTGCCATATGCGTGTGCAACGTTATGAACAATATATTTTTGCAAAATAGTCCAGTCAGCACGTTGTACCAAAGTACTAAACTTGGTACCTAATTCGTTTTGTCCTTGACCAGCAACTTCGTGGTGATGAACTTCAACAGGAATACCAACTGACTCTAACAAGAGACACATTTCAGAACGCATATCTTGGAATGTATCTAAAGGAGCTACTGGAAAATAACCACCCTTTTTACCTGGGCGATGTCCTGTATTGCCGCCTTCAAACTCAAGACTGGACGACCATGGAGCTTCTTCAGAATCAATCTTAACGAATGATCCCTGCATATCTGAACCCCAGCGTACACCATCAAATACGAAAAACTCTGGCTCTGGACCAAAATAAGCTGTATCACCAAGACCAGTACTCTTCAAATAAGCTTCACAACGCTTAGCAATCGAACGTGGGTCACGGTCATAACCCTTGCCATCTGATGGCTCAACGACATCACAAGTCAACACTAATGTTGGCTCTTCATAAAATGGGTCAATGTAAGCTGTAGATGCATCTGGCATCAAAAGCATATCGGATGCTTCAATTCCTTTCCAACCTGCAATGGAAGAACCATCGAATGCGTGTCCACTTTCGAATTTATCTTCTCCAAATGCAGAAACAGGTACTGAAACGTGTTGCTCTTTCCCTTTTGTATCTGTAAAACGAAAATCAACAAAAGTGATCTCTTTCTCTTTCACCAACTTCATAATGTCAGCAACAGCTTTACTCATCTAGTTCTCCTAATACGATGAAATGCAAAAAATAAATTCCTCATTCATTAAAACAAAATAAGGTCTCTCAAAACAACAAAGATGCACCATAACAGTGCATCTTCGTGCAATTGGTAATTACTATTTTACTTGGTTAAATCATACGTGATGGTATTGAAGGCTTCAACCCCAACGCGCAGTTCTTTTAAAGCTTCATCTACCTGACTTGCAGGCCCCTTCACCCCAAGCTCCATATGACGCTGAGCCAAAATACCCTCTTTTGTCGGATCTCCCACCGATGGCAAACTAAAGACCTTGATTTCCGGATATTTCTTTTCAATCTCTTCCATCAAAGGGGTAATCGTAGCTTCCATCGCACCTGCAGCAATGAAACTTTTCTCAATAAAATCAATTTGATGGAATAAATGTGGATAAATAGTATCCAAAATCCAAATCATCATCGGCCCAGCCATGACTGGAAAACCTGGCATGAAATAATGCTCTTGAATATGAAACCCAGGAATTTTGTTGTAGGAATTCGGAATAATATTCGCTCCAACAGGAAACTCTCCCATTCTTAAACGGGGAACATTCAAAGGCGAATTGATATCTGCTTTTACTGGGTCTCCTTCCGCCATTTCTACTATGCGCTGGCCAATTAATTCTTTTGCTTTGGGATGAAGTTCCAAGTCAACTTCAAGCGCCTTAGCGGCGCATTGACGAGTATGGTCATCGGGAGTGGAGCCAATGCCGCCAGTAATAAAGACAATATCGCCACTTGCAAAGGTACGCTTAAATGTATTAATAATGCGCTCAGGATCATCTGCAATATATTCGGCCCAAGATAAATGCAAACCTCTTGCTTTTAATAACTCTAAAAGATAAGGCATATGCTTATCGCTTCTTCGACCAGACAAGATTTCATCACCAATCACAATTAAACCAATGGTTCTATTTTTTTGCTGCGTCAAATTCTTTCTCCTTTTAACTCTCTGTAGTTTTTCAATGCAAATAATAAATAATGCGCAAACCATAAAGCTGCAAATATAAAAACTAAACAATAAACCCACATCATGAACATTGATACAAGTGGAAATAATACCAAGACAAATACAGATGATAACCAAAAGAATGTGGGGGTTGCACCTAAAAGCCCTACTAAAATCCCAATCATCAATAAAGGCCCTCGGTGAATTTGTGTTAATGCGACTCGTTCCTCTTTAGAAGCATGTCTGGACAACACATCATAGGTCATCAATCGCGTCGTTAACCACCCCCATAAAATGGGAGGAATGAGGGCAAAGATAGGAGGTATCCACCAAATTGGCAGTGTAATTAGAAATAAAAATAGAAAAATAAAACATGAACTCATAGCCACCCAAACACTGCCAAAAACTGAACCACCCTCTTCTTTCCTGAGTCCTGTATAGGCGTTTTGTTTTTCTACATGTCGTAAGACTGACGTAATAGAGGTAAAAGATACTAAAACCATAATGCTAACAATGACAATTGGCATAATCAGCACAATTGAAAAATACGGTGCAATCACAGCCCGAACGGTATCCCAACCAACCCAGTTTAATGTTTTCTCAATCCAAGCAGAGGCAAACGAATTCGTTAAAAACTCTTTCATCCAATCGAGAAGAGGTGTCCAAATGACCCATAAAATACCAAACCAAATAGCGGCCCCAATCAGAAATGGACGCAAGGTAAGCCACAGCACCCAAGGATGAAAGATCCCAGTGAATGCCAAGCCAAATGATCGCAGCATAAGCTTCATCAAGTCATACTTTGTTAAATAAAGTTTGCAAACTCATTTTTAAACTCAACCATTGCTGTCGAAGAAATGAATTCGGCGGAGAAAAATCACGTACTCCACTGGGGTAATAGGCTTCATCAAACTGTGCTGTTTTAAACAGCATATCCCACCAAGGAAACAGCACCCCAAAATTACATCCGCCTAAAACACCTGGCTTTCCAGGTACTTCATATCCGAGATCAATCGCATGGTGATATCGATGAAAATTAGGGGTCACAATCAAATACTTGAGCAAACCATAGCGGTAAGGATAAAAACCATGCTGCCAACTTTGAATCAATCGACTTGTCACAATTAACATCAAAAATTGACTAGGCTGCACCCCAAGAAACAAACCAATTCCGGAAAAAATAAATGCACGGAATAAATCGTCTACGAGGTGATTTCGATTATCTGACCAGGCTGTCATATGCCGCTGACTATGATGCAAGGCATGCAATCTCCACCAAAAGTTGAAATGGTGCGATAAACGGTGATAGCAATAATCAATCAAATCAAACAAAACTAAGTACATTAGAAAACTCACCACAGGATGAGAAGTAATACTTGGTATCCAACCTTCTATATTCAATCTTAAAAAACCAAGGTCGTGAAGTAGTCCACCTATGTAGAAAAAAACACCTGAAAATAACAAGAAAAACATCAGTTGAAATAAGCCAAGTCGATGAAAACTACTGTAAAAAATATCAACCCGTATCGCTTGCTTCATATCCTTTAGCCACGATGCTTGAGTTTGGGTATTCGAGTGAAATACCTCTATCTCTTTTTTTTCTAATGGACGCAAAATAAAAGCAATGATAAATATTTGCACCATTCCCAAAAGGAACCAATCAACAATGAGATCAACATCATCAGCGAAGCCCATCCAATCAAAAAAATACAAGACTTGTAAGACTATTTCTTGTACTAACCACTCATGAATTTGATCGTAAATTTCTATCATAATAAGCTCTTAATCTATGGTCGAAAAACAAAAACCTTGGGCTTTTAAACCTACAATCAGAGGATCTAAAACTCCTATTGCCCATGGATCTTTTCTGGACCAAATGCCTAAATGAGCCATTGTGATATCACCATCTTTAATTTCTCCTAAAGATTTTTTGAGTAATTGCTCATTTGGATATTGCGATGAAGATAGCTCATCACCTAAAAACCCAGTTGGTGCCCAACCAATATGCTTGAAGCCACAAGCATTGCCCATTTGAATGAATCTAGGTGATGTCTTACCTCCTGGTGCTCGCCATATTTTTTTTAAATTAGCCCCTGTTAATTCATGAAAACGTTGATCAACTAATTTAATTTCATGACAAACTTCTAACTGATCGGCTACATATGCTTTATTTGCTCTTGGGCCAAACTGGGGTTTCAAAATTACATCACCTTGATTCATGGCATCTTTCTGAAAGTAAGCATGATGCATGGTATGACTTCCAAAGGAGTGGCCCTCTTGCTGTAAAGTTCGCCAAAAGTTTTTCCAAGAATCATCTAAAGCCATATCGCCACGATTGGTTTTTTCATTCGCCAAGAAAAATGTAGCCTTCACCTGGTGCTTACGCAACGTATCTGCCACATATTGAGCAACGGACATGTTACCTGTATCAAAGGTTAAATAGACCGTCTTTTGACATGTTTGAGCAGATACTTGGAGTGACATTACGCAAATACAAATCGCTAAAAAATTGCATATAGTTGACATCAAGCGATTCATGCTTGCTATTGCCAAGCAGCATTGGGGGTAAAGAAAACACCGTGGGGACTATTGCCTACTTTGATTGTTTTTTCAAGCTCATTAGTGGTTAAATTAATAACGCCTACTTTCTTGGAAAAACGAAACGTCACCCAAAGCTCTTTTTGATTGGGTGTGATATCCATACAATCTGGACCTGCCGGCAAGCCTTTGATGGTTGCTACATTTTCTAAGGTTTCCATATCAATTTTACTAATCGTTGCTGAGACGCGATTAGTCACGAACACATATCGTCCATCACCTAAGGGACGAAAATTATGTGCA
>Ga0209188_1002493_pt1 | contig 13544 bp, 9 predicted proteins | sample C_130625_EF_Meta_FD_187307 | JGI IMG/M metagenome (GOLD analysis project Ga0209188, IMG submission 187307) | Freshwater microbial communities from Lake Croche, Canada to study carbon cycling - C_130625_EF_MetaG (SPAdes) (version 2) | ecosystem: Environmental > Aquatic > Freshwater > Lake | place...
CGCTTCGCGATCATCCAGGGTTTTTAACTTCGCCCCAAAAACAGGGCTTCCAATATAAATCGCATTGAGCATTCCAGGTAACTTAACATCAACACTATATTTTTTACTACCATCTAATTTATCTAAGGTATCAATACGATGAAGAGGCTTACCAATAAGGGTCCAATCTTTAGGCGCTTTTAATAAGAGTGTCTTGGGGTCCGGTGGTGTTAACTTCGCTGCGGCGTCAGCTACTTTACCGTAACTGATCGTACGGTTAGAAGCCGCATGAGTGATGATACTGTTTTTAGCTGTTAACTCCGCTACAGGAACTTTCCATTCTTGTGCGGCAGCTTGCAACAACATAAGCTTTGCCGAAGCGCCACCTCTACGGACTAAATCTTGTGAGAATCGAATACCAAAACTTCCAACCGTGAGCATTTGGCCCCAAACATTTTGACGCGCCAAATTCTCATGCGAACTTACTCGTTCAGCAGTAACCTTACTCCAATCACAATCAAGCTCTTCAGCCACCAATTGTGAAAGTCCTGTTAAGGTCCCTTGCCCCATTTCAACGCGAGCGGTCCGAATAATGACCGTATCATCAGGTTGAATCACAACCCAAGCATTAATCTCTGGGGTTCCTTGAGGAGAGGCACCGAAAGCTTGATTAGGTATCTGAAATCCAAGAACCAAACCTGCCCCAGTGCTTGCTGTAGTAACCAAAAATTGACGACGATTCATATTCGTCAGAGAAGGTAGTTTCAATTTAGAAGTAGTCATCACGATTACGCTTTATTTTTATTAGGGTTTTTAGCGAAGTCAACTGCCATATGAATCGCTTCTCGTATCCGCTGATACGTTCCACAACGGCAAATATTTGTCATGGAGTCATCAATCTCTTGATCTGTAGGATTTGCTTTACGTTTGAGTAATGCGCTTGCCGCCATGATTTGCCCAGACTGACAATAGCCACATTGTGGAACATCCACCTTCGCCCATGCTTGTTGAACTGGATGAGATAGGTTTGTTGATAAACCCTCAATGGTTGTTATTTTGTCTGTGCTTGTCAACATCGACAATTTATACACACAACTTCGCATCACTTCACCATTAATATGGATTGAGCATGCGCCACATTGTGCAATGCCACAGCCGAATTTTGTTCCGGTGAGTCCCAACTGCTCCCGAATGACCCAAAGTAGTGGTGTATCGGGCTCCGCATTGACTTCATAAACTTTACCGTTAACATTAATCGACGCCATTGATTTTCCCTCTTTGTATATAGTTATCCTTCGATACTAAATTGATTGATTAAGATTTCTATTGGGGTAAATACTATGGAATGGGTATTATTTCTAGGTTGATATCCGATTAAAATTAATTGAACTAGAAAAGGAATCTTTTCATGCATCGACGACTGTTTAGCTCTAGCATTATTGCGGGTGTAGTAGGTGTTTATTTCCCCCAAGGTGCCCTAGCGGCCAATTGGCCGAATAAAACTATACGCTGGATTGTTCCTTATGCGCCGGGCGGTCTTAGTGATACCTCGACTCGGATCGTCATCCAGAAAATCATCGAAAATACTGGTTGGTCCATCGTTATCGAAAACAAACCTGGTGCTAATGCCTTAATTGGTTCTGAGTTTGTCGCCCGCTCATCTCCAGATGGTTATACCTTTGTGACTGTTTTGGCTGCCCATTCTGTGAATCCTACCCTCTATGCCGGCAACTTGTCTTTTGATCCTCTCAAAGATCTAACACCTGTCTCTTTAGTCGGCATTACTCCTTTATTGATTTCGGTAAGTTCAGCACTGCCTGTTAAAGATTTAAAAGAATTTATCGCATACGCAAAAGCAAATCCCGGAAAACTATCCTACGGATCTTCAGGTATTGGCGCAGCGGCTCATATGGCTACCGAACTTTTTAAAATGAAGAACGATATTGAAATGACGCATGTCCCGTATAAGGGCTCTGCTTTGGCTCTACAGGATTTAATGGGTAACAATATTCAGGTATTGATTGATACTCCGCCAACTCTGATGCCTCAGGTTCGTGCAGGAAAAATTAAAGCTCTTGCCATGATGTCTTCTAAACGTATTTCTAGCGCTCAAGAAATCCCTACGCTGCTTGAGGCAGGCGGCCCCGATCTTGACTCCAGCACTTGGGCAATGTTTTTAGCCCGCTCAGGTACGCCCAAAGATATTATTAATCGGGTTGCTTTAGAAACAAAGCGCGCGGTCAGCTCGCCAGATTTAAAAGCGCGTTTTGAACAATTAGGCTTAGAGCCTTTTGGTAGCTCTCCCGAAGAATCGAATAAATTTTTAAATGCTGAGGTTAGTAAGATGGCTTCGATTATTCAATCGAAAAATATTAAACCAGAGTAAATTTACTCAGATTGGACTCGTTATGAAACTGATGAAACTTTTCTTCCTTTTAGGACTGTTCATGGCGTTGTGCTGTCATGCTCAAACCTATCCTCAACGACCAGTAACGCTCGTTGTCCCACAAGCGGCAGCTGGTACGAATGACATCGTTGCGCGGATCATCGCCCCCGCCCTGGGTGAGGCACTTAAAACATCGATCATTATTGAAAATCGTCCTGGTGCGGGCGGCAATATTGGTACGCAAAGTGTTGGTCGGGGCCCTAAAGACGGCTATACATTATTGCTGACGATTAATAGTGCTCAGGCCATTAATCCTGCTCTGTATAAAAATCCTGGATTTGATCCTATTAATGATTTTGTATTTTTATCTTATATTGGGTCAACGCCTTATGTGTTGGTTAGCCCCCCGAATTCTCCGATCAAATCTTTTACTGATGTGATTGCTACAGCAAAAAAACGCCCTGGTGAGCTTTCCTATGCTTCTGCTGGTAATGGCACAATTAGCCATCTTCTTGGTGCGATGATCAATACCAGCGCCAATGTTGAACTTCAACATATTCCGTATAAAGGGGTCTCACCTGCAATTAATGATGTGCTAGGTGGTCAAGTACCTTTGGCATTTGCAAGCCTGCCTTCGGCGCTTACTTACATCCGTTCCGGCAAACTTCAAGGCATCGCTATCAGCTCTCCTAAGCGCTCGCCGCTAGCTCCTGAGATTCCTGCGATCGCTGAAACATATCCTGACTGTGTTGGTGAAGTTTGGGTTGGCTTGTTTGCGCCTGCTGGCATCAATCCAGAAATCGGCAAAGCTTTGCAAAGCGCGATGGAAAAAGCCCTAGCCCAACCTGAATTACGCGAAAAATTAATTGCACAGGGGTTAGATATTACGCCCGTGCCAACCAATCAACTCAATACAAAATTGAAAGATGAAATTGTGAAATGGAAAAAAATTGTAAAAGACTCAGGGGCACAACTTGATTAATTACAGTTTCGAAAAGCGCCTAGCTGTAATTGCTGTATCTTCACCCATCCAATAAATGGACCCTTCAGAAACTCGCCGCCAGTCCCGCGCAATTTAACCCAATTGCCTTGCTTTTCTACTACCCAATAAAAATTATTATCCTTATTAATGGTTCTTAATGGATTTGCATCATTGGGCTTGGCATAAATACTTATTGGCAAAGTATTACCTCGGCTATCTGACTTTGCCCAACCACACGAACCCGAGCTGCCATCTTCTCTAAAGTCAGCCATACTTTGAGCAGGCACAGATGCCATCACAAAAAATGTCAAAAAACTGACAACGATAGATAAACATAAACGTAGTGGCTTCATGTGTACTCTTTTTAAAATTTACCGAAGAACTTCTTGCGCAGCAATTACTCCACTGGCTTTAAGTTTGACACCAAAAGCTTGCAGACCCATTTCGCATCCGGAGATCGCAGCTAAAAGCGATAGCTCGTTACAGTCTCCTAAGTGACCGATTCTGAATACGCGACCATTTAAACGACCAAGACCTGTACCCAAAGATAAGTTGTAACGTTCTAGAATGAGTTTACGAAGAGCGTTAGCATCAATCCCTTCGGGCAATAAAACACTAGTAACGACTGGGGAATACACTGCTGGATCTTTACATAAAACTTCAAGGCCCCATGCATTGACAGCAGCTCGGCACGCGGTACCTAATTTAAGGTGTCGCCCAAAGACCTGATCTAGGCCCTCACCTAAAATCATCTCGATGCCTTCGCTTAAACCATACAGTAAGTTCGTTGCGGGTGTGGTTGGAAAATAGCCAGTTTTATTGGCTTCAATAATCTCATCCCAAGCCCAATAGGATTTAGGCATAGTTGACGTGTGACTTGCTGCAATGGCTTTTGGTGAAATCACATTAAACCCTAAACCTGGTGGCATCATCAAACCTTTTTGTGAGCCACTGATGGTGACATCAATACCCCATGCATCATTTTGATAGTCAGCAGAGCCTAAACCAGAAATCGTGTCAACCATCAAAAGTGCTGGATGTTTGGCTGCATCAATAGCTTTTCTGACGGCTAACATATCTGAGGTAACACCCGTTGAGGTTTCGTTATGCACGACACACACGGCTTTAATCTCATGCTGTGTATCTGCTCTAAGTCGCTCTTCAATTTTCTTAGCATCTACACCGTAACGCCATCCTTCTATACCCGGCTGACTAATGATTTCGGTTCGCAGACCCATGCGAAGTGCTAAACGATTCCACAGTGAGGCAAAATGTCCTGACTCATACATGAGTACTAAGTCACCCGTATTAAGGGTGTTAACCAGCGCCGCTTCCCACGCACCTGTCCCTGAGGATGGGTAAATAATGACGGGATATTCTGTTTTGAATAATTTTTTAATTTCTGATAATAGTTCTAAGCCAAATGCGCCAAACTCAGGGCCACGGTGATCAATTGTTTGATAACTAATTGCTCTTAATATTCTTGAAGGAACGGGGCTGGGTCCTGGTATGTGTAAGAAATGTCTTCCAGAGGGGTGATTGTCGAGTTTTAACATAACACCTTATATTGAGTTGTTCATGAATGAGATAATTTTACATCCATTTAAGGCCCTCACTCCATTTTGACTAATGCCATCCAAAGTAGGTTATGCTTTTGGCTTATACAAAAATATACCTTTTTATGAATAAGCCAAGTGAAACCCATTTGCTTGCAGAGCGAATTAAAAAAAACAGTGCCGCGCAGATGTTCACTGATATCGCAAGTCGGGGACGTTATGCCACTGACGCGTCTATTTATCAAACAATACCCGTCGCGGTTTGTGTACCCACTTGCGCGGATGATGTCACAGTAGCGCTTCAAGTTGCAAAAGAATTAGAGATCCCTATTCTGCCAAGAGGTGGTGGAACTAGTCAGTGCGGGCAAACGACTGGGGCGGCTTTGGTGATTGACAACTCAAAGCATTTCCGTAAATTACTGCATGTTGATCCCGTTGAAAAAATAGCTATTGTTGAACCGGGCATGGTTCTAGATCATCTAAATGCCGGGCTCAAGCAGCATCAATTGTGGTTTCCGGTGGATGTATCCACGGCTGGTCAAGCGACGATTGGTGGAATGGCTGGGAATAACTCCTGTGGCTCACGCTCGATTGCTTACGGGAATATGGTCCACAATGTCGCTGGTATCGACGCCTGGTTAGCCAACGGTCAACTCGCTTCTTTTGGTCTGATGGAAAATGCGCAAGGGGAAGCTCTTCGCCTTGGCCAATTTGTAGAACAATTGGCTCGTAAGCACCAATCCGATATTCAAACACACTGGCCAAAGGTATTGCGTAGAGTCGCTGGCTACAACTTAGATATTTTTCACAATCAAAATGAAAAACCATATACATCTGATGACAAAGTTAACCTAGCGCATTTATTGGTTGGTAGTGAAGGCTCCTTAGCCTACTTTAAATCCTTAACCCTAAACTTATCACCACTACCACAACATAAGACGCTAGGTGTTGTGAACTTTGCTAGTTTTCACAAAGCAATGGATAGTGCGCAACATATTGCACACCTGGGCCCAAGCGCGATTGAGCTAGTCGACCGGACGATGCTTGATCTAGGGCGTCAAAATCCGGAATTTAAGTCAACGATTGAAACTGCACTTTGTGACAAAAATGCGCCAACTCCTGAGGCTATTCTTCTTGTCGAATTTAGTGGTGAGAATCATCAAGAATTACTTACCAAACTCAAAGACTTAGTTACGCTGATGGCTGACCTTGGTCTTGCAGGCAGCGTAGTCGAAATGACGCAAGCCCAGATGCAAAAAAACCTCTGGGAAGTTCGCAAAGCTGGTCTTAATATTATGATGAGTCTCAAAGGTGATGGTAAACCGGTGAGCTTTATTGAAGATTGTGCTGTCCCACTAGAACATCTCGCTGAATATACCAGTGCACTCACTGATGTTTTTCATAAACATGGCACGCGCGGCACTTGGTATGCACATGCCTCTGTGGGAACATTACACGTTCGCCCTATTTTAGATATGCGCAAAGATGGTGCCCATAAGATGCGAGAGATTGCGCAGGAAGCTGCGCAATTAGTCAGAAAATATAAAGGTGCATATAGCGGCGAACATGGTGATGGGATTTCTAGAGGTGAATGGATTAAATGGCAGTTTGGGGAAAATATTAATCAAGCTTTTAGCCAAATCAAACACGCGTTTGATCCTGATTGCTTATTGAACCCTGGGAAAATTGTTAATCCTCCCAAAATGGATGAACATCATCTCATGCGTTTCCATCCAAAATATGAGGTCAGTCCCTTAAAAACAGCCTTTGATTGGTCTGCTTGGAATGTGCAAAACAATCCGATGACAGAAGAAATATCAGCTCCTGGCACTGGTCTTGATCCAGCAAATGGCTTTGCAAAAGCCGTTGATATGTGTAACAACAATGGTCATTGCCGAAAGTTTGATGCGGGGACGATGTGCCCAAGCTATCGTGTCACTCGCGATGAACAACATGTCACCCGTGGACGGGCAAATACTTTACGCCTGGCTTTGTCTAATCAACTTGAAGGAAATCACCTTGCCAGTGAGGTTGTAAAAGAGGCTCTTGATCTTTGCGTTGGTTGTAAGGGTTGTAAGCGTGAGTGTCCTACTGGTGTTGATATGGCAAAAATGAAAATTGAGTTTTTGAGCCATTACAAAAAAGAACACGGTCTTAGCCTGCGCGATCGTCTGATTGCTTACCTACCTCGGTACGCGCCGATCATTGCTAAAACACCTGGACTAGCTAAGCTTGTTAATCTGCGTAATCAAATACCTTTGATCGCCAAATGTATGGAGTGGCTCATTGGTGTTTCAGCAAAACGAACCTTGCCACAATGGAGTTCACAAACAATCTGGGATCAACCCAATTACCAATTTGGGTATGATGACTATATTGTTGAATCTTTACCTGCGCAAAGAATGGTTGTTTTATTAGCGGATACCTTTAATGGTTATTTTGAACCGGACAATCTTAGTGCCGCTGCAGATGTTCTAAAAGCTGCGGGTTATTGGGTGTATATCCCTCGTAAAGAAAAAGGACAGTACTGTTGTGGCCGCACTTTTTTGAGTAGTGGTTTAGTTGATGAAGCAAAAATCCACGCCAAAGAACTGTTAGATCTTCTCTCAAGCTATGCCAAGGCTGACATTGACATTGTGGGTCTTGAACCTTCTTGTATTTTATCTTTACGTGATGAGTACCTCATGATGGGCTTGGGTGAACAAGCCGAACTTGTAGCTAAACATAGTTTTACGTTTGAAGAATTTATTATCAAAGAAGCTGCCAAAGTAGAGCCTCCCAAATCACCCCACGTAAACAAGTTTCAATTTAAAGCTACTGATCAAGAAATACTCGTTCATGGCCACTGTCATCAAAAAGCTTTTGAAGTAGCAAGTCCTGTGATCGAAGTCTTAAAAATGATCCCTGGCGCCAATCCAAAAATGATTGAATCCTCTTGTTGTGGGATGGCTGGTAGTTTTGGGTATGAAGTGGAACATGAAAAAATTTCTATGGAAATGGCTGAGCTTACACTTCTGCCAAGTATTCGAAAGGCGCCCGACGCTATCATTGTCGCGGATGGCACAAGCTGTCGCCATCAAATCGATGATGGGGCTAGTAGAAAAGCGCTTCATGTCGCAAAAGTCTTACAAATGCAATTAAAGTAATAGAATACATAAATCAACGATAACTCTGGAGGCATCATGGCAATTACAAGAAATGGCTTACTTTTTCTGTTGACAGCGCTTTGTGGACTATTCGTAGGCATAGCCAACGCTCAACCCTTTCCAAATAAACCCATTCGTTTGATTGTTGGCTTTGCACCTGGTGGGGGAACAGATATTGTTGCTCGCGCACTTGCCCCTAAAGTGGGGGAGCTTTTAGGTCAATCCGTGATTGTTGAAAATAAATCTGGTGCGGCAGGTACCATTGCTGCCGATTTTGTTTCCAAATCCACTCCGGATGGATATACCCTGCTGGTTGGGCACTCTAACTCCAATGCAATCGCCCCCTATGTGCTGCCAAAAGTACCTTATAACGCCGCAACTGATTTTTCACCAATAACCTATTTGGGCTATGTCCCCAATGTATTAGCTATCAATCTCAACACTCCAGCCAATACCGTGAACGAACTGGTTGCCATTGCTAAATCCAAACCTGGTCAATTAACCTATGGATCCTCTGGCATTGGAAGCACCCAACATCTTGCTGGTGCACTTTTTGGGAAAATCGAAAATATTGAAATCAATCACATTCCCTATAAAGGGAGTGGCCAAGCCATTATCGATTTATTAGCGAACCAAATTACAATGAATTTCGATACCCTTCCACCATTACTAGAACAAATTAAGGGTGGGAAGTTAAAAGCACTCGCAGTCTCAACACCGAAAAGATTACCGCAACTGCCAAACGTGCCTACTTTTATTGAGGTAGGTATTCAAGGCTTTGATGTGACCAACTGGTATTCAATCATGGGTCCAAAAGGAATGAGTCCAGAGCTAGTCACCAAAATTGATATGGCCTTCAAAAGTGCTATGCAAGACCCTTCGATTAAAGCTACTCTCGATTCCCAGGGCTTACAAACCTCAGGGCCAGCCACTCCAGAAATGTTTGGGGTATTTATTAAAGCGGAATTAGAAAAATATTCTAAATTGGTAAAAGAGTTGAATATTAAAGCTAACTAGCTTATCTACCAAAAAGTCTGCTTTACTTTTTGAAAGTCGTCAAAGAATACTTCAAGGTTCTTTTTTTTCTGCTTCCGCTTCAACTGCTTTTTATAAGTCCCTATTAATCGTGGCTTGCAGAGTTGAAGTTGGAGGTGGGATTTTCTAGATCGCGCGATTTTAGTTGAGCTGCAGCAATTACTTTTGCACAACTCGCACAATTCGCACAAGTGGATACGCCAAGCTCTTTACGCTATGATGAACTCAAAGCAGAAACATACCCGTAAAAACTAATCAGTTGCTGGTTTCATGTGCGTAAGTCCACCCATATAAGCTTGTAAGGCAGGCGGTATCAATATGCTGCCGTCAGCTTGTTGATTGTTTTCGATCAAGGCAACTAGGCATCGTCCAATGGCTAATCCAGATCCATTAAGTGTATGAATTAATTCTGGCTTGCCCTGCCCTTCTTTAAATCGTGCTTGCATTCTGCGCGCCTGAAAATCCCCCATCGTCGAGCATGAGCTGATTTCTCGATAGGTATTTTGGGAAGGTATCCACGCCTCAAGGTCGTAGGTTTTCATGCTTCCAAAACCCATATCTCCAGTGCACAAGAGTACTTTGCGGTAAGGAATACCCAAACCCTCGAGGACTGACTGCGCATGCTCCGTCAACTGCTCTAGAGCAGTTAAGGAGTCTTCTGGTTTTACAAACTGAACTAATTCAACTTTTTCAAATTGATGTTGCCGAATCATTCCCCTAACATCTCTTCCATAACTTCCAGCCTCAGACCTAAAACAAGGTGTGTGTGCGACATATTGTTTTGGCAACTCCTGGGCCTGAAAAATAACGTCTCTAGCTAGGTTTGTCACCGGCACTTCTGCTGTTGGTATTAAATAAAAATTTTCTGTTTCGACGACTTCTTCTGCAGATGCAGATTCAGAAATCTTTCTCGGTACTTTGAACAAGTCTTCTTCAAATTTTGGGAGTTGCCCTGTACCTCGCATCGAGTCTGCATTGACAATGAATGGCACATTGATTTCTTCGTAACCATTATGGGTCGTATGTAAATCTAACATGTACTGCGCTAAGGCACGATGCAACTTTGCAATCGACCCCTTGAGCACCACAAATCTGGATCCTGTAATTTTGGTTGCGGATGTGAAATCAAGGCCATGTAGTGCGCCTAAATCAACGTGGTCTTTAATTTCAAAATCGAACTTAGGAATATCACCCCAACGTTTAATCTCAACATTTTCTTGCTCATCTTTACCGAGAGGAACGCTTTCATGGGGAAGATTTGGAATACCCATTAAAAAATCAGCAATTTCCTTTTGCAAGAGATCCAATTCTCGGGAGGCTGTATTGAGTAACTCGTTGCACTGAACTGACTGCGCCATTTCTGCAGTTGCATCTTCTGCCTTGGCTTTTTTCATACCAATTTGTTTGGCGAGCTGATTTCTTTTTGCTTGTAACTCTTCAGATTGCGCTTGTAAGGTTTTACGCTTTGACTCAAGTGCCGTATATTGATCGACGTTTAAGATGAATTTTCGGTTTGCAAGCTGCGCAGCAACGCTGTTCACATCTTTACGAAGTAGCTGAGGATCAATCATGTTTATTCTATCTAAAATTCAGTTAAGGAAGTTTGACTACATCCGCGCCTACAGGAGGTTTAAAAACAAACTCACTAGGAGACACTGTTATATTGGTTTTGATATTACTAAATGTTAACAACACCACGTTACCAAAATTATCCCTTAGCTCCATTGCTTGGGGTAAATTATTATTCATCCCTACTCCAATTTTGCTATACGGAATATCTCCACCAGTTTGATTAGATTTGGGAGATAACTCTACCCAAGTCAAGTCCGCCTTTTCACCAACTAACTTTAATTCAAAATACTGCTCAAGTGGGGTATCTCCAAATAAAATAGCTGCGGGAGTAGCTGCCAATGCTTGATTTGCAGCCCGATAAGTCACTTGATTCAAATCTTTATCCCACATAGCTAATTGCTTACCATCTGCAACCATCTTTTGCTCATAGGGCTTAATGGTAGTCCAAACAAACTTGCCGGGTCTTGAGAATAAAAATCTTCCGGATAATTCTTTGTTGACTTTCAACTTTCCATCACTGGTCTGACTAATTTGTTGTTGAACAAAATCTCCCATGGAGGTTTTCGTATTTTTGGAAAAATTTCTTAATTGATCAATTGCATCTGCTGACCATACGATTTGGCTAAAAAGTAATACGAAAAAAAAACTTACTATTTTTTTGAACATAACACCCTAGGTCATTTATTTGGTGGCTGAAGATGAGGTTAAAATTTCTCGCGTACCAGATCCAGACATCTTCGATACCAGTCCTGCTTTTTCCATATCTTCTAGTAATCGTGCTGCACGGTTATAACCAATCCGTAAATGGCGCTGCACCAAGGATATCGATGCCCGTTTATTTTCTAAAATGATCGCTACTGCTTGATCATAAAGTGGATCAGCTTCACCGCCACCTTCTTCACCAAAGCCACCTTCGGCATTTTCAGCAGGCCCATCAATGATTTCATCAATATAGTTAGGGCTATTGCGCTCTTTTAACCAATCAACAACACGTTGTACTTCGTTGTCAGATACAAAGGCGCCGTGCGCACGCATTGGCTGACCAGTCCCTGGCGGCATATACAGCATATCACCCATACCTAAGAGGCTTTCTGCACCTTGCTGATCGAGAATCGTGCGGCTATCGATGCGACTACTCACTTGAAAGGATAAGCGCGTTGGTACATTGGCTTTAATCAAACCTGTAATTACATCAACACTTGGACGTTGTGTGGCAAGTATTAAATGAATTCCTGCCGCACGCGCTTTTTGCGCAATCCGAGCGATTAACTCTTCTAGTTTCTTGCCCACCACCATCATTAAATCCGCCAACTCATCAATCACAATTACAATCGTTGGGGCTTTATACAAGGGCTCAGGATCATCCGGGGTCAAACTAAATGGATTAAATAAGTGCGTTCCAGCTTCTTCAGCTTCCATGATTTTTTTATTAAAGCCAGCCAAATTACGTACGCCAAACTTACTCATTAACTTATAGCGTCTGTCCATCTCTTTGACAGCCCATTGCAATGCATTGGCTGCCTGCCTCATGTCAGTCACAACCGGCGTTAATAAGTGGGGTATGTCTTCATACATAGCCATTTCTAACATTTTTGGATCAATCAATATCAAACGCACTTCATCTGGCTTAGCCTTAAACAGCAATGACAAAATCATGGCATTAATACCAACCGACTTACCTGATCCAGTTGTTCCGGCAACAAGCATGTGTGGCATCTTCGCTAAATCTGCCACCATCGGTTGTCCTGATATATCTTTACCTAAAGCTAAAGTTAATGTTGAATGACTGGAGTTATAGACTTGCGAGGAGAGAATCTCAGACAAACTAATCGTCTGCCGCTTTGGATTTGGAACCTCTAGCCCCATACAAGTCTTACCTGGAATTGTTTCAACAACTCGCAAGGCTTGTGTGCCCAGGGCACGATTAAGATCTTTGCTTAAATTAACAATTTGACTGCCTTTGACGCCAAGCGCTGGCTCAATCTCATAGCGGGTAATCACTGGACCGGGATAAGCAGCGATAACTTTAACTTCTACACCAAAATCTTTTAATTTGCGTTCAATTAATCGTGATGTGAACTCTAATGTGTCTTCAGATACTCCGTCAATTAATGCTGGCGCTTCATCCAATAAGGATAAAGGGGGTAACTCTGAATCAGGAATCTCATCAAAAAGAATCTGCTGTTTTTCTCGTTCAACGCGTTCACTTTTCTGAATTACCGGTTCTTGTCGAACAATATGAATCGGTTCTTCCACTTCAATTTTGTCTAACTCTTCTTCAACAAGTTCTTCACGCTCTACGGCAGCAACTTCGCCAATCTTACGGTCCTCAACAGAGGCTTGTTTATTTCTGAGCTTCATGAAGCCAAGCTCTAAACTACGCCCAACACGCTCAATCAAGACAATCCAAGAAAAATGCAGAAACAAAGATAATCCGGCAAAAAAGATTAACAAGAGTAAAAGTGTCGCCCCAGTAAATCCTAATAAGTTTTGTAATGGCTCTCCAATTGCTTCTCCTAAAACGCCACCAGGTTGATTAGGCATCGGTATGGTGAGTGAATGCAATCGAATCGACTCAAGCGCCACACTTGAGCATAGCGTCATTAAAAATCCAAGCCATCTGACTAACCAAGAATCTTTGATGAATTCCGGAGTTTCTAATGGGATATCCGGTAATGCAGGATGGGCTATTTTTTGCCACCCGGCAAATACGCGCCTCGCAAAAAAAATAATCCACCAATATGCTGAAACACCAAAAATAAACAGTAGTAGGTCAGATAAGTAAGCTCCTGCTCGACCTCCTAGATTTTTGATCGCTCCACCTGAGTTGTTTGACCAAGCTGGATCTGCTTGGTGATAAGTAACCAATATCAGAAATAAGCCCAAAC
>Ga0209188_1002495_pt1 | contig 13536 bp, 19 predicted proteins | sample C_130625_EF_Meta_FD_187307 | JGI IMG/M metagenome (GOLD analysis project Ga0209188, IMG submission 187307) | Freshwater microbial communities from Lake Croche, Canada to study carbon cycling - C_130625_EF_MetaG (SPAdes) (version 2) | ecosystem: Environmental > Aquatic > Freshwater > Lake...
TCTTTCAAATAATTATATAGTCTTATATAAGTATTGAAATATTCTTGAATAACATTCAATTTTATGATTATATATAATAATATTATTAAATCAATAAATATTATAATTATTTCAATATTATAAATAATTATTGAAAATATTATGATTGATATAATATTATAATTATTGTAGAAATCTTTCAAATAATTATAAAGTCTTATATAAGTATTGAAATATTCTTGAATAACATTCAATTTTATGATTAAATATAATGATGTTATTAAATGAATAGTTATTATAAATAATCCTAGATATGTTTGTGATATTGCTAAACATAGATAAATAAATCTAAATAATAAATTTACGAACATTTATATTTTTAATTGAAATACAAAAATCATTTTTTATTTATTTAATATCTAAAATCATCAATGAAATCTTGATTATAATTATGAAATAAATTCCCATTTCAAATATATCAGTTCTATCAATATTATTATTGATGAAATTAATATAATCAATTATTTCTTTATTATAATAAGTAATTATAAGAAGAATTACATAAATTCGAAAGAACGTAATAAATAAATTCAACATTTTTATGAGATAATGAGAATTGAATATAAAAATAAATTCATTTTTTATTTATAATATTATCATAAATTTCTTTTAAACGATTACTTTCTTTCAAATATTGACCATTATTTAATTTATCAATATTAACATCTAATATATTCATTGCTTCGAATAAATCATCTATTGTAGGTTCTTTCAAAATAAGATTATAATATTTATTTGGAAGTGGTAATGTTGCTGGAAATGGTGATGAAATAGGAATTTCATATCGTCTTTCATTATTATTAGGAACCATTCCAGCACGAGGAACAATTTTAATAATGACAATTGCAAATATTAATACAAATTTTATAATAATAACACTATAAATACATATAATATCTATGTATGATATTATACAACTAATCATATAATTAATATTCTCAACACATTCTAACAATTCATTGTATTTATTAGCATATATAACTATGATAATAAATGTGAAAATATAATTGAATAAGAGATATAACCCAAGAAACATTTCTTTCTTTTTAAGATAATTTCATTTGTGAAATAACAAAAATTCATTTTTTATTTTTAAATTTTCATATAAATTCTCCTCAAATAATTGCTGTAATGAATGTATTGATTACTACTCATCTTTTCAGAATTTTCATCTAATATATTCATCGCTTCTATAATATCATCTTTTGAAGGATTATTATTTATTATAAGATAATAACTATTTGGCAAATAGTAATGATCATTATTATTATTATTATCATTATTATCATGATTTAAATTATTTTCTTTATTAATTTCATATAATAAATAACAATAATGAATTATTAATATTAGTAAAATAATTATGACGTAGATATAAATAGATGAAATGAATATATCTATGAACATTTCTTTTTGAAATTAATAACAAAAATTCATTTTTTATTTTTAATCTTCAAATAAATCCTCTTTAAATAATTACTTTGATTTAGATAATCACTACTTTTAATATTTTCAGAATTTTCATATAAAATATTCATTTCATTCTTAATATCATCAATAGTCGTATCATTACTATTCTTCAGTTCATAATAATGATTAGGTAAATTTAAATCTAAATAAAATTTTTCATCTTCCTCTTTTTCTTCATATTCCTCTTCATCATCTTCAAAATCTTCTTCAAATTCGTCTTCGTATTCATCTTCAAAATCTTCTTCGCTTTCATTTTTTTTAATATAATTATCATAAAGATAATCATATATATATGAAGTTATTTTAATTGAATTAAATATTAAAAAAATTATAAATATTTTATATGATAATTCGTCCAATATTTCATAAATTTCTATATTATTATCTATGAAATTCAAATAACATAATATATATATTATAGATATTATAACTAGTTCTATAATCGAAAATATTTTTATTACAATATCAATATTATGAACAAATAAATCTAAATAATAGAATAAATTTTTCAATATATTATATAAAACAATCATTTATTATTTTTAATTTTGAAATAAATTCTCCTTAAATAATTACATTGATTTAAATAATCATTACTATTAATATTTTCACAATTTTCATATAAAATATTTATTTCATTTATAATATCATCAATAGTCGTATTATTACTATTCTTCAATTCATAATAATGATTAGGTAAATTTAAATCTAAATAAAATTTTTCATCTTCCTCATTCTCTTCATATTCATATTCATCATATTCATATTCATCATCTTCATTTTCTTCTTCTTGAAGTTCATCTTTTTCCATATAATAATCATAAATACATTCATACATAAATGTTATTATTTGAATTGAATTAAGTATTATAAAAAATACTAAGAATGATTTATATATTTTTCTATTATCATCAATTAAATCTAAATAACATAATATTATGATTTCCATAAGGTAAACTGTTCTTTTTACATTACACATCATAATATTATGAATAAATAGATTTAAATAATAGAATAAATTTTTTAATATTACTACAATCATTTATGATTTATGATAATTTCATTTATAAATAACAAAAATTCATTTTTTTATTTTTTTTTAATCTTCAAATAAATTCTTATTAAATAATTTGAAATAAGTAAATAATTATTATTATTCATTTGAAAATAAAGAAAATAATCAGATTTTAATTTTATCATAAACCTCTTTAAGATGATTGCTATAATTCAAATATTGATTACTGCTAATAATACTTGAATAATCGTCTAAAATGCTCATTGCTTCTATGACTTCACTCATTATAGGATTTTTTTTGAAAATTAATTGATAATATCTCCTAGGTAGATAGAAATATCTTTCATAATTATTAAATTTATATGAAATTATCTCTGTTTGAGTAATAATTTTTGTAATAATCTTCTCAATATTATTATAAATTTCTTCCCTCGATCTTTCAGGTGGTCTAGTCTCAATTAGAGGAGGCCATTGAAAGGATTGATAAATTGCAATAATAATCCTATAAATAAATATAATCAAGATTTCTATGATGACGTAATTATAAACAATCAAACCCATAAGAAAACTAAACATTCTTTCGTGATTTCTTATTTGATTTAAAAAAAAGAAAAATCATTTTTTATTAATAATTATAATAAAATTTAATTATTATGATTACATAAATCATAGTTGTATATATGAATAAATATTTCATTTTCTTTTGAAGATGATTATATTTATAATCCTGAATAGTTATGTTTCTTTCAAGCATCTTACATTTATTCGTAAAATAGATATTCATAATATAAGGATAGAAATCAAGAACATTATAAATCTTATTTCTTACATTTTTCATTTCATTATATAATCTCTCATTCTCATTAACACTCGTATCACCTAAATAATAAATACTATCAAACTCCGCTAAATCAATTATCTCATCATTGAATTTTATCGTTGCCATCTCTTGAAATTTATATAAGGATTAGAAAAAATTATCCTTAAATGAATATTTATGAATGAATAAATAAAGATATTCATAAGAAATCTTTAAATCAATTTTAAGGATTTTAAATATAAATAAAAATTGATTTATGAGTAATATAAAATATCATTATTATAATGGAAATTAATTTGAAAAAACTTAATGAAAATGAATTAATTCAAATATGTATAGATAAAGGAATTACTTATCAAAATTTAAAAACAAAAAAACCTTATGCAAAAACAACTCTTATATCTTATATTAAAAAATTTAATAAAGAAGAAGAAATTAAAGAAGAAATTAAAGAAGAAGAAATTAAAGAAGTTATTGAATATAAGAATGAAATCATTTGGAAATTAACAGATGAAGATAAAAAAAGAAATGATGAATATAATGAAATTGAACAAAAATTAATTCAATGTATTAAATCGTGCCACGATATTTTATATTCAAATGGTTCAATTACTGGTTTAAAAGCTAGTAATGATATTATTAAAATTATGATTTGCAGATTATTTAATATTATATATAAAAAAGATGAAATAAAACAAATTATTTTAAGTAAAATATCAAAAGAAGATATTAATGAAAATGAAAAATATTTAATTGATATTAGAGAATTTTGCAAAGTTTCTAATAATGAAGGAAATATTGATAATTTTATAAAATTATTTATTCATGATATAATTATTCCAATTTTTCCAAATATTTTTAATGGAGATGATATTTTATTTAATACAAGAGATTATCCTGTAAATCTTAGTAAAATTATTAATAAAATTTGTGATTTGATTGATATTAATACAGATGATTATCATCTATTCATTAATTTATTTGCTGAAACTGGTGGAAATATGTATGAATATTTCACAAATTCATATGGTAAAGGTACGACATCAAAAGCATTAGGACAATTCTTTACACCATTCAAACTTATCAATCTTATTTTATATAATATTAAAGATTTAATTGAAATTAAAAATGAAAATGATTATACTTTATATGATCCATGTTGTGGTTCTGGTGGATTATTGAATAGAACTGCATCTTTTCTCAATATTAATAGAAATAATATTTATGGATGTGAGATTGAATCAGATACAACTAAATATGCATTAGCATCATTATTAGTAAATAATAATTCTTTAAAAATAAATATTTTAAATAAATGTTCATTAACTAATAATAATTATTTATTTGAAGATAAGAAATTTGATTTAATTTTAACTAATCCACCATTTGGAACAAAAATGACTTATAAAGAATTAGAAATAAGATTTAATGATTATAAAAATAATAATTATAAATCTTCTCAACTTAAATTTCAAGATATATATCCTATTAATACTAATAATGGAGCATGTCTATTTATTCAACATGTCATTTATATGTTAAAAGATAATGGAATTTGTGGCATTGTTTTACCTGATGGGAATGAATTAACAAGTAATGGTTATTATAATATCAGGAAATATTTAATTAATAATTGTAAAATTATTAAAGTAATTAATGTAAGTGGAGGAACATTCGGTTCAACAGGTGTTAAAACAAAAGTTATTATTTTTAAGAAACAAAAAGGAATAGAAAATGATAAAAATATTGATTTTCTAGAAATTAATAAAAATTGTGATGAACTTAAATTAATAACAACAACTAATTTAGATAATAATTATAGTTTTAGATTAAAAGTTAATCAAGACTTTATTTTAAAAAAAGATGATTATGAATTAATTGAATTCGGTCAAATGTTTGATTTAATTAAAGGTTCAATACAATCATCAAAAGTTGTTGAAGACCCTAATGGTAATGGTGTATTTATTAATTGGTCAATATATAATAAATATAAAAAAATTAATAATGGGTCATTAAATGGAAGTAATTTATTTATAAGTACTAAATTACCAAATGGAAAAGATAAAGGTTATATGGTAATTACATATTATACTGGTAATTGTGATTATTGTGATTTAATGTCATTATGTAAATTAAAAGAAGAGTTTAATGATAAAATAAATATTAAATATATTTATTATTATTTATTAGAAAAACAAAATTATATTGAAGAAAATTATCAATTAGGATGTGCAAATAAATCATTAGATGTAGAAGAATTTAATTTAATGAAAATATCAATACCATCAATTGAAATTCAAAATAAAAAAGTTGATGATATTGATAAATTAGAAGCTTCTATTGAAACTATAAAATTAAGAACAGAACAAATTAAACACGAACAAAATTATATTCTTAATTCAATACTTTCAACAGATATTGATAATATTCAATATAAAACTTTGGGTGAAATTGCATCTATTAATATTGGCGGAACTCCTAAAAGAGATAATTTAGAATATTATAATAATGGTAATAATTTATGGGTTTCTATAAGAGAATTAAATAATAATATTATTTATGATACAAATGAAAAAATAAGTGATTTAGGAGTTAAAAATAGCAATGTAAAATTATTACCTATTAATACTATATTATTTGCATTCAAATTAAGTATTGGAAAAATAGGAATTGCAGGTGTACCATTATATACAAATGAAGCAATAGCTGGAATAAATACAAAAGATGATACTATTATTATTAATAAATATTTATATTATTATTTATATAATACAGATTTTAAAGATTTAGCATCTGGAATATTAGGAAATGTTGGTTCATTAAATAAAAAAATATTAGAAGATTTAAAAATACAAATACCATCAATTGAAAAACAAAAAGAGATTATTGATATTCTGGATGGAATTAATAATAGAATAAATGAAGATATTAAATATATTGAAGTATTAAGAAAATTAATATCCAAATCAATATGAATAATAATCTGATCTTTTACCTCCATAAAATATCCATAAACTCATTTTTGGTATTTTTTCATCATTTTCATTTAAATATTTTAATTTATTTTTATCACTAATAATATTATTTATAATAAAATATTTTCTATATTTTTTAATGACTTCTATACATTCATTTTTGTTATAATAATAAGGGCATTCACTCTCATTATTATATGTATCTCTAAAATTAAAACTATCGTTTTCCAATAATTCATTTATATCTGGTAGATTAATATTTTTATTTTCTTTTGAATATAAATTATAATCTTCAATAGTATGAATATTATTTCTTTTGAGTTGTATTATAATTTTTGAAATTGTCCAATCATTTGCTTTAGATATAATATTATGTTTCATTGTATTTATTGCTGATTTAACATCAATATCTTCTATAATATGATATGAATTATCATCCATAATTAATTGAATTTCATTTTCTATTTTCAATTCTTTATTAGTTTCTAAAACTAATTTATAACTTTTAATATTATCATAATCTAATTCTATATCTATCAATAAATATTTTAATACATTCTCAATTTTCTTATAATTACGTCCAATATCATTATTAGAATTTGTAGGAAGTATTATTCTTAATTTTTTATCTCCATTAAGTCTTGTTCCACGTCCAATAGATTGAATAATATCTTTATAAGATAATTTATAATCTGTGAATAAAATAATATCAATATTTTTATTATCATATCCAATTGAATATTTAGCAACTACATATCCTAATGCTTTTTGTTTATTATTAACTTCATTTTCAAAATTACTAATTTCATTATAATAATCAATATTTCCAATATCTTTTTTAATCTTCTTAATAATTTTTAAATCTTCTTTATTATTATCTTTATCATTATTATTTAAAATTTCTTTTTTAATAAATTCTTCATTAATTAGAAGATATGGTTTAATATCAATTTTGCCATCATTAAAATCTTTTAAATGGTGTAAATAGGATAAATAAGCACTATTGCAAGTATTATGAAAACTAAACCCTAATTTTCTTTCTTGATTATGTTTATTGAAAGTATTGAAAATAAGTGAATTATATTCAATTCTTTCCATTTCAATTTCTTTATCAAAAATCTCAACTTCAATATCACATAAATATTTATTTTTAAGTTCTTTAAATTTGATAGGTTCATATAATTTACCATAATATTTTTCATTATTAATAATTAAATTTTTATTAGGACTTGCAGTTGTAAATAACCGATATTTAATATAATTATTATCATTAATAAAGAATTGTTTTATTTTTGCATTTTCATCTTTATCTTTAGTATCATCAATAGAAATAGAAACCCAATTATCTAATGCCCAATGAGATTCATCGAACCATATAAATATATCTTTAATATTATTTTTGATAATAAGATTATAAACATTTTTATATGATTGATAACAATAAGAATAAATATTATATTGAAAATGATGTTCATTTAGAATATCTAAATATTTATTGCTAATATTTTGATTTTTAATTGTTATTCTAGGTGAAAAGATTATTATATTTAAGGGTTTAATATTAGAAATGACATTGATTGCAATTTTAGATTTTCCAGCTCCAGTTGCTAAATGTAAATATGATTTATTATTTATTTTTAATTGTTCAGTAATATAAGCAATTGCTTGTATTTGATAATCTCTTAAAATTTCTTTATTAAGATTAATAATACCAATATAAAATTTAAGAAATTTATTAATAATATTATTTTTATCTCTATTAATTCTTTTTAATTCATCTTCAGTTTTAGATATAAAATCTATTTTATTTTCAATAAGAAATGTTTCAATAAGATTTATAATACATCTATCATAAAATTCGGTACCACCATCAAAATAAATATTAAGATGTTTAAAATCTTTTTTGAAAAGATTATCAATTAATTTTAATTTTAGTGGATTAATATTTAATTCATAAATTTTAATATAAAAACCTCTATATAATTCTCCAGTTATATAACTATTGCTCCTATCTTTTATAGAAGTAGTTATACCAACTTTAAAAATATTTTCAGAACTATACCAAATATTATCCCTAATATAGATATAACTTTGATTTAAAGACATTAATAAAAAAATCTTTATATCAATATATAATCAATTTTTATTAATAAGACATTAATTTATTAATGATTTCAATTCCATTTTCTTTAAGATTGAGAAAATGATGATAATTTATATAATTGAAAAAGAAATAATGAATATCAAAAAATAATAATAGTAATACTACCCAATAATATATATCATCTCTTTTACAACATATTTTATCTACAATAAATATTATAAATAATAATGATAATGATAATATATAACATCTACACCAAACACCTGCTTTTTCGTGATATGAAACAATACTTATCAATCGTTTTATTAATATTTCTTTTGTATCTCCATGTTCCATTTTAGTATTCATCACATATACACTATTATTATCATTATATTGTCTAGCAATTGAAAATTGATAACATCCCAATTCTTCAAGTTCTTTTAGAATTGCATAAATAAATATAGAAATAAATATAATTATTATTAAAATCATTTAAATAATTGAAATCATTAATATATATCTATAATAATAATAATAATGAATAGTTTTATTAAATATTTTTTTGGCGGAATGAAAGAACAAACGACATATAGCAAAAATAATGATAATAATAATAATAATAATGATAATAATAATAATGATAATAATAATGATAATAATAATGATAATGATTTAGATTATAGAAAGATTAGGAATTATTTAAGAAAACATTCATCAACAATTGCGGAAGATGATAATATGCGTATGAAACTTCAAAGATTATTTTATTATGATATTGATGGCATACCAATTGCTATTTTAAAACCAGAAGATGAAAGTTATAATAATGAAGAATATCCATATTATTTTCAAAATAAAACAAGAGAAGAAATTATTAATATTTATAATAAAGAAGTTAAAACAAAATATTTAATTAAGATTTATAATAAAGATGAATTAAATGATTATAATATTAAAAAAAATATTTATTTGGATATTTCATTAAAAACATTTAGACCTGTATATAATGAAAATTGGAAAAAAATAAGTGAAAAAATTAATGAAGTTGCATTTGATAAACAAAAGAGTTTTTATGCGGATTATTTAAGATATTATATGAAATATAAGAATTTTCCATCATTTGTGGATTTTGCTAAATTTATTTATGATAGATATCAAATGCCAGTTCATAAAGATATTAGAATTGTTTTTCATAATATTGATAAATCTTATGAAAATATTAGAAATTATATTAGAGATAATAATATTAAATTTAATGAAGTAAATAGAATTATTAAACTATCAACAAAAATATCTAATCGAATTATGATTGAAAAAAATTATCCTTAAATGAATATTTATGAATGAATAATTAATGATAATTGATGAATATGAATGTAAATAAGGAAATAATAGTTATTGTGAGATAATTAAGTTTCTTATTTAATTTCTTAATTTCTTCTTGATATTCATTTAATAATTCACCATAATTATTAGTTTTATATTTCAAATATTTAATTTCTGTCTCTTGTTTGTCATAATTATAATTTTTAGTATTCATAAAAATATTAAGATTTGTTTCTAGTATTTTATTTTTATCTTTTAGAAGTTTATAATTTTTCTCTAAATTTAAAATCTTAGAATTGAAAAAGACATTCATATAATAAAGATATTGATTTATTAATTTCGCCTCAATACTCTTATTCTCAATGTCAAATATAATTCTATCAAAATTATTTATATAATTCGTTTTGAAATGAGTGCTAATACCAGTTATTATATTATCATCGTTTCTATTTATTTTAACTGAATTGGTATTGAAAATATTACTTATTAAATTAGTATTATAATTGTTCAATTTATTGACATAAAAATAATTTTTATATAACTTCTTATAATTGTTTGTATTTGCTATATTTGAGGTAAAATCAAACTTAGTAATATTAATTTTTTCATAATAATCAGGATTTTCTTTTATATAATTGAAATTCTCATTTATAAATAAATTCAAATCATAAATATTATTATTTTCATCACTTATTATTTCATCATTAAATTTTATCGTTGCCATTATTATTAATATTTTTTTAAAAATAATTTAATAATTAAATAATCATTTTTTACGTGTGATTGTCATAGCATCCCATAAATCCTTACCAATTCTATAATTGATTGCAAAAACAGCTCCAAATAAAAATGTTCCAATTATCTTATCTTTATTGTTATTAAGACTTTTCAAGATTTTCATTAATTTTTTTTAAATAAATTATATAAAATTATATTTAAATAATTAATTAATAATTAAAATTGAAAAAAACAAAATGAATAAATATCTATATTTAACTATCTTATTTATTCATAATGTTTCATCTTTCATATTACCACCAAAAATATATTCAATTTCTCGTTTTTATAATAATCATCATAATAATCATAATAATAATCGTAATAATTTAACTGCTACTTTTATGAATAATAATAATAGTAATAATAATAATAATAATGATGAAAATAATAATAACAAAAATAGAACAAGAATTTATAAAATAAGATTTAATAATAATCATCTCAAACAAAATTATGAAAACAATGATTTTTTATTTTATAAATTGATGTTTCTAATATCATTATCTGGATATTTATATCAAATTATATATAATTTAATACTTCTGTCGTAATCTTCTTTAAAATTAGAAGTAGCGATACTATGATGACTGCTAATGATAAGAAGATTATAAATAACAATTGAATAACTATAATGATTGGAATAATATCATTAACAATAGCAATAGAATAATTGTCAATAATCATTATTTGAATTTGAATGAATTTTTTTTAATTTCAAAAAATCAATTTTTTTATATTTATATAAAATCATATTTAAATAAATAAATAATTAATTAAAATTGAAAAAACAAAATGAATAAATATCTATATTTAACTATCTTATTTATTCATAATGTTTCATCTTTCATATTACCTCCAAAAATAAATTCGATTTCTCGTTTTTATAATCATCGCAATCATCATAATAATCTTAGTATTACTTTTATGAATAATAAGAATGATAATGAAAATAATAAAAATAAAATAAAATTGAATGATAATTTAATATATTATAAATTATTTTTACTATTACCATTATATGCTTATATATATCCATATATTCATATTTATCCATATAATTATATGAATATTTATATCAAATCATATATAATTTTTTACTTATGTCGAAATCTTTTTATTATTTTTAAAAAGAATAAGAAATGATAAAAACACAAAAAGAAAAAAAGATTTTTCAATCTTTTTCTCTTATATGAAAGCTTCGTCAAATCAATCAGCGACCAGAAGAGCAAGATCATCCTTCTTTTTCTCGATATTTTCCAATAACTCGAAAGTTTCGATGATTTCAACAACTAAGCCAACAAATTTGTCGTGCGGATATTCATAACGCCCATAGTCGGTATAAATATCATAATGAATTTCCGCAATCATTTTCACATCACGCTGACTAAACATTTTACTGCCGTAATTATTATTTCAAATCTCACTAATCATTTTTTAATTATTCTCAAATAAATTAATACAAATTCATTTATCTTAATTTGAATTTGAATAAATGACAAAAATTATTGCTAATCTTTGCCATTTATTGAAATTAAAATTAAATCAGGTCTGCTCCGTCCAAATAATCATCGAGAGAAACAATCTTCATATTATTGATGATTGCCTCCATCGTCTCATTCGAATGCAGAAATGCATCCATAACGAGATTTGAATAATGGGTGAAGTAGATGATTGTGCGACTCATCATCACTAATTCTCGAAAATCAGCAAACTCGAAATCAATCCGCGACTGCTTGCAAGTCGAAAGATCCGCAATGTAAATACCGCTGTAAGACATTTGAGTTGTGGGTGAGTATCAATTCTTCTTTAATACTAATTATTTTTTCAATTCTCAATAATCACTTTTTATTCATTTTCTTAAAAATTAATACAAATTCATTTATCTTAATTTGAATTTTAATTTCAATAAATGACAAAAATTATTGCTAATCTTTGCCATTTATTGAAATTAAAATTAAATCAGGTCTGCTCCGTCCAAATAATCATCGAGAGAAACCATCTTCATATTACTGAGGACAGTCTCCATCGTCTCATTCGAATGCAGAAATGCATCCATAACGAGATTTGAATAGTGGATGAAGTAGATGATTTCACGACTTATCATCGCTAATTCACGGAAATCAGCAAACTCCAATTCGCTCCGCAATTCATCATAAGTGTCAAGATCGACGGTGTAAATACCATTGTAAGACATTTGATTTTTGGGTGAGTATCAATTCTTCTTTAATACTAATTATTTTTTCTATTCTCAATAATCACTTTTTATTCATATTCAAATAAATTAATACAAATTCATTTATCTTAATTTGAATTTCAATAAATGACAAAAATTATTGCTAATCTTTGCCATTAATAATTTCCTAACTTCCTTAAATCAGGTCTGCTCCATCCATATAATCATCGAGTGAAACAATCTCCATTTTACCGAGGACAGTCTCAATCGTCTCATCTGAATGCAAGATTGCATCCATAACGAGATTAGAATAATGGATGAAGTAGATGATTTCACGACTAAGCATTGCCTGTTCGTAATAATCAGCAAACATCAAATCGCGCTTCAACTCCTTGTAAGTGTCAAGTTCGACGGTGTAAATACCATTGTAAGACATTTGATTTGTGGGTGAGTATCAATTCTTCTTTAATACTAATTATTTTTTCTATTCTCAATAATCACTTTTTATTGATTTTCTTAAAAATTAATACAAATTCATTTATCTTAATTTGAATTTCAATAAATGACAAAAATTATTGCTAATCTTTGCCATTTATTGAAATTCAAATTAAATCAGGTCTGCTCCATCCATATAATCATCGAGTGAAACAATCTCCATTTTACCGAGGACAGTCTCAATCGTCTCATCTGAATGCAAGATTGCATCCATAACGAGATTAGAATAGTGGATGAAGTAGATGATTTCACGACTAAGCATTGCCTGTTCGTAATAATCAGCAAACATCAAATCGCGCTTCAACTCCTTGTAAGTGTCAAGTTCGACGGTGTAAATACCATTGTAAGACATTTGAT
>Ga0209188_1002496_pt1 | contig 13524 bp, 15 predicted proteins | sample C_130625_EF_Meta_FD_187307 | JGI IMG/M metagenome (GOLD analysis project Ga0209188, IMG submission 187307) | Freshwater microbial communities from Lake Croche, Canada to study carbon cycling - C_130625_EF_MetaG (SPAdes) (version 2) | ecosystem: Environmental > Aquatic > Freshwater > Lake...
GCAATGTATAGCGTCACAAACTCATCCTCGGTGCGCTCATGCACACCTGCAGGCAACTCAATGCCGTGCTTGCGGAACCACCTGATACTGCGCTCATAGCTCCGGTCGGGTTGCTTGCGGATCATCTCATGGTTGGCAATGAACGTCTTGATGTGCTCCGCCTTGGCCTCAATCTCCTTGGTCATGGCACGGGTAAGCATCTTTGTTTCGGTAAGGGTCCCCCCTGAGCCTCCGCCCTCAATTTTATTTTTTTTAGTGCGTGTTCATCCTGAATCGCCGTCTATAATCGCTCAATGATGCCTCCACCGTAGGCTTGTTCCATAATATATAACGTGATAGCGCCCCTGCACTCTTTGGATCGTTCCAGTTCTCCGTCGTCTTATGCCGTGCCAGGTACGATGCTTTCTTTAGCATTGCACGTGTTGGATCCTCCCCATAGTATATCGTATAGTCTTTGTAGCCCTTGGCACCAAATTTAGTGCTAGTACCATCATTAAATACTGCCTTGTACTTGTGCACACCATCTCCTGCTGATTCTAAACGCATCTACTTTAACTGTGCAATTTAATTTTTCTCCATGCATCTAAAATGTTGCCCTTGTTAACCTCTAGCCATACTAAACGTTCCTGGCGCAATGGGTCCATGAAATTGTCTACAAGGGTCCTGCACTCATTAAAGGAGTCATAATAATTTATGTATGGAAAGATATAAAAGTCTGCATACTCTAGTGCCTCGTCCATTTGCTTTTCTGTAAATTGCTCGCCGTAGTAGTGTATAAATTCCATGGTGCCATCTGCTACGCACTGCTTGTAGAATCGCTTGGTAGGAAAAAACAATGGCGCACCATTCCAGTAGTGTTCAAATATAGACATCGTAGAGCAATCATAGGGTACGTGTACAATGCATTTGTATTGCATAATTTGCTGGTAGGAATAATTTACTGGCTTGGTCATCAGCCAATTTCCTGCAGGAAATAATTCACGCCGGCCAAATTTAGGGCCACCAAACAGCACCGCCTCAAATCTTGTAGGGCTGTGCTTGTATCCTATATAGTCACATAAGCTTGGTATTACTGGCGTTACTATACCTGTACGTGCATGTATATATTTTGCATCAGGTATGTTGTTGGAAATTATCATAATTTGCTGGCGCTCTACCATTCGCAGTAATGCATCATTCAGCGTATTGGACCGTCTAGTCCAGCAGTAGGGTAAATTATATCTGCAACTATTAACTACTATGATAGGCTTATTGTAGCGTTCGTAAAGCATAGCAAAGGATGGGCTATGAGTTACTACAAAGAAATCGTAGGTAAGCATGTGCCAGCCATAGCGTACGTGCCATGCATCCACAAGTTCTTGATTTAAATTCCACCAGGTCGCCTCATTGACTATATCAACACGCTCGGGTCCTAAATTAAACATCTGCTTGTGGCCCGAAATAGACCAGCTTGTAATCTCAACAGTATTGCCGTAGAGTTTCTTAAAAATATCTTTCACGTCAGAAATTACTGCAACGTGTAAGTCTAAATTAAAGCCTCGGAGTACCATCTATTTTAATCTAGGAATTTATATGTCCATCTTTCGGCCTCACGTCTGGCACGGCGTTGTGCATTAATTTTTTCTTTATGTATTTCATAATGTGCTTTCTTTGATTCTTTACGTGTGCGACCTGGAACTACATAATTTAAACAATTTTCATCATTAATATAAGGCATTATGTATTCACCCTCACGCTTATAGAGCGCTTTTCTATTTTCAAATTCACCCTCCTCAAGCAATTCAATAGTTACATTATCCCATCCTTGCTCATTAAAGTATTTATAACATTTATATGGTTTGGATTTAGCATAATATTTATGCCCCGATAACCTATCATTCAACGCCTTAACCGTACTCCCAATATAAAACTTGTCCCCACATTTAAGTCTATAGACCCGCCCAATCATTCAAAAGACGGACTAAAACTGGGCTGTTCAATTTTGTAGCGTTCAGTCTTTTTTAGCGGGTCTGGGGCAGTGGCTACTCTGCGCCCCACGTGCTGTTTGCACGTCGCAAGATTGTCAAAAATAAACTTTTCATCAAGCACAGTCTTTAGATCCGTTTCTAGTTTGTGTAAGTACAATGATGCACGGATAATCTCGCTGTCGTTACCTTTGTCAATAGCCTGTTTGAGTAATTTACGCCAATAATAGCTCCGGCTCCTGTAAACACGTAGGACCCCTAGTTTTTCATAATAGTTCATTCTACTATTACTGGCGGGATAGTTATAGGTGGTGGGGGGCGCACCCCCGGTGGCGCAGGAATAACCCGGGGAGGAGTTGTCTGCTCTATGTCCAATGATGCCTCCATTTTTTTACCACAACATGTGGATCTAATACGGCGATGATTCAACGCTGTATATATACCACTACCTAGCCCACTAATAAAGGCCACGTATGCAATTATGTTTGTGGCGGTTTGGTCCATCTTATTATCTAATAAGAAAATATATGAGTCAGCCTACTCAGCAACAAATGAGTATGCAAAACGCCTGTCAGATTACCCACGAGGTCTTGGGCCACATGGATAAGCTGTTTGCAACGGTCAATGACCCTAATGGTCATCGGTTGGCAAACGATCAGGTCCTTATGAGCATTAAGCACGTTAAACTCCTGCTACTACCATTCCTACACATCTTACAGAACGAGCAAAAGAAAGCCCAAGGAAAGCCTGCAGAGCCTGTTGATAAACGTTACTATCTACCGGACCGTAACCTGATTACTCCTCATACCCAAAAGCTATAGTCTGCGATAAAGTTGTGACATACCATTACTGTGCAACATAGACGTAGCCAAATTATTCTGTGCAATTACTGGCGCTTCACCCCGTCGCATATACGTGATATAACTATGACGCAAGATTGCAATACCTGCAGACTTACCTGTAAGTTTTTTCATTATGTTTCTTACTTGGCCTGATAGCCAACTTTCAGAACCAGGCTTTCCTTTTACACTAAAAAGAAATCCTGATGTTTCTAGTGTAAGCCAGTGGCGTATAATAGTTTCTAACTCTATAGGGAATGCTATGCACTGAACGCCATACTGTTTCGCCGTCTTGTATTCATGCAGAACACATACGATACCACTTGCATCCACAATGAGTTTGTTGATTTTTGTGTCGTCGTCTGCTCCCATGACAGTGATTGGGCTATAATCCGCTCGTAAAGGGGCAATGAGTGTGTAGAGTGATAGGATTGCATACTCTTGCCATATTTTTATATTTGTTAAATTTGCCTCAGCAGATAATTTCAATTTGCCGTACGCCTCAAGTACTTGTTCCCACTCTACCCAAATTGCAATTTCCCGCTCAGACATACTTTGCTGTTGTGCAATTTCTGCTAATCTAGTATTATACTTTATCATCTGCTCTCTGTAAATTTCCTCAGCGGCCCGAATTAATTTTGTCCGACCTACCTTTAAGTCCCTTAGTACAGATACCAGTATTGCATAATATAATTTCTTGGATGCAAATGACTTGTCTAGCCCCTCCACGTAGGAAATTACTCGTTTAGTATCCTTGGCGAAATTATAGGAGTCGTCGGCGTTAAATTCGGTTCTCAGTTCCGAAATTATCCTTTGGTAAGATGCAATTGTCCGGGGGCTCTTTGCCATTCTAATCACTATAAATATTTAAGTTTGTGTGTTCGTGTGTTTTGCAATTTCACTGCGTAAAACATACTGCTGTGCAATTCGCATATAGTCCTTGGTCCATTCACGACCTACATTAGGTGTTGGGTCAGGATATTCTGGTAGGTTGTCTAGCCAGTCCTTAGCCTCCTCAAAGGTGTAAAAGATTTTCCTTTGGGTGAACCCATGCTTATCATTACCGCTACCACGTTGTGCCATGAACCGTCCAGGCTGTCTGTAGTATGATGTAATAGTAAACCCTGAGCGGTATGGTGTGTATAGGTTCTTTCTTGACGGCTGGTAGTTGGCTGCCGGTTCTGCCCACTTTAGACGTTCCATTACTTATATAACGTGCGTGTCCTTTAATAGCCTAAAGCTGTACAGTAGCGGTCAAAGGATTCTGCATAGAGTCTATCGTCCATGATTTCGTTGCGCTCAAGGACGGCCCAGCCGTTGCGATCATCACCCTCTACAACAGTATACCATCCATTAGCCAGTAGGTATTTCTTAACGTCACAGTTTTTCATTACGTTTACATCGTCAAGTACAATGACTTTGGGTTTGTGTTTTAAATAGCGTTCCATGTCGGCTAGCCCACAGAATTCTCCACCGTCGGCTATTACAACATCTATAGTGTCGGGGAGGCTTACTAGCGGGGCTTTCTGAAAGTCAATAACGTCCTGCTTGTAGTGGATGTCAAAGTGGTTCTTTACGTCATTAAAGCCGGGGTGGGAGCGTATCTCGTGTTCAGTCATCATGTTCTGTGATAGTGTACCCCATAGGAGTTCTAGGCAGTTCGGGCGGGGTGTCCAGTTCATGCAGGCAATGTTGTACATCTTAGCGTTGGCCTCTACTGAATATATCTTGCACAGTGTGTTACACTGTAGGCTATCTGTTAGTATCTTAGTGGTACCCATACCTGTAAAGGTTCCTATGTCAAGAAAGGTTCTGTACAGCGGGTGGCGTGATAGGCCGTATATGGCGTTTCCTAGGGGCATACCCCTGCAGATCTGGCCGGACATATATTATGGGGTTAGAGTAAAATTGAGGGGCGGGTAGCGACTAAGGGTTGTAGGATGGAAATTACCGATAAAGAAAAATTTATTAGACAGTTAAATGAACTGCATAGGAAATTTGATTTGTGGCATATTAGATATGAACACAATCGTAATAAACTTAAAAAGATAATGGAGGAGATGGATGTAGTTTCTAAGCAGATATCTGCTATTAACAGGCGTGAGTATGCAGTTAATAATCCTCATCATCCTCTTTAAATTTAATGCCACAGTAGTAACCTTTATTATCATCTTTTTCATTAAGAAAGTCCTCTAGTTTCTTTAGGTGGTCATCCTCGTCTGCATCAAAGTCATTACCACATATCATTGATAGTAATTTTTTAAGACGGTCAGACACATCCTGTTCTGCAGATAACCTGTCCATCCATTGCGTTCTACCTTTTTCTAATGCAATAATTTTATTATTATTATCTTTAATTTGGTCTGATAACTCCATATTATTTTTAATATTAGGTTTTATTACAGGAAATAAAAAGGATTCAAGATCCTCAATACGTGCCTTTCTACAGGCTGGACTTTTCTCATAGTGCTTGGATGAGCGAGTACAGCCCTCTCCGTTCTTATAGCATTTCTTACACGTCATACAGATGTAAAAGGAATCTGTTTTACCGACATTAAAGAGTGGTGGGCGGTTCATATACTGATGAAAGGTATTGTCTTTCAATGTCTGTAGGAATGTCTTTAGAGGTTCATTGTTCTTTCTTAGAGCGTCTGCATGTACTTTAGAGGTTAGGTGCTTTCCTAGACCGTTTTCACTACACATTTCAGGGCAAAGAGGGCATTTGACTCTAATAGAGGGCATTTCTACTACTATACTATATATTTTATCCTTTAGACCAAACCTAACCATTTGCCGGAAAGGTTAGGTAGATTCTATTCTCTAAAACCCCCTAGGACTCTCTCTCTCTCTATACCTTTTTCACACACATATATTACCTAACCATTTTATTATTTAGTTAGTTTTTACTCTTTAGTATCATAAACAACTCCTTTAAGAAAGAGCCATGACGTATTAATATCCTCTTGCATTTGGTATAGGAATAAACCCTGTAAGACCCCATGAATTAGAATTAAATACTCCTCCATACGTCATACAAGTATCAGTAGGCATATTATTTAACGTACTAGGCTGACCATACATGGTAGAAAGTACTGGCGGTGATGATGTACCAAACCCTATATTCGTATTAGCAGCCCAAAAACCTATTCCTGCACACCAATCAGCTATTGTAACAGATGAGTAAGGTAATACACCTACTACTGTAGAGAACCCTCTTATGGTACTATTAGCCGTCACTAAGGAGGCATTAAACGCAGCTGCATCACCTACAGGGTCCCATATAGGATTACCATCCGCTGTAGCAAAGGCATAAATGTTTTTAGGATATGGTTCACCAGCACTGTAACCACATTGGAGCGACTGGATGCCCCAGGCCGCCACAACGTTATTCCAGTTACCACTATTAGCACCTGTAGGGTAAGAGTATGATGCATTGTTATAGCATTGTACAAAATGATAGTCAATTAGTCCACCAGACGTTGGTGATAGTACTGATAGCTGGTTACCAGCATTACCAGTATACACCTCATTTAGGACTGTTGCAGGATCCATAGCAGAGAATGATAGGAAAGTATTGTTGGCATTAAGACCTGATGTAGTTCCCTGTGTGAGATAGGGAGTCTGTGGGGCGGCAGTAACAATCTTACCAGCAAACGCAGGATTTCCTTTGAGCGTTGATAAGAATACCTGTAGTGTAGTCGTACTGGGAGTAACAGCCTCTATGTCTAAGTCAATACCGTCAAAGGCGAACCCCTCAAAATCTGTTTTGGCAAAGCCTAACGGGTTGCTACCAGAACCTCCAAAGTAAGCGTATGCAAGCGAGTTAGCAAGGTTCTCTGCTCCTAGGTCATAACTACCACCTGATTGAAGACCAAACATAGTGGATAGTGTATCTGGACCGTCTGATGCACCCCCTAAACTCAATATTATTTTACTACCCGCACCCTGTTGAGTAGATAAGTACTGGGGGCCACTAATACCACCAGGGGGTGTACCAGAATATGTAATGACACCGTCGGCCTGCCAGTTACCTACATTTACATTCTGTGACGTATCTAAAATTATACTACTGAACCCACCAGTACCAAAGGTGAGAAATCCGACTCCAATGTTTGTAGATACGTTAGCAATCACAACAGGGGGTGGTGGTGTCGCTAATGTACTGTACGCAGGAAATGGTGCAATTGTACTAACAGCCCCAAAGGCATTTTGCGCATACGTCTGAAAATAAAATGTTGTGTTAGGTGGACTACCTAATGTAGTACCAGTATAGATTGTACCAGTGGATAAATTAAGAGCTGCATTAGCAGTAAAAGTACCTGGAACAAGTCCATATCTTGCAAGATACGTTATAGGGGTGTCACCCGATACACCTGCACTATCAATATAAATATCAATGACACTAGTGGTTGCATTTATTAACCCAACATTAGGAAGATTACTAGGAGGTACACCACCACCATTTGTAGTACTGAACGCAGGATACGGTGCAATAGTACTGACAGTACCATAAGCATTTACCGCTATTGTTTCAAAGTAATATGTCGTATTAGCGGGCGCACTTAATGCACCAGTATAAATTGTTCCAGATGAAAAACCATAAGAAATATTATCAGTCCAGGTACCAGGAACAAGTCCATATCGTCCACTATATGCTATAGGAATGTCACCAGTTACAGTAGCAGTATCAACATATAGAGCAATAGCGGCATTTGTAGCAAGAAGAAGATCTGGATTAGGAACATTACCAGGAGGCACACCAGTTGCCGCCGTACTAATAGGTGACGATGCCGAATAAAGAGTTCCATAAGCATTAGATGCACTGCTTTGAAAGTAATAGGTTGTATTGGCGGTAAGACCTGTAGCAATGGCCTGACCTATTTGCTTACCAGGATCATACGTCACAGTAAGAGTTGTCCAAGGACCTGTTGATGTATTACTGTATCTTGCACCGTATGTTATAGGAGCCGACCCAGTAATACCAGCAGTGCTAAATATAATATCAATTGCTGATTGTGTTGGCAACCCCCCAGTAGTAGGCGCTGCTGGTGCAGAACTAGGAGGCGTGCCTCCACCTCCACCCCCTGAGCCAATAACCGTCAGTGGGGTAGTAGTGTTTAAATATACGTCATCGGATGCAATAACTGCTGAGTAAGCAGGTAGTGGTGGCCACTGAACATATGCCATTATATTATAGGTATATATTTAAATTGGACCTCCATTTAATCCAATCACGGTTGATACAAGTGCAGGCCAATTTGTGCCGTTGATAGTTGATACAACAGCGGATGAGATGGTTACATTACCGGTTGCACCCGATGCCGTAAGACACATTGTAGAAAGAGCATCCACATACGTTATACGACCAGTACCATCGCCAGTACCATCACTGTTATTCACATATAAGTCACCACAGCATAACGGTTGAAAAGAGCCAAATACTGTTGAGAATGCACTAACACCAAGACCACGCACCGTTTCACCATTAACTCCAGGCCAATACGTTTTTAGTATTTGTAACTGTCCAGAATTAACATTATCTTGCCCTGCAGTATTAAAAAGAATAGGTAAAGATAGACCACCACTACCAGGACTTGTAGCCATAGTAAGACCAGTATATCCACCAGCAATATACTGCCCAGCAACATACAGCGAACTCACATTAAGATTAGCAGGAACAGCGCCCCCACCGGACCCAATCACCGTAAGCGGATCAACAACATTTGCATACACGTTGTTGGATGCAATAACAGATTTGAAAGCAGGTAGCGGTGGAAAATTAGTGCCGTACGATGAAGACATTCTATAGTCAGTTTAGAAATTAATTTAAATCTGTTGTAACACTTATTGTAGCATACGTAACTGTATAACTATTATCTGTATCTGGCTTTCTAATATTGATTTCAAATGTATTATCTGTACCAGGAGTGTTAAGGCTTGCCTGTGGGATAAGATACTGTAGAGAGATATTCTGGTAACCGGCTGCAAATCCTCCTGTGGTAGAGATGGCTGTGCCGGCACCAGAGCCAGTGAGAAATATATTTGTTGTTAATGTATCACCTACTGTATCTCCATTTAGAATGGTAACATTACCTGTTACTAGACACGTCCCCGTACTTAACTGTGTCGTAAAGACCTGCGATACAACGGTTGAGAATGTTGAATACACTGGTAAGGATTCTGTTGATGTAGAGTAATAGGCGGCTGGTCTTACAGGTGTGGTCCATGCTGGGTAGCCATCTACAATCTGTATGACTTGCCCATCAGCACCTGTTGAGCCATTGATAGTAAAGGTACCCGCACCTGCAAGATTGAACCCTGACTGGGCCTCTAAGATCTGGGCGTTAATGTTTCCGCCATTGAAATTAACATCATTGATACTGCTCACGTTAGTAAGTTGTGGGACAGATGTAAAACTGCTCACAGTTACTGTACTGAACTCTGCATTGGGAGATCCACCCCCACTTGGTGGAGGATAGATTGCGCCATTGATACTGCTCAGATATACAGATGATACATAAAGAGGAGCCTGGTTTATTCTAACTGCCGCACCAGATGTAGGTGTCATTGTTATGTCAAACATTACATCAAGAGTTGTAATGTTATCAGAATCAATAAGATGGATACCTCCTGAGTTAGCAGTGATTGATGTGCGACCCCCTGAGAATGAACTAATATTGCCAGCACCATCTATATCAACAAAGCTACCACCATTGGCTATAGTGGATTGTATCCCGGCAACGGCTGGAGGATAGGCAGCACCATTGATTGATGACAGCGTGATGTCAGCAACATTCAATGCAGTGCTAATATTTATTAGCGACGTGGCACTAATGTTTAGAGTTCCACTAGGTCCATAAGTAATAGTAGCATCAGGTCCGATTGTTATTGAGCCAGTGGTAGGTAGTGTTAGTGTGCTAACTGTTAGGTTTGGAGATATTGACCCACTGGGAGGATAGGCGGCACCATTGATTGTTGATATCCCTACTATGCTTGACATAGGAAAGATTACATCACCTGCAGTATTGCCAGTAATAGGAGCGCCTATAGATACATTGGGTGTAGGGTTAAGTAATATAGACGCACATAAAACTGGCTGTAATGAACCAAGAGTAGAATAAGCACCTACTGCAAGACCAGAATAATTTCTTGTAGAGGGGTCTGTATAAACAATACTCTTTCTAATTTGTAATATACCCTCATTAATAGTTTCACTACCTGTCTTGAAAAAGATAGGGGCTGACGAGGTAGTTCCAGGGTCGTCTAATAAAGTTATAGAACCATCACCCGCAACTCTGAGTGTTGATACAACAGGATTAGATGTATTATAACCATTGATACTTGACACTGTTAGTGCTAGTGTAGATGTAAAACTGCTTACGACAAGCGATGATACTACAAGGTCTGCAGGTGGTGTATAGGTTGGTGGCCAGGCGACCCCATTGATTGATGACACGCCCACTATGACCCCTGTTGATACATATTCCGCTGCAGTAAGCGTTGATACGACAGCGTTGGCAGGTGGCTCAAACACAGGAGGGTAGGCGGCCCCATTGATTGACGACACGCCCACTATAGAGCTTACAGTAAGGTCATTGGCGGGTATGATTACACCTGTATTAACTGTAAAATTGCCAGCGTTATTTATTGTAACATTATCAGTATCAGCATCAAGAATAATACCTTTTTCAAAGCTTATAAATGCAGCAACAGGTCCATAAAGTGTAGATACTCCATATATGCTCCCTGTTGATACATAGTCTGCTGCAGTAAGCGTTGATACGACAGCGTTGGCAGGTGGCTCAAACACGGGGGGGTATACACCACCATTCACTGACGATACAAACAACTCAGGCGTTGATACAAAATTGGCCGCAGTAAGCGTTGATACAATAGCGTCTGCTGGTGGCTCAAACACAGGAGGATACACACCACCATTAACCGACGATACAAACAACTCAGGCGTTGATACAAAATTGGCTGCAGTAAGTGTTGATACGACAGCGTTTGCTGGTGGCTCAAACACAGGAGGATACACACCACCATTCACCGACGATACAAAGAGTGCCGGCGTTGATACTTGCACCGCTGCAGTAAGCGTTGACACGACAAGATTTGGTGACAATGGAGTCTGTGCAGGGGGATACGCAGCCCCATTGATTGTGCTCAGCCCAGTAATAGCCTTTGATGCACCAGAGTCAAATGATATATAATCAACATTACTTAACTGCACATAAGAATTACCATATACTGGAATCTGCCGACCTCTTATAAGGAGATTTTGCGGTGAAAATATACCACCCGCCCAGTAACCCGTCACTAGAGTTGTATATAGCCCACCTGCACTCTGGGTAATATCACTGCCAGTATTTGTTTGTGAGCCAAGAGTAATGCCACTTGTTCCATATAGGTATGTCGTGCCTGGTGTATTGGGTAAGACTGAGGGTAGGCCAGCACACAGATTGACACCAAGAGTTCCATAAATAAAATTATACCCTAGTAGTGATCCAATTGACGGCACAGCACCAGCATAAGAATTAACACCAGCTGCAGAAAACTTAATGGCACTTGTGGCACTAGGAGTTGTACCTATAGGTGTATTGGCCGTTAATGTAATAAGACCACCTGACCCTATAAGGCCCGGTGTCGTGCCACCATTGGCTGTAAGATTGATTTCTCCATACAGGCCAGCAAAGCCTGGGTCAGATGTAAGATTAATCTTACCCTTACTACCATTCTTTGCAAGAACATTGAATGATGCAGGACCACCAACATCAATACCTCTGTCAATAACAATACCTGTTGATACTCTGGCCTCTATGTCCAAACTACGACCAGTTACTATACGTAGGTCATCCGTAGCGCCCACGCCCCCAGTAATGGTTGATACTGCAGGGAAAGTCGCCCACTGTGATGCATCAGAATTGGGGCCTGGAAATTGCGCACCATTAATAGATGAGAACAGCCCGGCCTGTGCATCCACTATTACCGATGAAATTGTAGACACCACATGCAACGTACTGAGCACTGTAAGCGTCGTAGTACTAATGTCATCACATACAAGATTTGTTATACGCCCAGAGCCAGCATTGATTACATTGGTACTAGTGAGTGATGCGTTGATAGATGAGTTGCCATTCATGTTGAGCGTTGATATAGCCGCATCTAATGACCAATCTGCAATTGAACTAAGAGATGAATTTGTAGCTATTGGAATTCCATTTAGTAAGAGTTCATTGCCAACGGCAGTAAGTATTTGGTCATCAATAATAATTCCAAGCGTAGAAATTGATGAACAAAAAATTTCGTCAAACTCGCCAAAGATAGACGATATATTAGCCGACATAATATCACCTGCCGTTATGTTTAATGCATTGAATGACGATACTGTAAATGTGCTGTAAGTACTAATAGCCCCACCACCACCACTGCCAATAACGGTAAGCGTCGTACTTGTATTCAAAAAAACATCTTGCGACTGGATGCTCATATCTATATAGATAATATATTTTATAAAGTTGCTAAGAATGCATCACGAGCGCTAATAGCCTCGGGTAGTGTGTTAAAACATTTACGATATACATAAACATAATTTCGTTTAATACCTACCCTATATGTATTATCCGGTGTTAATACTATACAACGCTCATTTGTTTTACCTGTAGGCATATTCCTATTAAGAATTTGCTCACTGTGTGTCGCCCATCTAAGGTTTTCAACCCTATTATTTAATTTATTCCTATCAATATGGTCAATAGTTGGTTTATTATCTGGGTTAGGAATAAATGCTAATGCAACAAGTTTATGAATATAAATATTAATGCGTTTAAAGATTACTTTAAGATATCCATGGTGTATCCATTGTTTCCAGATAGTAGAACCCCGTCGTACATTACCCATATTACTAACTTCATACTCTATAAATCCTTCTACGACTCTCCACTCCTCCATTATAAATGTTTTACAAATACACTCTATCAATTTTTATTTCTATACATATAGTATAATGTCTGCAGGTACCGTGGAAAGCAACAACGTGTATTTAAATGCAACGACTCCTATTAGTGTTATTGGTAGTGGAGGTGGCTCCGTACCAGCAAACCTACAGGTATCTACACTCTCTGCATTCGGGCTTACAAACATCTCGTCAATCAACGGAGCGGCCTACACCGGTGCCGGCAGTGTCCCCGCCAACCTAACAGTATCGTCAATCTCCACCCTTGCACTCAACAGCATCTCGTCAATCAACGGCGTAGCCTATACCGGTGCTGGAGGTGTCCCCGCCAACCTAACAGTATCGTCAATCTCCACCCTTGCACTTAACAGTATCTCGTCAATCAACGGCGTAGCCTATACAGGCGTTGGTGCTGTTCCAGCCGCCCTACAGGTATCGTCACTAAAGGTTAACGCTGGCGTTGTTTCAGTCTATGGTAATGAAAACCAGCCTACGCAGGGACGAGTTGTTCTTAGTGGCGCTCCTGGCGGTTATGACATCCTTGGATATGATAACTCTAATGCTGTCACATCCTATACACACACGGAACTACTCGCTGGCGGTGTAGCCCAACTTGAAATCAAGGCGGGTACGCTTGCCACTAACAGCCTCCTTGCCATTAACTCCGCCAACGGTGTAAGCATCAGCACGATCACTGTATCATCGTTCAACGGTGCAAGAGCCACCTCCTTTCCTGCTGGTAGTTTCAATCTTATAATTCCAGCAT
>Ga0209188_1002501_pt1 | contig 13507 bp, 12 predicted proteins | sample C_130625_EF_Meta_FD_187307 | JGI IMG/M metagenome (GOLD analysis project Ga0209188, IMG submission 187307) | Freshwater microbial communities from Lake Croche, Canada to study carbon cycling - C_130625_EF_MetaG (SPAdes) (version 2) | ecosystem: Environmental > Aquatic > Freshwater > Lake...
CTCTTTAAGATTTTTATAATTATTACTTGGGTGAACAATCATGACACCAGTAATGGAACTAATATTTCCTAAAGGTGCAAAATCCTTTAATGAGTAACTTATATCTTTTCTAAGTGATGGCACCATAGTTAGTGTTGCCATTCCTGTAAAGAATAATGTGTAGCCATCTGGCTTCGCCAACTTGACAGCATTTGCAGCAATAACGCCTCCACCCCCAGGCATATTATCAATAATAATTGGCTGGCCTAATTTGGCAGATAAAAGAGGTGCTAAAGCCCTGATCTGAACATCTGAAGCACCTGGAGCAAATGGTACAACAATGTGAATTGGTTTGTTTGGAAACGAGTCCTGTGAGGTTGCGTTAACACAAAATAAAGCAACACAAGTAATTCCTAACTTTTGAAACATACTGATGATATTTTTCACGGCTGTCCCCTTCTATTTCTATGATAGTTAAATTGTATTTTCTTGCATACCTTTTGACTTTACTTTACAGCAAAATAATTTGCCAGATAACGGCTGTTTTCTTATTTCCTCATCAGAAAGACCAAAGGTCATTGAAGTAATAAATAATGTATCTAAATCTTTTCCACCAAAAGTTAAGCTGGTTGGCTTTTTCACCGGTAGATGTATTTCTTCCTCAACATAACTGTCGTTGCGTATTTTTAATAACTGACCCGCATCAATCTCAGCAACCCATAAAAAACCATCTTGATCCATAGCGCATCCATCTGGCCGACCTTTTCTACCGACAAAATCCATAAAAGTACGTTTATTACTTATGGCACCTTTTTTGATGTCAAAGTCATAGGCATAAATCTTTCCTGGCCTAGAATCACAAAAATATAAAGTTTTATTATCTGGACCCCAGGCTATTCCGTTTGACATCATCATGGAGTCTTCCATCGACTGGGCTTGTAAGCTTGAATCAATCTTGTATAGCTTACCTATATTTTTTTTTAGTTGACGATCAAAACTACCAATCCATAAACGCCCCATGGTATCGGCCGCACTATCATTCAATCGCTCTTGACTAAAATCAATTCCCTGTACTTCAAGGTTGGTAATTTCATAGGTATTAACATTAAATATCGCCAAGCCCTTTTGAAAGCCTAAAATTAAGTTTCCATCTTTTTTTAGACGGATACTTGATGCTCTGGACGGTAACTGAAAAACTTGTGTTTTTTGGGTGCTGATATTAAATTGAAATAGCTTCAAAGGTTTTAACCCTACATCTATCCAATATACTGAATCCATTCCAGCATGCCACAATGGACCCTCACCAATTTCATTGACCTCATCGCTACATTGTGTAAATTCATAACTCATGTCATTTTCCAAGCATTTTGTGAGAGTCCTTCTCTCATTAACTTTAATTTCTCTACCTTAAAGGTTGGGGTATATGGCAAAGCCTCTACAAACTCGATATAACTTGGCCACATTAATTTAGGGAGTTTTTGTTTAATCCAGTCAGCTAATTCTTGTTCAGATAAACGCTGATCACTGCGGACGATAATTAATCGAATATCATCTTCCTTGCCGTTTGGCAAAGGTAATACTACGCACTCATTCACTGCAATATGTGCACTAATAATTTGCTCTATATCAAATGATGAAATGTTCTCACCCTTTCTGCGAATGCGCTCTTTTGCTCTATCAACAAAGTAGTAATAACCTTCGTCATCACGCTTCATCATATCGCCAGTATGGAACCAAAGATTTTTAAAAGCTTTGACGGTGCTATCCGGTTGATTTAAATATCCTTGCATCATGATGAAAGGAAGTTTTGGTCTAACAACAAGTTCACCCACTTCACCGATAGGCATATCTTGGTCATACTCATTAACTAGTTTTGCTTCCCAGTCCTCATGAACTTTTCCACAAGAACCAATTTTTCTTTGCTCCCAATTTGAATAGAGAACAAAGCCAGTTTCTGTCATTGAAAAACCCTCGACCAATGGTACTTTAAAACGATCTTCAAACTCCTTTGAATAATGAGAATTAAACATCACCCTTAGTAGGTGTTTTTTCTCATACTCATTAGGCGCTTGTTCTAAAAGTGCTCTTGGTGTACTGAATAATGAATGGCCAACTGTCGCTTTTGCTTGAACAACTTGCTTCCAATAATTTTCAGCTGAGAATTTAGACACGACGCTAACTGTTGCTCCCACCAACAAGCATGGCAGTACACCTAGTCTAGCTGCAAATCCATGGAATAAAGGAAATGGCGTAAATAGAACATCTTCTTGCTTTAAACTGACTACCCTTATTAATCCAATTGCTGCAGAAAATTGGTGAGCATTCGTTGTCTGTACTCCTTTTGCCGGACCTGTCGTTCCAGACGTGTAAAAAATAGTTTGAATATCTTGGCAATTTCCCTCTAGAGTAAATGTAGGCTCTAGTTTTGCATCTTCTAACCAATCGTCAAAATGAATCATTTGAGCTAAAAAATCAAAATTTTGCTTACGGTCACCGCCAACAATCACTATATTTTTGATCGTTAAAATAACATCCTCAGGAAGTGTTTCTAATACCTTGATAAAGTCTGCGTGAATAACTATAGTTTCTGCTTGAGCGTCAATGAATGGTCTAGCAAGTATGTTGCCCATTAAATGAGGATTGATAGGAATATTGATAGCCCTGATCAAGGCACACCCAAACCAAGTAAATACCATTTCTGGGCAATTAGGCAACATCACTAGTACGCCAGTTTGAGGCTTGGTGTGAAACTTCAACAATCCCTTTGCTACTGCCAACGACTTGCTATTGACTTCAGAAAATGTCCAATTACTATTTTCAAATTCAAGAAAGGTTTTGTCACCAATGCGTTGCGATTGCTTTGCAAGAAAATCGCCAATCAAGCGCTCTTGAAGCGGTACATTAAACAACGTATTACTCATTATGAGTAGGGGCAAATTTGATTAATGTGATTTCGTCCGTGACGTCTTCAAAATAAGCCTTTACTCTCAGACCTACTTTAATTTCTGCTTGCCCTTGATTAACTATATTACTGATTAATCTAGGACCTTCATCTAACTCCACCATAATCACACCATACGGTAAATCTTCCTCAAACTCCTGAAAGTATTTTTGATAAAAAATACAATGCGACCAAATGGTTCCATTGCCACTTAAGGTTTTCCAAGTAAATAATTCAGAACCACACTTAGGACAAAAATCTTCAAATTGAGCTCGAATATGTTGGCAATTTTTACATTGTGGCAATTGAAGTATTTTGTCTTTTGCAGCATTCCAAAAAGGTCTACTTCGCTCATTGATTAAAGGCAATGGTTTCGAATAATTTTGATTAGTCATCTGCTTGTGTCTCCAGAATATATATTTTATCTAGACTGACAATATATCAAAAATGTAATGATTGACAATATAAGCTGTTAAGAACTAATATAGATTGAGTATTTACCTTAAAAAAACATAAAAAAGCCAAAATGGCGACAAAGGAGACGAAGTGGTAACGAATACACTCGCGGGTAATAGTTCCAATGAATCATCTGAAATCACAAAATATCAAAAGCTTGTTCTTTTATCTGCCTTCTTAGGTTGGATGTTTGATTCCATGGATTTAAACATTTTTACTTTAATTTTATTTCCATGCATCAAAGAACTGATTCAATCCTCCAATCCAGCCGAAATCGCAAAAATAGGTAGCTTAGTTATTGCTATAAAGTTATTTGCTTGGGGTATTGGTGGAGTGCTTTTTGGAATTGCCGCAGACCGCTATGGTCGCGCAAAAATTATGGGCATAACAATTTTAATTTATGCTCTCTTTACTGGATTAAGTGCATTTGCAACAAGCTGGCAAATGCTAGCCGTCTTCCAAGCTTTGGCTGGCATCGGAATTGGTGGAGAATGGGCTGCAGGAGCGGCAATTATTGCTGAAACATGGCCGGCCAAAAATAGAGCTCGCGCGATTCAAGTTATGCAGCTTGCCTTTGCAGTCGGATTCTTTTTGGCTGCGATTAATAATCTAGTTCTCGGTCAATATGGCTGGCGCGTTGTTATCGGGGTAGGAATTATTCCCTTATTTTTAACAATCTTTATACGTCGTTATGTGAAAGAACCAGAAAGATGGTTACGTGTCAACGAGGAAAGAAATAAAGATCCCCAACAATCCTCCAATTGGCAGATATTTGCTGCTATTTTTAGTAAGCCTCATTTAAAGAACACCATTGTGGGCGTTACCGTTGCCTCAGCAGCCATGTTGGGCTGTTGGGCAGGTTTGGCTTTATTGCCTACTTGGATTATGCAGTTAACTACTGCAGCAAAAGCGGGCAATCCTGTGAGTATGGTGAGCTATGCCTTTATGCTCATGATGGTTGGCGCTTTCGCTGGATACGTGAGTTTAATTTGGCTGTCAGATTTTTTGGGGAGAAGAAAATGTTACTTTCTTTTTTGGAGCCTAGCTTTAATTTCCTCTCTTTATTTATTTACTCAAGTAAATGACATTAACACTCTGATTTGGTTTATGCCGATCTATGGTTACTTTGTAATAGGTGGCTTTGGTACTTTTGCAACTTATTTGCCTGAATTATTTCCCACTCGTGTGCGTGGAACTGGGCAAGGCTTTTGCTGGAATATGGCGCGCTTTTTAACTGGCTTTGGCCCATTAAGTGCTGGATTTTTAATCTATTCCATGGGCTCTATTCCTAAAGTGGCAGCAGCCCTTTCTTTATTTTTTATTGTTGGTTTAGTTGCCATTTGGTTTGGTCCAGAAACAAAAGGTATGCCTCTAGAAGATTAATATTTATTTTGAATAAGGTTTGATTGTGAGTAATTTAATAGTTAGTGTAGAAAATTCTGTCGCCAGTATCGTCATTAATCGTCCTGAATATGGGAATCGTTTAGAAATGTCCATGGTCAAGGAAATGACCCAGTTAATCAATGACTTTGGTTTTAATAATGATGTCAAAGTAATTCACCTAACTGGTAAGGGAGAGGATTTTTCGCAAGGTCGTCAATTACATAAGCCTGAACCTGGTATTGTTCCTCCGAAGAAAACTGCTAATCAAATTCGTGCTGAAGTAACTGATCCACTTTTGGCAGTTTATGCGGCAATGAAGTCTTGTCAAATTCCTATTGTTTCCTCTGTTTTTGGAAGTGCATTTGGTTTAGGGTGTGCAATTGCAACGTTATGTGATATCACTTTAGCCTCTTCAAAAGCTCGCTTTTCTTTGCCGGAAATGAAGAGTAATTTGCCACCAACTTTGGCAATTTCAGCAGTGATGCATGTTGTACCAAGAAAAGCACTTGCTCATTTGGTGTATTCAACTGATGAAATTGATGCGCAACAAGCTTTCGAATATGGCTTTGTCAGCAAAATACTCTCTACAGAAAACTTTTCTGATCAAGTCAACGACTATATTACAAATTTAGTAACTCGCGATCGTGCCGCTTTATCTGCGGTGAAAGAATACTTAAATCTAGCTCCTGGTAAGGATTTTGAAATCGCGGCACGTTACGCATCTAATCTTCTGTCAGGTGTTCTAGCATCGCAATAACTATTTATCATTTTTCAACTTTTTTGCAGAATATTTCATGGCATTAATAATCAAAACATCTTTTTTAGCAAATGCTTCGAAAGATAAAGTGTGGGAGCTCATTACTGATATTGAGAAATCAGCCCCCTGCTTTCCCGGAGCTGTCTTGGGAGAGAAGATGTCGGATGGTTTCTATCAAGGAGGGTTTAACGTCAAGCTAGGTCCTATGACTTTTAATTTTTCAGGTAAGTTTGGATTTACACACCTTGACCATCCACAGTATTTAGCAAAGATTTCTGCAAGCGGAACAGATACAAAAGGACGTGGCGGTGCTCAAGGATTAATTGATGTCGAACTGATCGATATAGAAAATCAGACTCAAGTCAACATTACATCCGATGTCACTCTATCAGGGTCAGTTGCTCAATATGGACGCGGGGTTGGAATGATTCAAGCGATTTCCCAGCAATTAATCAATGAATTTGGTAAAAATCTTTCCGCAATGATTGTTGATGAAAAACCATCCCAAATCAACGCAACAGTTGCTCCAACCTCTACTGATCAGGGTAAGCCTGTGGTTGGTAACTCTGCCGCAAATACATCTATACAAGTTCACCAATTATTATGGCAAACTTTAGTGGCGTGGATTAAAAATATCTTTACTAAGAAAAGCTGAAATAAATTATGAAGCCAGCCTCATTTATTTATCATAGGCCTCAACAATTAAGTGAGGCGCTTGATCTAGTTGCGCAACTGGATAATTACAAAATTATCGCGGGTGGGCAATCATTAATGCCCATGATGAATTTTCGTTTTGTGATGCCTGATCATGTCATTGATTTAAATCATGTGGCTGAATTAAGTCATATATCTATAGCAAATCAACAATTACATATTGGGTCCATGACTAGACAGCAAGCAATACATTCTTCTGCACTAGTTGAAGAACACATTCCGCTGGTTACTCAGGCTTACTCTTTTGTGAGCCACCGTCAAATCAGAAACCGTGGGACTTTCGGTGGTAGCTTATGTCACCTTGATCCTTCTTCAGAGCAACCTTGCTTTACCGCTGCTTTAGATGGTGTAATTGAGGTCGCTAGTCAATCGGGTACGCGTCAAATTCCAATTGCGAATTGGACTGCGATGTATATGACTCCTGATTTAGCCTCTAATGAAATCATGCTCGGCGCTAAACTCAGTATCTGGCCAAAGACCCATGGCTGGTCATTTATGGAATACTCCAGACGTCATGGGGATTACGCAATTGTTGGTGTTGCTGTACTCGTGAATCTTGATGCCAGATCCGCTATTGAAAAAATATCTATCGCCCTTTGTGGAATTGATGCTGCTCCTGTGAGGCTCCTCGATACTGAAAATGTCCTCAAGAATCAAGCTGCAGATGAAACTGCGATTCGTATAGCACTTGAAAGTATAGAAAAACTACCTAACATTATGGAAGATGCTCTGAATACTTCTGATTATCGTCGTCACCTCGCCAAAACATTAACTCGACGCGCTATGCTTGAAGCATTTGAGCGCGCAAAAAAAAGGATGTCATGATGGATCTTCATCGTATAAAAGTACATGTCAATGGTAAAGCTTATGAGCGTGAAGTCGAGTCCCGTCGCACTTTAGCAGATTTTTTAAGGATGGATTTATCCTTAACTGGAACGCATTTAGGCTGTGAGCATGGTGTCTGTGGTGCGTGTACTGTGTTGCTCAACGGCAATACTGCTAGAGCTTGTCTAACACTGGCGGTCCAAGCTGATGCATGCGAGATTACGACGATAGAGGGCTTAGCTCATGCTGATGGGACTCTGTCAGTTCTTCAGCAAGCCTTTCAAGAATGTCATGGTCTCCAATGCGGCTTTTGTACTCCAGGGATGTTGACAACCTTGACTGAACTATTAAATGAGAATCTCTCTCCTACTGAAGCACAAGTGAGAGAGGCTATTACTGGCAACCTTTGTCGCTGCACTGGATATCAAGCCATCGTTGAGGCGGCTTTGCTTGCAGCGAAAAAATTAAGAGATCAAAGAGTATGAAAAACCATCTAGAAGACTCCCTCTTACCAAATGCGCGGCCTGACCAATTTATTGGTTCAAGAATGCAAAGAACCGAGGATCATTTGCTGTTGCAAGGTCTTGGCAAGTATGTGGATGATATCCCCCTCGCGAATGTACTTTATTCAGCATTCTTACGAAGTCCGCATGGTCATGCAAAGATAGTTTCGATCGATATCAGTAAGGCCATTCAATTACCAGGTGTGCATAAAATTTATTTGCACAAAGATCTTCCAGAGTCTGCCCAAAAACGTCTGCCTATTCTGGTTCCGAATCCATCGATCAAACACTTGATGATGCAAGAAGTTTTAGTAAGTTCAGAAGTTTGTTGTGTCGGTGATGCTGTCGCTTTTGTAGTTGCAGATAATCGATATATCGCTGAAGACGCCTGTAATTTAATTGATGTGGAATACGAGATACTACCTGTTGTAGCTGATTGCTTGAAAGCGCTTGATGCTAACTCCCCTTCTTTTTTTAGTGGTATTCCTAATAATCTAGCTGCACAATTGAATGTGCGATTTGGTGAGGTTGATTCTGGATTTTCTCAAGCAACTCATGTTGTTCAAGAAGTATTCTGGAATAATCGAGGCTCTGCCCATCCAATGGAGACGCGTGGTTATGCTGCTGAGTACCACCATGCATCTGGGCAATTAACTGTGTGGTCCTCTGGTCAAACACCTCATTTAGAAAAGAAAAATTTAATTGATATCTTAAAGTGGGATCCAGAATTTATCCGAATCATCCATCACGATGTCGGTGGCGGCTTTGGGCCCAAAGCTATCTTTTATCCTGAAGAGGCTATGGTTGCAATTGCTGCACATGATTTGCTACGTCCTGTTAAATGGATTGAGGATCGTCGTGAGCATTTTTATACGGCAACGCAAGAGCGTGATCAATGGTGGGATATCTCTATCGCTCTTGATGCTAATGCCAAAATATTAGCAATGAAAATAGATATGACGCATGATAATGGTGCCTATCTTCCTTGGGGAATCATCACACCTTACATTGGTGTAACAACAACCCCTGGCCCTTATGTCATACCTGCAATTGATGTTAATCTTAAAGTGGTTTACACCAACAAAAATGCGACCTCTCCAGTTCGAGGTGCAGGTCGGCCTCAAGCAGTTTTTGCCATGGAGCGTATTTTAGATAAAGCCGCTCGCAAGTTAGGTATTGATCGTGCCGAAATCCGCCGTAGAAATTTCATTCAACCAGAACAAATGCCTTACAACAATGGCTTCATTTATCGTGATGGAAAACCGATGGTATATGACAGTGGCGACTACCCTCAGTGCCAAGCACTTGCGTTAGAAAAAATTGCTTATGATGATTTTCCTGCAAGAAAAGCTGCTGCATTAAAAGAGGGTCGTTATTTAGGGATTGGTATTGCTAATTTTGTGGAAGGTACTGGTCTTGGTCCATTTGAAGGGGCGACTGTGCGCGTCCAGCAAACTGGTCGCATTACAATCTTGACCTCCGCATCTTCACAGGGGCAGGGCCATAAAACTACCTTTATGCAAATCTGCGCTGACCAACTTCAAGTTCCGTTAGCAATGATTGATGTCATTACTGCTGATACCAATGCGATCTCGATGGGTATTGGTACTTTTGCCAGTCGGGTAACTGTCAATGCAGGAAACTCCGTTTTCTTGGCATCACAAAAAGTGGGCGAGAAAATTAAGGGCTTGGCAGCATTTTTGATGCAAACTCGTATCGATAATATTCAGTTAATAGATGGTCACGCCATCACCATGGATGATCCATCAAAAAAGAAATCTTTTGCTGAATTAGCCCGCGTCTCTCAGGGTATGCCAGGTTTTTCATTTCCGGAAGGAGTGACAAATGGCTTGGAGTCTACTGAATATTTTTCACCATCTCAATCTACCTACTGCAATGGAACCGCGGCTGTTGAAATTGAACTGGACCGCGATACGTGTCAAATTAATATACTTAAATATGTCATGACACATGACAGTGGCAATCTGATTAATCCATTATTAGTAGATGGTCAGGTACAAGGCTCAATCGCTCATGGTATTGGTAATTCGACATTAGAAGATATGCAGTATGACGATCAAGCACAACCCATCACAACAAATTTTGGTGAGTATTTATTACCTATGGCAACCGATGTTCCAAAAGTGCAGATGTATCATCTCCACTCTCCTTCGCCACTCAATCCTCTTGGAGTTAAAGGTGCTGGTGAGGGTGGCACAATTCCGGCCGCTGCAGCAATTGTCGCTGCAATCGAGGATGCCATTTCAGATACTGGTATTTTTCTGACTCAAGCCCCGATGACCCCACCACGACTATTTGAAATTTTGAAGAATGCCGGGACCTACTCATCCGTTACTTCGTGATGTTGGCTTCTTTGGCAATTTTTCTGTTAACTTCTAGACCGTCCTGTATTTGTTTTTTAAACTCTTCAGAAGGCGTTGCAACAATCTTAAACCCTATGTTATCGAAAGCCTCTTTGACGGCAGGGGCTTTCATACTGGCTTGCAATGCCGCTTGAAGTTTTGTTGAAACATCTTTAGGTATGCCACTTGGTGCAACAACACCAATCCAACCGGTGTAATTCCAATTCTTAAGCTCGGGAACACCACTCTCTGAAAATGTTGGAAGATTTGGCAATCCCTTTGCTCTGGCGGTACCTGAAATAGCTAATCCAATCACTTGATTAGCGGAAATATGAGGTTTAATATCTCCTAGATCTGGCATCAACATGCTCACTTCTCCGCCCAATAATCCAAGCATCGCAGGTCCACTGGATTTGTAGGGGACATGTAAGGCTTGAATGCCAGTTAAGCTAAGAAATGCAGACGTCGTAAAGTGAATACTTGAGCCACCACCTCCACTACCAAAAGTTAATTTGCCTGGATTGGCTCTTCCGTAGGCGACTAATTCAGCTAAGTTTTTAACTGGTATGGACGGATGAACAACTAGAACGGATTGGTATTCAATTGCATTAATCAAGTGTGTGACGTCATTGACTGGATCATAACCAACATTTTTATCTAAAACTGGATTAATTGTCATGGATGCTGGGGATACAGCTGCAATGGTATAGCCATCTTTTGCTGAATTAATGAGAGATTCCACACCAATTTTTTGTGAGGCTCCAGGTCTATTAATTACAACGACAGGTTGTCCAATTTCTATGGCAAGTTGCTTAGTAATTAAGCGCGCAGTCAAATCAACTGGGCCTCCTGGCGCTGTTGGCACAATCATCGTAATTGGTTTGTTTGGAAATGTCTGGGCTTGTAAAAAAGCTGTGGGACAACAAATTAGTGCTAATAATAAATAATAATTTTTTAGTACTCTTGTACGCATTTCATCTCCATTATTTTGGTGAGTTGCATTCACCATTTATGATCAAATTATATTACCTGAATTAGTTTTGAACACCACCTATTTGCTCACTAACATATGATTGCCAATCACTTGTAATTAATCGCTCACATTCCGCACTTGATAAACTCCGGCCATTCAAAGTTCTTGTTCTCAGTACATATTGATATTCTCCCATCGACTCATTTCTTTCAATTGGAGTCATACGGTTCATGATATTTAAGGTTGCTTGATGTGCTTGTAGATAATTGCTATTTTTATTCTTATAAAAACAACTTTTCATGGCTCCAGAAAAACCTCCTACACGCTGAGGGTCATACATGCGATTTGGATCAAACTCTAATGATTGAAGTACTGGCTGCCCATAGCTATTTAACAAAATAGTCAAGGATAAAATCAAAAGAAAAACATATCGTTTTTTCATAATAAAGGGGTGAAAGATCACCCCTTTATTTAATCACTAATGCGCTGAATGCGCTATGTATTATTTGATAAGCATTTGATTCATACGTCGCACAAATGTGGCTGGATCAGCAATGTGTCCCCCCTCAGCAAGAAGTGCTTGATCGAATATGAGGTGCGACCAATCTTCGAACTGCTCACTATCCCCCTCCATTTTTTTAAATAAAGGATGATGAGGATTTATTTCTAAAATGGGCTTTGTCTCTGGTGCAGCCTGACCTGCCGCTTTCAACATACGCATTAAATTACCTGATAATTCATTTTCATCAGCAACAAGACACGCTGGTGAATCTGTTAAGCGAAAGGTTACTCGGACATCTTTTGCTTTATCCGCTAGAGTAGTTTTCATTTTCTCTAACAAATCAGCAAACTGTTTCTCAACTTCTTTTTGCTCTTCTTTTTCTTTTTCATCCTCTAAAGAACCTAAATCCAACCCTCCTTTTGCAACAGACACGAGAGGTTTATCATTAAACTCTGTCAAGAAAGAAAGCATCCACTCATCTACTCGATCTGTCAGTAATAACACTTCAATACCTTTTTTCTTGAAGATTTCTAGATGGGGGCTGTTTTTGGCTGCTAAAAATGTCTCAGCAGTAACGTAATAAATCTTATCTTGGCCTTCTTTCATCCTGGACAAGTAATCCGCTAGGGAAACATTTTGAACATCTGAATCATTGTGGGTACTTGCGAATCTCAGTAATTTAGAGAGCTTCTCCAAATTAACGGAATCTTCTCCAATGCCTTCTTTAAGAACTTGGCCAAACTCATTCCAGAAGAGTTGATATTCGTCACGCTTTGCTTCATCTTCGTGATTAGCAAGCTCTTCAAGCATCGATATAACTCGCTTTGTTGAACTTTCACGAATGAATTTAACATCACGTGATTCTTGCAAAATCTCACGGGAGACATTGAGAGGTAAATCTGCAGAATCAATTACGCCTGAGACAAAACGTAAATAAGTTGGCATCAACTGCTCAGAATCTTCCATAATAAATACACGTTTTACATAGAGCTTGATGCCACTTCGCTTACTACGGTCCCATAAATCAAAAGAGGCTTTTTTTGGGAGGAATAGTAGTTGGGTAAATTCACTTCTACCCTCTACGCGATTATGGGAGTAACTCAAAGGATCTTCAAAGTCCCGAGAAATACTCTTATAAAATTCGTGATATTGCTCTTCAGTTATATCTGACTTGTTTCTTGTCCAAAGCGCACTTGCCTCATTAACATTTTCAAATTCAGATTTAGTAACCATTTCTTTTTTTTCTTCATCCCATTCTTCTTTGGGCATTTGAATCGGAATCGAAATATGATCTGAGTATTTCTGAATGACGGTCTTTAATTTCCAATTAGATAAGAATTCATCCTCACCCTCTTTGAGATGCAAAATGATTGTTGTGCCTCGAGCTGGCTTGGAAATCGTCTCAATCGTAAAATCTCCGGAACCAGTGGATTCCCAGCGCACTCCAGTGTCTTGAGCTAGTCCAGCACGACGTGTCTCAACAGTTATTTTGTCAGCAACAATAAACCCAGAGTAAAACCCAACACCAAATTGCCCAATTAAGGAAGCATCTTTTTGCTGGTCACCCGACAACTTAGAGAAAAATTCCTTTGTACCTGATCGGGCAATTGTTCCAAGGTTAGAAATGACTTCATCGCGACTCATCCCAATACCATTGTCTGAAATGCTGATGGTCCTTGCAGCTTGATCAAAACTAACCTGAATATGTAGGTCAGAATCACCTTCGTACAAATTGTCTTGATGGATGGCTTCAAACCTCAACTTATCTGCGGCATCAGAAGCATTCGAAATCAGTTCGCGAAGAAAAATTTCTTTGTTGGAGTACAAAGAATGAATCATTAGATGCAGTAATTGCTTTATTTCTGCTTGAAAATCAAGGGTTTGCTTCTCTACGGTCGTCATTTTTTTCCTCTAAGTATCAAATGAGATTACAAATATTTATATGTATCTTGCACTTAAGGGTAAATTTCTGAATTTCAAGAGTATGTGGTGATTTTTTGATTGTTTTTGTCTAATTCAACATGAAGTGGTTTAAACTCAAATCAACATATAAGAGGCATTTATTTTGCCCTAATAGCTTTTAGTGGAGACAACTAGTGCATATTGTGATT
>Ga0209188_1002503_pt1 | contig 13499 bp, 6 predicted proteins | sample C_130625_EF_Meta_FD_187307 | JGI IMG/M metagenome (GOLD analysis project Ga0209188, IMG submission 187307) | Freshwater microbial communities from Lake Croche, Canada to study carbon cycling - C_130625_EF_MetaG (SPAdes) (version 2) | ecosystem: Environmental > Aquatic > Freshwater > Lake | place...
AGTGTTGTATTTATTAGGTACTTTTAATTAAAAATGAACTTTACTTTTAAGTTTTTTTGGTTGTTAAAGTGCTTTAAAAGTAGAACATAAGTTTCACCCGATAATAAGTACACAGTTTAAGTGCTAGTTATTTGGATAAGATAAATTTAGTTCGTAGTCTAGAGGACTCTTAAAACCAAGTGATGAGTGTAATCTCTTTCTGTTATAGAAGCCCTCGATGTAATCAAAAATCACTGCCTTGGCCTCATCTCTTGTTTTGAAGGTGCATCGGAAAATCAATTCATGCTTAAGCTTGCTACAGAAGGATTCCATCGCAGCTTTATCATAACAGTTTCCTTTGCGACTCATTGAGGCTATAATTCCATTTTTATCTAATTGATTTCGGTAATCCTGACTCGTTTATTGTATATCACAATCTGAGTGATGGATGAGTCCAGACCTGCGACGATCTATTGCCATTTTAAGAGCACTCAGTGGCAAACGTGTATGCAAGGTCGAGTCCATTGACCAACCTACTAGCTTACGACTATAGCGGTCTAATACTCCTGCAAGATACAACCAGCCCTCAATAGTAGGTATATACGTTATATCGCTTACCCGGACCTGATTCGGACGTTCTGGCAGCGGCATATCCCGAAGAAGATTAGGTGCTATGGGTTGATCATGGTTATTGTCTGTAGTGCGGACTCGGTAGCGGCGTTTCGTAAGCCTTATGATCCCAACTTCAAGCATTAACCTAGCTACTCTGTTATGACCCACGCGTATTACAAGATCTTGTAAATCTCTTACTATTCGTGTACTGCCATAAGTTGCTCGGCTCCTCTCCTGGATCTGCTTAATCTTCAAAAGAAGCGTCTTATCAGAAGCTTCTCGTACAGACTTAGCCTTTGTCAAATCGTAGTATCGAATGCGCGATACACCCAGTGTTTGACATAATACTGTGATGCTATGTTCAGCACTAATCTTTTTTATTAGGGCCTACCGCTTTGGTGGTGTTTGCGATAATATGCCTGTTGTTTTAATAGTATCTCACGTTGCTCTTTCACTCGAGCTAGCTCTTGCTCAAATTGTTTAACTTTTTTACCTTATATTTTTGCGAGTGTTGTCGGCTCTCTCTCAGGCTCTACTTGTTTGATTTCTTCCATATCTCATTCCCAATTATACATATCAAATACGCTCACTCCTAGCTCTTTTGTAGATAATTCTGCTGATCTTCCGCTATTCATCCATATACGCACTGACTGCTTTTTGAATGCCTAACGGTTATGTCTTTGTCGGATTATACTATTATTTTTCAAATTAGGTTATAGATTTTTTAATATAAACCGTGCCCGTTAATTCGGAGGAACCTCACATGGTATGATGTAAACTAGTTTACAGGTGTATCATTACTATGCTGGTACAAGCTACAACAAACTATCAAGAGTCGTTATATATTTATATCTTTTACTATGACCTTTAATCGCAAGTTAAGCTAAGTTTATACAACTAAAAATTAAATGCTTTAGAATTAATTCTGTTTACGATAATTAAAGATGTTTAATATAAATTTAGTATATCCGTTTGCACTAAACTACATGTGCTTAAATAATACTAGTTATAGCTTAAAGGTTTACTCAATTTGATAATTCTCGTACAAAACGCTTTTACTTTAATTACATATTTAAAATAAAGTTTGTTTTTTTCTCTTAGACATAGCTTTAAAAAAGTTTTTCGTAACAACTTATTCTTAGTTACTCAGTTATGCATATTGTCATTATTGGCTTTATACTAGGTTTATTTAAACCCTACCTAATAAACCAGCTTCTAAGGTAAATTATTATTAATCCTAGTAGTATCTCTGTATATTCTGAAGATCATCTATTATACTTCTAAATGTATACGAGATAGTATGTAAAATTATTCATTATGAATATTATATATAATTTTTCATTTAATGATCATTAATAAATACAGGTTTATTAGATCACTTAAGTTAAAATAGAATATTTAAAACTCATCTTATTTTATACATATTTTTAATATTATTAAAATGAGTATATATTTTTAAAATCCTAATGTGCAAAGTATAGTTAGTTAATATTTTTTACTTTAATTATATTTATAAATTTTCACGTATTAGTTATATACTGATACATATTATGTTAATATGTATCAGTATTTAGCGGCATTAAAATATTGATTTAAAACATAATATTCTACTTCAACACAACTAAGGATAGTAAATTTCAAAATTAAAACCTGATTTTATTGAAGTAACATATATTACACATTTTATTGATTATAGTTATATATTATTTTACAGGTATTGTTTTAATTATAATACAAAAAAAAGAGCGGTCAAATGACCGCTCTTTTAAACATAATTATATCAACAATAAATTATGGATTCGGTGGAGTATAAGTGGAAGTAGCTGTATTAGTAGCGACTCCATTAATAACAGGAACTATAGAACCGTTAGCGAAATCTACATAGGTACTTAAACCGTTGAGATTTATTGTTCCTGGAGCTGTTATAGCAAGTGATGATGTAAATACAAAATCGTTAGATATAGCTACATTACCACCTGATATTAAACTTAATAATCCAAAACCGCTTCCGCCTAAACCACTTGTTGTAATATTACCGGTGGCAGTAATAAAAGCATAAGTTGCTACGCTACCTGGTGCTAGAACGAGGTTGCCTTTATTGTAAAGCGTAACGCTATTAGCACGGATGATAAGAGAGCTAAAGCTATCATTAGTTCCAGTGAAATTTATTCCACCATTGGCCGAGTTAGCTACAAAATTAGCTATACCACCGACGGTTATTCCGGAAGAGCCGGCTTGATCTGTTATTAGAGAAGAAGCAGCTATATTCGTAACTGATAAATTACCACCAATGGAACTGCCGTTTGCTATAATAGTTTGTGACTTAGTATCAGTAATTGTAGAATTACCAACAGACGTTAGTAATATTGTGCTACCATTACCACCACTTAGAGTGTTATTAGCATTTGTTAAACTAATATTGTTTGCCTTTAGTACACTATTACCACTTATGGCAATTGCTGAATTAATTGTAGGTGTAACAATATCACCATATGTACTAATCGCATTAAAGTTTACCGCATTAACAAGTGAATATGCTGAAGTAGCAGACTCTGTCACTTTAGCATTTCCTGATATTGCACCTACAGATAGTGCACCGAAGTTGTTTCCACCGTTAGTTAACGATATACCATTTAAACCTGTAGAGTTTAGAGTAGTGTTACCCCAAACATAAACTGAAGTTCCAGAAGCCTGAGAAATATTGCCAGTAGCTCTTACAATTAACTGAACATCAGATGAGTTAGGCGTTTGACCTAGTCCAGGGAATATCGTCGTGTTTCCCAAAGTTATATCGGCACTGTTATTTAACGTACTATTACCAGAGGCAGTAATAGAGACAACATTAGCTGGATTAGCATTAATTGTATTAGCAAGACTTAATACTACACCATTGTTACCTGTATTTGAAGCCAAGAAACTAAATGGTGATTTAGTCGATACTGAGCTTATAACAGCAGTTTGTGTAATATTACCAGTTGTACTTTGAATTGTATTAGCACCAGACGCGCCTGAATAAAGATTAACACCGTTTAAAGTCACATTTCCTACTGATGAATAATTAATAGAACCATTACTTGTGAACTGTACAAGTCCTAATGAATTAAGCGGTGATGTGACTGAAATAGTTTTTCCAATAAATGAAGTAACTGCAGCAGAGTTGACCGTTACGCCTGTTGTACCTGAATCTGAAATACCTCCAGTGTATGTTACACCAGTATTTTGAGCATTACCAGAGCTGAAAGTTACTTTGCCAGAACCAAGTAATGAAATACCGTTACCCAATATTAAATTACCTGCTGAAGTAGCATTTGCAGATACACTCACAGTAGCAGTTGATGTATTTGAAGAGGTTAAATTATTAATTGTATAACCACTATTGTTAGTAATAGAATTAGCACCAACTGAGTTGTTAAGAGCAAAAGATACAGAACCCAATCCACCTGAACCAGATGCTGAAGCTGTTATGTATCCTGTGGTGGTTGTTAATGTTCCAGTTGTGGTAGGAGCATTAGTCATGCTGTAAGTCAAAGCACCCGAGTTTGTAGATGCTGTTACAGTACCAACACTGCCACCTGACCCAGTATAGCTAACACCACTAGAACCAATACCAGTTAAATTTAAATTAGTTAAATTTTGGTTTGTTGATATGATAGCAAGAGTAGCAGCAGAATTTACCGTTAATGAACTAGCATTACTTAAATTTATTTGTGCTATAACTGTTGGATTCGTAGTACCTAACGTTATTGTATTTGGCACAGTTGTTGTGGTAGTTGTAACGATACCATTTGACGCAACGCTTGTTGTTGTACTTGTAGAAGAATTTAGGGCTGCAGAGCTAGCTATTACTGTACCAGTAGTATTAACAATGCCATTTGCATTAACTGTTAATGCAGCTGCATTTATATTTGCAAGATTGGCTGCATTAAATTCATCAACATTTACATTTTTTGGATTACCACCAGATGCATTTACTGTTGATATCGATATTGATCCAAAGTTGTTATTTCCTCCAACAACTCCAAGAGCTACCGTAGAACCATTTGTAGTTATATTTACACCACCAAATAAGTTAGCGTTAGTAGCAGCTGTAGTTACAGCTGAAGCATTACCAATTGAATTAAATGTATTAAGTGTAGTAATACCAGTGACTGATATTGAATCAGTTGATGAGACTCCAAGTCCTATAGACCCGCTAGAACTAACTGATAAATTGCCAGTTACATTTGTACCTGACGCAATATTAGTTGTCGAAGATGCAGTGTTAATGGTTATACCATTTATACCATTTATTAAACTGATGTTTGGTAATATGTTATTAGCACCAATTAGCGTAATGGTAGGAGCTGATAATGTCGCAGAAGGACTTACTGTTGACGATGATATACCGTTATTTGTAATCAAACCTGAAGCGTTTTCAGTAATAGAATTACCTGCTGTTATCGTTAAACCGTTTGAATAGATAGACGAAGCAATATTTACATTACCGGTAGTTGCTGTTATAGATACAGAGGAGCTGTTGTTGTTGTAAGTAGTTAGAGTAACTGGTGTCCCTACTAAATTTACGTTACCAGTTGTAGATTTTAATGTTAAAGACTTTGAAGGGCCTTGTATAGTACCGAAATTTTGCGTATTTAAATCACCACCTGAAGTAATGGATAAAACACTATTTCTTGATGTTGTGACATCAATATTCTGAGTATTAAGTGCTGCACCAGCTGATAATGTCACTGACGCCGCTAGTAGATTACCAGTAGTTAAATTACCTGTCGAAGTTATTGATACAGCAGTAGTTGCTGCTGCTGTATTGCTTATCGCACTAACGCTAGCGACATTTAAATCTGTAAGAGCTGAAACTGTAATATTATTATTTATAGTGTTAGAAATTAAAGTCATTGAGTTTGAGCTGACAGCAGCTGGTGTAGCACCTAAAATACTAAGACCTGTAACGTTTATGGCTCCATTGTTGGATGTAAACGAACTAATTCCACCTATAGTTGAAGCAGTACCAGTTATACCCCCAGTTGCGTTTACAGTAGATACGCCTGATCCTGTATTGATTGTTAAACCAGATATAATTGATTGATAGTTAGAAAATGTAACACCACCGTTGTTAGTTGTGTAAACATCAATAAGGGAACCAGTAGTAGAATTATTTGTTACATTGGATAATGTAATTGTACTAGGTACCAATGCATTTGCACCAGGAACATAACCAGCATTAGAAGATATTTTTCCATTATTTATTGTAACATTAGTAAGGGTAACAGATCCGTTTAGTGTATTCGCAATTATTGTGGATGAAAGAGGAGAAGAACCAGTAACACCCGTTAAAGTAACAGTACCTTTACCAGCCGTAGAAGCTGTAATTGAACCGTTAACAGTTATGGTGCTCAATGAAATATTATTAGCTGAAGTTGTTTGAGAACTATTCGTTGTCGATACGGCAAGAGTAGCCAAAGCACCTGTTAAATTTGCGTTAGTTAAAGTTGCACCTGTGCTACCTGTTAAGGCATTAGTAACGCCTGAAATATTACTTACGGATGATGCCGAACCTACACTTACAGATCCTGAATTACTAGTAACGCTTAAATTACCTCCTGCATTTACTGAAGTAATTCCTAAACCATATGACGAAATTACTGTTACATTACCATTTCCTGAAATTTGTGATAATGTACGTGTAGTTGTTGCTGGATTAGTGTCATTAATACTTATAACACCACCAACGATTGATGGAGAACCACCAATTAAATCACCAGTTAAAGTAACGTTTCCACCACCAATTAAACCATTACCAGCAGCTACTGTTGTTGTGCCAGTAACATTAATCGCTGCTGATGTAACTGAAGAATTGTTTGTAACAAAACTGGCATTACCACCGACAGTTGCACTTGTTAAGTTTATTGTACCAAAACCGCTTGTAGTATTTGATGTTTGAACAACTAAATTACCCCCTGATATAATACCTGTTGAAGATACGTTGCCACCATTAGAGTAAATTGAAACATTACCACCTTGTAGCGTACCTCCTGTAACAGGATAACCTTGCGATACGGATAATCCACTAGCGTTTACTGTTGTAGCAGCTCCTAAAGAATTAATAACTAAATTACCTGCAGTTGTTAATGATTCAACAGAAATACCTGAAACAGTGCTACTAGCTGTATATGCATTACTGGTATTAATTGTTATTTGTACTGCTCCAGACGTAGCTGTTGTTGGAATTGAATTAACTGCATTAATGTTTCCAGTTATTGTGACACCAGAGCCAGCATAATTACTTGCTAACTGTACCTGACCAGAGCCTGTTGCTGCGGTTATAGAGGATCCGCTTTGTACATAGATAATACCTGACGCAGCACTTGTTGTTTGCGCAACATTGTTAAATACACCTAAGGAACCGTTAGCGTAAAAATATGAAGGTGCACTTGGATCTGTAATTGTTGATAGATAAAAACCATTTACATTTACGATTGCAGCTGAACTAACAATAACTCCAGCAGGATTAAGAAAATATACATTACCGTTTGAGTTAATGCGTCCTGAAAGCACTGACGCACCACCGCCTGTAATATTATTTAAAATAGCTGAACTAGATGTAGGTAAATTAAAGCTGACGGTATCATTTGTCGATAACAACTGCCCGTTAACAGAACCGTCTGAAAATGCACCCCAGGTAAGTACCGTATATGGTGTTGTCGCTGCTATAGTTAAAGACTCAGGCAAACCTGTTGAGTTTGCACCAACAGTTGTAGCTGTAGCACTTCCAGCCGAAACTATTAAATTACCAGAAGTAATCACGGGTAGCGTAGCGTACGCTGACTGTGGAGCTCCGAGTATTAACATTGCTGCGGCTAGAGCTGTTGAAATCAGCTTATTCTGCCACGATAGGCTGTATGTCTTTATTGTCTTCATTTTCTAGTTAAGGGTACTGATTTAGTTGATCTATAAATTACGTGTTTTGCCAATATGTTACTATCAAATGGCTTTTTATATGATGTGTGCAAGCAGAAAATAGAGTTTTTTTGCGTAACTAGTTCTTATTACGTGCTGATTCATTAAAAGATATTGTTCATAGAGGAACCACTCTTAACCAGCTTTAAGTATACGAAACTACTTTCTAAAACCATTGTCAAAACCATTAGATTAATTGTTATGCTTCAATAAAATTGCCAAGAACTTTTATTAATCGTTATGTCTTTTAATAATACACACTTAATGAAACTCAGTTTTATTAGCTTTATTTCCATTTTTATATTAATTTCAACAACATTAGACTTTGTTTATGGTTCAGAAATACTTAATAATCAACAAATAGCATCCGCTGAAATATATAATTATTCACTCAAACGTGTAATTATATCCAATACATCAGATAAATTAGCCAACCTCACGTTCGGCTCATCTAATGGTAAAATACTTATTCAAGATGTTGCGCCACTAAATGAAAAGTCTTTCGGTGAGCTAATGCAAAGCTTTTGGGGTAAACCTATTACGAAGCAATTATTAGATGAACTAACTGCTTCTATATCCAAATTTCTACATGCCAAAGGTATAAATAAAATCTATATAGAATACCCTATTGCTCCATTCTTAAGTTCTGACTTGAAGATTTTTATTGTAATTAATGCGGATATTCTAAAAACGCTTTATTTATCAACACCAACGCTAGCAAGTAAGCCAAATTCATTTGTAAATCGTAACAATCAAGTAATTGTAGAAAATCTACCTAAATATCTAACAGATAATGATTTAACAAATTACGTAGCAAATTATTTTTCAAAACCTATAACTTCAGACTCAGTCAATAGCCTAATTTATAGTATTTCCCATTTTGTAAAATATAAGGGAAGCTTTCTAGCAATCGCTCAAATCCCACAGCAAAACGTACAAAGCGGTATGCTTAAAATTGGTCTAATGATTGGTAATTATCCATTGCATAGGTTGGTGATCATGGGGTCTCCCGAAAAAGATGCGACAACCCCTTTGTCTGTAAGCGCAGGTTCAGTTGTTGCATTAAATAACAAAATTTATAGCACCCCTGAATTTAAAAAATTCATATCTAAATTCATAGGCAAACCAATAGATGTGGAGATGCTTAATGAACTAAAGGGAGAATTGGTATCGTATGGTAAAAACCATGACAGAATCATTTTAGATGTTGCACGCACTTACATCGATCTACCTTCGGGCGAAATAAGAATAGGTGTAGTCCTTGGTACGTATTCGCAACTCCATATTAAAGGCAACCGCTGGTTTAGTGATGAGTTAATCGAAAAACAACTCGGATTCAAAGCTGGAGATGAAATAGATCTCTCTGAGTTAGATAACGCAATTGCTTGGGAAAACCGCAATCCCTTCATGCATGTACAATTTGCACTAGATGTACTCAATAAGCCAACTGGCAAAGCAGACCTTGATCTTGAAGTCCGGGAGGTAACTCCTGTTCGCATTTCAGCATCTTACAGCAATGCAATAAATAGTCCCTTAGGTAATAGTAGTTACAGCACTTCTGCGCAATTCGGGAATTTATTTAATACCGGGCATGAATTAAATCTACAATACTCGACCAATAACACACCCAAGTACTTTCAAGCATACTCAGCTGATTATAAAGCGCCACTATTCTGGCATGATTATCTACGTGTTGATGTGGCATATTCCTTAGCATATCCACAATCTATATTAGGCTACAAAGGCTTAAACCAAAAAGCTAAAAACACAGTCGTTGATCTTCGATATATAAAACCAATTACCATGGGTATTTGGACATACGAGTTCTCAGCTGGAATCGACTACAAGCAAGTAAATACCAATTTAGAATTCGGCTTATTTACAGAACCAACATCAGTCTATGACATTGCAGAACTGGTTTTAGGTACCACTATATTGAAGAAAGATTCCTCAGGCTCGTGGAATTTAGGAACTAATCTTAATTTAAGTCCTGGAGGAATTAATTTTCGTAACTCAAAATCCTCGTTTGCAATCACTCCGGTTGGAGGAATCACTGGCAACAATGCGAGATATATCTACGGTAAAATCGTTATCGAGCGAGACAACAATCTACCGTGGAACTTTCAAACAGTGTCACGAGTTACGTTACAAGGATCCTCCTCTAATTTACAAGGAAGTGAACAAATCTTAATAGGAGGAGGAGCCTCAGTAAGAGGATACGCCCAGAGTTACTCGGCTGACCAAGGCTTAATATTCAACGAAGAACTGCGTGGTCCCTACTTTCAAAATAAACTTCCCTTTACTCATGGCAGAAACAGTAAACTAAATACACAGCTTATTGCTTTCTTAGACTATGGCCGTATTGCTTATAAGCACATAATACCTTCTGATATAAATCTTCCCAGTTTAGCAGGCACTGGCATAGGATTAAGAAGCAGTCTTTTTGGTTACTTTAACATGGGAACTGATATGAGTTGGCCTCTAATACGTCCCACCTATGCAGATCCACATCCCACTAAAGGTACCTTCTGGATGACGCTTGCATATTAAATTATTTGAAAAATATCCATATAGGCCATCATTTTTACGGCTCAGGCAATATTGGAGATGACTTCATGTTGGCTGGATTTCTACAAGAAATGAGAAAGTTTAAAGCTAGAATTAGTTGTTGTAGTCCATACAGCATCAATACTTTAGCTTATAGGTTTCCCGAAATAGAATGGATGCCCTACACCTCAGAATCTAGAGACTATGCAATTAAGTCCTGTGATGTATGGCTTGGATTAGGAGGTTCTCCCTTTCAAGCCTCAGTATCGGATTGGTTTACTCAACACTTAGTAGAAGAAGCCCAGCTATGTGCAAATCACCAGAAACCTATGTATTTCTTAGGTATAGGAGGACAAGATGAACAAGCCTACACAATTGCAGAGCTTAAGGCAGTTTTAGATCAATCTGAAAGAGTATGGGTAAGAGATGAAACAACACTAAACCTTCTTAATACAATTATCCCTGATAAAACAAAAGTCGTTCTAGCAGAAGATTTAGCACATATATACTTTCAAAATAATCCTCTTCCACCACCCAAAATAGGCCGACTATCCGTAACACTCAACTTTGATTATAAAAATTGGCCTACCCTCGAAAATACTTTAAAAGGACTAGAACCCCTAAAACCAATTGAGCACGTATGGTTAATTCAGGAAACCAGAAGCCTAATCGGTGCCGAGAAATGGCTTTATTCAACACTCTCTACAGAAAACCAAAAGCGCTGGTATCCAGTAGACATTAATCAAGAACATGTTTTTATTGCAGACATAGCGACAGTTTGGCCCTCTTCGGAGTGGGTTCTCACCTCTCGTTTTCATACCACCCTTGCATCTGCATGGGCGGGATCTAAGATAGCAGTAATAGCAACAAACCTAAAACTAAGTTCGGTTGCTAAAGCATGTGGTATTCAATCACTGGATCCCTCCGCTACACCTACCGAACTTCTGAAAGCTTTACTTGAGGCGCAGCCCGTACCTAAATCCCGTTTAATGATCAAAGCTCATATAGCTAGGCAAGCAGTAAACGAATTTGCTACACTAGTTTCATTATAGGAGGCTATTTTAAATAAACTGCGTAAATTACGTATTGTTTTTAGCGCTTAATTTTATCCTACTACTCTTAGTACGTATATGAAACATGCTTTTGTAACTGGCGCAGCGGGCTTTATCGGATCAACACTTGTCGACAGACTTTTGTTAGAAGGAATACAAGTCACAGGTTGGGACAATTTCAGCACGGGACAAGAGAAGTTCTTACAAAAAGCGCATGATTATAAATCATTTAACCTAGTTAAAGGAGACAACCTCGATCTCCCTCATTTACTAAGCGCAATTAAAGATTGCGATGCCGTGTTTCATTTAGCAGCAAATGCCGATGTTCGTTTCGGTACAGAGCATCCGCGTAAAGACCTAGAACAAAACACGATAGCCACCTTCAATGTACTAGAAGCAGCACGTGCTAATAATGTAAAACAATTTGCTTTCTCATCGACAGGATCCGTATACGGAGAATCGACGCTAATTCCAACTCCCGAAGATGCTCCTTTTCCGATTCAAACCTCCCTCTACGGAGCCTCTAAAATAGCAGGAGAAGGTCTTATAAGCGCTTACGGTGAGGGATTTGGAATGCAAGGCTACATCTTCCGATTCGTTTCTATTCTCGGAGAACGCTACACACACGGTCATATTTTTGATTTCTATAAACAACTTAGAGAGCACCCCGAGCGCTTGCGAATTTTAGGTGATGGTACTCAGCGTAAGAGCTACTTGTATGTGCAAGATTGTGTAGAGGCTATTTTGCATGTCATGCGACTAGAAACCGCAAAAAATTCTCCTCAGAACGTTCAACTCTACAATTTAGGCACCCCAGAGTTCGTACAAGTCAACGATTCGGTCAAAACAATCATCAGCTCTCTAAATTTGAAGCCAACTCTCGAGTATTCAGGAGGTAAACGAGGCTGGATTGGGGATAATCCATTCATATTTCTTGATACTAAGAAAATAGCAGCTACGGGATGGAAGCCTAAGCTTACCATTAAAGAGGGAATTTCTAAAACCTTAAGATGGCTCGAAGAAAATCCTTGGGTCTATGACGCACGAGGCGATACATCACCTTAATTAATGAAGATAGTCATTACAGGCTCGAGTTCAGGTATTGGACGAGCACTCGCCGAGTCACTTTTAAAACGAGGCGATCACGTATGGGGAATTGCTCGTACGGAACAATCAGCCTTAGAAACACTTTATCCTGAACAATTTAGAAGTTCTATCTGCGACGTATCCCAGTGGGATGAGGTAAATAAAGTAGCTCTTAGCATAGCTAAAACGTGGCAATACTCAGATGGCTTAGTCACCTGTGCAGGAGTACAAGGTGAGGTTGGCCGAGCATTTGAAGCAAATCCTCTCAAATGGGAAAAAACAGTAACCACAAATCTGAGTGGTACTTACTTTTCACTCAGAGCCTTTAATTCCCTAATTTCAATATCTCCAAATCGGGGTAAAATAATCTGTTTTTCAGGAGGTGGTGCCACTAAAGGACGGGCGCAATTTTCCGCATACGCTGCCGCTAAAACAGCAATCGTACGTTTAGTCGAAACGATCGCAGAAGAAGAAAAAAACAGTAATTTAGATATTAATTCGATTGCGCCCGGTTCAATCACAACACGTTTAACTGATGAAGTGCTAAGCTTAGGACCTGTGGTAGTAGGGGCTGAAGAATACGCGTCTGCCTTAAAGCAAAAAACAGAAGGCGGTCAATTCCTAGCCAAAGCAATAGGTTTAATCGAATGGCTACTCTCAAATCAGAGTGATGGTATTACCGGTAAACTTATAAGTGCCCAATGGGATCCATGGGATAAACTATACCTAAATCCATCCAAACTTTCGCAAAGTGATATTTACACATTACGTCGCATTCTACCTGAAGATCGCAAAAAGGTATAGGTCTAGGTCAGCTCTGAGGGAGTTTTTTTTCTTCATCCCTACTTTCTATGGAACGATCGTGGTGTTTGAATACCCAAAAATTTAAGATGAAAAAAGTAACCACCGTTGAGGGAGGAATAGAAAATGCTTGAGATAGCCCTAAACTTAGTCCTAACCCTGACCTAAACAGTTTAAAACAGGTAAAACTTATCGTATAGCTTAATGCAACAGTAGCTAAATACTCCAAAAGTTGTTTCAACGTATCACTGCGTGTACTGCGTAATGCCCAAAATCGGTTTAAGGAATAATGCGTAGTGGTAGAAACAAAAAAAGCTGCATTAAAAGCACTATTTGGCACTAAAAAATGTTTAAAAAGATTAAACGATAGGATACTTACAAAATAGCCTGTTCCACCCACAGTAAAAAATTTTATAAACCTGACTTGCGTTTGGCGATTAAGGAGCAAGCGTTTGATCATAAGTGCTA
>Ga0209188_1002504_pt1 | contig 13497 bp, 8 predicted proteins | sample C_130625_EF_Meta_FD_187307 | JGI IMG/M metagenome (GOLD analysis project Ga0209188, IMG submission 187307) | Freshwater microbial communities from Lake Croche, Canada to study carbon cycling - C_130625_EF_MetaG (SPAdes) (version 2) | ecosystem: Environmental > Aquatic > Freshwater > Lake | place...
GCCGTTCGCAATAATGCCGGTGGCCATGCGAACCACACGTTCTTCTGGAATTTACTTTCACCCAACGGCGGCGGCGAACCTGTAGGTGCTCTTGCTGAAGCTATCCAAAAAACTTTTGGTGGCCTCGAAGGTGAAAAAGGTCTCAAAGCTCATTTCAAAACCGCTGCCACAGGTCGCTTCGGTTCCGGTTGGGCTTGGCTCGTTGTTAAAGCCGATAAATCCATCGCCGTCACTTCGACCCCTAATCAAGACAGCCCTCTCATGAAAGGTGTTGCCGACGTTAACGGTCACCCTGTTCTCGCTCTCGATGTTTGGGAACACGCTTACTATTTAAAATATCAAAATCGTCGTCCTGACTACATTGACGCGTTTTGGAAAGTCATCGACTGGAAGAAAGCCAACGAGCTCTACGTCAAAGCCATCAGCTAATTCCCGTTATCAACCCATAAAAAAGGCGACTCACTCGAGTCGCCTTTTTTGTGTCGGCTTAACGACCGCGTCGAATTTCCGAGCCGACGAAACGAATCGAAACACGCCAGACTTTCTTTACGCGGGTTTGAATTTGACCGCTCTTAACATCAAAGGATTCAGGTATCTCGATACGGTGAAGATCAACCACGGCATGGAATCCGCGTTCAGAGAAAATATCGATAAACATTGCGAGTGCTAATGAATCTTCAAAAAGCGTGGCCTCACTATTGATGTGGGCCTGACCCGAAATCGCATGTGCCTGGATAATCGGTAAAAACTTTTGTTGAATTAAATCCACGACCTCACGGAAAAGTTTCTTATGGCGCTCCGCATAGTCATCCAAACGTAAGACTAGTTCCTGACGAGCGTGTTGGCTGATTTGATTCGAAAGTGGAATGCTCGAAATAATATCGTAAGTCTCTTCCGAAAGCTCAAGTGAGCTCTGGTACTGCAACTCTTTGATAATTCGAGCCTGCACTTCAGGTATCGAACCTTGAGCGTTAATAAAGTGATAGTGGAAAATATCGCGCAGTGACTGCAATGGCTCGTAGGTACGCTCTTTGAATATGCGATAACGGTTACGGGCTGCTTCGGCCGTTAAATCGGTCTTACGCACTTCAGCTAAAGGCAAACCTTCGGCTTCAGCTTTTTTATTGAACGCTAAAGTCTGCTCACCGCGCATTAATTGACGACGTACCGACTCATTCTCATCAATGAAAAGAACCAGAATATGATAATGAGGCTTAGGGAATTTTATCGCGTTCGGTGAAGCTCTAAATTCATGACGTAACTCGTTCAGTCGAGCGAAGAGGTGTTTTAAGCATTCAACCTGAACCATCGAACGAGGAAAACCATCAACAATAGCACCGTTGGTAAATTGAGGCTCAAGTAACTTCCTAAAAAGTAATTCTACGACTTCGCGATCTCCGGCCAGCATACCCGCATCAATACGTTTACGCGCTTCGGCGCTTGAAAGTAGGTCGCTGATTACGATAGGAGCTGCCGCGTAATCACGATACTGCTGAATAAAGTCGGTGTTGGTGCCCTTACCTGCACCAGGGGCGCCATTGAGCCAGAAAATTTCTCGAGGAAAAAATAACTTATCGCGGCCAATCTCGCGCTCGAGGCTTGTCCATACTGACTCAAAAATAATCTGTGCATCCTTCACCTCTAAATCGGTGACATTGTTGTTGGCTGAACGTGCAGGTGCTTCACTCATGATGGGCAAACAAATTTCTTAGGCATGAGGACTCACTCTGCCAATCAAAAACCCTCATTAAGGCTTTACGCTCTTATTTTGAACCTCATCGGAGCCAGGTTTAACCACAGGCAATCCAGGCTCGTCGGAACGATTACGACGAAACTGGTATCGATTGATATCTTGCATCGATAACTGATCTACCGTCTTGGAAATAACACGGTCAGATGGACTGGATGGTTTCACATCATAGCGACCATTCTTGTCATTGGATAATCGATTTTCAATCCCTTGAACGGTAGCGACCTTGCCCGACCAGTCAGCGGTTTGTCGATCAATGGATTTTACTTCGATGACATTTTTATTTTTCAACTCACCACGATCAAAAGTATCCGCAACTTCAACCTCAGCTTTTTTACGTCCATACACATCATACTTACCACTCCAGGTATCGAAAGTAACAATATTCTCACGCGAATACGGAGTGTTCGTGTTTAACTCTGCTTTGTTGGTATCAAATTTCTTATCTGCGACATTGGACATCTTGGAGGCATTTTTGAGTGCCGAGTTAAAATCTACCGATGAGTCTACTTGTTTGCTTCCGCCATTACCTGAAAGAGCGAAGGGAACTTTTCGTCCATCACTCGTGGTCATACCCGTCGAAACCGTTGGACTTTGCGCAGCGGGTTTGGGTACATCTGAATTTGAAACAACAGGCCTACTGGCTGGAACCGTAGGTCTAGAATTAGAAATCGGATTTACGATATTTGCCTCAATGATTTTTCCATTCTCATCATACTTAATCGTCTGCGTGCCCTCGACTCCTCCCTCAGACGTAGCAGTAAAACCGGCAAGACGTGGATTCTCTGGCTTAGTCTGGGCGATCAAATCGACACCGCAGCCTAAACAAAAAAATAATACAACTGGAGTCAGTTTACCCACTTGAGGGATAAACTGACTCCAAATCGGAAAATCTCAATCCAGACTTACGGATTACGGAATGGGCTGTGATTTCGCCTTCCAAATGCCGTTGGCGTAGTCGCCAATCGAGCGGTCAGAGGAGAATTTAGCACAACGGGCGACATTGCGAATGGCCATAGCGGCCCAGCGACGTCGATCAGCGAAAGCTACTTCAACCTTCTTCTGGGCTTGGATGTAACTTCTGAAGTCAGCTAATACGAGGTAAGGATCGCCACCTTCGACGAGTGAGTCCGCCACGGGTGACAAGGCGCCGGGTTGCTCGGGCGTGAAAGTATCGGAACGAAGCCAGTCAATAATCGCAGCTAACTCGGTATCGTGATTGAGAACGTCTTGCGGCGAGTAACCGTTTTTGTGCAACTCGGCAACGTCTTCAACTTCTAGGCCGAATATGAAAATATTTTCGTCCCCTACTTCTTCATGAATCTCTACATTGGCACCATCTAAAGTTCCAATCGTCACCGCACCATTCAGAGCCAACTTCATATTGCCGGTACCTGAGGCTTCTTTTCCAGCAGTGGAAATCTGTTCCGACAAATCAGCGGCCGGAATAATTTTCTCGGCTAAGGAAACACGGTAGTCAGGCAAGAAAACGACTTTTAACATCCCACGCACGCGGGAGTCATTATTGATGACCATAGCGACGCGGTTGATGGCATGGATAATGTGTTTAGCTAAAGCATAACCAGGGGCGGCCTTCGCACCGAAAATACAAACACGCGGCTGTATTTTGACATTCGGATTATTTAAAATCTTACGATATAAATAAAGGATGTGTAAAAGGTTAAGATGTTGGCGTTTATATTCATGCAAACGCTTGATTTGAACGTCGAACAAAGCATCAGGCGATACTTCCACCCCAACTAATTCTTTAATTTTAGCGGCTAACTTAACTTTATTAGCGTGCTTGATTCCCATGAACTCAGCTTGGAAATCTGGGCGATCGGCGAGCGTATCGAATTTCTTAAGTTGCGATAAATTTGTTTCCCAACCTTTACCCGTAATCTTATCACATAAGTGAGCTAAGGCCGGATTACAGCCGCGAATCCATCGACGCGGAGTGACACCATTGGTAACGTTAACAAACTTCTTCGGCCAGAGTTGATCAAAACTCGCAAAGAGATGCTCGCGCAGCAAACGTGTATGTAATTCCGCAACGCCGTTCACGTGATGCGAACCCACCACCGCGAGGTGCGCCATACGCACGCGCTTCACGCCACCCTCTTGGATAATCGAAAGTTCGGCCTTCTTCGCATCATCATTGGGCCAATGGCGATCCACCTCTTCTAAGTGGCGACGATTGATTTCATAAATAATTTCTAAGTGACGTGGGAGAACTTTTTCAAAAAGCGGAACCGACCAAGTTTCGAGCGCTTCCGGCAAGAGTGTGTGATTGGTGTAGCTGAATACCTTCGTGCAAAGTGCCCAAGACTCATCCCAGCCCAGACGATGCTCATCCACCAATAGGCGCATCAATTCTGCGACGGAAATTGAGGGGTGAGTATCATTTAATTGTATCGCAATCTTATCGGAAAGATTTTCGAAGTTCTTATTGAGGCGAAGGTGTCGACGTAAAATATCCTGGAGTGAGCAGGACACGAAAAAGATTTGTTGAACGAGTCGAAGCTCTTTTCCGCTTTCGGTGCTGTCGTTAGGATACAATACTTTAGAAATCGTTTCGCTAACGTCGCGTTCACGAACCGCTTCCACATAACCACCACGATCGAAGGCACGGAAGTCGAACTCCGTCGTCGCACGTGATTCCCATAATCGGAGGAAGTTCACGCTCGAGGCATTAAAACCGGCGATTGGAATATCCCAAGGCACACCGAGTAAGTCTTTGGTTTCTACTAATTCCGATAAATGATTTCCGCAGTCATCAATCTTGTTAACAACTCGACCATAAAGCGGAACACGGACGTTAAAATTCGGACGACGAATTAACCATGGATTGTTATTCGAAAGCCAAGCATCGGCGACTTCGACCTGACGACCCTGCACAAAGGTCTGACGGAATAAACCAAACTCATAGTGAATACCATAGCCGATAGCTGGAATGTCCATCGTGGCCAAGGAATCCAAGAAACAAGCCGCCAGACGGCCCAATCCTCCATTACCCAGACCCATATCGGACTCATCATCCGCTATGTCTTCCAAGTCCTGACCCAAATCCTTGAGAGCGACATTAGCCACCTGGCGCATTCTCAAATTAACCAAATTATTCGTCAGCACTCGTCCCATTAAATACTCCAAAGATAAATAATAAACGCGACGGACATTTTTAGTCGAGTGAACCGCTTGGGTTGCGATATAGCGCTCCAACATCAAATCGCGAGCGGCCATCGACGTAGCCAACCACCAATCACTTTTTGTAGCCGTAATTGGATCGCGAGCGAATGTACTTTTTAAATGTTTTAAAATGGCATCACGAAAAATAGCTACCTCGCTCGCCGAAGAAGCGTCGGATGACTTAACAGCAACGGACGACTTCTTAGTGACTATTTTTTTCGCTGGCCGTGACTTGGCTTTAGTCGACTTCAAAGAGGATTTCTTTTTCGAAGGCATAGTTGTATTTAAGACATAGAGCCCATAGCCACAAGCGAGCCAAAACCGCTTCAACCCCCTGCCAACTGCTTCAATGTATTTAAATCAAGCTTACCCGTGCCCAAAATCGGTATCTTGGGTACTTTTTTAAACACTTTAGGTATCCATAGGTTGGGTAAACCCGCCGCAATCAAACCCTTACGTACGGTTTCGATATCCAAATCTACGGTGTGGAGAACCACCAATTGCTCCCCCTTTTGTGGGTCGACCTGCGAACTCACCGCTAAAACAATGTCGGCCGCACCTTCTAGATTTAACACTTTCAAAATAGCTTGCTCGATGGTGCCGTGCGGAACCATCTCACCTCCAATTTTTGAAAAACGGGAAAGTCGTCCAGCTAAATATAAAAATCCATTTTCATCCATCCGTGCTAAATCGCCTGTGCGATACCACCCATCGACCAAAGCTTCACGCGTGCGATGCGGATCACTCAAATACTGATTAAAAATATTGGGTCCTCGAACTTCGAGTAATCCAGTTTCTCCAGGTGCTAAAATATTATTCGTGTCCAAATCACGAAAGCGAACTGCGATGCCAATAAGCGGTCGACCCACCGATCCCATTTGATGTCCTTGCCAAACACCGCCTGGAGCCTGGGCATCGATTTGATTAGGCACATTAACCGAAATCACCGGACTGGCCTCAGTGATACCATAACCTTCCAGCATGGGAGTATCGAGTACATCAGCAAAACCTTGAACTAGATCTTCGGGCAATTTTTCAGCTCCAGCCACAACCCACTCCAAGGACTGCAAATCTTCTTTCGTCGCACGTCTTAAATAGGGACGCAGGAATGTAGGTGTACCCACTGTGATAGTCGCACCCTCTTCTTTAATCGCATTAATACAAGCAACCGTATCCAAAGGGGATGGTGTAGTAATGAGTACTGTTTCACGCGAAAGCGCATACCAAATTCCAACCGTGAATCCGAAACTATGAAATACGGGCAAACTAGATAAGAGTTTAGAATGTTCAGGAAGAATGTCCGAGTCCTCAATCTGTCTTAAGTTCGCGAGAAGATTTCGATGACTTAAAACCACTCCTTTGGGATCACCTGAACTCCCACTGGTAAATAGCAAAGCGGCTTCGTTATCACCACCGTGTCGTGGAACTCCAAGAACCGAACAGGCTAAACGTGTCGGCAAGAATGGCAATAGTCCCAACCATCCAGCAATCTTCCAACGTTTAATTTTTTGCAAAGCATCACCGATATCGATGAAGTTTCCTGACCAAGGAAAATCGGGAAACTTTTCATTGAGTTTTTCTTTAAAAACTTGAGCGGAAATAAAGCAGTCCACATCAGCTTGCTTGAGACAGTGTAACAACTGCGTTCGACCTAAGGTGAAATTGATATTCACCGGCACCTTATCGGCTAACACACAGGCAATATTTGCAATCGTCGCACCGATGCCTGGCGGAAGTACAATCGCTACGCGATTTTTGCTCGTAGATTTTTTGAGGGTTTGCGCAAAAAACCAAGAAAGGGTCAGAATCAAATATCCTGAAAATGTTCGACGCTTTTCCGTGCGATCAATGACTGCCGTACTACTACCTTTTAACATCAAGCCCTGCACCACATCCCCTGCTAAATGGCCCTGTAAGGAAGGCCTTAAGGCAAAAGCGGTCGAAGCCAATTCGAGTAATTTTAATCGAGTGGTTGCATACTCACTCGCCCCATAAGGCTGACCCCAAACTGCCGAAACTGGACGACGAAAATGTTTAGGCATTTTCCAAAAAAACTTTCCGCCCCTAAAACTAAAAATCGATCCCCATAATCCATCAATCGCAACCGGCATGATCGGTACATTCGCTCGACGGGCAATCAGTTCGAATCCACGGCTTAATGGTAAGATGCCGCCGTTACGCGTAACGTGTCCCTCGGGAAAAATACAAACTACTTCTCCTTCTTTTAGGGCATCGGATGCTTTATGAATAGCGTCTTTAGCTTTGGATTCCGCCACGGGAATCGTGCGCATCGTACGCATAATAAATCGCGTTATCCAGTTACGCTCAAAACCTTCGAATGATAGAAATTTAATCGGCCGAGGTGAAATCACTCCGAGAATGACAACATCCACATAGGAAACGTGATTACATACCAAGAGCACCCCGCCCTCCTTTGGCATATTTTCGATTCCGACTACTCGTAATCTATAAAGAATTCGTACTAAAATTAAAAGTGCCGTTTGCAGGAAAAAATAAATCCACCACATCGACGGGTGTTTATTTTTACTTCGCCAGACTGAACAAACGATAAACGTCGCCAAGAGGCCCAACGCTAACGTGAGCAAACCTACCAAGAATATACTGGTAAACAATAATACCTGCACTGCATACCGTTAAGAGGAATTATGTCATGGTGCAAGCCGAGTCCTTTCGAGATTGACCCCTCCCTATTAAACGTTGGCTTTAATCTTCTCGCATGCGCGACTACGTCCTCAGGCGGCTACTCTTGATTCCCTTAACTTTCTTCGGGATTACTTTGGTCGCTTTTCTCATGACACGACTAGTGCCCGGTGGACCAATCGAGCGTGCGATGGCCGAGAAAGTTCAAGCTCAACAAAAAATGGTCGGACGTGTCGGCCTATCCGCCAACGGTCCTGCCTCGCCCGAAGAACTCGATAATCTAAAAAGACAATATGGTTTCGATCGTCCAGTCCTCGAAGCTTACGGTGTTTGGCTCGGGATTGTGCGTGGCCAAAATAACTGGGCCATTACGCGAGTCGATGCAGTCGGACACGGTGAAGTCGATGTAATGTCGCCCAAATCATCCTCGACTCAAAAAATCTTTATTCAAAAAAATACCCAAGGTGAATTAAGCATCAGCACCAAAGACTCACTGGATATCAGTCAGTGGAAAGTTGAAGCAGCGCCTCTGCCTGATGATACCAATAAAAATCTTCGCGTGATCGTCTTTCAACCTCAGTTCAATGGAATTCTCCAAGGTAATTTCGGATACTCCACTGAGAGTGATAAACCAGTGGTCGATTTAATCCTACAAAAACTTCCACTCTCAATGTGGTTCGGTTTTTGGGGCATGATTATCGCTTACTTTATCGCTGTACCCCTCGGAATCAGCAAAGCCATGCGTAATGGTTCACTCTACGATAGCGCCTCGTCTGTTCTAATATTTTTCGGCTTCGCGATTCCTGGATTTGTTCTCGCACTCAGTGGATTGTATTTATTCTGCTTCCATTTTACACTCCTACCGCACTCTGGATTTAATTGGGACGAACCGATTAAATCTACAATTCTTCCTTTAGCCTGTGAAAGTGCCGGTGCGTTTGCCGCAATGACGATGTTCATGAAAAACAGCCTCTTGGACAATCTCTCAGCCGATTACATGCGCACCGCTAAAGCAAAAGGCGTCAGCTCGCGCCGTGCACTATATGTGCACGCCTTGCGAAATTCAATTATTCCGCTCGCTGCTTCCTTCGGACAAAACCTTGGCTTTTTTCTCACCGGGTCATTCCTCATTGAATACACATTCGATATCGATGGCATCGGACTTTTGAGTTACGACGCCTTAGTCCACCGCGATTTTCCTGTCTTTCTCGGCCTGCTCACTATTTCGAGCATTGTGCTCTTAATTGGAAATATTCTTTCCGACCTCTGCGTGGCAGCAGTGGATCCACGCATTCGTTTCCAAAAATGATTGCCCTGAGTCCCATCACCCGACGTCGCTTTGCGAAATTCCGCTCCATCAAACGGGCGTGGTTTTCACTCATCATTATTGGCACATTATGCCTCTTAGCCCTACTCGGACCTTTATTGGTCGGCTCACGAGCCTTAATCGTTAAATATAATAATCATTACCGATTCCCAATAGTAGAAGGCGTCATCAGTGGACGTGAATTTGGCTTAGCACAAGAGAGCGAACCAAACTATCGACGACTTAAAATCCTCTTTAATCAAAAAGCAGTGGGCGATTGGGTTCTGCTTCCACTCATACCTTTTTCTCCTACCGAAGTTTCCGAAGTTTATTTGCCAGTAAAATCTAAAAACGAGAGTAACACTAAAATTTATTTAAATCCCGACGACTCAGTGATTCTTGATAGTAGAATTTTTATTTTAAATCCCGATGGAACTCGCGGGAGCACTTGGTCAGTACAAAATGGTAAGCTCGATGGAGAGTTTAGAATTCGGGATCAATCAGGTGAAACACTTTTACTCAGTAAATACGTTAATCAATTACCTGAAAAGACTTTGCCGAGTCATTTGGAGATTCCGACCGACAACCTCCACAGCTTCGTCCCCTACCCGAGTCCACCAGGTCTTGATGGACATATTTTAGGCACCGATGAATCGGGACACGATGTGCTGGCTAGACTTTTTGGCGGCTTTCAAATCTTACTCATTGCTTCAATCATCTACATGATGGCGAGTTATGCTATCGGGCTGATTTTAGGCGCTGCCATGGGTTACTGGGGCGGATGGTTCGACCTCATCATGCAACGCTTTATCGAGATCTGGTCTAACATACCCTTTCTCTATGTAATCGTTTTTCTAGCGACGCTGTTTGAGCCGAATTTATTCATTCTTGTTTTAATTCTCGTAGCGTTTTCGTGGATTGGTATCGCCCATCAAATGCGAGCAGCCGCCTATCGTGAAGCCGCTCGTGACTATGTAGCTGCAGCCAAAGCACTCGGTGCGTCAGACTGGAGAATTCTCACCCGACACATCTTACCCAACTCGATGTCTGTCATTATTACCATGGCGCCGTTTAGTATCGCTGCCGTGGTCGCCTCATTGTCTTCTCTCGATTATTTAGGCTTTGGACTTCCACCCACCACGCCTTCTTGGGGAGATTTACTTCGTCAAGGTAAGGAAAATTGGAACGCCTGGTGGATTATTACGTCGACCGTCACCTGCATGGTTTCACTTTTAATCATGGTTAATTTCATCGGAGAAGGACTGCGCGAAGCGTTCCATGGAAAGGACTCCAACACATGAAAAATTTAATCTTAAAAACTTTAGCCTGTTTCGTTTTTTTAATCGGACGTGCAGAAACTAACCTCAGTAAGATTTATCAAGATCCACACGCACAAGCTTACTACAAAGAAAAATCAGGTTTTTTTAAATTCAGTTCGCCCGACGCACTTCCAAAAAATCTGAAATGGATAAGCGACCCCCAGGAGCCCATCTTTGCATCAACCCAAGCTAAACGCGGCGGAGTTCTTAATTATTTTATCAATGGCACACCGCCGGTCTTACGTCGAGTCGGTCCCAATTCGAACAATAGTTTCCGAGGCATTGCGTATGATGGTAACGATTTTTCACTGATTACTCTGCATCCCAATTCTCTTAAGCCAATTCCCTGCTTGGCCGCAAGTTGGGCGATTTCGGAAGACGGCCTCACCGCCTACTTTAAACTCAATCCGCGAGTTAAGTTTACCGACGGACAACCCGTCAGCGCCGACGACTATCTTTACACCTTCTACTTCTATCAATCGCCTTGGATTAATGAAGCTTGGTATAACGATTTTTACACCAAGGAATTTGCAGGGATTACGAAGTACGATGATTACACCATCGCGATTCATTTACCCTCTAAGAAGCCCGACCCACTTTATATTCTCGGTTCAATTCATCCTACCCCACGTCAGTTCTATAAAAACTTCGGACCCGATTATTGCAAAGTTTACGGTGATCGATTCGAACCCACCACGGGTGCCTATACCATTCCCGATGAAGATTTTGTACGCGGACAACGTGTAACACTGCGCCGCATACCCCATTGGTGGGGCGATGACGAACGCTACACAGCCCATCGCTACAACGTCGAAGCCATCGAATTTAAAGTGATTCGCGAAATGGACAAAGCTCACCAAATTTTCCTCCAAGGTGAATGTGATTTGTTTTTCATGGGCACACCGAAGTTTTGGTACGGTGCTAATTTAACCGAACCTTACCAAGCAGGATTTATTCAAAAGGCTCGCTTCTTTAATGACACACCTCGCCCACCCTTCGGTTTATATATTAACACACTAAAACCCCTGCTGTCTGATTTAAATGTTCGCATCGGATTGCAACACGCGACGGATTTTCAAAGAGTCATCGATACCTTCTATCGTGGTGATTACGAACGTCTCAATCAGTTCAGCCAAGGCTACGGAGAGTTCACCAATCCCAATATTAAAGCACGTAAATTTAATCCGGCCTTAGCCAAAGCCGCCTTTGCCCGAGCAGGATTTACCGAAGTGGGATCCGACGGCATTCTGCGCAAGCCCGATGGTACCCGACTTTCCATTCGTTTAACCATGGATGATAGCGAACGCAGAAAGTTCCTGCCTACCCTGATCGAATCTGCAAAACTATGCGGACTCGAATATCGCCCTGAAGTTCTCGAACACACCACCATGTATCGCAAGGTCATGGAGAAAAATCACGAACTGTGTTTCTGGGCCTGGGGTGCAACGGGACTACAACCCGAATTATGGCAATCCCATCACGGTGATAACGCTGTAGAAAAAACGGTGGACGGACTCACCGTCGCCAAAAGACAAACGAACAACATCACGGGAACACATATTCCGGAACTTTCAGACATCATTGATCGCTTCCGAGCTTCGACCGATAAATCCGAAATGATTCAACTGAGTTTCAAAGCTCAGCAACTCATTCATGACGAAGCGAGTTTCATTCCAGCGTTTTGCGTGCCGAGTTATCGACTCGCCTACTGGAATTGGCTAAAATGGCCGACGCATTTTGATGTACGCACCAGCGATGACCCACTCAGCACTGGCCTATTCTGGATAGATCCTAATGAAAAGTCGCGTATTCAGACTATTTTAAAACGTCCACAATGGTTTCAATCTCTCTCGCCTGCTGATAAACTTCCACCCACCACGCACATTTTTGATCAGTGGCGCACCGAATAATCAATCTTCTGCCTTTCCCTTCTCTATTTAAACTTTCATAATCACAACGATGTCGGCTAAGCCTTTATTAAAAGTTGAAGACCTAACGATTACTTTTCATGCCCATGAAAAAGCAACGGTCGCGGCTTCGGGCGTATCTTACGAATTAAATAGCGGAGAAGTCCTCGCCGTCGTTGGCGAATCAGGCTCGGGAAAATCGGTTTCCGCTTTAGCCCTCACGCAACTTCTACCCAGCGCACCCACCTGTGTGGTCAGCGGTAAAATAAATCTCGAAGGGATTAACCTGCTAAGTTTATCGGAAAAGGAAATTTCTCGTTATCGCGGAAAAGTCATCGCCTATATTTTTCAAGATCCTGGCACTTCTCTCAACCCAGTTTACTCCGTCGAATTTCAGATTGCCGAAGCGATTAAAATCCACCGCCCCGAAATCTCCGACGTCCACGCCGCCGTCATCCAATCACTGAATGAGGTTAGGATCAACGAGCCGGAGAAAGTCGCTCAGCAATACCCCCATGAACTCTCCGGTGGTATGCAACAACGCGTCATGATCGCCATGGCCTTGGCTTGTAATCCTCGCATCTTGGTAGCCGACGAACCCACCACCGCACTCGACGTCACCATTCAAAAAGAAATCATCGATCTACTCGCCCACCTTTGTCGCCAGCGCGGCATGAGCATCTTACTCATTACTCACAACTTCGGCATTGTAGCTAATTTCGCTAATCGAGTGATTGTGATGCGACACGGAAAAGTCGTTGAGACTGGCACCGCTAAGCATGTCTTAGAAAATCCCCATCATCCCTATACACAGGGACTCATCGCATGTATTCCGCGTCTCGGACAAAAGCGTCATCGCTTAACCACCCTACCTTCCGACCTATCCTAAAATGTCCACTCCACTTTTAGAAGTCAGAAACCTTTCCGTCGATTATCCTGGTCGAGCTCATTGGTTTTTTCAAAAGAACACCCCGAAGCGTGCGGTGAATCAGGTTTCATTCACCATCCCTAAAGGTAAGACCGTTGGACTCGTAGGCGAATCAGGCTCCGGTAAAAGTACGACGGGTAAATCAATCATCCGTCTTGCCCCCTGCACTGAAGGACAAATTTTGTACGAGGGCGTCGATATCGGAACTAAATCGAATCGTGATTTTTTACCTTGGCGTAAAAAGATTCAGATGATTTTCCAAGATCCCTATAACTCGCTCGATCCACGTTCTGATGTTTTAGGAATTTTATCCGAACCCCTCGAAATTCATTTCCCACAACTCAGCAAAGCCGATCGCGAAGCTCGCTGCGTTGATTTACTCAAAAAAGTAAAACTACCTGCGGAATACCTTTATCGCTATCCTCACGAATTTTCCGGTG
>Ga0209188_1002509_pt1 | contig 13477 bp, 11 predicted proteins | sample C_130625_EF_Meta_FD_187307 | JGI IMG/M metagenome (GOLD analysis project Ga0209188, IMG submission 187307) | Freshwater microbial communities from Lake Croche, Canada to study carbon cycling - C_130625_EF_MetaG (SPAdes) (version 2) | ecosystem: Environmental > Aquatic > Freshwater > Lake...
CTTTATTTGCCCTAATATTTGATATACAAACAGTCCTGATAGCGTCAATTTTAAGTGCTTTAATTTGGAATTTCTTTTTTATACCCCCCTTATTTACTTTACATATTGCTAATGGAGAAGATGGCTTAATGTTTTTAATGTATTTTATAATCGCTAGTAATAAAAGTGAATATTAATTTAGGTTTTAGAATTCAACCAAAAACGGAAATATATTTTAAAAAAATTGTACAAGAGTTGGTCGCAAAACAAGAATTAAATTTACATATTCGACCTGACGGCAGCACTAAATATAATGACGAACCTGATTTTAAATTTGTAGTTATTGAAAAATTCTTATCAATTGAAAACGAGTTTGCTTTAAGGGACGGATTATTATTAAGGGCATATTTTCAATTGAAGCATTTGGGCCAAAGTGATGAAAAAGCATTTGGGTTAGAGAAAAGTGATGTAATTGTTGAAGCAGTACCCTTAATTGTTTCACCTATCAATCATTTGGATTTAAAAAGAGTGTATAAAAAAATCTGATTACTTTTATACCTCCTATATAAGTAATAAAAAATGATTCAAGCAACAACAATACAATTTCTTAAAGGCCTTCATAAAAATAACAACCGTGAATGGTTTTTAGCGAATAAAGTAAAATATGAAGCTGCAAAAGAAAATTTTTTTCATTTTGTGGAAGCTACCTTGGTTGAAATTCAGAAATTTGATAAGAGCCTTGCCGAGTTAACGGCCAAGCAATGTGTATTTAGAATAAACAGAGATGTTCGCTTTAGTAAAAATAAAGAACCGTATAAGAATAATTTTGGGGCAAGTTTTAACAAAGGCGCTAAAAAAATTAATGTAGCTGGTTTTTATTTTCATTTGGAACCCGGAACTTCATTTGTAGGAGGGGGTTTGTGGATGCCAGAAGCGGCTGAGTTACAAAAAATAAGACAAGAAATTGATTATAATTTTAAAGAATTTAATCGCATCATCACCCAAAAAAAATTCACCAACACATTTGGGACATTGAGTCAAGAAGCAAAATTGTCCAGACCTCCTAAAGGGTATGGTATTGACAATCCAGCCATTGAACACTTGAAACTAAAAAGCTTTACAGCGGTTACTTCCATAGAAGACACATCAATTTTGGAAAAAAATTTGGTAAGCAAAACGGTAGAAACATTTAAAATATTGTCTCCCCTTATTCATTTTTTAAACCGTGCAATTGAATAGCACCCTTCCATTTGAAAAAATTTATTGTATCAAAAAAGGATTTGACCATTTTTTGTCTACATATACATTTTTGCCACCCAAGGTTTGTATAAAAGCGGTTAACTGAGCAATTTCAGTTGGGGTTAATCTTAATTTATTGCCTACTCCATCTACTCTTAATTTACCGTCTAAGTTATTATTACCGATAATATTGGGTATATTATTGTAATGACCTAATACACCTGCAAAAGTGGTGAATTGCCCTGTATGCATCATCCTACTATTGGGTGAACCATCAGCCTTTACTAAATCTCTTAGGGATGGTGATCTCGTATCATTTGTTTCAATCGACGTACTTCCAATAACGCCCACAATTCCATTGTTTTTACTATTTGGATCGATATCAAATTCAGGTGCTCTGTGGCAACCATTACACCCAACACCACCGCCAATACGATTGCCACTACCATCAAAGGTTGGGGGTGTTAAAAACAACGCTTTCCCGGCATTTTCTGTAGCTGTGAAATTTGTGAAAGGCGTTAATTCATTATTCACCCTCGCCCTTCCTGTGTCATATTTTGAATCAAAGGATTGAATGCTTCTTACAAATTGAGCTAAAGATGTTTGAATTCTGTTTTGTGTCACAAGGGTATCTCCATAAATGGCTTTAAACATCTCTTTGTAATATTTTATTTTTGACAATTTAGAAAGTAATGTATCTAAATTACCTCGACCATTGAGTCCACTAAAACCCATTTCGAGATGGTCTTGTATGGGCATCGTGGTTTGAATTTCTAAACTTGCGGCGCGTTCATTCCAAAAAAACTTAGCTTCATTTGCAAATCTTGCATTGATTAATCGCATACTATGTCTTATTGAAACTCCACCAAGTACCCCATCACTAACCAATGCAGTATCACTAAATGCGAATGCTTGTTTATGACAACTTGCACAAGAAATGGTATTATTGACACTTAAGTTTTTATCATAAAAAAGAACCCTGCCTAAGGTGGCTTTGTTGTCTATTATAGTATCTACTCCTGTGTTATCATTGTTGATATAGGATGGCTTACCTTGATTGGCATAATTATATAAATTTGAAAAATCAATATTCGTACCAAAAGCAGTTTTTGTTACTTCAAAAGGATCCACAAATGAGTTGGTTGTATTTACTGTGGCCAAATGTAAAGAGGCCAGTTCTACTTTTGTACAACCAACAATCACGCCAATGGTTAGCAAAAAAAATGAAATGAATTTAATGGCTTTATACATAATTTGAATTTTAAGTAAGCTTTATTTTTTCTTAAGACAAAAAAACTATGCTTGCGTTTAATCTGTTAACAATACTTTATGATTTAAGCAAATTTTGTGCTTTAAGAGCAAGCTAAATATAATATGTTGGTTATGCTAAACTAATTTAGAAATAGCTTGTTTGAATTAACTTTGCATCACAAATACCTGATATTCATAAATTCACTTCATGCAGCGCCAGTTACTCATAAACTTTTTATTGATTGTTTTTTTATTTTTTGCTGTAAACGCAAGCGCACAATTCATTGATTCAACAAAAAATCAATTGCATAAGAAAAATATTTTTACACTTGCTTTTTACAAACAAGACGGCAAGGACTCGATGGTCGATTTTATTGATGGGGTATACCGCATCCTAAAAATAAATAAAGACAGAAGTCAAAATGAAGTTGGTAAAAAAACACATTTAACTTTTATTCCAGGTATTGAATATAGCTTGGGAACAGGGATGGCTGCTTCGCTAAATGCAAATGCTGTATTACCTACTAAACAGGGTACACTTAACAACTCTACCTATTTTACAGAAGTAAAAATTACGCAAAAACAACAAATTGTTTCTCAGTTTGCTACCAATATTTGGTCAAAAAACGGGGCATATAATTTTAATTCAAATTGGTCCTATTTAAAATATCCTCAATTGGATTATGGATTAGGCAGCAATACAACCCTTCATTCCTTTGATAATTTGGATTATTCTTATTTAAAATTATATCAATCAATTTTAAAAAGAGTAATGAATAACCTATATTTTGGAGCGGGTATTAATATTGATTATCACTGGAATATCAAGGACACAAGCCATTCCAATCAACCCTTGTATGGAATAAGACAATATGGTGCATCCACAAGGTCAAATGCAACTGGTTTCTTACTTAATGTATTATATGACACCCGCGTTAACAATGTCAACCCAGTATCCAATAGTTCCTATTTTAATTTGGTATATAGAGACAATATAAGATTACTGGGTAGTGACCAACATTGGCAATCTATTTTAATAGATTTTAGAAAGTACCTTCCCTTTCCAATAGGGACCAAAAATATGCTTGCCCTATGGACCTATAATCAAATAACCGTTCAAGGTAAACCCCCTTATTTAGACCTGCCATTTACCGCCAATGATACATATAGTAATTTTGGAAGAGGATATGTGCAAAGTCGTTTTAGAGGGGATAAATTACTGTACGCGGAATCCGAATACCGATTTGGAATTACAGAAAATGGATTTTTAGGAGGGGTTGTTTTCGCAAATGTGCAAAGTTTATCTGCTCAACCAGGTCAAAAAATTCAAGGGTTTTTAACAGGCTATGGGACTGGGATAAGGGTTAAATTTAATAAGCATTCCAATACCAGTGTTGCTTTGGATTATGCTTTTGGGCAAGGAGGATCCAAAGGATTGTTTATGAATTTAGGCGAAGTTTTTTAAGTGATCATCCGGATATATAAGGTTTCCACCTTTTTTCTTGCCCATGGTGTTTTTCGCAAAAACTTTAAGCTAGAAGAAACACTTGGGTTACTGATAAAGCAATTAATTGGAATGTGATGACTTAGGGTTTCCCAACCAAAATGATTCACTAAGGCAGTGACAATATTTTCAAGTGTTTTTCCGTGTAAAGGATCATTGGAAACAGATTGCATATGCAATATTAACTAATTTGCAATTTCATATGCATCCACACCGCTATTTTTTGGTGAATAAACCAATTCAGATGGTATCTCAATTTGTGAGTAGCCATCCAGTAAGATTATTAGGAGATTTAGCGTTTGATTTCCCGATGGGTACACATGCCATTGGAAGATTGGATCAACAATCAGAAGGATTATTGCTATTGACCACGAATAAAAAAATCACAAAATTGCTATTTCAGGGGAGGGTTCCCCATAAAAGGACTTATTTAGTACAGGTAAAAAATGAAATGAAACAAGAAACAGCAGCTCAGCTAGCTGCGGGTATTGAAATTTCCGCTCATCTTGGGACTTACTATAAAACAGCTCCTTCTGCGGTACGTATTGTAGAAAAACCGACAAACTTATGGGAAGTCGGAAAACCATTGCACCATAAAGTAATGACTACCTGGTTAGAAATTACACTAATAGAAGGAAAATTTCACCAGGTTCGCAAGATGGTTGCTGCCGTGAATCATAAATGTATTCGACTCATTCGAATTTCAATTGAACAACTTGAAATAGGTAACATGAAGCCAGGAGAAGTGGTAGAAATAGCTGAAAAAGACTTTTTTACGCTTTTAAATTTATAAGTTCAAAAACTAAGCAGGCAAATAATGTTTGTTTTATGAAAACCAATTAAATAATAATTTTTAATTATATATAGGTAAAGGCTATAAATTTTGTTTAAATTTTATCTAGATATAAAATATTTATAAATATTTTATATTTTAATATGTTTAAATGATAATCATAAATATTTGTATTACAACGTGTTATAAATTTAAATTTAATAGTCTATAAAATTAGTAGAAAATAAAGTCAATTTTAAGGTAAAGGTTGTTTTAAATTGTTAATAATTTCTTAATTTAGCTTTTCGCGTTATTTCAAGACGAGTTCTGCATAACAAAAATTAAAACAAGTATGAGAAAAAAACTTTTATGGAGCTTACTTGCATCCTGCCTATTCTTTGGTACTGCAATGGCCCAAAATCTTACCGTAAATGGTAGAGTAACTGACGAAAAAGGAGATGCAATTGCAGGAGCTTCTGTTCAAGTTAAAGGTACAAGAACTGGTACTACAGCTAACACTGATGGTACTTTCACATTAAAAGCTGCCAATGGTGCAACTTTAGTGGTATCTGCACTTGGATTTGAGTCAAAATCTGTAGCTGCTGCTGCAAATGTATCTGTAAAATTAGCCACTGATGTGAAAGCATTAAGTGAGGTAGTTGTAACTGGATCTGGCGTTGCAACCTCTAGAAAGAAATTAGGTATTTCTACGGAGTCAATCTCTTCAGCTAAATTACCTATCGTTCCTGCTGCTTCTATTGATCAAGCTTTGATTGGTAAAATCCCAGGTGCGCAAATTTCATCTGTATCTGGTAACCCTGGTGACCAAGTAAACATTGTTTTACGTGGTATTAACACTGTACAAGGTGGTACGCGCCCATTGGTATTATTAGATGGAGTGGAAGTTCCGTTTACAAGCTTAACCACAATTGATTTAACACAAGTAGATCGTGTGGAAGTTGTACAAGGTGCTGCTTCTTCTTCTTTATATGGAGCACAAGGTGCGAATGGTGTTATTCAAATTTTCACAAAAAAAGGACAAAAAGGAAAGATGAATGTGAATGTGAGTTCTAGCTTTGCAAATAGCACATTTATCAATTCAGGAAATTTTGGTAAAGCAAAATTACACCCTTATTTAACGGATGCAAATGGTAACATTATTGCTGCCAACGCAGGTGATGGGTATGCAGCGGGTGATCCTTTAAAAGTAGATCCAGTATTGGGATCAATTTTAGGTTCTGGTTCGATAGCGTATACCTATGGTAGCAACGTTCCAGGTTTAACAAGTTCGATACCAGGTTTAACTCAAAATTACACACGTTATGGTATATTGGACCCAAGAAATAATTTCAACAAACCATATGTGGGTGCTTTAAAATACCATGATCATTTTGCTGAAATTTTCCAAGATGCACAAACATTAAACAATACCATCAACATCAACGGTGGTGGAGAAAAAAATGATTTTAGTTTAACAGTTTCAAACAATCATCAAAATTCTCCTTTCTTGAGAAATAACGGTGCTTTAGACAGAACTAACATTACTGCCAATATTGGGGCTGAAATTTTCAAAAATTTCACTATCCGTTCTATTACCAATATCGCCTATACTGAAAACACTATGCACCCTGGATTGGGAGCACCCGGTGGAATTGGTTATGGATATGGTACACAAAATGCAGGGGTAAGACAAATTTATGGTTTCTTAAATACTTCTCCTTTCTTAAGTATTGCTGATACCGTATTAGGTGGCAAACACCCTGTATATCAAAAAGCAAGTTTCGTTTCTATCAATGCGGGTAACCCTTATTACCAAGTTGATTATACGAATGCAAACAGTAAAAAATATGATATCATTCAAAATTTTGAAGCGAACTACAAAATAAATAAAAACATAGTATTGAATGCTAAGTATGGTGTAAGTTATAAAAATGAGAATGATGTTTGGACTTATTACAATCAATCTCTAGACGCTAGTTCTAATAACTATGGCAGTTGGGCTTCTTACCAAAATGTTAACGACAATACTGGTGAAATTGATAACTTCCAATACAATTTAACCAAACAAAATTTTAATGCGAATGCAGTAGGTACTACTGATTTTCAAAGAGATTTTGGTTTGAAAATTCCTATTACCACTTCTACTTTAGTTGGATTTGACTATCGTAAGAGTCAATACAAGGAATTGGATGGTTATGGACTTACTTTAGGATTAAACCCTCCTTTTACGTTGAATTCTACCCAATCTCAGGTAATTAACTATGATTATACTGAAACCTTTGTAACATATGGTTATGTGCTCGATCAAAAAATTGATTGGGCTAACCACGCGGGTGTTACAGGTGGTTTTAGAACGGATTATTCTTCTGCATTCGGAGCAGGTTCTAAACCATTCACCTTCCCTCACTACAATGGTTATGTGAATTTAGAGTCCTTTAAATTCTTTGAGGGATTAAGTTCAACAATTACTTCTTGGAAATTACGTGCGGCTTATGGTCAAGCGGGTATCCAACCAGGTGCATTTGATCGTTACCCAGTATTAAATTTACAAGCAACAGGTTCTCAAGTTGCTTATACCAATCAGTCTTCTGCTAAAAATCCAAACTTAGGTGTGGAAGTATCAAGTGAAACTGAATTTGGTACAGATATCTCTTTAGGTTTATTAAAATCAGGTAACTGGTTTAGAACTTTAAACGCATCTTTCACATATTGGAAGCGTGCAACTGACAACGCCATCTTTGCTCAAAACGTTCCGCCAAGTACGGGTGGAACAAGTTTATTGACAAACGCAATAGCATTATCATCAAATGGTGTTCAATTTAGTGTAAATATCCCTGTTGTAACAACTAAGAATTTTGCATGGGATTTCACTACAAACTGGGGACACCAAGTTTCTACAATTGATAAAGTAGAAGGTGGTGATATTCCTTTAACTTCTTTTGCTGGTTCAACGAGCTTAGCATTGGTTGCTGGTCGTAAGATTGGTGAAATATATGGTTACAAAGCTTTAACAAGTATTGGTCAATTAAGAGCGGATGGTAAAACTCCATTTATTCCTACTGCGAGTCAAAGCCAATATGAAATCGTAAATGGTCGTGTGGTTAATACTACAACAAAAGCAATTTACTTCTCTGATGAAGCCACTTCTTTTGGAGATCCTAACCCAACCTTTACTTCTTCTTTCATCAACAACTTTACTTTTAAACAAGCCATTACTTTTGGTTTCCAATTCGATTGGATCAACGGTGCGCACTTGTATGAGCAAACAAAAGAGTGGATGTATCGTGATGGTATTAGTAGCGATTTCGCTAAGCCAGTTACTATTGGTGGTCAAACGGGTGCATGGTCCGCTTATTATGCAAGTGCTTATTATGCATTGGGTAATACATCTAAAGGTGTTGGTAACAATACTACTAAAGACTACTTCTACCAAGATGCATCTTTTGTTAGATTAAGAAACATTTCATTAGGTATTGACTTAGCTAAATTCACAGATATCAAATGGGCTAAAAAAGCACAATTGGTGTTAAGTGGTCGTAACTTGTTAACCTTTACGAAGTATGATGGGTTAGATCCAGAAATTAGTTCAGGTGCATCTAATTCTTCTTATGACAGAGGTGTTGACCATAGTACGATTCCAAATATGAAATCTTTACAAATTTCATTAAACCTTGGATTCTAATCCTAACCTAAATAAAAAAGTATAACAGATGAAAAGATTAATAAATTTAAAACAAAGAACTTCAGGATCGTACAGTTTGTACATCTTGGCGGTCGCAGCCATCATGTTGGTTACAGCTTCTTCTTGTAAGAAACAACTTGATGTAAAGGACCCAAATGACCCAACTTTTGGGGGTAATGTAAATTCCGAAGCTGGTATTGCTGCATATGCAATGGGTAGTGTATATTGGAATGGATTTAGTTACGGTGATAGCTGGTTAGGTGATAGCTATTTTTCCTTGCCTTGGGGTTACCGTGAATTAATGGGTGATGCTATTGGTGGTGGTCAAGGTTCAAACAACCAAACGACTACCATGGGAGTTCCAGATAGTTTTGTTGCTGATCCAACGAATGCAGCTGCTACTACTTTCACAAATCCTGCACCACAAGCAACTGGTATTATTCGTGGTTTTAATACGACCGCCGCTACTGCAAATGCAAACAATGCATTGTATTATGAGTGGACAAATATGTACGCTATGATCAATGGTTGTAATATCGCTTTAGAAAATGTAGGTTCTATTTCTTCATTGTCTGCTGATAAGGCTAAGACAGTGCAAGCTTGGGCTTATTTCTGGAAAGGATATGCATATGCTCAAATTGGTAGCATGTATTATGCTGGGTTAATTGAAGATAAATCTGCTACCATCAACAATAAGTTTGTTGACCACAATGCGATTATTGCTGAATCAAATAAGCAATTGACTTTGGCAATTACAACTTTGTCTGGAATAAGCAATCAAGGAGATTATTTAACCATGATGGCTCAATTAATTCCTCAACAAAACCAAGTTGGATTAGGTAAAGCACCTTCAACTGCACAATTTATCAAGTCAATCAACACTTTATTGGCTAGAAATATTGTTGTAAATAAATTAGCACCTTTTGTAAATGGTAATGCAAATGCAAGCATTGCAAAAGCATCAATTACCCCAATGGCTGCTGCAGATTGGGCACAAGTAATTACGTATTGTAACGCTGGTATTGCGCAAGGCGATTATGTATTTACGGGACGTTCTTCAACAGCAAACTCATATTTCTCCAATACAGGAGGTACCGTTGCAAGTATTTTAGCACTATCTAACCAAAATAGTACCTATAAAGTATCTGAGCGTTTAGTTGCAAATTTCCCTGCTGGGGATGCACGTTTGGCAAATTTTACAACTGCTAATGGTACTTTTTATGGAGATGCAAATACAAATAGTACCAGATATACTTTGGTTGATGGTGCTGTAGCAGGCTTAACCGTTCCAGTTTTGGGATCTCGTGTTGCTGGTAAGTTAGAAGTTTATATTGGGCCAACATATGAAGAAAATGCTTTGATGTTAGCGGAAGCTAAAATCAGAACAGGTGACGTAGCTGGTGGTGTAACTTTAATCAACGCTGTTCGTGCTTACCAAAAAGCAGGCCTTACTGCTTTAGCTACAACCATTTCTGCATCGGCTGCTTTAACAGAATTGACCAAAGAAAGAGGTGCTGCACTTGCATTACGTGGCTTATCTTGGTTTGATGCAAGACGTTGGGGTTGGACCTATAGTACTGCTAATGGTGGTGGACGTTATGGCTCAACTTTGATTTTTAACAAAGTTGTTTATCCGAACGCTACAATTAACTACAACTTTATGGATTATTGGGATGTTCCTGCAGATGAAACTGTAAAGAACCCTCCAGCTGCTGGTTCTGCAGCTGTGAAGAATCCTAACTGGTAATTTTTCTTTATTAATTATCTTGAAGATTATTAGCTAAAAGGCCCGCGAATAATCGCGGGCCTTTTAGTTTATTCTATTGATTAACACTCATTAAATACCTTCTTTTAATTGTGCGCTGTAAATACCTTTTGCCCCCCCAAAAAAATATGCAATGATACTTGTTAGGCCAACGAAAATGCCCGCTTCAAAGCCAAACATTTCAAAGCCCAACACAACAGAAGCAACTACGCAATGCGTTGCCCCTGAAAAAACGGCTACAAAGCCCATGCCAGCTAGTAATGCCATGGGGAGTGGAAGCCATACAAATAAGGCATTGCCTAAAGTAGCGCCTATGTAAAAAAGAGGCGTTACCTCACCACCCTTGAAGCCTGCACTCAAGGTAAATGTGGTCAATATTAATTTTAATAAAAAATCATAAGAACCAACAGGAACAAGAAATGAATTGATGATATGAGGAATGCCTAATCCTATAAAGGATGTGTTCATTGGTAAAAATAGAAAAGTTTTTTTTGTAAAATAGCCCAATAAAATAAGGGAACATACTATTACAATCCCCCCGATAAATGGACGCAACGGCACAAACTTTATTTTATTAAATAGGGTTAACCATAATTCAGATAATGATGAAAACAACCAGGCCGCCATACCAAAAAAAACCCCGGCAACCATTGTTGGTAAAAAAGTAGAGAAGGTAAAAAAAGGAATAAATGGAATTGTATAAGTTGTATGCTGTATACCCCAAGCCAAACAGGTATAATGTGCAATATAGGCTGAAAGTAAACTTGGTAGTAAGTTTATTAACTTACAATTTTTAAACAACATTATCTCCATGGCAAAAATGGCAGCAGCCATTGGGGTACCAAAGACTGCTGCAAAACCTGCGCTGATACCAATGATTAAAATGGTTTTACGTTGAGCTATTTGTAAGGAGAAAATTTTAGTAAACTGATCTGCAATAGCCGCGCCCATTTGCACTGCAGTCCCTTCTCGGCCGGCTGAACCTCCTGCCAAATGGGTTAATAAGGTGCCAATAAAAATGAAAGGAGCCATTCTGAAGGGAATTTTTTTTTGAGGAGAATGGTATGCTTCAATGATTAGGTTGTTTCCTTTGTTTGCCAAGCCACCAAAATAATAATAACCTACTCCAATCAGCAGTCCTATGATGGGCAAAGTATATATAATCCATAAATGAGTTTCTCTCCATTGCGTTACAAAATCTAAACTACTTAAAAAAACAGCTGCAATGGACCCAATTAAAATACCAGATATAGTACAGATAAAGGTCCATGTGAACAAGTGAACAATGTGGATTTTTAAGCCGTTCATTTATTTTTTTTTCAAAATCATAATAAGGGCAATGATTACCCAAACAATATTCACGACCATGCTAGGATAAGCTTGGTGATAATAAGTGTTAATGACAAAAAAAGCACCTCCCACTATATTCGCCAGTACATACCATTTACTTTTTGCTTGTAAGCGTCCAGTAATGTTTAATGCATAGGAACCAATAATTAACAAAGAGGCCAACCATCCTATACTTTCAATTACCATATTCATTAAATAAAATTAAAGTAATTATGCTTATTTTTAATTAATGAAAAAAGTTAGCGATACAATGGAAAATTCATATCATAAACTGTTGGAAAATAATAAAAAATGGGTTGCTGAACAGTTGGCAATAGACCCAGATTTTTTTAATAATTTGGCCAATACACAAAATCCTGAGTATTTATGGATTGGCTGTTCAGATAGTAGGGTACCTGCCAATCAAATTACGGGGACTAAACCTGGGGATGTATTTGTGCATCGTAATATCGCCAATATGGTGGTGCATAGCGATATGAATATGCTGAGTGTATTGTCCTATGCCGTTGAAGTTTTAAAAGTCAAGCATGTGATAGTTTGCGGACACTATGGTTGTGGCGGTGTTTTAGCAGCCATGCATAATAAACAATTAGGACTTATCGATAACTGGTTAAGACACCTGAAAGACGTTTATCGTATGAACTATCAAGAGCTTGATGCTATCACAGATAATGAATTACGTGCGCGTCGTTTTGTTGAATTAAATGTAATTGAACAGGTTTTTCATTTAGGAAAAACTAGTATTGTGCAAAACGCTTGGAAACGCGGGCAGAACTTACACCTTCATGGTTGGGTTTATGATGTAAAGGATGGGTTAATAAATGATTTAGGGGTGAATTTCAAAAACACGGATGATTTACACAGTGTTTATCATTTGGATTAGTTTAAGAAAATATATAATATCATAAGAGTTAAGTTAGCATATATTAAGGTTAATTTTTTTAAAATACTGATTATTACATAGTTATAAAAAACTAATATTTCACAAAATTAATATTTAGGTAATATTGTGATAATAATTTGGTAACATTAGAATCTAATATTTGCGGTACAAACAAAAATATATCGTGAAAAGGATATTCATACTTACCATTTTAATAGCTACCACCATTTTTGCAACTGCTCAAAAAGCAAAAATTGCAGGTAAAGTTACCAATACAAAAAACGAGTCTTTAATTGGAGTAACTGTAAGCTTAAAGGCGGACAGAAATCAAGTTACCAAAACCGATGTTGAAGGTCGTTTTTCATTTACCATAGACATAAATAAGGAATATACAATTAGTGCATCTTATGTTGGTTACAAGGAAAAAACAATTACTGTTAAAGCCACTGCAGCAGGCGAAGAAGTTACTACAGACGTATTTTTAGAAGAGTCGAGTAAGAAATTAAATGATGTAACAGTATCAGCAACTAGAGGTACCAATAAAGGTTCAACTGATAATGCTTTAATTGCGTTTCAACGTAATACGAATACAGTAGCTTCCGTTATTTCATCAGAAACAATCAAAAGAAGTCCAGACCGTAACACTGCTGAAATTTTAAAAAGAACTCCAGGAGCGTCCATACAAGAAGGTAAGTTTATCATTGTAAGAGGTTTAGCGGATAGATACAACCAAGCAATGTTAAATGGTATATTATTAACAAGTACTGAACCTGATCGTAAAACATTTTCATTTGATTTATTCCCAGCTCAAATCATTGATAACATCATTATTAACAAAGCTTTTGTACCTGAATTACCAGGTGAGTGGGCTGGAGGTTTAATTCAAGTGAATACAAAGGACATTCCTACTAAAAACTTTTTTAATGTTCAATTAGGAACAAGTGCGAATAGTTTAATTACTGGTAAGGAATTTTTAAAAGATAAAGGTGGTAAAACCGATTGGTTAGGAATTGATGATGGAACAAGATCCTTACCTAATGGATATACTACGA
>Ga0209188_1002510_pt1 | contig 13473 bp, 14 predicted proteins | sample C_130625_EF_Meta_FD_187307 | JGI IMG/M metagenome (GOLD analysis project Ga0209188, IMG submission 187307) | Freshwater microbial communities from Lake Croche, Canada to study carbon cycling - C_130625_EF_MetaG (SPAdes) (version 2) | ecosystem: Environmental > Aquatic > Freshwater > Lake...
TGTTTAGTCTGAATCAGTCTTACGGAAGAGGCCAAGAAGTGATCAAGCCAGACCCGAAAATTCCTGACGAGATGAAATTTGACGCCAACGGTGTCTTGATGAACTCTTAATCTCAAATGTTGCCTGCATGACCGATATCTTCCAAAGCCCAGGAGACCGATTACGGTTTGAAATCCTGCTCAAATCGTTGACCGAAGGCAGCATCAATTTGGTTGTCTTGAGCCAGCACGATTTAGTATTAGATTTTTACGGCAGTCTTTTTGAAGAACGCTTACGCGCTGCAGGCGAGCAGAACATTGAGTTTTGCACCTCCACCAGTTCTGAGCAGTTGGTGCAAACCTTCAACGAAATCTTGTCGGAACTCACACTCAACCAAGCCACAGAAAAAGAAAAAAAATTAGCGCCACGCCGCTTCTTGCTATTTCGCGATTCCATTTTGATGCAAGAGTTTGAGTTGCAACTACTTGCACGATTGGTCAATGGATTTCCCGCTGGCAACATCAGCGTAATCTTGCTGATTAACAGCGCTGGCAACTACCGCAAAAAGTTAGAAGCCTTTGGCAAAAACCTATTGCAATGGGAAGTCGAAACCAAAGCCGGCGAACCCAAACGTATTCTGTCCGATTGGGTAGCCGATACACCTGATGAAGCGCTTGCTTCTGAGCCGCCGGTTTTGCAGCCGATGTCAGCTGCAGATTCCGAAGAAGCCCTCAAACAACTCAATATGCCCAAGAAAACCTCTTGGCGTATTCCAGGGCTGGGTAAAAAAGCCCAACCGCAACCGGCACCAGCTTCTGCAGTGACCACTGCAATGCCCGCACCGGCACCTGCATCAACCCCTTACAAACCGCAAGAAGCTGCGCCCGTTTCTGCCTTTGACGCGCGAACGCCACGTGAACCTGTGTTGGGTGCGCCTGTTTTAGGCGCTACCGCTAGCGCTGTTTCTGCCACATCTGCGCAAGCAGCAGAGGCAGATGTTTTTAAACGCAGCGCGAGCAAGCCACGCTGGGGTATGGTTTTATTTGTATTGCTCATGTCTTTGGCTATCTTTGGTTTTATGTACAAAGACATGTTGGTAGAAGAGGCCGAACTCTTTAAGAAATATTTGTTGCGCGGAACACCCGCTGCCCCTTCGCCTGCGCCTGAACCCGTAGCCAGTGCGCCGGAGCCTGCAGCGTCAAGCGCGGTAGTACCCGCAAGCGACGTGTCTTCAGGTGCTGTTGATATACAAGCTACTCCAGCAAGCAGCAGCATGGTTGCAGCGCCTGTGGCCTCTGAACCCCTTGTGGTTGCACCCACTAAAGAAGTTGCTGTCAAAGATGCCAAAGAAGTTGCTAGCAAAGAACCTGCAAGCAAGCAAGCGTCTGCTAAAGAGCCAGACAAAAAAGAACCCCCTAAAAAAGAAGCTCAAACTAATTCTGCTCAAGCCGATAAGATACCTGATGCAGATTGGGTAAGCCAATTGCCTGATGACGGTTTCGTCTTGCAGCTTGCCGCATTTGATGTGGAAGACGAAATGCTCACCTTCAAACGCAGCCAAGCGGCGTATGCTTCGGCGCGGGTGATGCAGGTCAGAAAAAAAGATACCAACAAACGCTATTACATTTTGTTGGCTGGTCCATTTGAGACCAAGCCAGATGCAGATCGATTTATGAAATCAAGCCCATTGCTTGCAAAAGGGTGGTTGCGCAGCGTGAAGTCTGTCAAAGCACAACTGACTAAGGGCTAAAAGATAAGGACCGACATGAGTAGTACCGAAAACGACGTTCTCTCTACTAAAGGCCATGAGACCTTTGAGCCTGCGTTTGAAACCGACCAGGTACCAAGAATTCAGGTGCCCAATGTCCCTGCGGATGCGCAAAGCCTTTCTGCAAGGGAATTAGCCCAAGTGCCTACCTTGGGCGTGCCAGAGGCTACACAAACGCCTAAAGTGACGAAGGAGTCGACTGCTACAACCGATCCCTTAGTCCCCAAAGCTGATGAATCTAGCGATTCAGTCCTGGACAAGTTAAAAGCCTTGCCCATATTGGACGAGGTGCATACTCAAGAGATGCCTGGTCACGTCGATACATGGATAGAGGCACTTCAAAAACGTACTGAAAAGCTCTCAGAAGATATTAAATTGCTGCACGCGCGTCTCGATGTTTTAGAAGAACAATCAAAGGGTTAAACATGGCGGAAGTGGAAAAAAATACGGACGATACCGCGGTGCTGGAAGCTCCGTTGGATAAAGTCGAAACGGTGGACCCTGTGGAGTCAGGTGAAAACACGTCTGAAGTCGATCCCCAGACTATTTTGGACGTAAACGCAGCCGCTGACCGCTTGACTGAAATTGAAAACCAGTCTTTGGACAATAATGAGGTGGCCCGTCAAATCGAAGAACTGACATCGGTAGTTTTAGATTCGGCTGAGGTATCTACGCGCTCTGCATCGATTGCTGCCGATGTAAGTACCGCCATGGGCATGGTGGTGGCAAAAATCGAAGAAACCAACCGCCGCAACGTGTTGCATTCCCGTGTCATGTTGGGCGCTATTTGCGTATGTTTGCTAATAGCCATGGGATTTTTCTTTGGCGTCACTTTGAAAATGACCAAGTCGATCAAAGAATTGGACGTGATGACCTACGCCATGTCCAAGCGCATGATCGAGATTGACGGAAGCATCAGTGCCATCGGTAAAACCAATTCTGATTTTTCTGAAATCACAGACAAACAAGAAGAACTCAACACCACGCAAAAGAATGTTGCCAACCGCCTGGACGAAATTGGTCGTGTGATGTCCACCATGCCTAACTTGGTGGCCGATCAAAACAACAAGTTGATAGATGCAAAATTACTTGCGATGAATAAATCCTTGGCCTCTATGGAAGCCAAGCTGGTGGCCAATGCGGATGCGGACAAATTAAAACAGCAACCTGTGCAATTGGTACTGACTGAAATCCAAAAAATGCGCACAGAGATGAACCAAAGCTTGCAAGCGCGCGATAAATTGCAGGCCTCTGCGTATGAACAAGCTGTCAAGAGCGCAAGCAATGCAGCGGCCATGGCACAAAAAGCGGCTGACAACGCAGTTGCTGCAGAAAAAGCCGCAGCTGCAGAGCGTTTAACTTCGCAAAAAGCAGCTGCTGAGCGTGCTGCTGCCATGCGTTTTGCACCGCCAGAGAAACCCCCAGAAAGAACGCAGGCAGACAAAGCTGCTGCAGACAGAGCCGCCGCAGAAAGAGCTGCTGCCAAAGCCTCGGCTGAAAGAGCCGCAGCGCTCGCAGCAGAACGCGCCGGTGCTGCTGAACGTGCCGCAGAAAAAGCCCGTGCTGCTGCGCAAGCTGCTGCAACGCCCCCTCCAGCACCAGCCCCAGTGGTGCGTGAACGTCCTATCCAATACCCAAGAGCGGCTGACTAAGCGTTCAGCCCGAATCGACTGGCACTTGCGTGTGCCCAGTCTTGGTAGGTCACCGGCAAACTGCTGATATCTTTTTGCAGCAATGCGAGTGGCGCAACCGTATCCACCAATTCCGATAAATGCAAAACCTGTGTTTCGCTGACACGTTGCATGATGTGGCGCGGTGAGAGCTCATGGGGTTCATGCAAACCAGAGGCTTCTAATAATGCTTGCAATGCTTCCAAGGTGTTGCGATGGAAGTTTTCAACACGATCTGCTTTGCTAGGCACCACCAACGCCATTTGTCGCTTGGGATCTTGGGTCGTCACACCAGTAGGGCAGTTGCCCGTGTGGCATGTCTGCGCTTGTATGCAACCTAGCGCAAACATAAAACCGCGTGCACTGTTACACCAGTCTGCGCCCAAAGCAAAAGCACGCGCCATATCGAATGCGCTGACGATCTTGCCGCTCGCACCAACGCGAATGTGTTCACGCAAACCTGCACCCACCAAAGTGTTGTGCACCAAACGCAAACCCTCTTGAAGTGGCATACCGATATGGTCAGAGAACTCTAAGGGGGCCGCACCGGTACCGCCCTCTGCACCGTCGACCACCACAAAGTCTGGATAAATTTTGCTCTCGAGCATGGCTTTGACAATGCCAAACCATTCCCAAGGGTGGCCAATACACAACTTCATGCCCACCGGCTTACCGCCACTTAACTCGCGCAGTTGCTGCACAAATTGCATCAACTCCAGCGGCGTAGAAAAGCTGCTGTGGCTCGAGGGCGAAACACAGTCTTCGCCAACACCCACACCTCGCGCTTCAGCAATTTCTTCAGTGACTTTAGCGCCTGGCAAAACACCACCATGCCCTGGCTTGGCACCTTGGCTGAGTTTGATCTCGACCATCTTGACTTGGTCAGACTTCACGTTTTGAGTGAAATGTTCAGGGCTGAAATGTCCTGATGCATCGCGGCAACCAAAGTAGCCGGAGCCAATTTCCCAAATCAAATCGCCGCCGTGCGTACGGTGGTGGCGCGAGATCGAGCCTTCGCCAGTGTCATGGGCAAATCCACCGCGCTTAGCGCCGAGGTTCAGTGCTAAAACTGCGTTGGCACTCAATGCGCCAAAACTCATGGCAGAGATGTTGAACCGGCTCATGCTGTAGGGTTGCTTGCATGCACTGCCACCGATTTGAATGCGAAAGTCGTGGCTTGGGAGTTGGGTGGTTGCTATGGAATGGTTGATCCATTCATATCCCACTGCACGGACATCGAGTTGCGTACCAAAAGGGCGTTTATCGCTTTCACCCTTCGCACGAGAATACACCAAGCTACGTTGGGCGCGAGAAAATGGCGTAGCGTCTGTTTCAGACTCTAAAAAATATTGCCGAATCTCTGGGCGAATGTATTCCAGCATGAAGCGCAAATGCCCAATGACAGGGTAGTTGCGCAAAATGGCATGGTGTTCTTGTTTGAGGTCATGCAAACCGACCAAACTTAAAAATAAAAATACAACAGGCCACCAACCGCTTAGGCCTGTGACGCCCGCACCGAGCAAGGTGAACACCAGTAACACCACAGACGCCAAAAACGCGGTGTAGCGCACCGGATAAATCTCGTTTAATTTTTCCAGCATGCGGCTAACTCCTATGGCGGTGGAAAGAATTATCTTCTTTGGTTCAATTTCGCCGCTAGTTTAGTTTGAGCCAAGGCGGAGACTTCTGAACGCAGGCGCGCAGAGGTGAGTTGTTGGTCGGCCACGTTTTGTACATCTTTGAGATGCGACATGATGGACGAGCGAAGATCGACCAAGTCAACCTCCAACTTGCGTGCGCGCTCTTGCAACTCGCGTTGCAGAGCCATACGCTGTGTCAATAAATTGACTTCAGCTGCAATCGTGCGCCATGTTTGTGTGAGTTCATCAGAAGGCGCGACGCGTAATTGGTCGAACAATTCACTGATCAGCGGGTCAAACAGCGGCGATGCAGTATTTTGCGGCTGCATAGGCTCTTGTGTTTCAGTCAAGGTGGGCACTTTTTCAGGCGCATAGTTGTATTGAGGAGCAGGAGGCGCTTCAGAAGGTGCAGGGGTAGCCGCCGCACGCGCATGCGATTGCAGCAAAGCATTGACCTGTCCCCAGCCGTCGTCAGGCGAATACTGCTTGAGGCCTTTGAATGACAAAAATTGTGGTTCGGTACTCATTTATTTGCTCAATATGCCCATGGACATGCGTTTAAGGAATTGAGGAATTCCCATTGAGGTAATGCTTGCGGTCTCTGTCACTACAGGATTTGCAGTGGGTTTCGTAGGTATCCCAGCAGTATTTACCTGTGCTGGTGTTTCAGTAGGTGGCGCACTGTCTCCCACCTTATGCAAACGGTGGCGACCTAAAACCGAGTATTGATTAGACAGAGTGCTTGTGCGTGCCAACAAGTTCTTGGCCGGCGCATTCAGTGCATTCGATTGGTTGGTGGTGCGAATGCCGTTGAGCGCATTGATACGCGTAGATGCTGTTGTCTGGCGCATGCCTTGCGCGCTGGCGCGCATCTCGCGGGCAGTGCACACGGCTTTGCCGAATTCAATGAAAGACGTGCCGCACTCGTCAGGTAAGTCCATCAAATAGCCACGCTCAAACATTTCACGCGCGCTTTGCGCTTCCAACACAGGCGGCGACAACATAAAGCTGACAGGAAAGCGCTGCTTGGTGAAGGTGTCGCTTTGCATTTGCTCGTTGTGCACACGTGTAGGACACACCAACAATGTGGGTGGCGTGTGGATAGCGGAATCAAACACCCAGCGGTGGCGGCTTAAAAAGCCTGCGGTAGCGGCGAGTTCAATCTCCGACACAGATGTCGGCACGATGACCAAGTCGTATTCAAACATCAGCTCGCCAGCAATCGAGTCAGTCCACGTCAAATCGCAAATCACAACATCAGAACTGCCAGCGGCGCGACGCAAATGCAAACGTGCGTCAAGAATGGGGCGGTTACCACCTTGGTCGAGCGGCAAGATGTGGTGCTGGACCACGATGCCGATATTGGGCGCGCGGTTCAACCAGGTGCTGGAGGATCCGTGGGTGTCAAAGTCGACCAAAGTCACGCTTTGGCCTTGACGGCGCATGTAAGCCGCCAAGTTGGCTGACACGGTGCTCTTGCCGACGCCACCCTTTTGACTGGTGACCAAAATTTTGAAAGTAGACATTTACTAACTCCAGATTCGAATGCCGCAACGCCTGAGAAACAAAAAAGAAGCGGGAAGTGGAATTTAGTAGGTAGTTACATAACCGTCAATATCGCTAATTTTGCGATTTAGTCGTCTAAACCGACAAAAATATCACTTTGTAGAGTTAATTAGTATTCAAAAAATTTCAAAAAGAAACTAAATGAAGAATAATTGCTATGTTGTTGATTCATAATGTTTTTTTAAGTAGTGTCAAAAAAAACAACACTTTCCAGCTTTTATGGATGTTTACCCTGTCACAAAGTGTGTAAAACCCGCGAGTAAACTCTTTATGTCTAAATTTTGTGAGTTCTTATAACTATGTCTTCTACACACATCTCCCGCATTGCTATGGCAATTGCTGTTCTGGCGCTTGCAGCATGCAGCACCACCAAGCTCGCAGAAACCGCTGACGTCACTGGCAAAGCGGTGGTAGCGGCGGCGGCGCCGGCTACCGCCCCCGCACCAGCGCAATCTGCTGTGGCCCCTGTGGTGGCTGATCATTTGAATCCGAGCAGCTTGATATCTAAAGAACGCAGCGTGTTTTTTGACTTTGACCAATTTGTGATCAAAGCCAATGACGGTCCCATGATCGAGCGCCAAGGCAAATATTTGGCTAGCAAGCAAAACTTGGCTATTCGCGTGGAAGGCAATGCCGATGAACGCGGCGGCCGTGAATACAACTTGGCCTTGGGTCAAAAACGTGCCGACGCAGTGGTGCGTGCATTGAAAGTCTATGGCGTTAGCGAGAAGCAACTCGAAGCTGTGAGTTTCGGTAGCGAAAAACCAGCGATGCAAGGTCACGACGAAGTTGTATGGGCGCAAAACCGCCGTGTTGATTTGGCATATCCCAACAAGTAAATTTTGAACGTATCGCCAAGACGTATGGGTTGCATTAGCTGATGCAACTCAACAACGAAGTCATCACCACACCACCGCGTGCTTCGGCCACGGTGGTGTTGTTACGTGATGCCCCACAAAAAGGGCTAGAAGTATTTTTATTGCGACGCCATACAGACTCTGCTGTATTGGGCGGCGCCTATGTTTTCCCTGGTGGCAAATTAGACGAAGCAGATAGCAGCGAAGACGTGTTGCGTCATTTAGACCAAGACCCTCTCGATTTGCACCGCTCGTTGGCAGAGCCTGAGATTCAAACCCATATGGCTGCAGGCCTGTATGTCGCTGCCATTCGCGAGGCCTTAGAAGAGTGTGGTGTGTTGTATGCACGCGCTCGCAACAGCGAAGCCTTGGCGCACGACACCTTGCAACGCGCGCAATGGCAAAAAAAATTGCATTCAGGAGAAACTTTTGCAGATGTTTTGGCGTCGGGCGATTTACAACTAGACACGCAGCATTTGGCTCCGTGGTCCAGGTGGATCACTCCGCGTATGCCATCAGTCACCAGCAAGCGTTTTGACACACGATTTTTTGTAGCCGTGTTGCCGCCTAACCAAACCCCCATCCATGACGATATAGAAGCGGTTGACAGCATTTGGCTGTCGCCGCGCGAGGCACTGCTCAAGTATTGGGAACGCGGCATCAGCATGGCCCCACCACAAATCATGACCTTGGTGAACTTGTTGCCTTACAGCGATTGCGCGAGCGTATTGCGCGCCGCCCTAGCCAGAAAACCTTCTGCAGTGATGCCAGAGACATTTGATGCAGATGGCTTGCGCCATATTTGCTATCCGGGCGATCCGCAGCATTCGATTAAAGAAAAAGCCATGCTCGGTCCCACGCGTTTGCGTTTTATTGAAGGCCGCTTTGAGCCGAAAGATGGTGTGGGGGCTTTTTTAGATCCTGAAGGGATCTAAGCGATACAACTAGTGTCTTCAGTATGTACCGCGTGAATTTGGTGGCGCTTCACGGATTCGAACCGCGGACCTGTGGATTATGATTCCATCGCTCTAACCGACTGAGCTAAAGCGCCGAGCCGCAAATTATAGCGAGACTGCGGCGAGAGTTTTAAGGCAATGAGGCTATTGATGCCAACTAAGCGTTAACAGCGCTGGTAATTGCTTTAGACATCTTTGCGAAGTAAGCATCTGCTTCTTTTGTCGGAACAAGATATTTGGTACGACGATCCTTGCCTTCAAATACTTGTTGAATTAAACCTGCTTCACGTAACTCGTCTAATTTGCGGTGAAGCGTTGCAGGGCTTGCAATTTTATTGAACGCGAGGGCTTGCGAGACTGTCAAGGTTTTGCCGTCAAAGTGCTGCACTGCTATTTCATTTAACAACTGCAGCGCTGTGGAATCTATAACGTGACTGTCCTTTTTAAGAATGTCGATAGCACGTGCAATGCGAAGATAACGTAAATAAAGTTTACTCATCATCAATCCTTTTAGGAATTTTCTTCAATATATGCATATTGATGAATGTTGTTAACAACAAAACTATTATGGTCCCAAAAATATTTCCTGCAAACATTACCAATAAGCTGTTCAAAAAATCGTCGCTTTTGTTATTGTAAAAAAACCATACTTGATGAATGCTTGCGCTGATGAGTCCAAAAATAAGCGAAATTTGGACGATCAATTTGAAATTAATTTTCCGTAAATCTTCGTCCAATCCAAAAAAATCACAACATATTTTTCTAGCAAGCAGTGGCGATCCGCCTGAAATCAACGCAGTGATGGACGTCATAAAAATAGAATTTAAATAGTAGCTCTCTAATCCAATAAAAAGAGATGCCAAAAAAACACCTAACGCACCTTCAATTCCTGATAACAAAACCAGTAGTAACTGAATGCCACTGGGTATAAAAACCCAGTTCACGCCGTATGAGAATTCATAGTTATCAAACAAGAGTTTGTTGAAATAGAAAATAAAGTAGTAAGCCAATGCGCTTGCTAGTACTAATATGGAACTTTTAAGTATTGTCATTTCAAGTAATATTATATGGACGCGCCATTTTTTTCATGTCGCAAAGGTAAGACAATTAACTTTCTTGACGAGTTTGAATAATTTTGAATGGGTAAATAGTCCAATGTTTAAAAATATGCTGATTACGTCTATCTTTGCAATGCTGTTAAGTAGTTCAGCCATAGCGCAAACCAAAGATGCAGCGGTTTGTAATGTGGCCGATTTCAAAATGCTGGCTCTTGCAACCAACGACGAGCAAGCGCGCGAAAAGTCTGTCACCGATTGGTTAGTGAAGTTCGGTAAGGTTTGTGCGGCTGACCAAATTGTTTATATACGAGGGAATCTCGCGCCCTGGCTTGGTACGGCCAACACCATGAAAGTCAATCAAAGCATTGAGACTCTTTTGGCAGATAAAAGAGTCACACAAAAAAATTACGATGCAGATACAAGCGAGTTAGAAAAAAATAAAAATAATACGCCTGCTAACAAACCTCAGACAGAAACGATGTCTACAAGACGTTAGTTGGTTGACGGGTTTTTAATGGACCCCAAACCGCTGATTTAAAACCACCGTCGCATTGGTTTGTGTTTTTCTGTCAAGTAATGGGCTGTTCATCAACAGACCTGTAGCGCTAGATTTACCAACACCAATGACCACATCAATGTCTTTAGTAGCCTCCACCATAGCGCCCCACAAGGTGTTGCTGTAGAGCGTGCCCGCAGCTGTGGGCGTGTAGGCACTGTAGTTGTTGGAAGACCCGGCTTGCGCGCTGGTGACGCCGTAGTAGGTTTGTATGTAACGTTGGTTAGCCCAGTAGCGCGACACATCAATAAATGCATTCACTCTATTTACAACAGGTACGCCCAAGGTCACGCCCCATTGCGCCAAGGCACCGTTGTTAGTTCGCAAAGCGCTACTGTAGTTGCCATAGACAGTAACAGCGTCTTTCACGGGTTGCCATTCGCCCCATGCATAGGCAGCGGCAGAGCCCGCCACATTGCCCATGCCGTTGTAGCGGGTGTCGGCTGTTGCGTAACGCCCCATCATGTAATTGATCGAATAGCCCGCTTTGACTTGCTCATTTCGTACTAACCACAAACCCACGCCGTTTTGAACACTGGCAAAACCTTTGGCGGTTTCATATGTCACATTGATAGTTGGGTCGTTTTTGTTGGTGACCAATACGCCATTCAGCAAAGATTGGTTCGAGCGGTTCATGCCGTAGGTGACTTCGAATTTATCTGCAATGGCGGAGTCTTGTGCCCATGAAGGGGAAGCTGAAAGAACAGCGAGTGCACATGCAAATAATCGAATAGATTGAAACGGCATAGGTGGGTATGGAACAGGTGGTTATGGAATAGTTTTTTTAGCAATGTTTACTTATTTACAAAAACAGCAGGGCGCTTATTCACAAACGCGTCCATGCCCTCTTTCTGGTCTTGGGTAGCAAACAAGGCATGAAACAAGCGGCGCTCAAACATCACGCCGTCAGACAAGCCGCTTTCAAACGCGCGGTTGACAGATTCTTTCGCAGCGCGTGTCGCAACTTGCGAATAGCCGCAAATCATCAAGGCAGCGCCTAAGGTTTCTTCCATCAGTTTGTCTAGTGAAACGACGCGACTGACCAATCCTGATTTTTCTGCTTCGATAGCGTCCATCATGCGTCCGGTCAACGCCAGGTCCATCGCTTTGGCTTTGCCTACTGCGCGTGGCAAACGTTGTGTGCCGCCAGCACCTGGAATAATGCCGAGTTTGATTTCAGGTTGACCAAATTTAGCGTTGTCTGCGGCAATGATGAAGTCACACATCATGGCCAACTCACATCCACCGCCTAAAGCGAAACCGCTGACCGCTGCAATGACGGGTTTGCGAATCGAGCGAATGATTTCCCAGTTGCGGGTGATGTAGTCGTGCACATACACATCGGCAAAGCTGTAAGTGGCCATGGCACCAATGTCTGCGCCGGCGGCGAATGCTTTTTCGCTGCCTGTGATGACCATGCAACCAATCGCAGGGTTGTCGTCAAAGTCTTTGAGCGCGGCGCCAAGCTCTGTCATGAGTTGCTCGTTGAGCGCATTCAATTGCTTAGGACGGTTAAGGGTGACGACGCCTACCTTGTCAGCATCGATACGGGTTTGGATCATTTCGTAGGTCATATACATTCTCTAGAAGTGGAGTGGAAAAAAGCCATCAAGGCACGTAATGAAACACAGCATACCCAAATGGGAGTTGCTTAGGAAAACGCCAGCCTTGGCGTGTGAGGTCGTAGACGATTGGCGTGGCGTCTTGTTGTTGCGCTTGCAACCAGGGGATGGTTTTTTGGACGCAAGCGTTAGCAAGCAACTGCGTCTCTGTTGGATGCCCTTTGCCAAGATCACAAACAATCACACCGCCCTTGGATTGCCAATTAGCAACCGCAGAGACCGAAGCCTCTCGACTATCTGGCAAGTTTGGTAAAGCTTGTATCTTTGGATCGGCATAAAACCCCACCATTGCATTGAGTCCCCAGTCACCCGCAGACCAGTGCAAAGGAACATCAGGGTGGCGCTTTTGCCAATCGGACGCTATGTTGTTTCCTGCCATTTCAATCGGGCGGTAGTACTCTTCGTGACCTTCGTTGGCCCAATACACAGTGAGTGCCAAACCTAGGACTGCTAAAACCCAAAGGCCCTGCAAAGACCAAGCATGTAGCTTTGTTAAAACTTGGTCCATTGCGCTGGCAGATGATTGCAGCGACAAATTACGCAACCACATCAAGCTAAACGCAAAGCCCAGTGGAATCGCCCAAGGCGCTTCAGGCGTCACCACATCGCACACCCCAAATAAAACTGTGGTGACTACAGGCACCCAAGAAAACCAAAACAGCGCGTCACCCCAACCGTTGGGGCGTAAAGCCAATAAGAGATTTTTTCCAAACTGAACAAACCGAGCGCTTTGGGCTGCAGGGTTAGCCCAAGCAAAAAATGCAGCAATTGCTAACCATGCTGGAAAAACATAGAGCAGTGGCATGAAGAAAAATTTCAGAATCCGCAGCCACAAAATCGATTCATCCGATTGTTCGCTGGCATAAACAAATGTTGCAAAGTCGTGCGCAGCCAGCCATTGGTAATGTGGATACATGCCAGCCACAAACACCACTAGCGTGAGATAAGGCCAAGGTGAGAGCAGCCATGAACGCCCCTCACGTTGAAATACTGCGACCACTAACAAGGACAGCAAGAACACCCCGCTGTAATACTTGCTCAACATGCAAGCGGCTGAAAGCACACCTAAAACCAGAGCCATCAGCAAAGCTCGACCCCCTTGCGCAGTCAACGCCCGCAAAAAGATGACGGCAGTCCATGGCCAAAGCGATAAGAGTTGTGCATTGGCATTGAACTTTGCAGCCAAGGTGGTGTAGGGAAAACTCAGCAGCAACAAAAACACTGCGGCGTGGCTAAAGCGTGCCAAGCCCAGTTGACGCGCCAAAGCCACTAAGCCTGCTAAAGCTACTGCCACATTGGCATAGGCCAGTGCTTTGTAAGACAAATCTGAAATTGGAAAGATCTTGAACCAAGCGCCCACTACCCACGCAAAAAAAGGTGGATGCTTGAAAGTCCCCCAGGCCATGGCCTGCGACCAACCGTAGTTCTCTAGCATGTCGTAATAGCTGTCGAGATTGGGTTCAGATACCCATTGCACTAGCGTCCACAACACGCAATAGGCGACGATGACGGGCCAAGTGCGATAGGGCGAAGGGGCGTTAAATGCGCTTTGGTTTGACAACAGGGAGTCCAGTGAACGTTTCATGCATGCTTAAAGCGGCGTGAGAGAGCATCACGCGCAAAATACAGTCAATCTTACTGGCTGGGTGATACCATGCCCGCCATTCTTGCCCCTATTCTCCTAAGCGCATCCACCATGAGTTCTAACCACGAACAGCCCAATATCCCCGAACAAGGGCTCACTTTGGCGGTCGTTATCCCTACCTTCAACGAATCGCTCAATGTGGGCGTACTGATGGAG
>Ga0209188_1002512_pt1 | contig 13467 bp, 11 predicted proteins | sample C_130625_EF_Meta_FD_187307 | JGI IMG/M metagenome (GOLD analysis project Ga0209188, IMG submission 187307) | Freshwater microbial communities from Lake Croche, Canada to study carbon cycling - C_130625_EF_MetaG (SPAdes) (version 2) | ecosystem: Environmental > Aquatic > Freshwater > Lake...
GCTTCGTATACAGGTGAGACATGGCCGCGTCTGTTTGATGATTATGCGTTTTTGCAGCTCAATATGACGGAACAAATGAATGATGTGGATCATACTTCACCAGAACAGGTGCGTATCTGGCAGGATTCTACTGGGCAGGTGCAGCACTACTTTGGCAAATTGCTCTTGAATAATTTCGGCTGCTGGTCGCAGTCCTTTGTAGAGGCACCGAAGATGTTTCGTCCTCCACTGAGTCGTCTGGAGAGAATCAACGTAAATTGGTTGGATTGTACAGGCCAGCCTATCGGCGGAGGGGCTATAGGATGTGATTGGCATATGACGGTGCGGATTATTGAATATGTAGAAGGACCGACGACTGCCGCGGCATTGCTATTGTCATCGGATCAGCAGTGAACAACCTAAGTGAATTCGTATTTCCAATATAAGTATTGCAAATACGGTCGCAATAGGGGTTGAACCTATGACCTTCCGGTTAACAGCCGAATGCTCTAACCAACTGAGCTATGCAACCTGCGGCTTCCCGCGAGCCAGAATCGAACTAGCAACCTAAGGAGGATTCTTCATAGTCAGGATAAGACTACAATCCTTCGCTCTACCATTGAGCTATCGCAGGATCCACTATGGATCGGGGAAGTTTGTACAGAGACAGAACGCAACAAGGCATCAGGAGCTAGGAACAATGAACAGACAAATTGGCACGGTACGGTAGAGGACATGAACAATGTTATTCCCGCGCCGAATACAGGTAGTTGGTACACATTGCCGGCACAGTGCATCCGTTGGGATCAGGAGCGGGTCGGTCGCAATCACACATTTGTCGGACCAATCCCCCGTGGTGTACCATTAGACCCGGGTGCATCCAGCAAGGTGACCAGCACTGAATACTCTGGACCGATTGCGGGTGTTGGCGAAGCCGTTTCTAGTGGCACTCTTCCATATGGTGCATCTCAGTGGTATGCTTCTACCGGATGGTTTTCGGCATGGGTACCGGAGATAGTGGATCCGGTACCCGCAATGGAGGCTGCCGTGGAATCTCCTCAGTTTGCGTGGCGTCATGCGACAGCCCCCGTAAATGTCCGACAAATGGATGTAGAAAGTCAGCTCCGACGCTTGGATCAACCTCTTGGAAAATGCACACAGGGGATCATTCCAGACGATGCACCGCTCTATCGGAATACTGTTGCGCCTCCTACACCTACGAACGTGCCACCGGGTGTGCAGAATGCCTGTAATCCACGGGCGGCGATTCGGGGAGCACAGGGAGAAGGCTGTCGGGAGGAGGCAGATCGCGTGGCGGCCGCTTTGTCGGGACGTTGGATCAATAATCCAACACGTCAGGATACCCAGCGTCTAGAATCACCGGTGGCACCGCCAGGTGTCGGCAGTGCTGGAAATCGTCCAGGAGGTGTGTCACTGGGTGGTCAACTCATGCCGACAGGTGGCGGTATACGGCGTAAATGATTGATAAAAATGCTACTAGCATGATTCCTAAACATAACCCACGGATGATATACTGAATGGGCTGCACCGGTTGCTGCGACTGTTGCGACTGTTGTTGTGACTGTTGTTGCGACTGTGGCGACTGTGGCGACTGTGGTGGCTGCTGTAGTACCTGGATAGGGAATGAAATCTCTAATAGATTTGCAGATGGTGCAGAAGGAGACAAGTCCATCGGATCATCCAGCCATAATTCTCCAACATTCGCACGACATAAAGGACACACTGTTTTCGTCCTGTATGCTTGATAGCATTCAAGATGAAAGTAATAATTGCAACGACATTTTACATTATAACATAATGGAGATGATGCCTCTAGACAGAATATACACGTATTCATCTGTGTACCCTGTGTGTTTTATCTGTTTAGCCGTTCTCTTTCGGTTGCGGACAGTCTATTATTCGCTATTCCATCACTTATTCTTTGATGCATGCTTGTAGATAGCTTCTGCTGATTCAAGTGTCAGGGTGGACCACGGAGTCGTATCAGGAATACCGACAAACTTGGGTTTTGTCGTGGAGCCGGCAGGAGGAATCTTGTACATATAGAGACCGTAGGGACCACGCTTAATCCGATAGGCGCCAATGATGCGATCAACGGCACCTTCCGTTTGCGACAATGGAGACACCTTCGCCCGAAGACGCGGTGTTAGCGTCTCTATTGTATCATCGGGCGTACAGTTGAGCGTCGTAGGACCGGCAGAGGAGGTCCAGGATACATATGGTCCAAACTTGCCCGTGCGACGCACCACGGGTTGGCCGTCTAGGCTACCTAGTGTTTCTCCTTGTGCAGCAGAGGTGGAAGCAGAAAAGGCGGCAAAGGCGGCAATCGCGTCAGCCTGGGTTGCGGATGCGACAGAGATGGAAGGAGGAACTTTGGCGAACCGGGTTTTCTGACCAGGCTGTTCGTGGACAAAGAGTGTGCCCTTTTTACAGACAATAATCTTGTAGCCGTCACCAAGATCGCCTTTACCGCTGCTAGAGGTAGAGGAAGAGCCAGATCCCTTCGGTAAAGCCGCCGTCATGACCGTCGCGTACCTATCCGCATATCGGACCCACGTATCCGTCAGAACAGCGGACCAAACTTTGTTTCCTTTCGCAACATCATCCAGTTGGGCTTCCATGGCCGCAGTAAAGTCGTATTCCATGATATCCCCAAACTGGCTCAGAAGCCACTCAATCACCGTACGTCCCAGCGCCGTTGTACGGAGTTTGTCTTTCTCTCCGCCCACTTTTTCTGTGCGGGTGGTCGGTCGGGGTTTGGTCGTTGCACCGGCCTTCAATGTAAATCCGCGTAGCGTGATCGGTTGGGCGGCGACGACAGACTTCTCTACATAACCGCGTTCCAGAACTGTTTCTACTAGAGTAGCGAAGGTGGACGGACGACCGATTCCTTTTGCCTCTAGTTCCCGAATCAGAGACGCCTCCGTGTAGCGGCTGGGAGGCGACGATCGCTGCTCTTTCATTTCGGCGTGTGTCCACGGATGAATTGTGGTCGGCTGTAGAGTCTGGAGAGTTGTGAAGAGTGCGGCATCGGCGGCTTCTGCTTCGGGTTTGCGCTCTGTTTCCAGAATCTTCCAGCCGGCAAATCGGGTCTGATCCCAGGATGCTTCCAGAGGACCGGCTGTTGCTGTGGCGACTGTTGCTGTTGCTGTTGCTGTTGCAATGACCGTGTCTCTCTGCTCTGCCGCCATAACAGACTGAATCGTCCGCATCCAGATCAGCCGATACAGACGGAGTTCGGCTTCCGTGATACCGACGGGCTCTTGGATCTCCATGTGGGTGGGACGAATGCCTTCGTGTGCGTTCTGACTGGTCGGCGGTGTGATTGTTTGAGATGCGGTTTTCTTCTTTACAACCTTCTTCACAGCGCTTACCACAGGGGTAACAGGAGTGACAGGAGTAGCAAATGCCAAGTATTCTTCTCCCCACCGTGCAATCACGATGGCTGCCGCGGCCTCCTGCGCCTCTTGACTCAGAATCGCATTGTCCGTTCGCATATAAGTGATGTGTCCACCCTCATAGAGCGTCTGCGCTGCGCGCATGGTCACTTTCGGAGTCATTCCCAGACGACTGGATGCCTCCTGTTGGAGACTAGAAGTAATAAACGGAAGTGGCGGCTTGTGAATCGCAATCCGCTCCTTACGATCTGTGATTGTAAGACTCTGTGGCTTCGCGGTGAGTCCCTGGATGATGGCAGCGGCCTCTTCCTCTGTTGTCCAGACCGTTTTGGCCGTCCATAGAAGGTCGGCGGGGATTGTTGTTATTGATGCTGTTGTTGTGGTAGCAGCAGCAGCAGCTGCATGGTTCGTCGTAATCATCAGAGACCAAGAGGTTGTTGCCGCATGTGCCTCAATGCTCTTGTCCTTATCATAGATGAGACGAAGTGCCGGAGTCTGGCAACGACCCGCGGACAGCCCCGGTCGGAATCCCACCGCACGCCACAAACACGGACTCAGCGTAAATCCAATAAGGAGATCCAACATGGTGCGGGCCTGCTGTGCGTGAAACCGTGCCGTGTTAATCGTTGTCGGATTGGCGACGGCGGCATTCAGTGCGGCACTGGTGATTTCGTGGAAAGTGACGCGGGGCGTCGTGGCGGGATCCAGACCCAGAATCGCACAAGTATGGAAAGCGATGGCTTCTCCTTCGCGGTCGTCGTCGGCGCCCAGATAGACCGTATCTGCCGCCTTCGCCGCCTTTCGGAGTTCCGCAATGGCCTTCGCCTTGGAATCCAGTGACTCATACAGTGGATGCCAGGACTGGGTGTGGCCTTTGGTGGCGTCAAATCCGATCGCCGCCAGCTCTTCTTTCAGAGCTCGGATATGGCCCATGGTCGCCTGAACGCGCCATCCGGCTCCCAGAAACTCTTGAATCTTCTTGCATTTGGCGGGAGACTCTACAATGAGCAACTTCATCCTGGTGGTCTGAATGGAGAGGCTGCAGGTGGTCGTCAATTTTGTGTTGCATCAGTAGAATGGCCACCGTTAGCGGAAAGAACATTAGCAGAAATCTCCCACCTCATATGCTGCGTTATATTAAGGCTGTGAAAAGAGGGAATGTGGTTCCTTCTGCTGACTCTGCTGCCCCTCTTCCTGTTTCTAAAGAAGATCTAGATAAGTTGGTCGCACATGCTGAAAAACTCAGACAACAAATGGAAGAAGCAAAGAAGGCGGTGGATGCTGGAAAATTGCCAAAGGGATATGAGAAATCTACAATAATAACTGGTCCTTTGATAAAAAAGAGTTTGGCAGAGGAGTTAGCGGAAGCCGACGCGGCAGAGGCAGAGGCAGCGGCAGCGGCAGCGGAAGAGGCAGCAAGGGCAAAAACAAGTGGCGGCGCAAGGAAGAAGCGGCAAACCGGAAAACGGCGTCGTTCATTACGGAATAAGCGGCGGTCGTCACGGAAGCAGCGGAAACAGCAGAAGCAAAAGCAAATGCATTAACCGGAGCACTAAGCGCTAAGCGTTGAGAGCTGTTTCATATATTCAATTTCCTTTTCCTGAGTCGTGATAATATCGGATACAAAATCATTTAGCAACGGTGGTTGATTTTGTATGAGTTTCTTACTCATAAGAACTGCCATAGAATGATGGGGAATCATTCCTAATATATATTGTTCATTGGTGACCAGAAATTGATTTCGTATGCACCAAATATTGGACACTACGAATACGACACCGATCACGATAATTATCCATTCCCGATAGTATACTCCCATAAATAAAAACATCCAGCCGGTCATCAATAGTGTCATATATATGTCATTGATACTCCAACGAATATCGCTCCATTTATCAACCCATACGTTCATCGTGGTTAATAATCCTGCAAGAATCATTATGACAAACATAACAATATAGTGATTGTAGTTCATTTACAATATGGAGAGAACATTGTATCAGTTCTATCTCTAACGATACTTGGCTCCCAGTTCATAACAACCCTTAGAACGCGGAATACGGCCCATAGACTTCAGTGACGATTTCGCCGTGAATCCTACGGATAGACCAGCCCGATAGGCTGATTCTACATTCTTCGCTTTCCGCAATGTTTTGAACCGGCTACGTGCGACACGACGTGTTTTCCATCCAAATGGTTTTTTCTTACAGGTCATACTCTGCATGAAACAACTATTTTATAGTGCGGATCTTAGTACTTAGGGCCGTAGAAATAGTTCCACACGGCCTTGTGCGTGTAGTGGAACAGCACGGCAAACACAACCGCGTGGGTCGCGGCCACGACCAGCTTGGAGCCACCGGGGGGTAGCCGCAGCAGAACGCCAGGGGTCAGCACAAAAAAGAGAACAGCAATGAACGCGGACATGTAGATGTGCCATCCACCGTGCATCTTTATACTTAGGGATCTTATTTTGCTTCGTTTCAATCTGTAGGCTAAAGAGAGAAGGCATGTATAATGGTAATAGTCGCAATGGATCTTTCCATGCTCAAAGCGCAAGTCATGGCGATGTTCATGATGCGACCTGGGGGTGGCGGTAGTGGTGGTAGTGGCAGTGGTGGAAAGGGAGGCAATGGAGGCAATGGTGATATTTATCAGATAATCTGGACGATGCTCATGATGTCGGCGATTGAGTGGTTTTTCAAATCCAGCAGTGCCTGGATACCTGTGGCAGGAGCGTGGGTGTCCAAACAGTTTGACGCGAAGAAACAGCAATGGATGCCGACGATACCGACACTTACGGATGCAACTGTACCGATTTTGAGCAGCGTGACTCTTGTGCGGTCGTATGCGCAGTCTTCCTCAAAGGCAGATGATTGGCGTAGCAGGGCCGGTGGCACTGGTGGCAATGGAGGCAATGGAGGAAATGGAGACAATGGTGGCAGTGGAAACTCATTCACTGACAGAGCCGATGCTGTATTAGATTATATCGCCACGTTAGACGTAACACGGCATGTGCGTCTGGAGAGTCGGTGTATGGTGGCGGATACTGATGAGATTGAACTGGCGCCACTATTGAAAGCGCGGATTAAGAACAGTGGTGGCAGCAGTAGCAGCAGTAGCAGCAGTAGCAGTGGTAGCAGCAGCAGTAGCGGAGTAAATGCCGATGAAAAGGGTTCCGTTGAAATAGTTCTCTATTCCTCCAAGTTGCGGGTGTCCGAAATTCGGGCGTGGATTGATACGACATTGGAGGCCTGGACAGCGGAAAAGCACAACAAACTGGGTTCCAAAATCTTTTATTTCAACGAGGTTCCAGTAGAGCCTCAGGTCGTAGCAGATATGTCGCAGGCGGGTGGAGATGGTGCAGGGCAAGGCCAAGGCCAAGGCCCCAAAAAGTCCTACCGCTGGGAGACGGCACCCAAGGCTCTAAGCTTCACCATGAATGAGTTTCGCACGAACAAGTCGTTTGACAATGTCTACGGTAGCCACGTCGTTGAACTCAGAGAGCGTCTTGATCTGTTTGTGAATCATCCTGAATGGTATAAGGAGCGCGGAATACCCTATACTCTCGGTATTCTTCTGCACGGAGTGCCAGGGGCGGGCAAAACCTCCACCATCAAGGCCATCGCTCACGACACGCACAGCCACATTTTCAGCCTGTCGTTGCGGCCATACACGTCCCAGCGGCAGCTAATGAATCTGTTTTACACCGATACCGTGCATATCCAGGGAGGGCAGTCATACCAGATTCCGCAGGCGCGACGTCTGTACGTAATTGAAGACATTGACTGTCTGACGAATGTGGTGGTGGATCGCGCTATCCGTCGGGCCGAAGGGATGTCTGAAGAGCAGGAAAGCGGAGACGCTGTGACACTGGGGTTCCTTTTGAATTTGATTGATGGTGTATTGGAGATGCCGGGGCGGAAAATGATTATATCGGCGAACTATCCAGACCGTCTGGATAAGGCGCTAATACGACCGGGGCGGATTGATGTGAAAATCGCCTTTGAACGGGCGGATCGCGGATTCATTGCGGAAATGATGACGGGATTCTACAAGCGGCCTATCGGTGTTGAGGACGTGCCGGACGATTTGGCACATTGTTTCACACCGGCGGAGGTTACGGAAGCATGTTGTCGGTTCTACAAGTCGTCGGAGGGAGCGATTGGCTATCTGGTAGGAAAGGCGGCGATGGCAAAGGCAGCTGCAGCTTCTTCAGGAGAAGGAACCCCTCTGGAAGATATCATAGGGATGCGTATTGAGGAGATTCCTGAGGTCACTGTAGCTCCTGTGGCTTCGGTGGCCCCTGTTGCTCCTGTTGCTCCTGCAGATTCGGTGGCACCGGCTGTTGACGATCGCCCAATCATCAGTAGAGCAGCAGAAGAAAGGTCTATTCTGGCAGCCCAAACCATGACGGATGCTCTTGTCGTAGAGCCCAAGGAGGTTCCTGTAAAAATACCGACCCTCTGCCAATCCGAAGAATTCTACAATATCCTGTTGGCAAACAGACGACAATATGAGGATGTCATAGATACTGTATCTTTGAAGATGGAACATGCAGAAAAGGAGTGGTATGGTGGTGTAACAGAAAGCGACATCGCCTCTGCAAAGTTTGAAGAGCCCGATACTTCGGGGTGGGGATCGCTGAGCCATTAATAATGCACAGGGCTAAATCCGCTTGGAACTAATTCGTCGTGTCATTCGCTTGGATTTGGACCTGGTTCTGGACCGACTTCGTCGTGTCAGTCGCGTCAATCGCTTGGATTTGGACCTGGACCTGGACCAACTACGGCGTGTCAATCGTGGCAACCGCTTGGTCTTGCGTCGCGTTTCGCCCCGTGTAGCAGCAACCACCGGCTCCATTCTTCCCGAAAATCCGTGTATCGTGACACCCCGCACGAACACCCGCTCCAATGTATCAGGATGCATATCAGGAGTAATCGGCACAAGCGGCTTGCGCAGATATTTGAGTGAAATATCTACGCTATGCGTGAACCGTATATTGTAGGGCAGCAGAATCTCATGCTCCTTGTATCGGCTTACCGGGTCTATGAACAGACACGGCGCACCATACGGCAGCTTCATTTCATAGATACTAAATCGGATCGGTGTGTCAAACAGATGCTTCGTAAAATCCACTGCCGAATACGGATTTATGGATGTAGATTGAAAACTGTTATTGACGTAGTCTATTGTGCCCGTCTTCAGATGGAGTTCGTTCTCTACTCCTCTGTATACCAACATGTCCATCGGAGCCCGCGGAGCTCTCTTGATGATATCCAACAGGTCGCGACAGTAGTCCTTCATCAACTTGTGGATATTATGGAGACGCAGAAAATAGTCAAAGTTCGCAATATAGAGCGCCTTGATGGCGGCATCGTTGATGGTCCTGTCCTCCATGAGAGTCTCCCGTGGTGGCATCGTCAAACCCTGGCGTTTAAGATAATCATAGTTGTCATAGATTTGGTAGGCAAACGGAATCACGCTATCATCGCGCAGAGCATTCAGCATGTCGTAGGGCTTCGTGAGAGTTCCTCTGAGATAGCTGTTCGCCAGACGATCGCCACGATACGTGTAGGCGCGAACAATGGCGGTGATGCGCGGACTACTATTCAGATATCGTGCTTGTTTGGCCTTCCAGTCCTCCATGATGCGCTCATCCACCGGTTTCGGCAACAGCACGGTCTTATCCAGAGCTGTATCGGGTTTGGCGAACTCGGTCCGCTTCACATTGCGATTTTCATCCGGTGCCTCTTCGTTTGCCGCGTCTTTCGTTCGGAGAGGAATAATATCATGTGGAGATACTGGTTCCCACTCGGCAATACGAAGACGACCGACTATGGCGTTTCGCGGAGACTGCCGGCCGATCTCCTCAAACAACCGCTTCAGATCTATCTGTCCAAGTTCGTAGGAATCCAGACGGGCACCGGCGATGATGAGTGTGGCTAAGGCTTCGTAGTCTTTCTTCTGTTGTGCTAAACGGATGAGCGATACGCTGCCGCGGCTACCACGACTGCCACTGTTGAGAATATCGGCGTTTGCTTTTGCCAGTTTCACCAGATCAAAGAAAAGACCACGATACCGTGGTTCCATATAGATAGTGTGGATCAACGGTGGATCACCTTCCCATGTAGGTAAAGCCAAAACCTCTATGTTTTTTCCAATGCGGGCTTTGAGCGCGGCTGCGGTTGTTCCTCTGTCATCCAGCATGGTATCTATTTCGGCGACCAGAGCGGAAAGCTCTTCAGCGGATAAGCTTTGAGACAGCGATGCCGGTCTAGAACAGTATTCGTTGATGAATGCAATGCGGCGTTTCATCGTGCGGACAAGCGACGTCATGTCATACTTTTCCAACAGAGGCAGAATCAGGTCCGGTGACTCTAAGAAACGGATTATTTCGTCAGAATCTATCAGTTGCCATCGCTGACAGATAATCCGATGGCGACCGGATGCCGATGCATTCAAATCGGAGAAAAATATGGATCCATATTCGGCAGCGGCGGCAGCCAGAGAATCCACCTCAGGAACTGTCTTGTCGGTGAAGTTGAGTCCTTTTTCTGCGCCTTTTGAACGGTAGAACAGCGCACCACCCAAATCCAGAATATAGAGTCCTTTGAAATCATATGTACCGGTAGCTGCAGAGAGCGGCACGATATAGTTTTCGGGATTGATGGCGTCACGGTTGGCAAAAAGAGCATGGACAATATAGTCGTTGTTGGCGATGAGTTGCATCGTTGTGGTTTCGGAATCTGATAGTGGAGAGAACTCTTCGGGTGTTTGTCCTAGGATATATTCCAACAATATACCGGATGGTTCGGTGCCGTCATAGACCAGCTCTGCGCGCGGAACACGGGCGCCGACTAGAGCATAGAGTTTGAAGGCGATATATTCGTTGATGGCGTGACGGACGCCGCCTTCGGAGCTGCCGGTTTTCAAGACATAGCGTGCTCCATTGTATTCTACGATGATGGCACCGGTGCTACCTCCTAGTGGAGCATTGGCAACGGGGGTCAGGGCGGAACGTTGGATTCTGGACGAACTAGATATAGTAATGCCTGGCGGAGCTGCATCGTTGGGCCTGGCGTTCATTGTGTTCATGGCATTCATAGTGTTCAAGGCATTCATAGCCATCCCTTATTTGACATACAGATTTTAGACCAACGGGCATTTCAAATAGACACTTCATATCAAGCCATTCCTAAAAGCGTACGCCCAATCTTAGAAGTTATAAACATCGCAAATCCGGAGGCAATCTGTGCATAAAATACGGGAGTTCTCTTTGTACAACATACTAAATAGAAGGATAATCCAGCAAAAAGTAAGAAACTAAGCCAGAATAACTTTGTAAAAGTATCCATTCTCTACTATCTAAATACAAAAGTTTCTGTTTGAAATGCCCACAGGTCTATATGCGTCTATGAGTCTTGGTGCTACGAGTCGTGCGATTGTTGCGATTGTTGCGATTGTTGCTATTGTTGCGATTGTTGCTATTGGTGTGTCTCCTTTTACGAAAAGTTTTTCTTCGTGCTCCGCCCCTTCGCGGCTTTTTAGGGATTTTTGGTTTTTTGGCAAAATCAATCATTGTCATTTCACAGAAATCGCTATATAGTTTTACCATGTCGCTTGGTAGAACCTTTTCTTTCACTATCGTCGTAAACAACGGTTTATCAGTATGCTGCTCTATCAACTCAGGGCTGACTTTACGTTCAATTAGAAAATCTTTTAATCTACGATATCTTTTCTCTAGCTTTTCCGCGGTTAGCCTCTTTAAGAGTGGCACTGTGTAGGTACCTGATAGCGTATTATAAATATATCGTTTTTCACCGATGCCGTTGATCGTTATCTGCAGCTCACCAGCAATAAGAACTTCACCCTCTTGTGTGAAATCGTCTAAATTTTTATGAAGAGTACCAACTTCTTGTCCTGAATAGAAAGGTGCAAAAATAAAAGAAGGATACCCGCGAATATCTTTCAGTAACCACGTATAATGGCCGTAGACAGCACCTACAATTTCATCGTTAAATAGAAGGTGTTTTTGTAGTTCTTGAATACATTTGACTGAAGGATTTCGTACACCGGTTCTATCGGGCCGAATATTGAACGTCACATATCTGAATTTACTATCCGTATTCTCTATCAATGCAGCTTCACGATATTTTAGAACTAGCGAACGAACTTCTTCGGCATTGCGCAACAAGGGATTGCGAGATGCAGAAGTAGCCGTAGCATCAATCCCTCTATCCGATTTAGCACGTTTAGCAATCGGCGGCCCCCAATCAGTTGCACCGGCACCCGCTGTCGCTCTATCCGACCTGGTGTTGCTGCTCATAGTCCCCTACACTATAGATGGAGATTCGCGTATGCGCATACGTCTCATGGGACAAATCAACGCACCTCGGTCATCTTACATGGTGTCTAGTGTCTCTAAATAAATCATCTGCGCGATTCAGCTTTCGGGGAATCCATCGGATACCTGTCCAGAGAGTGTCTTTCGTTAGCGTCAAGATTGTATGGCGATAATGTCGTGCGTATTCGTGACGCTGACGATTCTCGGAATGTATGAGAGCTGCTACAACTCCCAGGCAATCATTCTCAATGCCAATACACTCCTGATTAGCGGCCACAGCTGCTGTAAGTCCATTCGCAATGGACGCCCATTCAGCTTCTGTAGAGCTGACGGCGTTGTATAATGGCTCTTTCTGCGCCATAAGATGTGCCCCCGACGGAGAATACAGAATGAATGCCGTTGCTGCGTTCTTCCTTCCGCTGAAAGAACCGTCGGTTTGGAGTTTTGTTATAAGTGGCAGAGGATAGATTCTTCTGCCACCTATACGGATAAGATTATTCATTATGAATACTGTGTATGATTTGGTTGTATCTATTTAACGCCGACTGCTGCGACGGGTGCTGCGACTGTGACGACGGTGACGACGCTTGTTCATTCCCAGTGTCTTCGTGGTGACGCGGCCAATGCGACGAACCGTGTTTGCACCAAAGTGAACCGTGCGGCGGACAGTCTTGGTACCGGCTTTGACAGTGCGACGAAACATGCCCAACAGATTCATAGTTCCTATTTTAGGTAGTGAAAATTAACGCCGTCCGCCAGATAGAACATCTAGATTTCCTAAACTACCTTGGGATGAATTGGATGAACTGGAGGAATTTGACGATCCAGAGGATGAACGATAAGAGGCAGGTGCAGGAGAGGCAGCAGGAGAGGCAGCCGGATAGATCTGGGATGGTGCAAGGAGTAATCGCGGAGGAGATGAAGCGACAGGAGCCGGAGGAGGAGGCAGGGCCACCAGGGGTGCTGGTGCTGATGCAGGATTATATATTTTTGGAGAAGGTGCCGGAAGCTTACTGAAATAGCTACGGATATTTCTTGTATTTCTAGTAACTCTATTTCTACTAGAACTTCTATTGCTTTTAGAGCTTCTATTGCTAGAAGATTTGCGTGCTTTGCGACTACTTCTCTTTGATGCGCTCCGACTGCGACTGCGACTGCGACTGCGACTGCTTCTAGCCACTGCGACAGCATCGGCAACCGCCGCCGCCGATCTTTCTGCAACTGCTGCTGATTTCACTGCAACCGCTCTTGCTGACTCCAAACGACTCACGGCGGCAAGTGCTTCTTTTGCGGCCCCCGTAGCAGCTTTCACTGCCTTCTTCGCATCGGCAGCAGCAGCCTTGGACTTCTTTACTAGAGGTGCGGCTGCACTCGCGCCCGCCCCAGCAGCAGCAGAGGCAGAAAAGGCAGCGGAAGAGGCAGCAGAAGAGGCAGCAACCCCAGCGCGCTTCGTGTTTATCTCATTCTGTTTGATAGACCATTCCGATCCAATAATGTGCGAATTGGCCGGCTTTTCTGCACCATAATAACCGTGAAACTGACTTCCTTTTGTAGTCCCTATGTCCAGATACTTTTCGTACGATGCTTTGCACTTCACACAGAGATTCGTTCCTTCTTCACACGGGCGCTTACACTGCTCTTCCACATACTGATTGAAACGTGAATACGGAAAAGGCTTGATTGTCTTTCCACATGCAGCACCTCTGCAACGTCTCTTCCCGGTAT
>Ga0209188_1002514_pt1 | contig 13463 bp, 9 predicted proteins | sample C_130625_EF_Meta_FD_187307 | JGI IMG/M metagenome (GOLD analysis project Ga0209188, IMG submission 187307) | Freshwater microbial communities from Lake Croche, Canada to study carbon cycling - C_130625_EF_MetaG (SPAdes) (version 2) | ecosystem: Environmental > Aquatic > Freshwater > Lake | place...
TGAGAACGCCGTAGCGAGGCACGAGCGTAGGTGTTCGAGGAATAACCGGAGATGGTTTACCATCGAAGGTTATTGTAGTATTCCCGGACAAGCGAAGCAGTGACGACGAAGGAGTTTTAGCTTCGCAAAAGGTGAATTGTGAGAACGCCTTACGCTACGCAAAAGCGAAGCTGAGAGCGAAGGTGTTCGAGGAATCGACTGCGCTTTAGCTACCGCAAAAGGCGTGTCTGGATGGCGTCTTAAAACGCCATCCAGACGAACCGGCGATGGTAGATACGAAGTGACCATCGAAGGTTATTTACGTAGTGAGGAACGAACGTAGTAAATTATGAGAATGCCAGACGAGAGAAGCAGAAACGTCATAAGCGAAGCGTTAGCTACGCAAAGCGTAGGTGTTCTCCCAATGTCTACGATATGTCAATCATTCGATATATCGTAGGCAAATATGTAGTCATAATATAAATACACTACACGTAAATGTTTGGCGAAAATTATGTCAATGTTCCATTTGACCAATCACAGGGTAAGAACATGTTTTTGCGTGTCACCAATATAAAAATCATGTTAAACACCAACATTTTAGGTATGACGCCTACGCCATTAACGTTTGATATGTTGTATCACCACGATTTAGAAAAAGGACGATACCCAACTGCACAATATTCACTCCCGTATTTTACGGATAGTGTTAAATATCCAATGGATTATTTGACGTCAAAGACATATTCGGAACGGGTAGATTTCTTTTTCAATAAAAAACGGTTTAATACCATGTGTCGAACGTTTGGGACGAATTACATCGATTATACCGAAGGTAATGGCGATGATGAGGAGGAGGAAGATGATGACAGTGAAGATGATGACAGTGAAGATGATGACAGTGAAGATGATGACAGTGTGAGAACGCCGGACCTACGTAGTAGCGTAGGTGTTCGAGGATTATCCAGAAAAGATTCACCTTTGAAGGTTACTGCTAGTAACGACAAACACAGAACAGAATCTATCCCATCAACTATGGGTTCTAATACTGGACTGTCAGGTCACAGACGACAAAGTGAACGTGTTAAACAGGGACAAATTGCGAAGATTGTGAGAACGCCGGAGCAAGGAGGAACGACTTGCGCAGGTGTTCGAGGAATAACCGGACATGGTTTACCATCGAAGGTTATTAAAAAAGACACGAGTAACGATAAAATGCCCTATCATGATTCCATGTCTGGGGGTTATAAAGAAAATAACATCCAAACAATAACCTTCGATGGTAAACCATCTCCGGTTATTCCTCGATTTACTACGCTCGTCCCTCACTCCGTAAATACTACAACACCCGCATTAACACGACGGAACAGCACAAATGATCTTCGTAAAAATGACTCATATAATAAACCAACCCGAATGTTAAGGGAGGCACCATTTGGTGGTGCGGCTAAAGACACTGTCAAACAAGAAATGGAAAATGCCGACCATAATGTGCGTTGTATGTTGGTTTTGCTTGTCCCGATTGCGGATGAATTCATGAACGTGTTTCAGTCGAGTTACGACCAATATATTCTAAACAAACCCAGTCCAGAATTATACACCTTGCGAAATATCGACCCGACCATGTTATTGAACCCTACATGGTTGCCGTTTTACAATTATTTTGCCGCAAGAAAATACGCACCCCCGATTCAGGAAATCTCCTATATCAAACAAGGAGGCACAAAATACGCTGTAACCAATGTGATATGGTTGAATGATATTGTGAATCACCCTATTTATCGAGAGTTCTTGACCACGTTTTACGAGAAAAATCTCGAGAAACAAAACAATCGTCCTAAAATAAAAACCCAATTGTCTGAACGACTGCAAATGTTTCGTGGATTGATTCAACGAAACCAATCAACTAAAAACGCCAAAACAACTCTGTTTATGCGAATGTTCGAAACTCTTTTACAAAATGTGAATATTACCACAAAAGGTGTTGGTCGAAACATAAAAACGCCGAATGAACAAATCGAGAGTATTATTGAACAATTTGGTAATGATTCCAATCCAGATACTGCCGCATTATCTAGCAATATAAATAAAGTCGTCAGTGCTGTAACGAACCCGAAAGATGCGGCAAAACGAGATAGTGTGATTCGAATGGCAACTTCTTTTGCCAAAATCATAGTAATCTATAATAAATTCATTCAAAACGGGAAATTATCGAATGCGGATTGGTTTAGTATGATTGATAATATCGTGAGTGCCTATATCGAATACTCTCTTTATAACGAGAGTGCCGATAAAGGAATGCAAATCAACCTGAAAGATGACGCTCGAATCTTTACGGAATTGTATAATCAATCGCTCTTTATAAAAGCATTACAATTATTAGACGATTTTTTACATAACCGTATTTCCAGATTTGATATGAACGAGAAGAATTTGGACGGAACACCAAAATCGAAACTGGAACTGGATATTATACGAATCATAAAAACGAGTTTTCCATATTATATTAAATTAAACGATGATATAGTAAAACATTTGCGAAATGTCATCGAACCGATTCGTCGTTCCAGTAATGCCAAATTACAATCGTTTTTGAAAAATATGTTTATTCCCGATAAGACAACAGTGACCACATCTTCGGGTGCGGATGATGACCAGTATGCTTTGGTCGAAGTATACAATAAATATATTGCAAATACTCGAAAACACATACATAAAAGATTTACGGATGAGTTAATGTATACTGGCGTAAGCACTGTAGTGGAGAGTGACGGGTCAAAGACGAACACGACTCCAACTACTCAAAAACCGGGTGAAACTCCCGGTGTAGGAAATAAACCTTCCGGGGGGGACGAACCCGCAACGTCATCGTATCGAGAAATACCGGAAATATATGTATATGTCAATGTGGTGCAAAAAGACGAATATGAAGGATCGGAAAATCGCACGTGTATAATGAGTGATGATGTTGTTGCAAACAATTTAAAACGTGTATTATTTGCAAATACGATGTTGGACGATTCGTTTCCCGAAGTGAATCCATATAGGGTATTTCAATTTTTAAAAGGGTCGGAAAACAAAACGCCATTCAATGCTGAAAATATCACGAAAACGCTTTCCGAGGGAAATGTTGAACCAAATAAAAGTAATTCACAATCGCCCATAACAAATGGGTTAAAAGGTGGTTCGAAACGACCACCCCGAAATACATACAAATATGTGCCGAAACGCTTTGCTGGACGAAACACACGAAAACACCGCTAAACAACCTACACAAGTCGTTCCTTCCTTGCTTCGGGAATACTACAATTTACTATAATACCTATTTATGTCTGTTTTTACTTTTTGGTAAATGTTGGCACACCATTCACATACTTACCTACGACATCGCCAATGTCTTCATCCTCTAAAATGGCGTATATTTCACCGTCGGTTTCGTTCGTAATGTAATACTTTTTACCATTAATAACCGTTTCATACACGCCTTCTTCTTCCTGTTCCTCGGTCTCTTCTTCTTCTTCGACGACCTCGACTTCCTCGGTCTCTTCTTCTTCGACGACCTCGACTTCCTCGGTCTCTTCTTCTTCGACTTCCTCGGTCTCTTCTTCTACGACTTCCACTTCGACTTCTTCAGTCTCCTCCTCTTCTACCTCTACTTCAACTTCGTCGATCTCTTGTTCTTCTACGACCTCGACTTCCTCAGTCTCTTGTTCTTCTTCTTCGACGACCTCGACTTCCTCAGTTTCCTCTTCTTCTTCAACGACCTCGACTTCCTCGGTCTCTTCTTCTTCTTCGACTTCAACTTCCTCAGTCTCTTGTTCTTCTTCTTCAACGACCTCGACTTCCTCAGTTTCCTCTTCTTCTTCAACGACCTCGACTTCCTCACTCTCTTGTTCTTCAACGACCTCGACTTCCTCGGTCTCTTGTTCTTCTACGACCTCGACTTCTTCATTATCCTTCGATGGTAATGCGACAAGTCCGGCCGGTTCATCTTCTACTATGTTGATTTGTTCGACTGGTCTCACTACCGAAATGGGTTCGAGTTTAATAACCTTTGAGGATACAACCTCTTTAGGTATTTCTCGAACATCTTCGCTTAGACATCTATCTTGCTTCGCGGAAGGCGTTCTCGCAGCGTATTTCTCAACGGTCTCGAAATACTGGCGATTCAGTAACTCAATCATTTTGCTCTGTTCTCGCAACTTCTTTTTGAGATTCTTGTACTTTTGCTCTAATCGAACATACATTGGCGACTGTTTCATAAACAAATAGTTTGCCTTGTATAGTTCATAACACTCGTCATCCACATCGGGAGTATTAAAATTATGTAATGCATCCTCTATATTATATAATTTGTTGTTTGTGGAAGAATTGCGTGGCATTGTATCTTGTTGCATTGTATTCGAGAATATAAATATATTATTAGATGAACGTAGTATGTGTATATGGTATATTTGCTGGAAAAGGATATATTATAATAATAAATATCTTTATACTCTTTCGAAAAATATATTTTCGGCAAGATGGGTTACCATCGTAGGAGGTCGTAGGTGAATTATTTTTGCATAAAACAGTTGCAATATGATTTGTCCATTTCACTCTCGAAAAATGATATTTTGGTCCAACCATCTGGAAACAAATCGAGAGTATTTATGTAATACAATTGATGCCCATACCATATAGAAGGATAACACACAATTTTGGAAGAAGACTGACCGGATTCGTTTTTTAATATATGTGGAGTGGAAAAGGTTGCCCCCCACCAACTAAACGTGCTATTTGCTATAATATGATGGTCGCATTTACTCATTAAAATCATTTGTTTCCAATCGGTCGGTTCATTGACCAGTTCGAACGTCGCGTCGGGAATAACCGAACGCAATTGTTCAATGGCGTTTTTCACATAGTCTATATCTTTTTCTTCGAAAAACACATACACTCGATAATTGATGGAGGTTTGGGTTTGCGGTATTCCTGAAGAAACGACGTTAGGAGTTTTAGCTTCGCAAAAAGTGAATTGGTTAGATATATTCGATATATGTCGCAATGCACGTTCATAATAAAGTATAGGTAAAACCGGATGATAACACTGTTTCGATGAGTAATCTCCTACCCGAAAATGAAGACTAATCGTCTGTTGGTGTATGTTCGGTAACCTATCCGGGAAATTCGTTTGCGATTTCAATCCATCTATATCCAATAATTCGTAGATTCGAGAGTATTCATTCTCGAAATATTTATAACTTTGGAAAAACCCGTCTAAACATATATTGTGTGCAAGATGCTCGGGTATTTCAGTATATCCGTGATCTCCTCTGTATTTATAAAACGAATCCAACACATTGTTGGGAATCAGTCCGTCGACATTTGTATATTTATATAAGCATTTCAAGAGTGTAGTCCAATATGTCGGTCTCGGTGTTTCGCCGGTAATAGTCTCTGCATACGAAAATACAAATGGATTTTTAATTCGAAAACTATATGCAATCGTCGTAAATATCTGGAACAATTGGTTGCCCAACCCGCCTTTTAATATACATGTAAGCATATTCGTATTTTGTTGGAATAACAAAATGATTATGTACAATGCTCGGGTATTTTATTTATATGTGTTTTTTGTTATAATACATTTTGTCCATTATACGACGAAATGTATCGATATTTCGAGAGTCGATTAACTCAACCCAAATTTACTGCGGATAATACTTGCTTTACTCGGTCCTTGCTGTTTTTCGCTTTGGCGTTTTACTTTATAGACTCCCGAAATCGATTCAGTGCTTTTGTTAATTCCATACACATTCATAATCATATCTTCGTTATCTTCATGCAATTCAGGTAATATTCGAGTGAGTGGTTTGTCAATCACTAATAATAAATGTTCGGTTTTCAATAATTTGCGGTATTCTTGTATGGTTAAATTACCATAATACTTTTCCAATAAATAATACGGGTTTGGTGCGGGTTTAATATTCTTTTTACATCCATAAATTTTACTATATATTTGATTTAATAATTGATATCTCTCGAATTTGGTGGAATCGTCAATGTTCTCTTTCATCAAATACGCAACTGCACACTCCGGACGGCAGAACGAACCGTAACCATATATAGTATCATCCAATTCGTATTTGGGTATATGACACGGAATGTTGTCGAAATCATATGTACACCAAAAACACGCGGATTTTTTGTCTAATTGAATGGCATTTTTATACAATTGCACTTTTAAAATTTTGAGTTTGGCATTAATGTCTTTTATATTTATATTGTCGGTTTGGGAATTGGTGTCGAACTGATAAGATAAATCCCCTGTCGCATCGGTTGGGATAATAGATGTTCGACAAGTCGCGCATTGTAATTGCGACGTATTTCCGGTTTGAAATAGAGCGTTCGTTTCACATATAGGATTCGGTTTTATTGGGTTAGAAGAGGATTGTATAGTGTTTTCGATATTTCCATATTGGAATGTAGTAAACCCACTGGAGGTATCATTGTATGTAACCACTTCGGGCGGTATGTCGGGATTGTATTTCAATGGGTCGGTGACGATTCGGTTCAGTTGCGCGTTGTGTTCAAACAAATCTTTCATAGAACATTTCAAATGTAAAATGACATTGGAAACGGAACGCAGTTGTTCTTGTGTTTCCGTTGGACGCAGAATGAGTTTTCCGCCTCTCGGTTTTCTACCACGTTTTTTCCCATTCGCATCGAGAGAAGACACGGGATCGTTTATAGGTATAGATGAAAATATGTTGTTGGGTTCGGGTTGTTTATCGCCAATAACCTTCGATGGTTTACCATCGAAGGATAATGCGGTAGCTAAAGCGCAGTCGATTCCTCCTTGCTCCGGCGTTTTCATAGATGATTGACCGTCGCATGACATTATCCTACTATGGCAACCCATCTCCTGGTCATCCAAGTCAGTCGTTTGTTCTTTCTGCTGCGCGGTATTGTCCTGTAGCAATGCCGTTTCATTTTTCTTTGCTGAAGATTTTTTGGGTGTCCGTTTTGGTGCCTTTTCCTTTTGTATTTGTGACATAGTGGAATAATAGAGTAAGTTTTTGTAAAACTTTATATTCTTTTGTAAATGCTATAAGGGAGGGTCGGGTCTTTTTTAACCCATTAGATTCGTAACCGATCATCGAACAATGGATACACATCTCGGTCGTGCGTCACTATAATAATGCATTTTTTGTATTGCTTGAATGATTCGATGATTCCCAATAGTTCGTGTTTTAAAGATAAATCGAGAGCATTAGTAGGTTCGTCCAATATCAAAATGGGTGAAGGATTAATTAACCCACTCAATATATTCACCACTTGGCGTTGTCCTCCCGATAAGTTTTCCCCCAATGAACCCGCGTCTTGTTTTTGTAAATCAACGTTTTTAAACAACTCTCGAATGAGTGGATATTTCATAATGATTTCCAAGTATTTCGAACAGTCGGTTTTGTTGCTACATCCATATAACATATTATCAATCACTGGTTTGTCGAATAGTTTCGATGACTGATTCACATACGTAATGTTTTTACGAATATATTCTGGGTCAATCTCTCGAATATTGGTGTTGTCGATGTATATATTCCCGTCATAATTGTTGTATAATTTCAAGAGTAGTTTCATTATAGTCGATTTACCGTTTCCCGAATTACCTGTAATGCCAACTACTTTTTGTGTAGTATCGATAGAAACATTCAAGTTTTGAAATAAATACGTATTTCCGGAATCATACTTGTAGGAAATGGACTCGAAACGAATATTATCAAACGGCAAATCCGCATCGACATATGTCATTACGGTAGACGGTTGCGTTTCCGGGTTCTCTACCGCAATGTCTTTTAAATGTCGTAATGCATACCCAATTCGACCATTAAACTCCATAAATTGCGGAATGATTTGTAATAATCCCGACAACTTGTCCCGATATAAAAGCAAAATCGTAAGAAACGTGATGAATGTCTTGGTATCCATCGTATTGTTTATTTTGGAGTATATTAAATATCCCACCGTTAAAAATATAATGATGTAAATGAGCGACAACATAATGAGATGGTCTTGTGTATTTGCATTGTAAAAATCCATGGCAGTTTTCACACACTTTTGAACGCGACTTTCGTATTCTGCAATTTCACTCTCGACTTTTCCTCGATATATGATTTTGTCGAAATTATTGAATAAATCAATCACTTCTTGTTCGTTTTGATTTAAATGGTCTTCATATATGTATTTGTATTTCATGGAATTATCCCACGTTGCATAGGCATACAGAATCAATGCTATATTTAGCAACAAAAACGTAATACCTAATAGAATATTCTTATATAAGAAAAACCCGGTGATAATAGCAATAAATGCTCCGTTTGATAATAGAATCGTAATAACTGTGTTTAACATGGATGTTGCGGAATACGATACACGATTAATGGGAGAATTGTATCGAATGACATTTTGCTGAGTCAAGTTTTCGTTGTTTATTCGCAATATATGTTTAAAAAATTCAATACGCATCCAAGGAGTCAATTGGGTTAAAACCCGAATTTGAAGCAATTCGTTTAACGAATAAATCACGAAATATAATACAGACCCCGCTATAAAATACTTGTATTGACTCATTGCTTCTGTATATCGCGAGTGTTCTATTGCATCTATCAATGCAGATGTAATACTTGTAATCACATTGGTTTGTAATGCATTTATTATAATCACCAAAATAATAATGAGAATAAATGCCGATTGTTCTTTCTCGAAATAATTGCCGATGATTTTATATACCACATTTTTACCCGGCGTATTGCTATATGTGGTTTTTGTCATTCAACCAACTCCAGTATATAATATAATATAATATTCGGTTATATATTCTCCTTCATAAAATATCTAAACGATAGACTACTAATACCATATATTTCGATAAAATGATTCAATGTGCCAGTATCCCATGGATTGAAAAATATCGTCCCGACGAATTCGACAATATCGTCCTTGACCCAACCAATCGCATTTTTTTCAAAAATATCTTGCATAAGAAATATTTCCCTAATTTATTATTTTATGGACCGCCTGGAACGGGTAAAACCACCACTATTCTAAACCTCATTAACGAATTCCAAAAAACAACTGTGCCAAGTGCCACGTCTTTATATCCACAAACGAGAGACAATATTTCGGGCAAACACAAAGAAAACGTTATACATTTAAACGCCTCCGACGAGAGAGGCATCGATATTATTCGCAACCAAATTCATCAGTTTGTCAAATCCAATCATTTGTTCGAACCCGGGTTGAAATTCGTCGTATTGGACGAAGTCGACTATATGACCAAAAACGCACAACAAGCACTCAAAACGCTACTACAAACATGTCGGTTGAACGTTCGGTTTTGTTTAATATGTAATTATATTAGCAAAATTGACGAATCATTACAGAACGAATTTGTGTGTGTTCGGTTCAATCAATTGCCTAAACCCGAAATATACCGATTTATACGGAATATTACGGACAAAGAAAATATCGATATTACGGCAGATGAAATCGAGACTATACAGACGAATTATAATTCGGACATACGTAGCATGATTAATTTTATACAATTGCATACGTCGTCGAATCATCAACGTCCTTCTTTATCCGGGGTTCTCGCAAAAACGTTACATATTATTCGAAGTGACCATTGGAATAAAATTCATCAATTGTTATTAATGAGAGATGTCACACTTGATTCCGTGAGAACGCCATTATCCTACGACGAGTCGGTCGAACTATATATTCACAAATTAAGTATTCAGTATAATATGGATAAACGTAATATATTGAATATGTATTTCAATTATGTGATTCGTCATTTTCCGGAAGTGATTAGTCCCATATTTTTGTCTATAGTAGAACACGCGACACACGACACAGAATGTATCCCTATAAAACACGTATTGGAATATGTATGTGCGAATTTAATCGAATATTATTCGAATTTGTGAGAACGCCGGACAGCGAAACCGTAAGCGTTCTCACAATCCGGTATCAACCCTCCTTGAATAATACACATCTAATCGACTTTTCAATTGATTTATAAATTCGCTTGGTGGTGTATTCACAATAATCGGGTCAAACGAATCGCACGATAGATTCAGAGCGTATTGTGTAAACGGAATTGCAGTTGTGTTTTCTTTATGGTCGAGAGTCTCAATTTCGTATTTGATTTTGTTTTGCGGTAATCCCGAAGAAACGACGTTAGGCGTTTTAGTCTCACACAAGGCGAATTTTTCTATACTACCCTTTTCGAGAACGTTAGATATACAAAGTGTCGTAGGTATTTGAGGATTATCCGGCAAGGATTTATCTTCGAAGGTAAATGATGATACATCTTTCCCGACATTCTCTAAACAATTTGGCGTATATATTTGGCGGGAAAGCATTTGTATAATATAAATGTATACAATAATTCTTTTTTTTTAGAAATGTATAAAATTGAAAGGATTTAAACAGACGGTGTCTATTTAAGTATATTTTATAAACATTATTAATATCAATTTACTACGTAACTCCTTTGTCGTTACTCCGCAAATACTACAATTTACTACGTAACTCCTTTGTCGTTACTCCGCAAATACTACAATTTACTACGTAACTCCTTTGTCGTTACTCCGCAAATACTACAATTTACTACGTAACTCCTTTGTCGTTACTCCGCAAATACTACAATTTACTACGTAACTCCTTTGTCGTTACTCCGCAAATACTACAATATCCCAACCGTATAATACCTTGCGAATCGCATACTAAATATCAATCATCAATTCCAAATCCTTTATCAAATCCTAAACCCTACTAAAACAAAATGCTTTCCGTCGACGATGAATGGGCAAGTTTTCTATCACAATCCCAACCCACTTTTTCGGTTTCTTTTTCAAACACATCATCTTTCAATGGTAAACCATCTCACGATCATCTTCGAACACCTACGCAAAGCGTAGCTAACGCTTCGCTTACGCCTCGCTCTTGCTTCGCCGTAGGCGTTCTCGAAAAAAAGGCAAAACATACACATTTGCCTTTGAAAAACATTGTATCTAAAATACAATCCAAACCCAATGTAATAACCTTCGATGGTAAACCATCGAAGGATAATGTGAGAACGCCGGACAGCGAAACTGAACGCGTAGGTGTTGTGGAAGAAGACGAATTACAATATCCTATCGAATATGACGAAATAGAAGAAATCGATGCTCCTGCAATTATATCGAATCCGTCAAATACTACAAGGCAATACGTTACAAACGAACTCTTTATTTCGACCAAAACCAAAGTCCTTTTCTTGAACCAAGCAATCGATATAAACGACGTGTTTTGGAAAATACCGGTCGAAGAATACTGGAAACCGGTAGATTGTGTCGTCAAGAAACAAATGAAGATTGTCTCCAAATCACCTGAAGAATATGAACAGTTTATGGAAAAACTCAAGAGTGTGCCATATTATACCGAAAATATCATCAAACAAATCAATAACCCAACTGCTCGTCGCATCAAATTCAAAGACGAACGCAAAATAACGGTCGGTATATCCAAAAAAGACATTATGAATTGTCGCGGTAAAGTGAAGAACGCATTCTACAATTGTTTCGCCATTATCATCCGCTTCAAATATGAAGGCGAGTTTCGGGAAATACACGTGAAAATCTTCAATACAGGGAAACTGGAAATACCGGGAGTCTTGAATGCCGAAATACTGGAAATGATGCGGCAATATGTGCTAAAGGTGTTGCAACCTCATATATCGACACCATTAGCGTTTATTGAGAATTCGCACGACGATAATGTGCTCATCAATTCGAATTTCAATTGTGGATTTTACATTGACCGAGAGAAACTGTTCTCGATATTACGCAGCAATAAATACGGGTTAGAAACGGCATACGACCCCTGCATTTATCCCGGCATTAAATGTAAATTCTATTTCAATAATACGGCGGGTCTCGACGATTCGCAGCAGACGGGAAGAATCAATACCGAAGACCGCAATATGAAAATGAGCGAACTAGGCAACAACAAAACATATACCGAAGTTTCGTTTATGATTTTTCGAACGGGGAGTTGTCTCATTGTCGGGAACTGTTCCGAAACCATACTCGAATTCATATTCCAATTCATCAAAAACATTCTCATTGCGGAACGACCGGTGGTTGCCGTAGCAAACGAAGACTCTGCACCCAAAATCAAACACCCTAAACTTCGTAAGAAGTCGGTCAATGTTTCGGCAAACTATTTGTCCGCATTAGCGAAATAACCATCTCATAACTTATATCCCAGTGCGTTCTCCTGATTCATATTTATGTTCGACCATATGTCTCGTTGTTGTGCGTCCGTTAGTAAAATAGGTTTTTTTTCATAGAGGGCATTGTATGTGCCTTTTTGTTTGACTATCGGTATATATGTTTCTGTTTTTTTTCTCAATCCAAACCGTTTTCGAATATGTTCGAGAGTCTCTGCATAATTATCACGCAAATCTTCATATTTCAATAAATAGTAATGAATGTATTGTTTCGGCAATTCTTCCATCATATACCGGTTTTTCCAATACCGCAATTCGAAAATGTTTCGGTATCGTTCTTTTGTTTTCCAATGTCGGTCTTCCATTATTTCTTGTTTGTTTTTCGGTCCATCTTCGTAAATGCTATAGAACTCACACGAAACAAACCGTTCATATGGACGTCGATTTTCAGTTGGAACATGATGACACCGTTTATAAAAACTATCCATCCATTCGACTGGGTCTCGCACAAGAGCAAAGACTAACAACTCTTCGACCGCAATGTTGTCGATTTCGAACATTTTTTGTTCGAAGATACTTAGACTATTTGGTTGTTGGGTGATGTCGAGAGAGTCCCGAAACTCTTTGTTTCCAAAGAAATGTTTTTCACCCTTTACGTATTGTATATGAAAATTCGTTTGTATTGCATGCTGTAAAAAATGGGTTCCGGAACATCGTTCCCCGAAAATAGTGAAATATTGGATTCTATGTGCATTCGGTGATAGATACATTTTATATGGATATTCAGTTAGTTTCGAGTGTTTTATAACTATATTCTTATTTATAAAACTTATTATTTGTTTATACGGATTGGGGGGAACGTAGTTCCCCCACACCCCCTCCTTCCGAATAGGGGGGAACGTAGTTCCCCCACACCCCCTCCTTCCGGATACGAATAATTATAATAACCTTCGATGGTCACTTCGTATCTGTGAGAACGCCTCCCTCTACGAGTCAGTCGTTCCTACACTATACATTTGTGCAGTCGTTATTCGTTTGTAAAGTAGAATAGTGTTTTTTGTGATGAATGTCTGGGGATTGTAGTATTCCCGAAGAAACGACGAAGGAGTTTCGTAGGTGAATTGTAGTATTCCCGGAGAAACGACGAAGGAGTTTCGTAGGTGAATTGTAGTATTCCCGAAGAAACGACGAAGGAGTTTCGTAGGTGAATTGTAGTATT
>Ga0209188_1002515_pt1 | contig 13458 bp, 32 predicted proteins | sample C_130625_EF_Meta_FD_187307 | JGI IMG/M metagenome (GOLD analysis project Ga0209188, IMG submission 187307) | Freshwater microbial communities from Lake Croche, Canada to study carbon cycling - C_130625_EF_MetaG (SPAdes) (version 2) | ecosystem: Environmental > Aquatic > Freshwater > Lake...
CATCTGCGCCATGTGAATATTGGTCATGTAGCGGTGTGCGACTGAATTGCTTAGTATCAGGATCAACCTCATAACGATAGTGTCTAAGGCATTGTAGCCCATCTACGCAATTATCTCTATCAAACCAACAATTCCTAAAAATCGTTCTTGCAGCATTAATACTGTCTACAACAGGCGTTCTAGGAATAATCCTAGTTTTATAGCCTGATGAACGCACTATTTCTTCTATTGACCGACCAGCTGCTGCCAATGTTTTGTTCTCAGCATCGTGTGGCAACCACAATGTATCGTATATGTAACCAAATGTCTGCATTTTGGCTAATATGGCGCTAATTGTCTCTTGGCTTGTCTCCATATACCGTATCAGGCGTGTCTCCATCCCAATAAATTGGACAAACCATACTGCCGTAGCATCTGACCATCCCAAGTCAAATACAGCGTGTACGGGCTTTGTCGGGTCATAGTTAACCTTTGTGATGCGGTCTTCCATCTCAGCCAATTGCATTTCTTTGGCAAATATAGCACCGTCAACCGTTACCCTACAAATACCCTCCCAAACCGTGTTGTACGCTTCAATGTCTCTAGTTTTGAGCGCATCTTTTTCTAGCTTTAGCGTCTCAGGAAACCACGGGTTATCAGACCAATTGATCTTTTGAACAATAGAATTAGCTGGTGAATTAAGAATAAACCGTTGATAGGTGTTGTCTGTGGCCAGTTCAGGGTTAAAACTAACCCAAATCTCGGATTGTTCTTTACGAATTGTCGGAATCAAAACGTCCCAAGACCTTGCAGATACTGATTGCGCCTCCTCCACCCAGCATATATCAACACCCTCATAAGACTTGACGTTGGCTACATTGTTCTTCAGGCCAACAAAGTTAAACTCTGATCCGTTCTTGCCCCTAATAGTGCGGTCAACCACTTCATAAAAGTCCGTTAATCCCATATTTATGATTTGGTCGCTCAATAGCTTATGTACTGAATCTTTGATGGATGTTTGGAATTCACGGGCGCAAAGCACACGGATTGGCTTATTTAACCCTATGATTAGCAACGCCCTGGCAATTCCCCAAGACTTAGCACCACCACGTCCACCCCACAATACCTTGTACCTTGCAGGCTGAAACAAGCATTGCAGTTTGACAGGAAATTCTACGTTAGCTTGCATTGTTGGCGCTCCCATAAAGCAGGGTTAGGAGAACAACACTCTTTAATATCTTCATCCTACGGGGCTAAACCGCTTCGCCAACATCTTTAGGAGTAACAAACGATACTTGGATTGCCGTCAGCAATGGCGCACCATTCTCTCCTGTAATCTCTTGCTTTACGCTTTCCCTGTATTTCTTAGGAAACCTTGCCGCCATCGATCTTGACCAAATACTAGCGTTCAGTCTAGGACTGTCTTTGTTCTCTAACATATACGCTTGAGCTTGATCTTCCCACCAAGTTTGCTCTGAAATCTTAGCATCATCCAAGGCGTGCAAAAATTCAGGATAATTATCTCTCCATGTGTACATTGTTCTTAATGACACACCCAAATATGTACTAATTTGTTCTACACTTTTCCCTAAAGCGCCCAATTTCCTGACCTCATCGCAATACGCTGGGTCATATAGTGTTGGTCTGCCTACAGGTTTAGTGTCTTCAGTCATTTCTTTTTATCTTTTGCTTTCTTTGCTGCGTTCTTTTCAGCATAAGCGATGGCCACGGCTTGCTTTACTGGCTTACCAGCTTTTATTTCAGCCTTGATGTTTTCTTTGAATGCTTTAGGTGATGTTGATTTAACTAATGGCATGATCTTTTCTTTCAAACAATGTGATTAAATATACCCAAATTGCCCCACCAAATACTTTGGCTAAGAATTGCATCAATACTATTTCAGGCATCAATACGCCAAATGCTATTGTTGGAAATATTATTGAATCGGCTAAAGCACCCGCAATATTAGAACCATTAGATTTAATTATCCATGATTTATGTGATAAATAGTGGTAAACAATTGTGTCAATCAACATTGCGACTGAAAAAGCAACAAAACTTGCCAAAGCAATCATGCCACTTGCTGGGTTTAACAAATACGATATAACGCTTGCCGTTACTATTAAACCGCCTATTGGCAGCCATTTGCCTTGCCATAATTCATGTATTTTGTCTCTTAAAGTTAAATCTAAGCCAATCAACACAAATGCGTTAATAATGCTAAACCAAGGTCCAAAATGAGATACCAACAAATTGGCAACCACTAAACCTACTATATAAATTACAGCGTACTTCAAAATAAATATCCTTGTTCTACTTGGTGATAACCCCAAACAGATGGTGCATTGTGTGATTCAATTCTAGATCGCATCAACTGGGCACGCATTTCTTTCGTTGGCGGCAAATAATTACCGTGTTTCCAATGAGCATCAATTCCTACATTTCTACCAATATTTGTTGAATCAGCACTAGAAAATGGCAATTTAGTAAAAATGTTAGGGTCTAGCATTCTTAGTCCATGCAATTTACATGATGGTCTACCCATGTCATCACATATTACCCTCATGGCTTGACCCATCCTGCTCCACCATTTATGTGTGCCAATTGTTGAAAATTCACCTGATGAACCAAAACATACCCTTACATAGGTATTAGCCAATTGTTCTAATCGTTCTAAACTCTCATGCAAATGCCAAACTGGTGCGCCAAACCAATAAGGTAATGGACAATCTTTGAGCAAAGCATCGTTTTCGGCTTCGTTGCCATCAATAACATCAGGAATGACGGCAAAATCACAACTTGGCACTTTCTTTAGATTTAATGCCCAATCGTAGAATTCTGTCCAATCAGTTATTGGATTACCACTTTTCCATGCACTAAATGCCCCATTATCAATAGCAAATGATTGACAAACTTCTATGGCTACCGTTAATTGTTCATTGTGCCTAAAACTTACAAATGCGTGTCCTGCATCTATTGCTTTGTGAGCTACCGTTGCTGGTGTAATTGGTAAACCATGATAATGAATCATTTTTTAACAATTCCAATTCTTTAATGATGCTTTAGCCCTTTCAGCAGGACCTTTAGCGTTCTTTACTACACCTTCCATGCGGGCACAAAAACTAGCCTTGCGCCCTTTATCCTTCTCAGTCTTGGGATTAGGAGCTGGTGCTTTCAAATGGCTACCATTCTTGGCGTTATACTCAGCACGACCCTTGGCGGTCATTCCTGCGCCTTTGTCCGTAGGGTTGTAAGTCTTACCCTTACCCGTGGTTTTGTGCTCTATGGGCTTGTCGTGCTTTTTCATTTCTTGGCCGTTTTAGCAGATTGTTTAAATGCCTCGGCAGTAGGTGCGCCCTTTGTGCCAGGCTTTCTCATCTTCTCAACAGGCTTACCTTCGGCCTTTTCTTTTTTTATCCGTTCCTGTTTTTTATGGATATTCGCATAAAGTCCAGTTGCCATTATTCAGTCTCCTCAATAAAACATACATCTTGCCAACTCATAACAATCATGTTCTCATCATTGTTTTTGAAATTAGTATACTTTAAGTATTCATCTTTGTAATCTTTGGCTAGTGTACCAAAGTAAACTTTATCGCCTACCTTTAGACCTTCTTCTGCTGCTTCATCTCCAACTGCCGTAACATACCCTACGGTGTCAACTTCTGCACTTTGAATATAAAGAGTGGACTGAATGCGCTTTTCAGGTCTGACAAATATCTTGTCTCTTAATGGCTTAATCATTTGCGTGGCCTTCCACGTTTGGCAGGTATAGTTTCACCATTGGAAAAAACGCCCAAGGGGTTAACCTCGGGCAAAATGGCTTTCTCTGCAAATTCTCCGCACCATTCATTCATGCTGCGGTTTTGGTAATAAGGATAGCGTCTGCATACCCCTAAATTACCGCCTATATAGTACGAACAAGCACTACAATTGGAAACAGTCATATCAACTCCACTTAGTTGTTGTGATTAGAAGTGCCGCCTTGATGCTCCTTGGCGGCATTTCGCTTTTATCTGTACTCTGAACGCTCGTGCTCGTAGCAGCTCTTTTCTGAAGAACCGCCTTTCATTTCACCCATGCGTCCATCGTGCTTGCCCATGTGTGAGCTGTCCCTTGAACCAATCCCGTCCATCTTGCCCATGCCTACACCACCAGCGATAGGCATTTTACGCTCTCCGCTTGTGTCGCTAGACAATGCACCCTTTGGGATTTTCTCGCCTGACATACCAGGACGCATAACTTCTTTGTCAACCATTGATGCGCCAACTTTCTTCTCGCCTGTGCTGTCAGAAGACTTTGCACCTTTTGGCATTTTTTCCATATTCATGTAACCCATGATGTAATCCTTTAGTTTCTTTGCAAAAAACACTACCTTTTGGCAGTATTTTAACTATAGCACAAATTCAAATTAGTTCAAATCTTTAAGTTTGGGCGTAAGTCTGTATTTGTAAAAACCCCTTGTTATGTGCAATCTTTCCACCAAATGCGCCCCAAAGCGTGGTTTTCTTAAATGCCTTAACTGAGCACTAATGCTCGCCTCGGGGTCACCTGTTTTTTCAGCTATTTCTTTCAATGAATACCAATTTTGATCGCAAACTGCATTCCAAACCCGTAAAAGTTGGCCAGTAAGCCTGACATCATCACGTTTTGGTAAGTAATCGTCTCCATCAAACCTTAGTGGCATTTGAAATGGCATGATTTATCCTTAAAAAGGTATATCGTCTGCCATATTGTCAAAGTTACCCATTCTAGGCGCACGACTAGCCTGTGGATTAGGTACACCGCCATCGTCATACGGCTCGTTCATGTATGCCCAACCATCCCAACCGCCCTCTTTAAGTGGAATGCTGTCTATTTTTAGCATTGGACCTTTAGATGTGTCAATCACAGACCCGATTCTTGAGTAACGATTCTTCTTTTGGCCATTCTTATCTGTATAAGTGCCTGTAATTACTTTGATTTCTTTTAATATCTTGCTCATTTTATGTTCCTTAAAATTTTAACTTTTTCGTCAATTTCTGCTAAAAACAGCGCTACTTCTTCTTCCAACATCTTGATGTATAAATCGTTTCTTTCGACCCTTTGCACAAAAATTTGTAGATTTTCAGGCATTCTCGGGTCAAAACTGACAAAATCGCACCACTTTCTACCAGTACACGCTAATTGCCATTGCATTTGTGGCATATACTTAGTGGGCACTTTCTGATTGAGCAGGGTCTCCATTTGTGTTTTACTTTCAGGGCATTTGATTTCTACAAGCCCGTCTTCCCCTACAAACCCATCAGGACTTGCACCCGCCATCTCAATTGTTGGGTGAGTAATAAAACCCACCTCATCTACAAATACATCCCTATATATCTCGTAGTGCTGCCTAGCTTGTGGCTCAGTAGCTGTTCCCCACTCCATTGCTGCATTGGTAAAAAACTCTGCCTGTTGTCCAGTTAACCGTTCTAAAGTCAATTGGGTGCTGTAGTTCTCTCTAGATGCGCTAGGTCCTGTTTTTGTCTTGGCTATGACGTTTGCTATAGCTGATGCCGTAACTTTGCCCAAACGTTGTTTAAACCATTCTTCGGTGCGTTGTTCTATCATTCCAAACCCCTAGTTAATATCTTTAAAGCACAAATCTGCGTCTTGAAATCATCTTCATTAATACAAATTTCGGCACATTCTTCCCTTTCCAATTCGGCAATCATTCCAGCAAAATATATAAAGTTATCAAGATTTGTGTCAACAGAATACTTGTGAAAGCCTGCCTCAATTGCAATTTCAACAATAGTTTTTTTAGAAATCATCGTCATCTTTCGGTATAAGTTGATAATGTCCGCAAATAGCACAATGCAAATGTTTACGGGTTTCTGTTATTTCCAACTCGCCTAGATCGCAAACTGGGCAAGGTATGTCATCTAATACATCATCCATTTATTAACCCCTTTAGTTCGTCTTTGACTTTAATGACCATTGTTTCCCATTCTTTTTCAGAATGACAGGCTTGTAATGCAATCTTATAACTAGCAAACAATTGCTCTTTTGTTTCACACGTTCTCATCTTGTCAATCAATAAACCAAGTTTTTCAGGCTCTACATGGCTTTTAACTGGTAGATTAGGTTTTGGTTTTGACGCTTGGTTGCCGTCATCGTCTTCAGGAGCTATACCGCAAGCAGCCATAAGGCTATACCGCCTGGCGTAGGTTAAAGCACTAGCGTAACCCTGTGGATCGTGTTTGATAGCTGGAAAGTGCAATAAACCACACTCAAGGGATTCTCCGCTTTCGTGGATAAAGATGGTTTCTAAAATAATGCCGTTTTCGCAGTCATAAGTCTTTTGTAACAAATAAATGCCGTTGTCGTTTAATGCGTCTATAACCGCCTCAACGCACCCAGCTAGGTCAACGTATCGACTTTTAAAATGAGGGTTTACAGATTGCTTTAAAGCGGGATTAAATGCCTTTTGTGCTTTTACCAAAGCTGTTGCTATTTCTTTCATGCTAAATCTTTCATAACGTCTTTGATTTGTTCGATTGTTGATTCCAACTCTTGCTTTAAAAATTCCACTTCAGCACACAAACGCTCGGTCTGTGATTTGTAATAACCTACTTGGAATGCCAAATTGCTTTGATGGCCATACTTGGCCATTGCGTCTTCACATGCAGTAACAATTAATTTAAATTCGTTCATACTGCCCTCCAAAAGAAAAGGTCTAACAATAAAACAACAAAACCTACAATACTTACTAAAGAAATTGCAATATCTGATGCTGTGAATTGTTTGTAGGGTTTGGTAATTGCTGCGCCATATTCCATTGTTTGTGGAAAGGCTTCAATGATTGTTCTTGGGGTCATGGCTTTAAATCTCCTGTGGTGATTAGTGCTTGATTGATAATGTGTTGTGGATGTGGAATGCCAACCTTAACTTCATCAAGAATTTGATGGGCTTGTTCTAAAGTCATTACCATGCAAAATCTTGTGCAAGATTTTTTGGCAACCAATAAACAATAAAACCTAGTTTGTGGGGTAAAAAAGCACCACCAAATTTACGCTTGCCATAAGCGATATTGATTGCTTCTTCTTGTGTTTTAACAATAGTGTTAAATGCTTTGTTGTATGGAAACATAGTTTCTTTCTAAAAAGACCTCTTAGCGAATTGCTTAAGGCATGACGCTATGTTAACGCAAATTAACAATAGGTCAACAACTATTTATTAGGTACATACCCTAATATGTTGTATTTATTTAAATGTGTTGTATTTTAGTTAATAAATGTTAACATATAGGTATGAATAAAGAACAAGCAATTAAATTAGCTGGCAATCAGAACAAACTTGCAAAAATACTAGGTATTTCTAGGGTAGCTGTTTGCCGATGGAAAGAAATTCCCCAGGCTAGGATTTGGCAACTTCAATTGCTACACCCTGAATGGTTTATTAATTGTTAAATTAGGTTATAATGAAATTGTCTAGAGTGGCATCTAGGTAATTGAAAGTGTCGATGAACCCCATAGTTTATTGTGTGGTCTTGTCGTATAGCAAGCGAGTCTTTTGACTACTTTCAATCGCCTTGCTGTTGCTCTCGCCAAGAGCCAAGACCACAGAGTGAATTATGGGGTTTTTGCTTTTGCTGACCGTACTCCACACGATAGCAGAGGGTCTGAATGGACTGCTTGGAAGAAAACACCGCACACAGATACACCCCTGTGCAAAACGTGACCGAACTTGGTTTAGGTATCGGTAAAGCAATTGGTAACTCAGGTGGAAAACTAGGCCAGTTGTATAAGATGAATAGACCCGTCATGCGAGCTTGGATTTAATTTCTATTTAAGATAACTTATGATAACTGTAGCTGAGATTAGATTGGAGAGGGAGTGGTATATCCACCCTAGGCATAACTATGTCTAAAGATGTTGTAACTTTCTATGCTGAACTTGCATTGAATGCTGGATGGATTGAATACGTTAGACAAAGAGTAAAAGATTTAGAACAAGATTCAAGTGGTATGTGGGTAGGGTTAGGTAAAGCAATAGCTAAAAGAATGAAAGAATTGCAATGACATTTTTAGTAACATTCAAAGTGCCTGGCAAACCACAGGGCAAAGGCCGTCCCCGATTTGCTAGGCGTGGTAAGTTTGTTTCTACATACACAGATGAAAAAACAAAGACTTACGAAAATCAAATAAGTGACATTGCAATGGTTGCTATGGGGGCATCTGAACCCTTAAAGACCCCATTAGAGGCATTTATTTACATTTCCTACCCTATCCCAGCGTCTTATTCTAAAACACGCAAGGAAGACTGTTTAAGCGGTTTGGAACGCCCAACAAAGAAACCTGACATTGATAACATAGTAAAAGCATTTCTTGATAGCATGAATGGTATTGTTTATGTTGACGATGCACAGGTTGTTGATTTGTTTACTACTAAAGTTTATGGTGAACCTTACGTTGAAGTAATTATTAAGGAAACAGAATGAGAATAGTATGTTGGTTTTCATGTGGAGCAGCATCTGCAATAGCAACTAAACTGGCTATAGCTAATAATGCAGGCAAATTGCCTTTGATTATTGCTTATACAGAAGTTGCAGAAGAACATCCTGACAACAAACGGTTTCTTAAAGAATGTGAACAATGGTTTGGTCAAGAAATACAAATATTAAGAAATGAAAAATATCAGGGTAGCATTTTTAATGTATTTGAAAAAAATAGATACATAGTAGGAATAGCTGGTGCGCCTTGTACTAAATTTCTTAAAAAAGAAGTGCGACAAAAATTTGAACAATTAACTGATAAACAGGTTTTTGGCTATACAGCAGAAGAACAACATAGACTTGATAGATTTATTGATGCAAATAATGATGTAAATATTTGGTGTCCTTTGATTGACGAAGGGTTAAAAAAAGAAGATTGTTTGGCAATGCTTGAAAATGCCAATATTGAATTGCCAATGATGTACAAACTGGGATACCACAATAATAATTGCATTGGATGTGTTAAAGGAGGAGCTGGTTATTGGAACAAAATTAGGGTTGATTTTCCTGAACATTTTGATCGTATGGCCAAACTTGAAAGAAATATTGGTGCTTGTATAAGCAAACACAGAGGAGAACGTGTTTATTTAGATGAATTACCAAAAGATGCAGGTGATTATCCTAAAGAACAAAACATTGAATGTTCTATTTTTTGTCAATTAGCAGAGGAAAATTATACAAAATGAGTACGATTGTTTTAACTTTAACTTTATTTGGTTTAATTTGTTTAATATCAATATTAGGGGTTTTATTATGGCTACTGGTAGAAACACTATCGCACTAGGTTGGAAAAAAAGAAAAATGACAAAAAACAAAGCATTAGAAATGTCGCTTGAGTTAATTGAACAGCTCAACATGGATGGTTGGGTATTAGCAGACTTTGAACCACAGATGTACGCCTGTATTGCCGCCATAAAAGAAGCATTGTTACAACCAGTAAAAGGGTCTTGTGCTGAATGTGGTGTTGGTGATGGCCATGCCCTATATTGCGTTTCTTGTGCTGAAAAATATGTCTAAACGTCAAAAGGGAAAAAATGAGTCCTGAAAAACACGCTGAATTTATTGGTAACTTTGCAAGTAATTATGCTAATGCTAAATCCAACAGAATTGGTAATGAATTAAAACTAAAGACTACCAAAGCAATCCTGATGCAACAAGCATTTGCTGATGGAATTACACAAGTAGCAGCTCAAGAACGTGATGCCCTCGCAAACCCTGTTTACATATCTTTAATTGATGATTTAATCTCCTCAGTCAAAGAAGAAGAAACTTTAAAGTATCAATTAGAATCCTCACGGCTACATATCGATGTGTGGCGCACCCGTGAAGCATCAGAACGATTAGCTATAAGGTCACACGAATGAAATGTCCAGTATGCCAACGCAACGGTAAGATTTTAGAAACAAGAACAAATGAAGACGATACAAAAAGAAGACGATACACCTGTACCCAAGGGCATAGATATACAACCCGTGAAGTCATACTTGAAAACACAATATGTACGGAACAAACGGTTATTGGAAATAGTCGCAAGCCTGAATTGCCAAAACTGTGGGCACTACCAATCGCAAGCGGCACACTCTAACTGGCATGGCGGTAAAGGTCGTGGCATTAAAGCAAGCGATAACTATGTTGCTGCCCTATGCCAATCTTGCCATCACGATGTAGATCAAGGTAATGAGCTAACCAAAGATGAGCGACAGACTATTTGGGTTAACGCACATTTAAAGACCTTGCATTATCTTTTGATAACCGACCAATGGCCTGTAAACGTGCCTATAACCGACTTGTACAAAAAGATGTACTTACCCCTTGCGTAACGCTGGGATGCCTGCCTTGGGCTGATTCATGCTTGGGCTTGGGCTATGTCTAGGATGTGCGTGGGTAATATCAGTCTTTTCGTGCTTTTTTAGTTCTTTTTCAAGCGCCATAACGTGTTCACGCTCTTTGCGGTATTCTCTAACCACTTCATAATTAGATGGTTGAGATTTAGCAGATTTGTGCTGAGTAACTGTGAAGTTTGTGGCCATGTAATTCCCCTTTTTTCAATTATAAAACAAAATATATTTTTAATATTCTCTAATTTACAACAAAAATACATATATAAATGTCACAAACTTAGTCCAAAATGAAGTTTTAACCAAGGAGCAATCATGGAATATACTTTGAAAATTGAAGATTGGGAAACAACCGTTACTATTGAAACAGACAATGTTGATGTATTAGAAAAATTAAGTGAAGCAGTTTACCTTGCTTTACAAGATGACGAAGAAGAAGAAGACGCTGAATAAGGTCTTACCACTTCTTAAAGGGGTCTCAAAGACCCCTTTTTTTATACCTTAATTACTTTACCCCTAAATTCAACGTGTTTAGCATCCACTACGTTGACTACTTCAGGCCACAACATATGCCCTCGATGGAATGTTAGCACTACAAAGCCTGACCGCCAATTGGTAGGAGAATTTTCTAAATAGTTTTCAAATTGTGGTCCAGTTGGATCAGCTAATGTGCCTGTGTCAACACCAAATCGTGTACCGTTGTAATCGTTAAACGGTGTGACTTTTAAGCTATGAAGATGGCCAGTAACCATTGAAACGCCCGCATTTACGGTGTTATTATGAGTCGCATGAACTCCACCTTTCCATCGGTGCTTAACAATAACGCTTTCTGTTATCCAGGTGCTCCAACATGGTTCCCATAGTGGGAAATGGTCTTTTAAGCTAAACCCTTTAACAAATTCATACTGTGGAGCATTACTAGCTAATCTGTTTTCAAACCTAGCATCGTGGTTACCCAAAGGCCATATCAACTTAATTTTGTGGTTGACCTTTTTAGCCTCGTCTTCTATCTCTCCAAGGGCTATCTCACACGCTTTAAGCTCTTGAATAATGCTTGGGGTACTGTCCCACCCAATTCTAGGAAAACGGCTTATAGACGCTCCATCAAAGGCATCTCCGTTGTTGATTACCGCTTTAAGTCCCTCAACATTCTGAATAGCCCAAATTAGTCCACGATAAGCAGCAGTCTTGATACCAGGCCAAAAGTGGGCATCTGAAAATACAATAACTGTGCCATTTTCTATGCCTAAGTTAACTCGTAATGGTTTGGGTGCAATCATGTCTTTTACCTCCACCGTATCCATGTTTTCTTTGTAATAAGCCTCCAACCTATTTCTCCTACTTTGTACCCCTCTGACAGACAATCCAAGGTTTTTGGCCATAATTGTGGGGTTTTTATTGAACATCTCAAACAGAGTAATAAACTCCATGTCGCTGTAGAACTTCATAAATGCTTTCTCCAGTAAAGAGTATATTTACCCCCCCACGGAATTGTGGGATTGAACAATTTAAAACCGCATGAAATTAATGAATTTGATGATGCTGGGTTGTCTGTTGTGTCTGTGATTAACCAATTCCATCCCAAGGCTCTTGCCTTACGTTCTCTCGCTTTGATAAGTTTCTTTTGTATCCCCTTGCCACGAAACGCTCTAGCAACTCCGCTACGACATAAATAACCACAATCGCCCCAACGAGCGCTAGGTACAAGCCCACAAAAACCAATACAAACGTCTCCATCAAAAGCTCCCCACCAATAACCTTTTGACACATCGTAAACCTCATCTTGGGGTAAACATTGTTTCTGCATCTTATTTAAAAGATGTTCATGAACAAAATTATCCAAGGCTTTGATTTTCATGAAGTTATTGTCCTCAACTAGTGTGACACATTTACGAAAAAAAAGGGAGTCTAAAACTCCCTTGTTTACTTATGAAAATCTAACTATATATTCTTGTGCCTTGTTTATCAATTATCAATGCTTGCCGTCTAGGTTTGCCATTTGGCTCATTTGGTACGCTAATATGCGTCCACCTATCAAATTCTCGGATGATCTGGTCATAAGGTATGTTCGATGCTATGACGGCCTTCACAACCTCATTTGGGGTCATGCCAGGCACACGAATATCAGCAGCACAGCCGATACGATGCTGAGAAGTATCTTTACTTCCAACTGCGTCATTAACCTGTTTAGACCTAAACGCTGAGTTAACCATAATTGGCTTATCGCCCAAAAGTCTTTTAACCTGTTCAAGTAACTCTGCCAGACGTTTAAGATTGTTTTTTTCAAGGTCATTAGGTTCATTTGTAAACTCCCTATGGTCTGTTACTGTCAGTTCTTCTAGTGAAAAATGGGGTGATAAAAGTGTTGTCATTTTGGTACAGAGTTGTGAATCATGGTATCTTTGGCCTGTGAACCAGCAGAACTTCCAAAGTAAAAACTGAGAACAAGCATCAAAGCACCGTCTAAAGTACCCAACACACGGGCTATAAGCTCACGCATTGAGCTATCAATAATGTGCGTTAACAAGAACCATTGCACGATTGCCCACGCCAATACAATCATAATTGACAGGGTAGGCGGTACATAGCTTTGGGTGCTGATCTGCATTTGTCTAGCAGAAGTACGGTCAGCTACCGCTAACTTCTCAAAGTCCAAACCCATTTCTTGTGCTCTAGCTTTAAGAGCAATCTCAGCAGTTTGTAATGATGCTATTTGGTCAGCAGTCATCTTGCCTGAATTGATAGTTTCTTGAACTTGGGCAGGGTCAACGCCAATAGCCTTAGAAACGGCCTCAACCGCCATACCCGCCAATGGACCACCCAAAGCCGTGGCTATTGTAGGTGCTATAGTTTTTAACCAATCCATATCTACTCCTTAAAGTCGTATTTGGGTTTTATTCTTCAATGTGGTATTTAGACTTTTGATAACTTCTATATACGCTGTATTCCACTAAAACAAAGGTCAGTACCCATATAAGAACTGATACGCATATAGCGGCTCGTACACTATATTTCTCGATGAGAACTTCCCGTTTTCGTTTAGCCAGTTCAATAGCCTTTTTTTTTGACGCTCCAACTCATTGCGTTCTTTTTGAACGACTTGGCGCATCTTGTCGAATTCTTCC
>Ga0209188_1002517_pt1 | contig 13454 bp, 12 predicted proteins | sample C_130625_EF_Meta_FD_187307 | JGI IMG/M metagenome (GOLD analysis project Ga0209188, IMG submission 187307) | Freshwater microbial communities from Lake Croche, Canada to study carbon cycling - C_130625_EF_MetaG (SPAdes) (version 2) | ecosystem: Environmental > Aquatic > Freshwater > Lake...
CTCAGGCATCGCAGCTTTTACCTGGCGAGCTCCCTGAATGTCGATTTCAAGCAACACCAATTTGCCTCTGCTGATTGCGTCTAGCACTGGCGCTTTTGGGGTTCCGTATTTGTGCGTTCCGTGCACGGTTGCGTATTCAAGCATTTCACCGGCGGTGATTTGGGCGTCGAAGTGCTCTGGGGTCCAAAAAAAATAACTTTCACCGTCGATTTCACCCGGGCGTGGCGCTCGGGTGGTTGCCGAAACCGAAAGGCTCACCTCGGGGTTATTTTCGAGGATGTGCCTCACTACGGTGCCTTTTCCCACTGCGGTGGGCCCTGCGATGACCGTGAGCCCGCGCCCGCGGCTTAGGTGCAGAAGTTCATCTTGATTCAACTGCGTCACTCAATTCTGTGAGGTGTGCGTCTATGGCTTCGTCGATTGCTGATGCGCCAGCACTCAAAACGCTTCGTGACACCGATGCTATTACGCTGGGCGATGCCTCACCAAAAAGCCGGTCGAGCATGTTGAGCCTCGCGCCCTGCGCACCAAAGCCCGGCGCCAAAATGAAGTTGTTTGTCACGGCTTTTAGCGGGTTGGTTTCGATTTCCTGCAATCCGAATTGTTTTAGGCGCAGGGTTGCGCCAATCACCGCTCCGAAAGAACCGAGTTGCTCCCCCGGCGTCTGAGTGACCTCATTGATTTTTCGCAGGGACTGCCAGATATTTGCCGAGACGGTGAGGCCGTTAGCCATAATGGCCTGTTGCAGACTAGCGCCCTCAGGGTTTGAGGTAGCGCACAGCACGATTATGCCCTTGCCTCGTTCGGCAGCTTGCGAATAGATGTCAAGCATCGAGTCAAAGCCGAGAAATGGAGAAACGGTGAGGGCGTCGCACACAAAGGGTGCAGCTTTGCCCAACCAGGCGTCAAAGTAAGCCTGCATGGTGGTTCCGATGTCGCCTCTTTTGGCGTCGAGAATCACCAGCAACCCGGCATCCCGCGCAGCAACGCACAGGTCTTCTAGCACCTTGTAACCAGCAGAGCCGTGGCGCTCAAAAAACGAAACCTGAGGTTTGATGATGCCGACTCGACCGGCAACTGCGCTCAGCGTTGTGAACGCGAACTCTCTCAAGCCTTCGGGTGAATCGGAAAGACCCCAGGAACTTAGCAGTTCTGCGTGGGGGTCGATCCCGACGCAAAGCTGGCCGTATTTCTCGAATGTTTTTCCGAGTCGAACTCCGAAACTACTTGGCAAGCGCCACCGCCCGATCTTTTGAGTGCTCCTGCAACGACTTTACGTCGAATCCGCCCTGCCTCACGACTTCGAATGAGCCGATTGCTGCGCTGAGTTGGGCAATCGTTGTGAAGATTGCTTTGTCGGCGGCGGTGGTTGCAGCGCGAATCTCGTAGCCATCTTTTCGAGCGTTCGACCCTGAAGGGGTGTTCACAACAACGTCCACTTCTCCATCTGTGATGAGGTCGACAATCGACCGCCCATGACCGCTGGCTTGAGTTGCGCTGTGCTTCTGAACCACCTCGACGTGAATTCCGTGACGCTCCAAAATAGCTGCAGTGCCTTCGGTTGCCAAGATTCGATAACCCAGTTGCTGAAGCCTGCGAACCGGCAAGATCAGGTGAGGCTTGTCGCGATCTGCAACCGAAATGAAGATTGAACCTGAGGTTGGAAGCGCGCTTCCGGCAGCTGCCTGACTCTTGGCAAAGGCACGCGGAAAATCAACGTCGATTCCCATAACTTCGCCAGTTGAGCGCATTTCTGGGCCGAGCAGACTGTCGACGAACCGCCCATCCTTGGTTGCGAAGCGCTTGAAAGGCAAAACCGCCTCTTTTACCGAAATTGGCGAACCGGCTGGAATGTAGGTGCCGTCTTTTGCTGGCAGGTGACCTTCGGCAATAAGGCTTTCGATAGAGCGACCAACCATGACCAGTGAAGCTGCCTTGGCAAGAGTGATGCCAAGCGCCTTCGACACAAATGGAACGGTGCGCGAGGCACGCGGGTTAGCTTCGAGCACGTAAAGAACGTCGGAGGCCAGGGCGAACTGCACGTTCAGCAGGCCACGCACGCCGATTCCCTCGGCAATCTTGAGCGTCGCATCACGAACTCGGGCGATTTGCGCGTCGCTCATCGTGACCGGAGGCAGGGTGCAACTTGAGTCACCCGAGTGGATGCCGGCTTCTTCGATGTGTTCCATCACACCGCCAACATAAAGCTGTTCACCGTCATAAAGTGCGTCAATGTCGATTTCGATCGCGTCGTCTAAGAAACGATCGATGAGCAACGGATGACCGGGCCCGACGATTCCCTGGTCGGCGATGCGGTCAAAGTAGTCGGCGAGTGAGTCCTGGTCATAGATGATCTCCATGCCGCGACCGCCGAGAACGTATGAAGGCCTAACGAGCACCGGGTAACCGATTCGAGCGGCGATTTCGCCCGCTTCGAACAGCTCGAATGCGGTGCCGTTGGCTGGTGCCAGCAGGTTGCCGGCGTCAAGAATGGCGCTGAATAGGCCACGCTCTTCGGCTAAGTCGATGGCGCTCGGGCTGGTTCCAAGAATCGGAATGCCGGCAGCCTCGAGGCCTTTGGCAAGACCGAGTGCGGTTTGGCCGCCAAGCTGCACAACAACACCAACGAGTTCGCCGCTTTGCGATTCGGCGTGGATCACTTCGAGAACGTCCTCGAGGGTTAGCGGTTCAAAATACAGGCGGTCTGAAGTGTCATAGTCGGTCGACACCGTTTCAGGGTTGCAGTTGATCATGATGGTTTCGTAGCCGGCGTCGCTGAGCGCAAACGAAGCGTGCACGCAGGAGTAGTCAAACTCAACACCTTGGCCGATGCGGTTCGGGCCTGAACCGAGAATCACGACTTTTTTGCGGTTGCTCGGGCGAACCTCGGTCTCTTGCTCGTAGGTGCTGTAGTGGTAGGGGGTTTCGGCTTCAAACTCACCGGCACAGGTGTCGACTGTTTTATAAACCGGACGTAGACCTCGACTGTGGCGAATCGCTCGCACCTCAGCCTCAGTAATACCGCGAATTTCGGCGATTTGAACGTCGCTGAAGCCGTGTTCCTTGGCCTCAAGCAAAATGTCGTCGCTGAGGTGCTCGGCTGCGCGAACAGTCTCGGCGACCTCGTTGATTAGTACTATCTGGTCAATAAACCATGGGTCAATTTTGGTTGCTTCAAAAACTTGCTCGGCGGTTGCGCCTTTCAAGAGCGCCTGCTGCACGTTTACGATTCGCCCGTCAGTCGGCACCTTGATTATTTCGAGCAGCTCGGCGGCGGTTGCGCTGTTGTGGTTCCAATGGAACGATGAGCCACGTCGTTCAAGGCTTCGCAGCGCCTTTTGAAGCGCCTGCGAATAGTTGCGACCGATGGCCATAGCCTCGCCAACCGACTTCATTGTGGTGGTTAGAGTTGTGTCGGCAGCGGGGAACTTTTCGAAAGCAAAACGCGGCACTTTGACGACGATGTAGTCAAGTGTTGGTTCGAAACTCGCGGGAGTTACTTTGGTGATGTCGTTAGGAATCTCATCCAATGTGTAACCAATGGCAAGTTTTGCAGCGATTTTGGCAATCGGAAAACCGGTTGCCTTCGATGCCAAAGCCGATGAACGGCTAACGCGCGGGTTCATCTCGATGACTATTACGCGACCATCTGCCGGGTCAACCGCGAACTGAATGTTGCATCCCCCGGTGTCTACGCCGACATCGCGAATGATTCGAATGCCGATGTCGCGCAGGTTCTGAAACTCACGGTCGGCCAGTGTCAGAGCTGGAGCGACCGTGATTGAGTCTCCGGTGTGAACACCAACCGGGTCCACGTTTTCGATGCTGCAAACCACCACGGTGTTATCGGAGGTGTCACGCATCAGTTCGAGCTCATATTCCTTCCAACCCAAGATCGACTCTTCGAGCAAAACCTCTGTAGTTGGGCTTGCCTGCAATCCGGCTCCGCCAATGCGACGAAGGTCGGCTTCGTTATAGGCAAAACCTGAACCCAAGCCACCCATGGTGAAAGACGGGCGAACAACTACGGGGTATCCCAAGACTTCTGCGCCGTGCAACAGCTCATCCATGTTGTGGGCAATGACCGATTTGGCAACGTCTGCACCCGCATCAAGTACAAGTTGCTTGAAAATCTGCCGGTCTTCGCCCTTTTTGATGGCCTCAACTTTGGCCCCAATAAGTTCGACGTTGTATTTGTCGAGAATACCCATTTCGTGCAGCGCCATTGCAGCGTTCAGAGCGGTCTGCCCGCCAAGTGTAGGCAGAATCGCGTCTGGCTTCTCTTTGATGATGATGCTTTCGATCACCTCTGGGGTTATCGGTTCAATGTAGGTTGCGTCGGCAAAGTCTGGGTCGGTCATGATCGTGGCGGGGTTCGAGTTCACCAAAATCACGCGGATGCCCTCTTCACGCAAAACTCGACACGCCTGGGTGCCCGAATAGTCAAACTCGCAGGCTTGCCCAATGACGATTGGACCCGAACCGATGACCAAAACTGATTTGATGTCGCTGCGCTTTGGCATTAGTTGGTGCCCTTCTTTGCAAGTTCGATTGCCTCAACGAGGCGGTCAAAAAGGTAGTTCGAATCGTGCGGGCCGGCAGCGGCTTCTGGGTGATACTGCACCGAGAAGGCCGGCAGGTCGAGGCACTCAAGGCCCTCAACGCAGTTGTCGTTGAGCGAAATGTGACTGACCCGAACCTTGCCAAAGCCGGCCGGGCTTTCGACCGCCTCGCCGTTTTCGCCGCCGGGCACCGCAACAGCGAACCCGTGGTTGTGGGCGGTCACTTCGACTTTGCCGGTCTTTCGGTCGAGCACCGGCTGGTTGATTCCGCGGTGACCAAATGTGAGTTTGTAGGTGTCAAAACCCAGGGCGCGACCCAGCAATTGGTTGCCGAAGCATATGCCAAAGAACGGAACCTTTTTGGCGAGCACCTCGCGCAGCACAGCCACCTGACCTTCGGCGGCTGCCGGGTCGCCCGGTCCGTTAGAAAAGAACACCGCGTCTGGGGCGCTTGCCAACAGGGTTGCCGCGTCAACTTTCGCCGGAAAAACCTCAACTTCGAGCCCACGAGCAGCCATGTGCTCGATGGTTGATCGTTTGATGCCGAGGTCAACGATGGCAACTTTGCCTACGCGCGTGCCCTCAGCTGCTACCGTGTATGCCTCGCTGGTAGTTACAGTGTCACTAAGCGATAGGCCAGACATTTTGGCGGCGGCGTGAACCTTGCTCAAAAGTTGGTCGACGCTGGCTTCGGCAGCGTCCCCGCTAAAAATACCGGCCCGCATTGAGCCGGCTGAGCGCAGGTGACGAGTGAGTGCGCGAGTGTCAACACCACGGATGCCCACAATGCTGAAGTCTTCGAGTTCTTGATCTAGGGATTTTTCTGCCCGAAAGTTTGAGACTACTCGGCTAGCGTCGCGCACAACATAGCCGGCGACCCAGATCTTGTCTGACTCTTCATCGCGGGAGTTCACGCCGGTGTTGCCGATGTGTGGTGCTGTCTGAACCACAATCTGACCCGCATACGAGGGGTCGGTGAGAGTCTCCTGGTAACCAGTCATTCCGGTGGCAAAAACTAGTTCGCCTAGAGTTTCACCGGTCTTGCCATAAGAGCTTCCGTTGAAAACTTTGCCGTCTTCGAGAACCAAAACTGCTTTTGTCATTAGATTGCCTTTCGGGCTAAAACTGGGGTGGCGCGCAAAACTCGGTTGCGGTCAGCCACATTGTTGAATCGCAAGAAGGTTGTGAGCTCGGTCGAATCCTGTTGCCAGTCGATTGCAACCAGTCCACCTTTTTCAACCACTCGGTCGATGGTGCCTTGAGCAAGCCCGACACCTTGAATCTGATCGTTAGTCAAAGCCAGACCGCGCTCGCCCCTGCGTAAAATCGTGATGCCGGCGCTTGAAACCTGCACCTCGGCTCGACCTCGAAAACCTAGGCCGTAAGCATTCACGCGGTTGAGCGGTTCATCACGAAAAGTAGTAGCAACGTATTGGCCAGGTGCACGTTCGAGAATTTCAGAGTCGAGCGTTTCGGCCGGCGCAGAAAATTTAATCGATTGCTCTTTGCGACGGCTACGCCAGGCCTTGAAAGCCAGCAATGCCAAGCCAACGCAAATGGCGACCACGAGTAAAACGGTGATGAGTTTTGCCATTATGAGGACGACTTTTCAGTTGAATAGAGTTCAGTGTTCGCGCTAGCCTCGACTGCGTGATTTCGACCAGTGGTGGCCACGGTTCTGTCGCGTTTGGTGAAGTATCCGCGATAAATCGTGTGAACGACTTCACTGCCTAGAGTTAGCCCGACATAGGGGTTGTTGTTGCTCTTGCTTTGGGTCGAAGCCGCCTCGCGGTTCACGGTTGGGTCAATCAGGGCGATGTTTGCAATCGAACCAACTTCGAGTTTTTGACCCTGCTGGCTCAAACGGCCGATGTGCGCCGGGCTATATGAAAGCACTTCGGCAAACCGCTGCCAGGTTGAGGCGCCGCTTGCAATCAAGACATCGTGAGCCACTGAAGCAGCCATTTCGAGCCCAAGCATTCCAAAGGCGGCGGCGTTCCATTCGCTGTCTTTTGATTCGTCAGGATGAGGTGCGTGGTCGGTTGCGATAATGTCGATGGTTCCGTCAACGAGTGCTGCGCGCAGGGCCAGAACATCTGCCTGAGTGCGAAGCGGCGGGTTTACCTTATAGACGGCGTCGTAGGTTCGAGCCAACTCGTCGGTCAGCAAAAGGTGGTGCGGAGTGACTTCGGCCGTGACGTTTATGCCTCGAGCTTTAGCCCAACGGATAATCTCGACTGAACCAGCTGTGGAGAGGTGACAAACGTGCAGCCGAGAACCGACGTGCTCGGCAAGCAGTACATCGCGCGCAATGATTGACTCTTCGGCAACGGCTGGCCAACCGGTCAGACCGAGTTCGGCTGAGACTGAGCCCTCGTTCATTTGGGCGCCTTCGGTGAGACGCGGTTCCTGAGCGTGCTGAGCTACAACCCCGTCGAAAGCCTTGACGTATTCGAGGGCTCGGCGCATCAGGAGCGGGTCGCTGACACACTTGCCGTCATCGCTAAAAACTCGAACCTGGGCGCGAGAGTCGGCCATCGCTGCCATCTCAGAGAGCTGCTTGCCTTCGAGGCCAACTGTGACTGCACCAACCGGTGCTACGTCGGCGAAACCGGCAGCCAAACCGAGTGACCACACCTGCTCAACCACGCCAGCAGTGTCGGCAACCGGATTGGTGTTCGCCATCGCGTGCACCGCCGTGAAGCCGCCCGAAGCAGCTGAACGGGTTCCGGTAAGCACGGTTTCGCTCGCCTCTGAACCCGGCTCACGCAGGTGAGTGTGAAGGTCTACAAGACCAGGCACCGCGATTAAACCCGAGCAATCGATCTCTTCTATGGATGACGCGCCATCGACGTCTAGCCTGATGCCGCCGGCAGTTTCGATAGCAACTATGTGCTGACCTTCGATCAGGACATCGCTTGGGGATTCTCCCAACACGGAAACGTTTCTAAGAAGGAATTTAGACATTTTCAATCGACCTTTCGCCAGAGAGCAAGTTATAGAGCACAGCCATTCGCACAGATACGCCGTTAGCCACCTGTTCGAGAACTGTGCTGTTGGGCGAATCGGCAGCGGCTGCCGAGATCTCAAGCCCGCGGTTCATTGGTCCGGGGTGCATTAGTAAAGCTCTCTCACCAAGGAGTCTCAGCCGGTCAGCGTTGAAACCCCAAACCCTTGCATACTCACGCTCTGATGGAAAAAACGCTGCGTTCATGCGTTCAAGCTGCACGCGCAGCATCATCACGGCATCGGGCTTTACGGTGTTGAGCATGGCGTCGAGGTTGTAGTGAATCTGTGCCTGCCATCCAGAAGAATCTGCCGGTAGGAGCGTCGGAGGTGCTACCAGGTGCACTTCTGCGCCAAGTGTGTTTAGTAGCAAAAGATTTGATCGCGCGACTCTTGAGTGCAAAATGTCGCCGACAATTGCAACCTTGACACCATCCAGCGCCTTGCCTACCGAAGCCGCGCCATGCAGTCGACGGCGAATCGTGAACGCGTCGAGCAAGGCCTGGGTTGGGTGCTCGTGAGTTCCGTCGCCGGCGTTTACGATCGCCCCGTTTATCCAACCGCTGTTCGCGAGCGTATACGCCGCGCCGCTCGCCGGGTGCCGAATAACGACGACGTCTGCGCCCATTGCCTCAAGGGTTTGAGTCGTGTCTTTCAAGCTCTCACCTTTTGAAACACTCGAACCTTTGGCCGCAAAGTTGATGACATCGGCTGAGAGTCGCTTGGCAGCCAGCTCAAAAGAAATGCGGGTGCGGGTCGAATCCTCAAAGAACAGATTCACGACCGTTTTGCCGCGCAGGGTTGGCAGTTTTTTGATTTCGCGGTCGTTCACGCCTGCCATGGTTTCGGCGATGTCTAGAAGGCCTATTGCTGTGTCTCGCGTTAGGTCTGCGGCTGAAAGTAGGTGCTGTGTCGGGCTCATGATTCGATCACCACACCGTTTTCGCCGTCAACTTCAATCAACTTCACTTGGATGCGCTCTTCGCGCGAGGTCGGCAGGTTCTTGCCGACAAAGTCAGCTCTAATCGGAAGCTCGCGATGACCGCGGTCGACGAGCACGGCCAGGCGCACAAATTTTGGCCGACCCAAATCGCTCAGAGCGTCTAAGGCTGCTCTTATGGTTCGGCCACTGTAGAGCACGTCATCAACTAAAACCACTACACGGTCGTCGATGCCTTGCGCGGGTTCGATGGTTTCGGTGACTGCGCGAGTCGGATTCGTTGCCAAATCATCCCGATACATGGTGATGTCTAAGCGGCCAACGGCCTCTGCCGGCAGAAAATTTGGCTCGTTGCGCTGAATGACTTCGGCGATGCGGTTAGACAGTGCGACTCCGCGCGTGGGAATTCCCAACAAAACGAGATTTTCGGTTCCGTGGTTCGACTCAATAATTTCATGAGCGATGCGGGTCACTGCGCGATCAATGTCGTCGCCGGTCAAGACGGTGCGTGCTACCACGCCCACCTCCTTCTGCGCCTCACAGTGCGCCTTTTAAAGGATGTTCGAGTAAGAGTTTAGTGGCTGTTGGTCGAGTCTCCAACTATTTGGTGCTCGAAATGCGCGCCAGCAAACCGTTTATAAAACTGCCTGAGTCATCGGTGGAATACTCCTTAGCGATTTCGACTGCCTCGTCGATTGCGACCGCGTCCGGAACCTCATCGTTGAACAAAATCTCCCAAAGGGCAACCCTCAGGATTGCTTTGTCGAGGGAAGGCATGCGGTCGATGGCCCATCCTTGAGAAAAAGTCTCAATCTGGTCGTCGATGTCGCTGTGCATTGCCACTACGCCCTCGACCAAAACGCGGGCGTAGTCAAAAATTTCGTCCTGGTTTTGGTGCCCCTCCATTTGCTCTTTGCTCAAATCGAGCAGGGCTAAAGGTGGAGTCTTGCGAATGTCAGCAGCAAAAATTGCGTCAATCGCTCTTTTTCGAGCCTTAGTGCGTGCGCTCAAAGTTAGTCGGTAACTCGGCCAAGGTAGTCGCCCGTGCGGGTGTCGACCTTAACTCGGGTTCCCAGGTCAACAAAAAGTGGAACCTGAATTTGAAGGCCGGTTTCGACGGTTGCCGGTTTGGTGCCGCCAGACGAGCGGTCACCCTGAAGGCCAGGCTCGGTGTAGGTGATTTCTAGAACCACCGACGCAGGTAGTTCAACATAAATCGGGTTGCCCTCGTTCATCGCTACGATGGCGTTTTGGTTTTCGAGCATGTAGTTGATTGCGTCTCCAACGACAACTTCTGGCAGCGAAACCTGCTCATAGTTTTCGAGGTCCATGAAGACAAATGAGTCGCCATCTTGATACAGGTACTGCATCTCACGCTTATCTACGTTTGCGGTCTCAACTTTGACGCCCGCGTTGAAAGTCTTGTCGACCACCTTGCCGGTCAAAATGTTTTTCAGTTTGCTGCGAACAAAAGCCGCGCCTTTTCCTGGCTTGACGTGCTGAAATTCAACAACCGTCCAGAGTTGACCTTCGATGTTTAGAACTAGACCGTTTTTTAGGTCGTTACTGGTTGCCATTTTGATTCACAATCGTTTGGTTTGACATAAAAAAATCGGCTCAAGGCCGAAAACTCACTGACTTAAGTTTAGCCTGCGAGCTGTTGAAGCGCCAACAGGTAGCTGTCGACGCCGAAACCCGCGATTACACCGGTTGCAACGCCAGAGATGACTGACGTGTGTCGGAATTCCTCGCGAGTGTGAGGGTTGCTGAGATGCACTTCGATCAGCCGGTTGCCACTTTTGGTAATCATCGCGGCCGCGTCTCTCAACGCGTAGGAGTAGTGCGTGAAGGCCGCCGGGTTGAGAACTACGTCGTTTGCGGCGTCAACTGCCTCGTGAATCCAGCCAATTAGTTCGGCCTCGCTGTCGGTCTGTCTGGTGTCGACGCTGATGCCAAGCTCTAGGCCGCGTTTCTCCAAGAGTGCTGTTAGCTCCTGATAGTTTGTCGATCCGTAAATTTCAGGCTCGCGTGAGCCCAGGCGACCCAAGTTTGGTCCGTTGAGAACTAGAACTGACTTCATGATTTAAGGTTAGCCCTTTAGTCGCAAATCTCTTGGTACGCGGCGAAAAGCATTTCGTTAGTTGGCGCGGTCATTACCGTCGGTTTCGCGATGTCGTCAAGAACCACGAACCTCAGTTGGCCCGCGCGAGATTTTTTGTCGCGCTGCATGCTGGCCAAAAGCGTCTCCCACTTCGCGGCGTCATACTTCGTTGGTAGGCCAAGCAAAGTCAAAACGTTGCGGTGGCGGTCGACGACCTCGTCGCTCAGCCTTCCGGCAAGGCGGGCCAGTTCGGCGACAAACATCATGCCGATTGAAATCGCCGCACCGTGTCTCCACTGGTATCGCTCGGCGTGCTCAATCGCGTGGCCTAATGTGTGGCCGTAGTTCAAGATCTCGCGAAGTCCGCTCTCTCTGAAATCACTCGCAACCACGCGTGCCTTAATCGCTACCGAGCGTTCAATAAGTTCGGCGAACTCGGCGGAAGTCGGGTCGGTTGCCTGGCCTGGGTTGGCCTCAATAATTTCTAGGATGCGCTCGTCAGCGATGAAACCGTATTTCACGACCTCGCCCATTCCGGCGATGATTTCATTCTTAGGAAGGGTCATTAGAGTGTCGAGGTCACAAATCACAGCGCTGGGCGCATAAAACGCGCCTACCAAGTTTTTACCCTCTGCCGTATTAATGCCGGTTTTTCCTCCAACAGCTGCGTCTACCATGCCCAGTAGCGTGGTCGAAACCTGCACAAACTTGACTCCTCGAAGCCAAGTTGCCGCGACAAAGCCGGCTAGGTCAGTTGTCGATCCTCCGCCGAAGCCGACAACGGCATCGCTTCGAGTGAAGTCAGATTTGCCCATTACGCCCCAACAGAAGGCGGCTACCTCAACGCGCTTCGCGTCTTCGCTGTCGGGAACCCCAGCCAGCAAGGTTTCGAAACCCTGAGAATCCAAAGAGTGCTTGAGTACCTCCGCGCTCTTGCTAAGGGCAATCGGGTGAATCACCAGCACTTTTTTGACCGGGTCTGCGGTTGCGGCCGCGTTTAGGGCAAGTCCAACCTCAGCCAGCAGGTTGCGTCCGATAACTACGTCGTAGGGGTTCTCGCCAGCAACCGAAATTCTCTTAAACTCAACCATCTAAACTCCCAAATATTCGCGGATTTTTGTTACCGATGCCGAAAGGCTCAGCCCTGATACCAAGAGGTTGAAGTCGGCGACTTCGCTGTAAATCGGCTTGCGCTCCTCATAGATTCGTTTCCAGTCATCCATGCCATTTTTAATGAGTGGGCGTTTGCCGTTTGACAGGCGTGAGCCCATGTGGCGGCCATCGCTCGAAAGGTAAACCACGGTGCAAGCCTCGAAAGCCTTGCGGTTGGCTTCAGTCAAAACTGCTCCCCCGCCAGTTGCAACGACTGCCAGTTTGCTAAGCGCTTTAGCAACGGCAGTTGACTCGTACTCGCGAAAAATTGATTCGCCTTTTTCTTCAAAAATCTTCGAAATGTCGCCATATTCGGCTACCACAAGTGCATCAGTGTCAATAAAAGGAACTTTTAGAGCCTTAGCGAGTTTTTTGCCGACCGTTGTTTTTCCGACTCCCATCGGCCCAACCAAAACGACCGGCTTTGAAATCAGCGCCAAATCATTTGGTTCGGTCGCAGGCATTGTCTTAGTTCAATCTCTAGTGGCCGGTGCGACCGTCATGAGAAGCTAAAACAGCGGGGATGTTCGCGAGGTAAGACTCGAGGTTGCGCTTAGTTTCGGCAAGCGAATCGCCCCCGAATTTTTCAAGCACAGCGTTTGCCAGAACTAACGCCACCATTGCTTCGGCTACGATTCCGGCAGCCGGAACAGCGCAAACGTCGCTGCGCTGGTGGTGAGCTTTGGCTGCATCGCCGGTAGCCACGTCGATTGTCTGCAAGGCTTTTGGCACCGTAGAAATCGGCTTCATGGCCGCGCGCACGCGCAGAATTTCACCGTTAGACATGCCACCCTCGATGCCACCGGCACGGTCGGTGGTTCGGTTTACGATTCCGTCGTCGCCGCGAACAATCTCGTCGTGCGCAACTGAACCGCGTCGGCGGGCAGTCTCGAAACCGTCGCCAACCTCAACACCCTTGATTGCCTGAATCCCCATTAGTGCGGCAGCAAGTTGCGAGTCGAGACGCCGATCCCAGTGAACGTAGGTGCCGAGTCCTGGAGGGCAACCGTAAACCAAAGTCTCGACCACACCACCCAGTGTGTCGCCAGCCTTGTGACATTCGTCAACCTCAGCGACCATCGCCGCAGACACGGTTGGATCAAAAGCGCGCATCGGGTCGTTGTCTAGATATTCGAGGTCAGATGGCAAAGGTAGTTTGCCATCGCGCAGCGCCTCAACCGGGCCGATTCCAACGGTGTGTGTGATGAGTTGCATGCCAAGCTCGTTGAGGAACTTGCTGGCCACTGCTCCAAGTGCAACTCGCGCGGCGGTTTCGCGAGCACTAGCGCGCTCTAGAACTGGGCGCGCCTCTAAAAAGCCGTATTTCTGCATGCCCGTGAAGTCAGCGTGGCCGGGACGTGGGCGAGTCAGTGCTTCGCCGCGGGCTCCAGCTAGTGCTTCTGGCTCGACCGGGTCTGCCGACATGACTTCTTGCCACTTTGGCCATTCGGTGTTGCCGACGATGATTGCAACCGGGCCGCCTTGGGTGAGTCCGTGGCGAACACCGCCGCTGAGGGTTACTTCATCCTGCTCAAATTTCATGCGTGCGCCACGGCCATAACCGAGGCGGCGGCGCGCTAAGGCGTCTTGCACCTCGGCGGTGGTGATCGGAACACCGGCAGGCATGCCTTCAACAATGGCAACAAGTTCTGGGCCGTGTGATTCTCCGGCGGTAATCCAACGCAACATGGTG
>Ga0209188_1002519_pt1 | contig 13439 bp, 5 predicted proteins | sample C_130625_EF_Meta_FD_187307 | JGI IMG/M metagenome (GOLD analysis project Ga0209188, IMG submission 187307) | Freshwater microbial communities from Lake Croche, Canada to study carbon cycling - C_130625_EF_MetaG (SPAdes) (version 2) | ecosystem: Environmental > Aquatic > Freshwater > Lake | place...
ACACAGTAGCTACATTACCTAATGCGGTTACATCAGGTGCGGGCACAAGAACTTTTGTATCGGATTCTTCGGTGACTACTTTTAATACAACGGTAGCTAGCGGTGGGGCAAACACAGTGCCTGTATTCTCCAATGGAACCAACTGGAAAGTAGGCTAATATGATAAACTCTAACTTATTTACGGGGAAAATATGAGTCTCCAACACGTAGCCAATCACTTAGCACAACAAGGTCGTGGCAACGACAAAATGCTTGTGCACATGACGCCCAGCGAAGTTGCTGGATTGCGTAGCCTTGCTCAAGCCAAAGGTGGAGATTTAACCGTCAACCCACATACGGGTTTACCCGAAGCTGGCTTTTTAGATGACCTTATTAAAGTTGCCGCGCCTATAGCGTTGGGTGCTTTGCTTGGCCCCGCTGGTTATGGTTTATCGTCACTGATGGCAGGGGTTGCTACGGGCGGCATTATGACTCTGGCTACTGGTAGTTTGTCTCGTGGACTCATGGCCGGACTGGGTGCTTATGGCGGGGCAGATCTAGCGGGTGGTTTATCGAGTGCTGGGGTACAAGCGGCTGCACCCGAAGCACTTGCTAGTGCAGAACAAGGACTTGCGGCTGGTCTAGGTACGGATGTTGGATCAGAAGTATACAAAAACTATCTTGTAGAAAATCCCGGAGCTTTGGGTGAATCAGTTAAAGCGGGTCTTAATAATATATCGCCAATGGATAGAATTTCTGGTGGGTTTAATGCTGTGACAGCAAGCCCAGATGCGGCCATGGACTTTGCTAAAAATCATTGGCAAGCGGGATTTGCGGCTGTTGCGCCTATCATGGCTGACAAAGGTGTTCAAACCACTACTGCGGCTCCAACAAACACAGGGTATATTCGCCAAAAGATTTATGACCCTGTTACGCACAGAACAATTGATTTAGACCCTGTTAAGGCTAGCGAATGGGGTAGCCGTAAATTCTCAGACATCTATCAACAACCCACCGCAAACGCTGCAACAGGCGGTATCGTGGCACTAGCTCAAGGGGGCATGGCGCATTTTGCCGGTGGTGGATTTACAGATCAACAAGTTGCAGACTATATCACCAACATTCAAGCTCAAGGCGGTGGAGACAAAGAAATAGCTTTGGCAATGAGTAAGTTTGGTGTTGGTGCAGATCAAGTATCTAAAGTTACAGGCGTCAATGCGGCAGACGTTACCCAAAGAGCAGGCACAGGTTTAACTTCAGCTTCAACTCCAACCCCAACTTCAGCTTCAGCTTCAACTCCAACACCCACTTTTAAGGATGATTGGACTTATGACGGTTTACAGGGTGGAATCATGCTGCCCCCGGATGGAGCTTCTGGTGGGCCTACTATTTCAGATCAACAGATTAAAGACTATATTAAAACTGTCAAAGCAAGCGGCGGGGGAGACGATGAGATTGCGTTGGCAATGAATAAGTACGTTGTTCCTATACAGCGAGTTGCTAACGTTACGGGTTTAGATGCGGCAGATGTTACTCAAAGATACAATACAGGTATTAAAAACGATGTTAATAATTGGTTGGCAGCAAACCCAACTGCATCTGACGCAACCATTTATAACACAATGGTTGACAAGAACCTCACCGCAAGGCAATTGGCAGGTGTTTTAGGCATTTCTTTGACGGGTGAAGGCGGTGTTCAAGATCGTTATAACTTAGCCCACGACATTATTGATGAAGGAGAAAAGATAGGTAAAGCGCCAAAAGATCCTTTGGGTAGTACTTACGACCAAACTTGGGCGAAGTACATGGATGCACATAAAGACGCATCTGGCAAAGTTGACCCAATTACAATCGAAGAAATAGCGCGTACAACAGGCATTTCTAAAGATGAAATTGAAAAACGCTATGCGGCGGCTAAAGCAGCAATGGCTATAACAGGAACGGGGACAGGCACTGGTACTCCTACACCCACTCCTAGCGGTACTCCTACGCCTACGCCCACTCCTAGCGGTACTCCTACGCCTACGCCCACTCCTAGCGGCACTCCTACGCCAACACCAACTCCCAGCGGTACTCCTACGCCAACACCAACAACAGTTGATACACCTACAATTATAAATGTAGCCCCTACACCTACATTACCTCCCGGGGTTGGTGGTACTACAGGCCCTTCTATTATTGGGGGTGGAACGACAGTTAACCCGAATGGTACGATTACGGTATCGCCACGCATTCCAAATATTCCTGTTGGTGGGTTTACGGGCATAAAAAATCTTACTGATACCTATACCAAAGGTGGCGGTAGTACAGGGTACTTCCCCCAAGCGCCTAAAACACTAGCAGAGTTTAATGACCAATTCAATACAATGACTGGTGATTCTTTAGCAGCGTACAACTATCTTATGGGTAAAGGTGATGAGCCTATTAAAACTACAGCGCCACAAGTATCTAAATCATACGCTGAAGCAGTGTTGGGTATCAAGCCAGACGTAAAAACATACTCGGCAAAGGTTAAATACATTTTTGATCCCGTAACACATAAACAAATCCTTAACCCCAACTACGATTCTACGGCTGCCAATGTAGATAAAGCTATTTCAAATAGTACACCTTTGGGTGGAAATCCAGATGGCGGTTTTGTAACGCCAACACAACCAGACAATTTTGATGAAGTTGCTTATTTAAAAGCACACCCTGATGTAGCTGCTGAACTTGCAAACGGTAAAGCTACTTTTGGTAGCGCGTATGGTCACTACTTACTGTATGGGGATAAAGGTAGCAAAATAAAAGATCCAAACTATACCTTTATTACAAAGCCAACAAAAGCTAATACTGGTGGTCTTATGGGTATGGCTCGTGGCGGTTCTGCACACCCTTCATTCTTTTCAAAAACAACGGGCAAGTTTAACTTTCATCCCCCACAAGTTTACGCAGATGGTGGTATGGCAATGGGTGGCCTTGGTTCTTTAGGAGGTTACTCTGATGGCGGTCGTTTGCTTCGTGGCCCGGGGGATGGAGTATCGGATTCTATTCCTGCCTCTATTGGCAATCGTCAGCCTGCACGCCTTGCTGATGGCGAGTTTGTGGTTCCTGCTCGAATCGTTTCTGAAATAGGCAACGGCTCCACAGAAGCAGGAGCGCGCAAACTGTATCAAATGATGGATCGTGTACAGAACGCACGTGCAAAAACAACTGGCAAAGGCAGGGTAGCCAAAGATACCAACGCCTCTAAATACCTACCCGTATAAGGAATAATCATGGCAGATCCACAATTAGTGTCATCCACGGTATCGCAAACCACGATACCAGACTATGCTAAACCCTACGTAGAAGACATGTTGGGCAATGCCCAAGCTCTTACTGATCCCAATGTTGACTATCAACAGTATATGGGAGCCCGTATAGCGCAATTCACGCCTTTGCAAAATCAAGCATTTGGTAATGCGGCTTTAATGCAAACTGCCCCGCAACTGCAAGATGCAAGCGCAATGGCAGGAACGGCTGGGCTTGGCGCATTAAATACAGGCTATACATACAACCCATACCAAGCAACTCAAGTTAATGCGCAAAAGCTTACTAATTATCAAATGACCGGGCCTGCTGATGTTGCAGCGCAAAATGTCAATGCGGGAACAATTAACGCAGCGCAAACTAACTACAACCCTAGTTTACAAAGCTATCAAATGCAGGGGCCAAACGATGTAAAAACTCAAAGTTTTACAAGTCCGGGCGTAGCACAAAGCTACATGAACCCGTATTTAGGTGTGATGGATCAAGCGGCTAGAAGAAATGCAGATATTGCTCAACAACAACAACAAGCGCAAGCTGCGCAACGTGGGGCTTTTGGTGGTAGTGGCGACTACCTTATGCGTAACCAAGGTAATGCTGAATTACAACGCAACCTAGGTCAAAACCAATACAACGCTTACAACGCAGGTCAACAACAGTTCAATACTGAACAAGGGGCCAATCTACAGGCGCAGTTGGCCAATCAAAATATGGGTTACAACGTAGGTTCTCAGAACTTACAGGCTAATCTTGGCGTGCAGCAATTGGGCACAAGTACTGGATTGCAAACGGCTCTTGCTAATTTAACTAATCAACAACAAGCCAATGTTCAAAACGAAGCTAATAAACTTCAAGCTAGTGGAATGAATGCGCAAAACGCTTTGCAAGCAGCCTTAGCCAATCAGAATATGGGTTACAACGTAGGGAACGCAAACCTACAAGCCAATCTTGGTGTACAACAACTTGGCTCTAGTCAAAATCTACAAGCTCAATTAGCCAATCAAAGCGCCAATCAAGCGGCCGCCAATCTCAATGCACAGCAAGGCCAGTTTGGTGCGGGGCTTGGACTTCAAGGTCTTCAAACGGCCAATCAAGCAGCAGCAACTCTAGCGGGTATTGGCCAACAACAGTACGGACAAAACATGGGCATCAATGCGCTACAAGCGCAGTATGGTGGCGTACAGCAACAGCAAGTTCAGAACAAACTAAACAACGAGTATCAAGATTTCTTGAACTATCAGAACGACCCATACAAAAAAATCAGTTTCATGTCTGATATTTTGCGTGGCCTTCCAGTGCAACAAAGTACAGGGAACGTGTATCAAACGCCTCCTTCTATAGTATCTCAAGCCGCGGGTCTTGGGGTTACTGGTTTGGGTTTAAGCAAATTAGGAGCGTTTGCTGGGGGCGGTATGGTTAATCGTCCGGCTGGTTTGGCTGAATTAGCTATTCATAACATGGGTTGATACTATGCTACCTAATACACAAAAACTTACATCTCAAATGGCCATGATGCCCGACGCGGCATTGAAACAAATGGCGATGATGCACAAGAACGACCCGTACACGTTGCCTTTAATCATTGCTGAAGACTCACGCCGTAAAGAAATGCGTCAAGCCGCACAAGCAAGAATGGCCGCCCCACAACCAAACGTGGCTGACCAACAAATAGCACAAATGGGCGCGGCTCCACAAATGCCTATGCCACAAGGTGCTCCACAAGGTGCTCCACAACAACTGCCTGAACACCAAGGAATTGGTGCGTTACCCGCACAGAACTTAGAACGCATGGCTGATGGCGGTATTGCTGGGTACGATGGAGATGATGAGTCTTTAGTACATCTTAGCCCGTTTGCCATGAAACAAATTATGGGTGACATGGTTACGTCAGGCGCGGGGGTAAACGCAAATGCTGATTTGGGTGAAGCTGGTAGATTAAGCGGTGGTGTAAATCTTAACCGCATGGATAAAGACCGTGAAAGCCGTCAAATGCAAGCTTTAATGGCTAACTACATGAATAACATTGGTGAAGTAGGAATCAATGCAAATGTAAGTAGACCTTTAGAAAGAGATTTGCCTTCTGATTTTTATCAAACAAATCTAATGGGCTCAGTTCCTGTTGGCGAGGGAAGATTAACAATTGGCAAACATGGTACGCACGCAAGAGGCGAGCATCATACAAACGCGCATTCAATAGGTTATAACACGCCATTTGAAGGTGGCCGTCTTAATGCAAACATTAATAAACCCGTAGAAGGTAGACCTTCTTTTGGGGTGCAATACAACAGAGCTTTTGCTGACGGAGGTATCGCTGGATACGCTGATGGTGGCCAACAACCGGGCATGTTTAACTATGCTCAGATGGCCCCTGCTGTAGACTTGCACCCCGATAGTGGCGTGACTCCAAGAAGTATGGCGTCTGGTGGTACTGCAAGTTTTGGTGTTGGTGGTAATGTAACTTCTACAGATGGTGGAAAAACTTGGTCAATTGATGTGCCTTACAGTACACCACGAAATCCCGTACCCCCCGCATTAAAAGCTTTGGCCGGTCAAACTTTTAGTTCTGCTAAAGAAGCCGAAGCTGCGTTAGCCGCCGCATCTGGAGAAACGTATGTGCCATCAAAACTTTTTACTTCCGCAGCGGCAACACCCACTGTTACTAACCCAAATGTAAAATCTACAGGCCATGATTTTGATGCGGTTAGCACTACACAAACTACGCCCCCCAAACCACAACCTAATTTATCAAATAGCGGTTTAGGTTCTTTGGTTGCGCAAACACCGTTGCCTGCTGCCATCTCTCCTGAGAAAGCCACACAAATGGCGGGTAAGTTTGTAGATGATAGTGACTTGCGTGCTCAATTAGCGGATGCACAACAGCAACAACTGGTATCTAACGCCTACCTTAAAGACAGAGCGGAAGAACTAAGACCAAAAGGCGTGGCTTACTCTGAGTTGGAAAAACAACTTCAAAAAGAAGAAGCTGATACTGCCGGTCAGAAAAATGAAGCAACAGGCATGGCGCTTCTTAAAGCCGGTCTTTCTATTGCCGCAGGTGGGTCTCCATTTGCGTTGCAAAACATTGGCCAAGGTGCTTTGGCTGGCGTTGCTGATTACCAAGACGCTATGAAAGACATGAAAAAGATGGCTCGTGAGCGTATGAAAATGTCTGCCGATATTGAGCAAGCCAGACGCGCTGAGTCCAGAGACGACTACAAAACACAAATGGCGTTTGAAGAAAAAGCCCAAGACCGTGCTGATAAGTTGACTGAAAAAGGTATTGATGTCACCGCTAAAATCTTCGGTGTCAAGACTGATGTGGCCAAAGACATTTGGGCAACCACCTTTAAAGAAACAGAAGCCACCAAGCGTTCCAATACTGCGGCAAATGCTTCAGCTAATGCGCAACTCAATTTGTTCACGGCTTTGGGCAACGCCCCTGAAGGTAGTGCATTGCGTAAAGGTTTTGCCCTTTCACATCCACAAGATCGTCCAGAAACCGCATTTGCACAAATGTACGCTAGACACTTGGAAGAGTCCAGAAAGAACATGACAGAACCTTTGTCACCTACACAATTTGCGGCTACAATTCGTGGAGCTATTTCGGCTTTCAAACCACAAGTGGTGGACACCGATAATCCAAATCCTTCCGCTAAAATGTACGGTAGGTAAAAATTTAGGCGCTATGTAAGTCGTTTCGCCAACAACACACAATTTAGAAGCAGCTATGCCAAAATACATACAACTTCCTGATGGCGGTTTGTTTCCCCTTAAAGAAGGTGAAAGCCCGTTTGATGCAATGGCGGAAGCCGAGCGCCTCCATCCGCAAGCTTTTGGCATAGCTGAAAAACCCCCTACAAAACCCAAAAAAGAAGGCATCCTAGGCGCTCTAGGTAAGGGGTTTGAGTCAATGGGCTCGTCAGCCCAGACTGCTTTTGAAGCATTAACAGGTTCCCCAGAAGAAGCTGCCGCAAAAGCCAAACAACGTGGTGAAAAAATATCTGAGCGTCATCCCGATCAAGTTAGCCTTGAGAAGGTTAAAAAAGTCTACGAAGAGCGCGGTATCTTACCCGCCGCAGGCGAAGCCCTCAGTCAAATACCCGCAGCCATTGCAGAACAAGCGCCTAATATCGGGGCTACGCTCGGCGGTGCTAGAGCCGGAGCTGCCCTTGGTTCTTTGGCTGGCCCTGTGGGTACAGTGGTTGGCGGTATTGCTGGCGCTGCACTCCCTTCTTTAATTACACAATTTGGCGGTAATGTTGAGCGCCAAGCCATAGAACAAGAAGCCCGTGGGGAACCTGTTAGTATCAATCGTGGTACTGCCGCCCTAGCCGCCGTGCCCCAAGCCGCTTTGGATGTGGCTGGTAACTTTATTCCTTTTGGTGGTCAGCTTGTAAGTAAATTAACAGGTATCCCTGCCAAAGCTTTGACCCTTGGTGTTGGCAACGCCACTAAACTTGCTGAAGAACGCTTACTTACAACGCTTGCAAAAGGTACAGCAACAGGCGTATTGGCTGAGATTCCAACCGAGATTGCCCAACAAATGTTGGAGCGGGCGCAAGCAGGCTTATCGTTGACCGATAGTAGCGCGCTTAAAGAGTATGGTGAGACTGCCTATCAAGTAGGATTGCTTGGCCCCTTGGGTGCTGTTGGTCGTATATCCGAGAAGGGCGTTGCACGCCAAGACATTGAAGCGCAAAGAAAAGCCGATGCCCTCAAAGCCGCACAGGAAGAGGAAGCTAGAAACCGTCTTCTCTTGCCACCACCCGCACCCGAAGCACAACAACCTTTAGCATTGCCTGCTCCCGGCATACCTATGCCCGGCCCCGAGGCTACAGGAACCGAAGCCAAGCCCAATGTCGTCAACATGATGGACGACTTGAAGCGCATGAAAGAGCAAGAAGCAGACTTGCAACAACGCTTGTCCCAAGCAACTGACACCGCTACGATCCATGAGTTAGCGCCTGCTTACGAAGGTTTGCAAGTCCGCATCAAAAACATTTCCAACAAGATTGAACAAGCGGGTGGTATTGCACAGACCCCTGAAGAATTTGATGCGCAAGCAACGGCTGAACTTAAAAAGCATGACGCTGAGTTGGCTAAAACTACTAAGAAATTAGAAGATGCCAAACAACTGGGTGAGTGGACACAACTCCAACCACTTGCTACAAAAGTAGACGAACTTACAAAACAACGCGAAGACATTTTAGCCAAGCAACAAGAAAAGCGTGACTTGTTCCGTAAGGTAGCCACACCCATTGGTGAGACACCCGCCTTGTTCAGCCCTGAAGAAACACCCCCAGTTGTTGCACAGACCCCGCAAGAAGCCTTGTCTTTTGAGCAACCCAAGCCAGAAGAAGCGCCAAAGCGCAACACCAATCAACGCGTTTTGTTCTCCCCAAAAAACATTGAAGCCACGGCAGAACGCAACACAACTGTTGCAGATCAGTTAGCTAAAACACCTGTTGGTGAAACAGCGCCTTTGTTTACAGAGAAGCAAGCGCCTACGATCAAAGAGCCTGCTGGCCCACCCAAGCCACAAGAAGTGGTCAAGGAAACCAAAGCCGAGCCCGTCCCCGATACTAGCACGCTGGACTTGTTCACACCTGAAAACTTTACAAAGACAGAAGAACGCAACTTACCTGACAAAGAGCAAAGCCGTTTAAGAAAAGAACGTCTTGATGCGCATCTGCTTGAGCGTTTGCAATTGCCCGGCACGGAAGTAAAGCGCACAGCTTCTCCCCAACAAACGGAGTATGTGCTTAATAGGGTTGAAGAACTTCAAAAGAAAATCAATGAAGTTCGCGGCATGCAAAAGACGTCTCGTTATGACGTTGCTAACAATTTAAAGACAGAGTACGAAACATTAAAAGCAAGAGTTGATGCGGGTGAAAAAGGGCAAGTCCCTAATTCCATGAAGAAAGCCCTTGAGAGATATGAAAGTTACATTGCAAAACATATCACGCCCGTACAAAAAGAAATGGAGAGTTTGCATAAAAGCTTGTATGAAGTAAAGCAAGTTGCCCCTCCTAAAGTGGAGAAAGAAACAGAGCGTGCTAAAGCCGATGAAGCGTCTAGACGCGTGCGGATGTCTAAAGAAGCTAAAACACAAGCACGTATCAACAAGGGTGATGTACGTAAAGAAGCTGAAACGTCTGAAAAAATGCGCAATCTGGCGCGTGAGTTGGGACGCGAAGAACCCGAGTACGTGCAGTATGTTAAAGAAATGCAACGCAAGCTCAAGGCGGCTATTGAGGCTGGACAAAACAAGACCGATGTAACCAATATGGTACAGAAGATGCTTGTAGAGAGAGCTGAAAAGATAGGTAAAACCACGCCTGAGTACAAGCGCACACTCAAAGAACAGATTGAATATTTTAGAGAAACTTTTGCTAGTGCGGGCAAACAAGAATTAAAATCACAACGTACTACCCAAGTGACGCGTGATGTGCGTAATGCACCTAAAGAAATGCGTACAGGTTCTAATGAATCTTTGGCGCAGAAGTACGCTGCGGAAGATGCAAAAGCTAAACGTCAGTACCTAAAAGAATATCTCCAAGAACTAAAAGATGCTGAAGGCGGTACAGCGTACCGTACGCGTGCTACCGAAGGGGAGTCCATTGATCCCAAAGAAGCACAAGACTTTATTGATAAGGTCAAGGCAGACTTACCAGACAATGTAAACTTTGTTTACGCGGCAACACCCAGCAAGATTCCAGTCAAGTTGCTCACGCAGATGTCGAAAGAAGGCATCGATCCTACAGAAGCTATGGTGCAAGGTGCTGTATTCTCTGATGGTACTGTCCTTATTGTTGGCGATCAACACGCCAACTTAAAAGATTTAGAAGAAACTGTAGCGCATGAGTTGGTGGGTCACTATGGTATTGATACCTTGATTGGCATCAAACAACTTCAAGAATACGCCAACAAGACCGACTTGTACAAGTTAGCTACTGACCTTGGTGGTCAAGATTTATTGACAGAGGTACAACGCGTTGCGGCTACCTTGAATAAGATGGGTCGTAGCGAAGCACAGCAAAAGCTACAAGTGTTGCGTGAAATTATTGCACATACAGAAGAACACCGTGTCAACGAAGCGTTCTTGCAAAAAGCTGGACGTTGGCTCAAAGAGTTGGTAGGTATGGTACGCGCTGGTATGCGTAGGATGGGCTTTACTGAAATGCCCAAGATGAGTACATCTGATGTATTCTATGCACTCAAAGAATCTCGTAAGGCATTTGCCAATAAGAGGATCGGTACATACCGTGCAGCCGACGGGCAGATTGCTTTGCGCACACGCAAAGACCCTATTGATATTGGAAGCTCTATTGTTTCTAAAGGCCCTTCGTTCAAAGACAAGTTCCTTGGGAATATACTAGGTTTAGCTGGACGAGTTCAGTTTATAGATCAATATGCCGCCCTTTCTGCTGTCTACAAAAAAGGTTTGGAAGCAGGCGTTATTAACGATCTTGAAGCCGAACAAGCTGAGTTCTATATGCGCTTTGGCCAAATGCGTAGCGAGTATGCGGGTCAAATACTGTCCAACGGGCCTTTGTCTTTACAAAAGACAGCGCATGGTTATATTTATAAAAGTACCAAAGGCGTCAATATGATTGACGTATCCGAAGCTTTTGGTAAAGCCAATGTGGGTAACGAGTCCCAAACAGAAGCAATGGCCACGCTTTATCTAGCCGCTAAACGTGCAGAACAAGTGGGTTGGGAAAAGTTAAACTTTGAAAATACTGCCGCAGTTAAAGCAGACTATGCGCGTCTCCAAGCCGTACTCAAAGCTGACCCTAAAGCCAAAGCTGCTTTTGAAGAAGGCGCTAAGCTGTACCAACAATACAATGCAGGTCTTTTGGACTTACTTGTACAAACAGGTTTTCTATCTAAAACCAAGGCAGCCGAACTTAAAGCCATTCAGTATGTACCGTATTACCGCGTTGCTGCGAATGGTGAGGTGCAGTTGATGATTGATAAAGAAACGCCCATACGTTTGTCCAATATCAAGGACGAGCCGCAATTAATTGAATTGGTGGGTGACAATAAGTATATCCAACCGCTGTTCACAAGTTCTATACAGAACACATTCATGATAACCAACATGGCTTTGCGCAATCAGATGGTCAAAGATTCTGCTGATTTGTTGTATAAGTTGGGTGTTGCCAGCCGTATTGGAGAAGGTGAAGGCCCACGAGACAGTAATACCGTACGCTATAAATTGAATGGTAAAGATTTCTTTGTATTGATTGATAAAGAGAAATATGGAATTCCAGCAGACTTGATTGTTAAGGGCATGGAAGGTATCAAGACCACCATCCCAGCAGTTATACGTATGCTTGGTTTGCCTGCCGATGTGTTGCGTAAATTTGTAACACGCAATCCAGCCTACGCTTTGCGTCAGGTCATACGTGATCCAATGACCGCTTGGTTGACTACAGGAACGGATGCAACGCCGGTACTAAGTTCGCTTAAAGAATTGAGCAAGATGCTTGCTGGACGTAGTGAAGTTGAGCGCACCCTTATGGAGTCAGGCGCTATCAGTAGCAATGTGTTTACTGGCGACCAGCGGGATATGCAAAAACTCTTAAGAGATATTTCCGCAGGCAAATCTGGATGGGCAAAAGCAATTGTCAAACTCGATGCGTTTGCTATGCAAGGCGATGCGGCTACCCGTGCTGTGGTGTACAAAGATTCTTTGGACAAAGGTATGTCTGAGATGCAGGCGCTTTTGCGTACGCTTGAGTCCATGAACTTTAGCCGTCGCGGACTATCTCCAAGCGTTCAGATGTTGTCAACTTTGATCCCGTTCTTTAACGCCCAGATTCAAGGTTTGGATGTTCTGTACCGTGCGTTCAAAGGGCAGATGCCATACAACGATCAGTTGAAAATAAAAGAAAAGCTTTGGAGCCGTGGCATGTTGTTGGCAATGGGTACGATGGCCTATGCCGCCATGATGCAAGACGATGACGGTTACAAGGAAGCTAAACCCGAAGAGCGTTATGGCAATTGGTTTGTCTATATACCGGGTACAAAAGAGCCCCTTAGAATACCGATTCCTTTTGAATTGGGTATCCTATTCAAAGCCCTGCCTGAAGCCGTATTTAATTTGGCGTACGGAGATGAGAAAACCAGCGAAGTGATGAAAGGATTTGGACGTTTGTTAAACCAATCCAATCCTTTGGCATTACCGCAAGCGTTTAAACCTTTGACTGAGGTTGTCCTTGGCAAATCATTCTATGGCGGTGATATTGAATCTTCGCGTGAGCAAAAATCTTTGTTGCCAACAGAACGCTATCGTGCAAGCACGACGGAACTTGCTAAATTATTAGGTAGTGTTACAGGTAATGTGGGACTTTCCCCAATCAAGATTGACTACCTGATCCGTGGATATACAGGCCCCTTGGGTATTGCCATCACGCAGTTGGCCAATCCTATTCTCAATACAGAAGCATCAGCTGATGTTGCTAAGCCTACGGAAAACTTGAGCAAGATGCCGTTCATTGGTGGCCTATTCCAACCTGTTGAAGGTAGGGGAACTTTGGATCAAGCGTACGAGCGCATGGAAGAAATCCAACAAGCCAAGGGTGTATACAACCGCTATATACAAGAAGGAAAACGTGCAGAAGCGCAAGCCTTTGCACAAGAATACGCCAAAGAATTGGCGGCTTCAAGTACCTCTGGTCAAGTTCAAAAAGCCTTGGGTGAAATTGCTAAACAAAGACGCATGGTTATCAGTTCAGCAAGATACTCAACAGAAGAGAAAGACGCTATCCTTGAGAAGTTGGATGCTCGACAGAAAGCAATTGCCAACAGATTCTTGGCAATTACAGATAGAACATAACGCCCGTCTTGCCGTTCTTGATTCCAATTTTGGCTTTGGCGTAGAAACATCGATAACGAACAGCGGCTTTTAGTCCTTCAACTTTAACCGCTTCGGGGTCTAGGCAGGGGATAAAAAACCCCTGCCCTTTCTTAAGTTTTATCCACGGGTAGCGCAATGATTTCATTGGCTTCCTCTTCTCGTCTGGATATTTTCATCACCGCTACTCGCATCTGTGGGCCGTTGGTCTTGGCCATCAAATCTTTCTTAGGGATGTAGGAGACCATATAAGCCTTCTCCATCTGACGCTTGAAGTCGGTATAGCCAAAGCTCATGGAAGAACAATAAG
>Ga0209188_1002520_pt1 | contig 13435 bp, 9 predicted proteins | sample C_130625_EF_Meta_FD_187307 | JGI IMG/M metagenome (GOLD analysis project Ga0209188, IMG submission 187307) | Freshwater microbial communities from Lake Croche, Canada to study carbon cycling - C_130625_EF_MetaG (SPAdes) (version 2) | ecosystem: Environmental > Aquatic > Freshwater > Lake | place...
ATTGTTATCCAAGGTCAATACATCAGATGCTTGCAAACCAAAAAACTGTTTGCCAGCAGGATTCGAAGTAATACCTGTACCAATCAAATCATTGGCATACCGAACCAAAAAGTAACGGTAGGGCGACTGAACAATTAGCGGAGTTTGAGAAATAATGCCAATGGCATCTGTTGTTCCCAAGGTAAAAACATCAAGGTTTAAGACATCACCTTTGTATTGGATAAAACCAATAGGTTGATAGGTAGATGGCAAAACATCAATATTACGAGCGCCATAGCACCGGTAATACAACGCATAAGTGCTGCCAAATGCAAATGGTGACCATTCGTAATCTAAAGGATTGGTAGATACGCTGCCATCAGTGCTTGTGTAAATGCCATAAAACAATTTGCTTGTTGGCGAAGAACTAAATCCTGTTCCCACAGAGTCATCGGCGTATTTAAATACCAAATATTGATTAAAAATTGCAAATGGGTTGTCAAGGTCAATAGACCGAGTGGGGACTACGCGCCAATTTTGATTAGCGTCAGGGGCTTCTTGCGATACAGCAAATGCTGCATGTCTACCGCCAGATGTAGCCACCCACAAAACTTTGTTGATTCCAAAACCACCCGTAACTTGAATCCATGTGTAGTCAACTGGATTAGTGCTTTCTGTAGACGTATCATCGTTACGCAAACCAAAATACAACCGTCCATACGGGTTGTCAGAAAAATTTAAACCAGCAGGAGTGTCAGCATATTTAATGTCCAAATACCGGTATTGGTATTGGATGATGTCACCTATGCTGTTAGAAATAAATCCCGTTGTTGGATTATTCGAAACAGTGTAAGAAGTTGGCGGCGTACCATTGTTTAAGTTGGCAAGCAAATAGTTAATTGCCCCCGAGATTTCGGAAGAACTAGGATCGCCGTCTAAAGCAAAAGTCATTAGAACGCATCCTCAACAACCGTAGCTTGCCAGTTCAATGCTGTCAAATTCCATGTGTCTGTAGCATCATTGGACTCTACTTTTACGGACACGGTGCGAACGTTGTTTTGTTGCGTAGTAACCCAAGGCGTATCTGTAGCAATAGACACTACACCGGTTTGACCATAAGTAGGCGTTTGAGCAGTAGAGTTAGCACCACCCACTGTAATGTTCATTGTCCCCGTGCCAGATACTTCAGGCAACAAACGATGGGTGTAAACCTTAGAACTGTACGGAACTGGGCCTTTGTCAGTTTGTAAAACAATGTTGTCCCGTTGAAATAACGCAGGGATTGCACCACCGTTGATAAACGAATTGCCTATGCCGGTCTGAATAATCTTTTGGTTAGCAACCCCACCTGTTAGGTACGAAACCGTCCTAGATGCGTATTTAAAGGCTCCGCTGACGTATTTGGGAGCCTCGCAAGCATTGCAAGCATTGGCGACATCTTTAGGAGCATTCCAAATTTGCAGGTCATAGCGCCAAGACAGCATCTTGTTACACCAGCCTGTAGAATTTTGGTCAGGGTAGTAGATTTCAATTTGGTTCTTTTGCGTATTGTTGACCATGAAAAGACGGTCTGAATACGTTGTGTTTAGGTTGCGGAAAAAATAATCACGCACCTTTTGGTTGCCCAATGGGTTGAAATTGGAACCATCAAAAATCCAAATGTCTCGACTGTCAATCCCGTACACATTGGCATCGGTGTTGGACCAGCAATTGTTATTTATTAGCCCACGGCCTTGGTTAAACAACCGTACTCCAAAAATGGGAGCGGTACTATTTTGGTAAGACAAAGGAGCAAAGATGACCGTATCCCAATACGAGCAAACGTAAAAATTTGCACCCAAGAAAAACCCGTCAACAATAGGGCCGCGCAAAGGAATTTCTTGTTCGTTAGCAATGTTGGTCAGTGTGGGCTGCCAAGTAGCCGGTACACCTGTATTGGCAAAAGACTGTGACCACCGCACCGTGGTGGGATAGTTAACAGTAGTGCCGCTAGATATAAAATCTTTGGTCAAGTTGCCAGCAATCAGGATGTTGCCGACATTAGGAGAGCAGAAGTTGCGTACAAATTCAGCACGAACTGCACTGACGTTGGATTCGTAATTCCAGATGTAGTTATCAGGAGCAGATCCGTACAAGTAGATTTCTGTAGCCGTAGGCAAAAAATACATGGGTGGACGCAAAGCATCGTTGATGAAAAACACATTGCCAACCCATGAGGTGGTGATGTTCACATCATCGGAGTAGCCGCTTAAAGCCACATTGGGATTGGCTCCAACGCCTGGGGTAATGTTGGTAATGCCACTCGCAGTAATGGCATACCATTTACCTGCATTAGTGGCAACAATGTAAGTCCAAATAGTGCCACGAAAACCACCATCTACAAAGACAGGACTACCCGGCACTTGGCTCAGAATGGCTTCTTCACCAGAAATCTTTTTAATGCCACGCACATCGGCCTCTACGTTTAAACCGGCGTTGTACTCATTTGCGCCAAGTGCGTTTGACGGCACATCGGGAGTAAAGGACATGTTTAAAAATGGAGTCCGAAGACGGGCGTAATCAGCCATTTGTTATCCTTTAGGAACCCATGCAACTATAGATTCATCCCATTTATATTCTCCATCATTAGGCATTGGCAATGGAGATTCCCATAAACAACTGTCTTCATTTAAGACCCATGATGGATATGTTTGAGGAGGGATAAATGCATCACGTTCTCGGTCATAAGTGTAGCCAATACCAGCATAATTTTTACGCAATGGAGTGCCGCCATTGGCGTGTACGCCACCATGCGTGTTGTAGCTAGTCTGAATCCACTCGCCGGGGCTTGTGTCCACAAATGTCTGAAAAAACTCAGGTTCAGCCACAATGACTTGCACCACAATTCCATTATTAACTTTTGCAAAATGAGACATAAAGTTACTCACGCCGTAAATGTACTAGAAGACGTAAATGTGTGATAGGTATAACCGCCAACTGATGTAACAGTGCCGCCGCTTCCTCGTTGCGATCCTACATATCTAATAATGACGATACCAGAACCACCAGCACCGCCAGCACCGCCAGTATTGTCTTTTCCAGAACCACCACCTCCGCCGCCGGTATTTACAGTAGCGGCTCCTCCTGCGCCAGTATTACTACCATTGCCACCACCACCAGTTCCACCCGTTCCCGGTGTTCCACCAGCATAATAAGTAGAACCACCGCCGCCGCCTGCGTAATACGTTCCAAGAGATTGCCAATTTAGACCAGCACCACCAGTGCCGCCATTCGTGGTGCTTCCATTGCCGCCCACGGCTCCAGCGCCACCGCCACCACCAGAACCATAACCAGAGCTTGTTGCTCCCGTACCGCCAGCATTTCCTTGTCCAGAAGTTGCTGATCCGGGGTTTTGTCCAGAACCACCGCCACCACCACCGCCACCGCCGCCAGAACCTCCAGATGCCCCGTTAACATTCAAGTCACGACCCGGAGAACCGCCACCACCTCCTACTGGAGCAACGCTATTAAATGATGATGTGCTGCCATTTGCGCCAATGTTTCCACCTGATGCTCCACCATTGCCGCCTGCCCCAATAGTAACCGTGTATGCGGTAGAAATTGAAACTGTTGTGGTATTTGATAAATAACCACCCGCACCACCACCAGCAGCAATACCAGTTCCAGTTCCGCAACCACCACCACCGCCACCGCCTGAAACAACCAAATAATCAATACTATAACTTTGAACTGGCGTTTCTGTGTTAAAGCCAGAATATGGAATCCATCCTTGAGTTGAATCAATATAAACTAAATGGATTGATTCTCTAGATTTTTGCACATAAGAATTGCCAGTAGTTCCATCTATTTTTGAGCCGTTTGGATTAAGTATTAAACTGTTGGTTGCAAAAGTACCAGCGTAATCAGTAAGGCATAAAAAATTGCCAGCAGTTGGGCTTGCAGGAAGTGTTACTGTTATTGCACTTGATGTTGTATTTACAGGATAAGCATTGCCTGATACAGCAGTAAAGTTTGCCGTTTGCACGGATTGCCAAGATAAACCGCTTCCACCGCCGCCGCCCGTAGAAGCAATCGTAATTGCACCGCTTGCATTGGTAATGGTGATGTTTGACCCTGCGGTCAAGGTAGACAAAGAATAACCCGTACCATTACCAATTAACAATTGCCCATTAGTTGGTGTAGTGGTTAACGCTGTGCCACCATTAGCAATAGCGATAGTACCCGTGACATTAGCGGCAGTACCTGTGGTATCTTGATTTAACGTAGGTATATCTGCGGCTTGAATCATTGCCATGACTGCATTTGTGCCATTGCCACGCAAAAAATACCGATTGGTTATTGTCCCAACTAATGAATTAATAGCAGCTTGCGCTGTAGTAGCACCTGTTCCTCCATTGGCAATTGGCAGAGCTGTCCCCGAATAGCTAATAGCCAAAGTTCCCGCAGTTGTAATTGGACTGCCGCTAATTGACAAAAATGATGGAACTGTCGCCGCTACCGATGTAACCGTACCAAGGCCAGCGGCAGAAGCCCATGTAAATCCTGTACCGTTGTATTGCAGATATGTGCTGCCAATAGTAGGAGCAGTAATAAACGATGTAGCACCAGACCCCGTGTTGTACGGTATTTGAAGATTGGTTCCACCAGCAATGTTGGTAGCAGTTGTGGCTGTTGTGGCAGAAGCGGCACTTCCGGTAGTGTTTTGATTTAAAGTTGGAACATCGGCAGCTTGGATGGTGGACATCACCACGTTTGTTCCGTTACCGCGCAAATACGATCCGCTAGTCACTGCACCAGCAAAAGCGTTCATTGCTGCTTGTGCTGTAGTAGCCCCAGAACCACCGTTAGCAATTGGTAGGGCTGTACCTGAATAGCTGATAGCTAAAGTGCCCGATGTTGTGATAGGGCTTCCTGCTATTGACAAGAATGCAGGAACAGTAGCGGCAACGCTGGTAACAGACCCAGTGCCGTATCCAGAAGGATTAGACGCAGGGTAAGCGCCTAAGTTTGTTAAGGCCGCAGCAGCCGTTGTAGCGCCCGTTCCACCATTTGCTATGGCTACTGTGCCGGTGACGTTAGAAGCCGTTCCTGTGGTGTTTTGGTTCCATGTAGGCACAACTCCCGACAATTGGGAGTACGGCAGACTTAAACCACTAAGCGTAGTCAATGTGCTGTTGCTTGTTGCGGTAATGTTTGCCGCAGTACCAGTTGTATTTTGGTTAAGCGTAGGAATGTCAGCAGCAACAATAGCTCTAAATGTTGGAACACCAGCAGTTCCATTTGGTGCAGCTAAAACATAATTAGCAGTCTTGGATGCGTATGGATTTTGTGTGTCACCATAACTTGCAGCAAGGCTAATGGCGGGGGTGGATCCTCCACTCGATACAACAGGCGAGGTTCCTGTAACCGATGTAACACCACCAGTAGAAGCAGACCAAGATGCAGTGGTTCCGTTGGATGTCAGCACATAACCATTGGTTCCAATAGCCAAGCGAGTTGCGCTGTTTGTACCATTTCCAATAATCAAATCGCCTGTATTTGTAATAGGCGACAACGCATTAAAACCAGCGGCAGCAGTAGATTGGCCTGTACCTCCACGGTTAATTGCAACAGCTACGCCATTCCATGTAGTTGAAGTTATAGAGCCGGGGTAATCCAGTGTATTGGTAGACCAAGATACATTAGCTGGTGCAAGGTTATGCACATCCCATGATCCCGCGGCAATTGAATTGCTTAACAAACTTACATCAACCAAACCGCCTGATTGAATGGTGGCAATGGTAGTGCCTGAATTATTTTTAACAACAATTGTGCCACTGCTTTGATTATTGTTAAATGTGTAATTCACACCATTTGGCAAAGTTGTTGCATCAGGCAATTGGTATGTTTGCCCACCTGAACCAGTAACAACGTAATTGGGTACAGAAGCAATAGTCAGCGTTGTAGTTGTGCCAGCAGCAGCAACATTTGAATATCCTTCGCTGATAGAGTTAACGCTGATGTTTACACTAGCATCACGCAAAACAACGCTGTTTGCTCCAGAAGATGCTGTAACTCCCGTGCCGCCATTAGCCACCGGCAAAGCAGTGCCTGAATAGCTAATTGCCAATGTCCCACTTGTGGTAATAGGACTGCCTGTTACCGACAAGAAACTAGGTACAGTTGCCGCAACGCTAGTTACAGACCCAGAACCTTTGCTGTTAAATGTTGTCCAATCAGTAGAGGTCAAATAACCGCTGACAGATGCAGTAGCTGCCGCCATGCTAATAGCAGGTGTAGTACCGCCAGATGACACAACAGGAGCAGTTCCAGTAACGCTAGTAACAGTACCTGATCCTTTGTTGTTAAAAGTAGTCCAATCCGCTGCACTCAATGCGCCACGATTGGTAGCTGAGGCCGTAGGCAAGTTCAGCGTAATGACAGGGGCAATTGTTGGGTTGGATACAGTTGAGGAAACATCAGTTCCCGCAGTTGTAAGCGTCAATGCTGCTACGCTTGTAACAGTACCAGTTCCCGCAGGATTGGCAAAAATACCGGGCGTTGACCAAGTCAGAGTAGAAGTTGACTTTGAATTAACTAGCGCAATAGAAATCCACACTTTGCCTGTTGGAACTTGTGGTGGATTGTTAGTCCAGCCAGTAGGCGGCGTACCAGTATTGGTTACAAAACTCCAAGATCCACCTGTAGGCGTGGCAGGAGTAGTAACCGAATCAAGAAAAATCAAATACTCAAAGTAGCTGCCACCAAATACTGTGTTGTTTCCATACAACCCTACGGATTCTGAGCCAGATTGAGGCGCAACTGTTCCGGTAGAGGTGCTGCCATAAAGACCGCCTGTAGCCATGTGTTCCCCTATTTAAAGCTGTATCGGTACGAACGGGGCTGGAATTCGGAAGTGAGATGTTGGTCCCCACCTTTCCATTTTCCACGAAAGTTTTGGTCTTCAATCAAACCATAAGAATCGTCAAAGCGAGAAATCCATTTTTGGGATTCATCCACATTCTTGTTTTTGTCGTAATACGCCCACAGAGTGCCGTACAAATAGCCTTCAGGAAAAGAAGACAGCACTGCATTGTTTTGCACAATGGGATTTAGAGCATCTGTAGTCGGGCTAAACAAAAACGGGAATGTTTGTTGATAGTACGCTTTGATGATTGTGTTTTCACCCGGATTAGGCGTGAATACATAGTTAGGGCCGACCTCAGAAAAAGAAGCACGAATAACCCGCGGCACACCAAATGGACGAATGTACAACTGGTCAATCATCCTACGGCGAATGATTTCACGGTCACCAACACGGTCATACACAATCCACGGGCCTACATTGGTAGCACCTGCTGGCTGGTTTTGCGGTTGTGTGTCTTGGAAAAACAAAATAGGCATGTTCATATCCGATGGGATAGGAGCCATACCTTGAGCATCAGTTGTCAGAATTGATGGATTGGTTGTCGAATAAGGGTTTGTCCGCAATGAGGGCAATTCAATTGTCCGCATTTTAAGTTCTGCCATTTGAATGCAGGACATGATTTCCACAGACGATTGTGTGGGGACTTTCAAAATTGCAGTAGGCAATGTAGCGGCAAGCCACATGCCATCAGGATCATTGACAGTAATAGTGGTGCTGCTGACAGCAGTCACGGCGGTAAATGGCCCCGTAACGGCTGGTCCAATAAAGTCGCCGACCAAAACTATGCCGACAGCCGAAGACGAGGTTGTAATTGCGCCTGTTGTGCTGTTGTAAGCAGTAGCGTTAATGGCAATTGCAGACGGTATGGCTCCAACCCATTGTGCCACTCGGCTAACTAACGAATTGGCAGATTGAATGAATAGAGCCATGTTGTTCCTTACTTAGTCGGAATAATTGGATTATACGGCAAGGGTATTTTGCCGGTGGGGTGAACTACAAAATCCGAATAATATTCATTGACAATAGCGTAGAACAAAATCTTGTCCTGCTTTTCTTTTTTAATCAATTCCCAAGGACGGTTATTAAACCACTTAGAACTAATTTCATGGGCAAAGCATTTGGGCAATTCCATCATGTGAGCAGTACCAGCAAAGAATGGGTTATCAGTCCCATGCTCTTTGTAGAAAGCCCGCATCTCTTTGCAACGCTCCCGAATAGACTCTACGTTCTTTTGATCGTATTGGACATAACGCTGCCCGTTAATAGCGCCAACTTTGTAATCAATGTTGGGCGTATTAAAAGTTTGCGACCAAGTGCCTGATTTGACCTCTTGGAACAATTTGTCATTGTGTCGAAAAACACCATCAATGCCAGCTTCAAGAATACCTTTGGTATAGTATTCTTCGTTAACTTTTACATCATCATTATCATTCATATTTAATGCCATATGGACTCCTTACCAAAAGGGCCTTTTACAAAGCCCTTTCAGTAACTTAGTCAATAAGTTAGTCTTTAGGATTCAAAGTGATAGTGAAGCCTTCCAGCACGATGTGGTCAGTTGCAGTAGCAGTATCACCAGTAATGGTAATTGCAACAGCAGCAGAACTATCAATTGCCGTGTAGACATGAGCACTAGCTGCTGCTCCACCAATCAACTGGGTAGACTGCACACCCAATGCACCACGATTACGGATGGAGTTCATAGAACTGCCACCAGTAGAAGTGGTGTAAGAAGATGCAGTGCCAATTGCAGTGCCACCAAAGTACACAGTACCTGTTTTAGCACCAGCCGAGTTGTTGCAAGACCAGTTAGCGGTAACAACGACTTGACCGTTATTGCCCATAGCGCCAGCAGGAAGTGATACGTTAATCAAAGTAGTTTCAGTGGTAGAACCAGTGAAAGAACTATTAGAACCCGTAACAGCAGTCAAAGTGCCAGTTGGAACAACAGGAGTAAACGCAACAGCGCCTACACCATTGGCAACGCCATATTTACCAGCATAAACCACACCCACAGTAGTGCTAGAAAACACCACATAGTAGATGCCGCCAGTTGAGTCGCCCGACACAGCAGAAGCTGGGAAGTAGACAAAAGCATTGGCGTAGGTTGTAGGCAAAGCAGTTCCCAAAGTCACAGTGCCGTTAGTGGCAATAGTGCCAGTATTAGCAACAATAACTGGAATACCAGATTCGCTCAACGTGCGTGGAAAATATTGAACTTGACCTTGAGTTCCTAAAACGCCCGTAATGTCACCAGTAACAACATCAGACACAAAAGCAGAGTTGTATTCTTTCCAAGAGATAAAAGCCATAATTTTTTCCTTTAAAAATAATTAAAAAAAGGGGGGGATTTTTTGTCCCCCTCTTTTAAGTTTACGTCAAGTAACGCTTGACCTGCGCTGTAGGACGGGGACCCGTCACAGCAGCACCGGTAGGCGAAATTGCCGCCAAAACAGCCACACCCGCGGGGTTACGCACAATCAGCGTACCTTCCATGATGTACTGGTCCAACGATGCATCAGCAGAGCTGAACACTTCGTTGTTCGGGCCAAGTTCACGCAACGAACCCCATTGGATAACGTCAGGGTTCAAGAACAGAGCGGAAGTGTTGTCAGCGCCGGTCTGGTCCATAACCCAAGAGTCATCGATCTGGTAGGTGTAGTTGAAGTCACCTTCGTAAGTACCAATCGTGTCACCCTTGTCAGCAGGGTTGAAACGGTTGATCGAACGGCTGGTAGGCATCATGTCCGAGATGTGAGTACGCATGGAAGTTGGAACAACCATGTTGGTAATCTTGGCATTGAAGCGCTGTTCAGCGGTGGTCACCAATTGCTTGTACAGGTACGGGCTGAATTGCTGGAGAGTCACGCCACTTGCGAAAGTGAAGTAACCCAGACCGGCGTTAGACAGCAACGCATTGAAAGGCGTATTGGTGTCGGTTGCGGAAGTTGTATCAGTACCGTCAGCAGAAGCAATGTTCAAGACTGAAGTGCCGTCAGTGTCGTTGCCCGAACGAGTACCGGCGAAGGAATACAGCGAACCAAAACGGCGACCGTTGTTGGGGCTGGAACCTTGGCTGGCAGATTGACCGCTGTACTTGATGGACGCGCCGTCAGCACGAACCATTTGCAGTTCAACGTCAAACATGATTTCGGTCAATTGCTTGACTTCTTGATAAGCTTGGGGATCACCACCAGCTTGTTCCACAGCGCGAGCAGTGCCGGTAGCACCAATCACGGTAGTGAAAATCTGGGTGTAGTTGCCGCAGTTAGCACGGGTGTTGTTAGCGGCATCAGATGCAGCAACAGCAGCGCCTTCCAGCTTTGCATTCAAAGCGGGAACACGGTAGTAGTCAACAGGCCAGATGTGCAGAGTCGAATTGACTTTGCGCTTCTTGCTCATTGCCATGTTGGTTAGAGGGGTACGGTCTTTAACATAGTTAGAGACAGTCATATCGAGGTCTTTGACCACGATGTCGGTGGTATACGAGCCGTTGCCGTTACCAAGGTTTGCGCTAGTGATAGTAGACATTACAAAACTCCTGTATTAACGCCGCCGCTGTTTGTTTGCGGCAAGCATGGTTGCTAAAAGGTCGCGGGCTGCACTCTTATCGCCTGTCTTTGCCTTTGTCTGAAGCTTTTCCATCTCATTCTCGGGTGCGGTTTTGCCTTTTGCTACTGGTCTACTAGCTGCTGCCAATGAACCACCAGCATTTTTAATCTTTGGACCTTCACGGAACTTCATACCGTCCCGCAATAAACCCAAAAGATATTCGTCACTGGAAACCAAATCAATGTTTGGCACACCGGGTACGAATGACTGACTTGCCGCTTTCCATTCTTTACTAATCTTATCCCTAAGTTCAGTAAACAATGCCTTATTGCTTAACTCTTTATCAGTAAAGGATTGTCGTGCTTGATCCAAGGTTTCTTGGACACGAGCTTTCCGATGCTCATAAAAACGCTCAACATTAGGCCGATTCGTCTTAATAAAATCCGACTTCTCCTGAATAAGTTGTGCGTTTTGGCGTATTGCAGCTTCAGCGCGACTACGTTCAGCAGGATCATTCGCAGCTTGTCGGATTTGCTCCCATTGCTGGTTATATTGCTGGAGGGTTACTAGTTCATCTGCTGCTGTTTGCAGTTGAGGAACAATAGTTAACTCAAGCCCTATTTGCAATCCGTCAATTTCATTTCGACGTTTCGATTCAAACTCTTCAAACTCGGCTCGGTCAGCTTTAAGCTTGCGAGCATTCTCATGGATAGCACTTCCTTGACCCAGAATAGAAGCCGCTCTCTCTGCTGTTAACTCAATAAATCCACCTTCGGCTTCTTTATTGGGAATACGCAGCATTAAACTCGGATTCTCTTTCGCAAACTCAAGGAAATTAACTGCTTCGTTTACCCCATCGGGGGACTCAGCGTCATTTTCCGAATCTACGGCATCTGACTCACTTTCAATACTACCTTCAGGTTCGGCTACCTCAACAGGAGCCGCCTCGGGGGAAACTTGCGTTTCTTGTCCCGCTGGTGGTGGCGAACTGTTATCAGGCTGCGGACTGTTACGCTTGTTAGCGGCAATCATTGCAGCGATAGCATCGGCGGGATTCGCGCTACCAGTTTGCTCAGGGGCGGTCACATTCGTGATTACGTCTGACATAGTTTACTCTCTTTTGGTTAAGTGTTAGTTTTAATCGCCACTTTCCCAAGATATTCAGTCTTCTCTACGAAGCCAATGAAATCCCGGACTCCAGCAACGGCATGTGCATTATCAATACGCTCTGGATCTGTGCGGCAGTCTTCTAGCCGTTCCAGTAAGTAAAACCTATATAGGTTAAACAGCAGTGCAAAATCCTCATTACGCATAAGGCGGGAAGCTGATTCCCCATTTTCAATAACTAGAGTTCTCCGATTTACATTGGCCTCCTTTTTACTATCCTCAACCCGCGTTCTGCGGTTAAAAAAATTCCGTATATTCAATACTAGGCTTTTCATTGCAATCCTCAATCCATTTCAACTGCTTTTAGTTTACCAGCCTTTGCAGCCATTGCTGTAAATGCATCATCCACCGCAATATCTTTAGTTTGAGCTGACAACAATCCAGACCGCGCCATTGTTTCTTGCGTCTTGGCTTTATTCAAATCAGTTTTAGATTGAATTTCCAAATCGCTTGCGGGTGGTGGTTTTTGCGCCTTGGCTTGCATTATCTTGGCGGCTTCTTCCATAGTTGGCAAATACGCATCCACATCTTTTACGCCAAGCACACGCAGAGTATCTTCATATGGTCTACGAACCTTGGCAAACAGCTCAGGTACGCTAGGGTCCAATTGCATCATGGATTGGGCAAAGGCTTGTTGAGCTTGTCCAATCAGTTGCTGACGGGTCAAGCGGTTTTCATCCGACATAAAGCCCAAGGCTAAATCAATGTTAATTAGCTTGCGGTCAATGAACTCATAGTTGCTCATAGAGACGGCATCCATAAATGGTTTGCCTTGAGCGCATACGTTGGCTAGTTGCTGGATGTTGTAATCGTCCGCATACTGAATCAAGGTCTTCCAAACGATGTAGATCACATCGCGCAAGCCAATGGCACAGTTCTTGACCATTTCATCTTGAATCAATTGATTCGGACCCATAGCCAGTTGGAGCTTGAATCCGCTGTTGCCATCTTTCATCACTTCAGGATTCATCACATCGCTTGGGCTGGTCATGCCAATCATTGACATTTTGTCCGCTTCAAAACGCTGCATAGACGATTGAACGTAGGCAAGGTTACCCTGCATAGGCTGGAACTCAAAAACGTGCTTGTTGGCATCGAATTTACGGTCCAAAATAAACATGGCAGACACGCCACGTTGGATTTCTTCAGCGTCAATGTATTCTGGGTTGACACCAATGCGAGGCGTAGACGCTTGCATGGCAAACGCCATCTCTGCTCGAGCAATCGAGGTAGCATATTCCTGCATGGGAACAAGACGTTCCGCAAGAGAGTAGCCAAAGAAGTTGCCTGTAATAGGCTTGGGACACATGCTTGCCAAAGGAATGAAATCCACTTCCTTGACATACAGCACATAAGAACCCGAGAAACACACTTCTACGATTTCCTCTTCACCGTCTCCATCTACGTCTTTACGCAGCCAAGCTGTAGTCAGCATAATGACTCGGCTGTATCGGTCAGCACCTGCGGAGGCAATCACGCCTTGTCCGGGGACGGGCGTAGAGTCGCGGGCGTGTAAGGCTAGGTCATTCTCCAATGCACCAGCTTGGTACGCTCCAGCGGGGCCGTAGGCAGCATGGTCGGCAAGCTTCTCAATGTCCACATATGGGAATTGCGCCTTGCACTCATGGATTGTCATGGGGTCATAGAAGCCCACAAAATCTTGGTCTTGAATACCTGAAATGGTGGGATTGCAGACAAAGTAATGTTGGGCAACGTGCTTGATACGGACGGACGTAGAAAAGCCCGTCATCTTGTATTGAGCGCGGTAAATCGTGTTGGCGTTCAGCGATTCGCTGATGTTCTCCATTTGGTTGTCTTGCTGCCCCATTG